>Ga0180430_10004465_pt1 | contig 11800 bp, 7 predicted proteins | sample SS_ome_9_FD_132999 | JGI IMG/M metagenome (GOLD analysis project Ga0180430, IMG submission 132999) | Hypersaline lake sediment archaeal communities from the Salton Sea, California, USA - SS_1_S_2 metaG | ecosystem: Environmental > Aquatic > Non-marine Saline and Alkaline > Hypersaline > Sediment... | reverse complement strand
TAAAAGGCCGTATCCTATAAATTTCAGGGTAGGGCGTATCAATGACAGAAAAACAAGGAGTATTATTGTGCCATTAATTCCAATGGTGGTTGAACAAAGCAATAGAGGCGAGCGGGCCTATGATATTTATTCGCGGCTGTTAAAGGACCGGATCATATTTCTGGGCTCAGCCATTGACAGTGAAATTGCCAACCTCATTGTGGCCCAGTTGCTTTTTCTGGAATCCGAAGATCCGGAAAAGGACATCAGTTTTTATATCAATTCTCCCGGGGGCGTGGTCACTGCCGGACTGGCCGTCTATGATACCATGCAGTACATCAAACCGGATGTGTCAACGGTTTGCATCGGTCAGGCCGCCAGTATGGGGGCGTTGCTTCTGGCCGCCGGTGCCCCGAAAAAACGGTTTTCACTGCCCAACGCGAGAATTCTGATCCATCAGCCGCTGGGAGGGGCCCAGGGCCAGGCTGCGGATATTAAAATTCAGGCCACGGAAATTCTTCGCATCAAAGATATGCTCAACGAAATTATGGCGTATCACACCGGCCAGAAGATCGAAAAAATTGCCCTGGACACGGACCGTGATTTTTTTATGTCCGGGGAAGAGGCAAAAACCTATGGTATTGTTGACCGGGTGGTTGCCGACAGAAGCCAATTAGAAAAAGTCGAAGCCTGATACCGGCTTCAAAGGAGTCCTACTAGTTATGGCCAAAAAAGATGACACCAATGATCAATTTTTCTGTTCTTTCTGCGGGAAAAACCAGAAGGAGGTCCAGAAGCTGATAGCCGGTCCCAGTGTCTACATCTGCAATGAATGCATCAAACTCTGCGGTGAAATCATTGAAGATGAAGAAAAGGAAAAAGCAGCTGAAACCGACAGCGCCAGAGAGTTTTTTCCCCCCAGGCAGATCAAGGAGATGCTTGATTCCTATGTCATTGAACAGGATGCGGCCAAAAAAGTACTTTCCGTGGCGGTTTACAACCATTACAAACGTCTGACCTCACGGATGGAAAAACCGGCTGATGATGTGGAAATTCAGAAAAGCAATATTCTGCTGATCGGCCCCACCGGATGCGGGAAAACGCTTCTTGCCCAGACCCTTGCCAGATTTCTGGATGTGCCGTTTGCCCTTGCCGATGCCACCGCCCTGACCGAAGCCGGGTATGTGGGCGAGGATGTGGAAAATATCATTCTGTCTCTGGTGCAGAATGCGGATTATGATATTGAACGGGCCCAAAAGGGAATCGTCTATATCGATGAGATCGACAAGATTTCCCAGCGGGGGGACAATCCTTCCATCACCCGGGATGTGTCCGGAGAAGGTGTTCAGCAGGCACTGTTGAAAATTATCGAAGGTACGATTGCCAGTGTGCCTCCCAAGGGCGGCCGAAAGCACCCTCAGCAGGATTATGTCAAAGTGGATACCTCCAATATCCTTTTTATCTGCGGAGGTACGTTCACAGGCCTGGAAAAAATCATCGAGCGACGTATTTCCCAGAAAACCATGGGGTTTGGCGCCAAAATCGCTGATAGAAGACAGGTCAATGTGGGCACCCTGCTCGAGCAGCTCAAACCCGAAGACCTGATCGGATTTGGATTGATACCTGAATTTCTGGGAAGGTTGCCCATTATCACCACCATCAGCGAACTGTCGGAAGCCTCTCTGGTCAAAATTCTGACAGAACCTAAAAATGCACTGGTGAAACAATACCGGGAACTGTTCAGAATTGAGGGCGTGGATCTTCAGTTCACTGATGAAGCGCTGGAAGCCATGGCCCGGGAAGCGGTTCACCGCAAGTCAGGCGCCCGGGGGTTGCGGGCGATCATGGAAAAGACCATGCTGGACATCATGTATGAACTGCCGTCCAAGGAAAATGTCAAAGAATGCGTGGTCGGAGAAGAGGTGGTGTTGAAAAACGAACCGCCGATTCTTTTGTATGAACAGCCCAAGAAACAGGCCTGACATAAACGATCGAGACTGAATCAATGATCAATATTTCCAGATTGTTCAACCCGGACGGCTCAGAATATATCAAAAAAAACCTGCCCCTGGTGCCGTTGCGGGACATGGTGCTTTTTCCCTATGTCACCACGTCCGTGTTTGTGGGAAGAGAAAAGTCCATCAAATCGCTTTCCGAAGCCATGGCCGGAGAAAAAAAGATATTTCTCACGACTCAGAAAGATCCGGAAGTCCTCAAGCCGACCATTCAAGATATTTTTCAGGTGGGCACCGAAGCCAAAATCACCCAGCTGCTTCGCCTGCCGGATGGAACGGTCAAGGCCCTGGTCGAAGGGATCTGCCGGGGCAAAATTATCAAATTGAGTGATGAGCGCGGTTTCCTGACGGTGGATTTCATGCCGGTGGAAGATATCCCCATGTCGGATACCGTATCCAAGGCAGCGTTGAGAACGGTTCTGGAAGCGTTTGAACATTATTCGAAACAGTCCGGAGCGGTATCCAAAAGTTTTTTCAAAAATCTGGAAATTCTGGAAACAGATCCGTCCCGGTACGCCGATGCCATTGCCGCCCAGTTGCCTTTCAAGGTGCCTGACAAGCAGCAGCTGCTGGAATGCGCGGATATTGAACAGCGGTTTTATCTTCTGCTCAAGCTGATTCAGCAGGAGACCGAAGTGTTTGCCATGTCCCAGAAGATCAAGGGGCGTGTGAAAGAGCAGATGGAGAAACTCCAGAAACGCCATTATCTGACCGAGCAGATGCGGGCCATCAAAAAAGAGATGGGGGAAGACAGCGAATCCGGAGAATACGCAGAACTTGAAAAGCGGATTAAAAAGAAACGTCTGCCCAAAGAGGCGGCCGGTGTCGTCCGGCGGGAGCTGGAAAAACTCAAGATGATGGCGCCCATGTCATCGGAAGCCACGGTCATCCGAAATTATATCGACTGGATGATTTCTCTGCCCTGGTTCCGGAAAAACCGTCCTAAAAACGACTTGTTCACTGCGGAAACCATTCTTGATCGGGATCATTATGGACTGAAAAAACCCAAGGAACGAATTCTGGAATATCTGGCCGTGCAGATGCTGGTCAAGAAGATCAAGGGACCGATACTGTGTCTGGTGGGTCCGCCGGGGGTCGGAAAAACGTCTCTGGCCAGGTCGGTGGCATCAGCCACGGGCCGTTCGTTTGCCCGGATCTCTCTGGGCGGGGTCCGGGATGAAGCGGAAATCAGAGGGCATCGCCGGACCTATGTGGGCGCGATGCCCGGCAAGCTGATCCAGACGTTGAAAAAAGTCGGATACAGCAATCCGGTATTTTGTCTGGATGAAATCGACAAAATGACATCCGATTTCAGAGGCGATCCGTCATCGGCGCTGCTGGAGGCGTTAGATCCCGAACAGAACCGGCATTTCAGTGATCATTATATGGAAGTGGATTATGATCTGTCCGAGATTCTGTTCATCACCACCGCCAATACCCTGTTTGATATTCCGGCCCCGTTGCGGGACAGAATGGAAATCATTCAGATTCCCGGGTATACCGAGTATGAAAAAGCGCAGATTGCAAAAGGGTTTCTGATTCCCAAACAGGTCAGGGAAAACGGACTGGAAGAAACAGATGTGACCTTTTCGGACAATGCCGTACAAACCATTATCCGGCGGTATACCCGGGAGGCGGGGGTGCGGAATCTGGAACGGGAGATTTCATCGATCATCAGAAAGGTCGCCACCCAGAGGGTTCGTACACGGGAACAAAAATGCTATGCCGTCAGCACGGTCAGTGTCCAGAAATATCTGGGTCAGCCCAAATTCCGGGATAAACCCCTTGAGGTGGAAGACAAGACAGGGATTGTGACCGGACTGGCCTGGACCCAGGCCGGCGGAGAGCTGTTGACCATCGAGGCGGTGACCATGCCGGGAAAAGGGCGGATCATGGTGACCGGAAAACTCGGAGAAGTCATGAAAGAGTCTTCCCAGGCCGCCGTCAGTTATGTAAGATCCCGAAGCAGGGATCTGGGTATCACAGAGGATTTTTACAAAGATATGGATATTCATATCCACGTGCCCGAAGGTGCCATTCCCAAAGACGGGCCTTCCGCCGGAATCGCCATGTGTACGGCCGTGGTATCGATTCTGACAGGCCGTCCGGTCTACCGAAATCTTGCCATGACCGGAGAGATCACTCTCAGGGGCCGGGTACTGCCTATCGGGGGAGTCAAGGAAAAGCTGCTGGCCGCCCACACCCACGGTATCCGAAAAGTGGTGATGTCAGCGGAAAACAAGAAAGATATTCAAGAGATTCCCAAATCCATACAAAAACGGCTGGAAATTGTTTTTGTGGATGACATGAGCCAGGTGCTGACCCACGCCCTGATTTAAACAAACCGGATTAATAATCCTCCAGAAGCGAAATGAACTGGGTCATGGCGGACACTTCGTCCAGCGGGGCCACTTTTCTTCGTATCTCAACGATTTTATCATAATCGGCCGGGTCCATGAGCAGGTCTTCTTTTCGGGTGCCGCTCTGATTGATATTGATGGCCGGCCAGATGCGACGTTCCGCGCATTCCCGGGACAGAAACAGATCCATGTTTCCGGTGCCCTTGAACTCCTGAAATATGACGTCGTCCATGCGGCTGCCGGTATCCACCAGGATGGTGGCGATGATGGTCAAAGACCCCCCGTTTTCCAGTTTGCGTGCGGCGCCGAATATTTTTCTGGGAAATTCCATGGCATTGGCACCAAGCCCGCCGGACAACGTTTTTCCGAAACTGTCCGTATCAATATTGAACGCCCGGGTCATACGGGTCAGAGAATCGATGAACACCACGGCATCCTGGCCGATTTCCGCGCACCGGATGGCGGTATGCATGGCCAGACGCGTCATTCTCATGTGCTGCCCAATCTGCTGATCCGCCGATGAATACAGCACATGGGCATTGACCAGTCCCCGCTGAAAATCGGTGACCTCTTCAGGGCGTTCATCCACCAGCAGAATGAAGACATGGGCATCCGGATGGTTGGTGACAACTGAATTGGCCATATGGCGCAAAAGAAAGGTTTTTCCCGATTTGGGCGGTGCAATGATCAGTCCCCGCTGCCCCATGCCGATGGGAGCAATGACGTCCAGTGCCTTACCGACCGTATCTTCGTCGTTCTGGGTTAAGATATATCTTTCATAGGGATTGATGCTCACCTGGTCCTGGAGCATGGGAATGGCGGAAAATTCGTCAAAAGGAAGACCATTGATGGTTTCAACGCGAATCAGCGCCAGATTCAGGTTTCTGGGATCTTTTTTTTCACCCAGGCCCTGGATGAGACTGCCTTCCCGCAAATTCAACTTGCGGATCAAACTGTTCGGCACATAAGGGTTTTCCGGCCGGGCTTGAAAATTGTCATCGATTTCCCTGAGAAATCCAAACCCCTTATCCATAATTTCAAGATATCCTGACACAGGCTCCATACTCGTATTGCTCCTTGATAAACGTGTGTTGCTGCTGATGAGAACTGGGTAGGAAATCAACTTGCGAATGGCGTTGTATCACAAGATCATAAAAAACCCGGCACCACATTTTTATCGGACTGATATTGGTTCGACTAAATTTTATTGCATTTCGCTGTTTATATCATTAAAAACCGGGCCTTGCAAGATACTAACGCAATAAAACCGATGAAATCCCGGCATTGTGTAAAGAAAAAAGATGTTTTGCAAAAATCTGCTTGACACCCATTTTCAATATTGATATAAGTCCATCTGTTTTTCGGGCGATTAACTCAGTTGGGAGAGTGCAACCCTTACAAGGTTGAAGTCGCAGGTTCAAGCCCTGCATCGCCCACCAGGTGACACTGGGAAATACGGGGGTGTAGTTCAGTTGGTTAGAACGCTTGCCTGTCACGCAAGAGGCCGCGAGTTCGAGTCTCGTCACTCCCGCCACTATATAAAAAAGGGTTTTTCAGCTACTGGCTGAAAAACCCTTTGTCTTTTTAGCCCAAGAGTCAATGAGCAATGAATTAACCCACTGCGGATAATTCTTTCACGATGGCATCCCCCATGCCCCGGGTATCCACGGGAGTGCCTTTGCCGGCCATATCCGCCGTGAATATCTTCCGGGCCAGCACCCGGTCGATGGCTGATTCAATCGCTTCCGCCGCTGTCAACTGCCCGCAGGAATACCGGAGCATCATGGCACCGGACAATATCTGTGCAATGGGGTTGGCAATGCCTTTGCCGGCGATGTCCGGGGCAGACCCGCCCGCCGGTTCATACAGCCCGAATTTTTTTTCATTGATGCTGGCCGAGGCCAGTAATCCCATGGATCCGGTAATCATCGCGCATTCATCTGAAATAATATCGCCGAACATATTGCCGCACAGAAGCACATCAAACTGCCGGGGATTTTTCAGCAGCTGCATGGCGGCATTGTCCACATACATATGGGTGAGTTTGACATCGGGAAAATCTTTTGCAATCCGTGTGACGGTTTCCCGCCACAACACCATGGAAAACAGGACATTGGCCTTGTCAATGGAGGTCACGTTCCGGCGTCTTTGCCGGGCCGCCTCAAATGCCATCTTTGCAATGCGTTCGATCTCGAACCGGGAATAGACCATGGTATCGAAGGCATACTCATCCTTGCCAGTGCCTTTTCTTCCTTTGGGTTGTCCAAAATAGATTCCGCCGGTCAGTTCCCGGACACAGAGAATGTCAAAGCCGTCCTGAACGATGTCCGGCCGCAGCGGGGATGCGTGGGCAAGTGAGGAAAACACCCTGGCGGGACGCAGGTTGCAGTACAGGTCAAAATGTTTTCTGAGCGGCAGCAAAGCGCCGCGTTCCGGTTGTTCTTCCGGAGGCAGATGCTCCCACCGGGGACCGCCCACCGATCCGAACAAAATGGCATCACCGGCCTGGCACAGGGCCAGTGTGGAAGATGGCAGCGCTTTTCCCTGCCGGTCTATGGCCGCACCGCCGACATCCGCATGTTCATATTCCAAATCGAATCCAAAGATGTCTTTTGCCCGGTCAAGGACCTTGATCGCCTGTTCCATGATTTCCGGTCCGATACCATCTCCGGGTAATACGGCAATGTGGGTCACAATGTTTCTCCTTGTCTAAATCAAAAAAGAGGCTGATGAAAAATCAGCCTCTTTTTTTGGATAATGCGGTTGATCTAGCGGATGATTGTCACATCATTATTTCCGGTTGCTGTACTCTGCATACGCCATGGCCGTGGTTCTGTAGACCAGGTGGGCCATTTTGGAGAAGGGCAGAAAAGCGAACAGATTGAAAATGGCAATCAGATGCACGTAATACAGAATGTAGGACGTCCATTCCAAATGGGCCAGGCGGGCCATCTGGGTCAACATGCCGGTGACGCCCAGGGCAAACACAATTCCCAGAATATACCAGTCTTTGTAAGTGCTGATCTGGTCCTTGTTGTCCAGGCGGCTTTTGATCATCAGGCCGGAGCCGATGATCAGGGCAACGCCCGCAATGTTGCCCAGCCATTTGACCGGGTTCAGCTGGGAATAGGGCCCCGGGGTCTGGAACACATACAGCACGAAAAAGAAAATACTTGTGACAATGAACAGACCGATAAAGGAAAACAGCACCATCATATGGGGCGTGGCCCGTTCCTTGTTGGTCTCGCATTCATTGAATTTTTCATGCTTGAGTATGGTGGGAACCATTCTGACCAGTGCCTGCACCAGGGCTTTATAGTCGATATTCTTCTTGTCGGTTTTGCCCTCCATCACCGCATTGTCATGTATGTCGGTGACAAACCGGCGCAGGCTGAGCAGAAAAATGATAACCACGGCAGTTGCCAGCGGCACGAACGTCAGGTCCACAAACCAGGTGGAAAAGAAATTGGCCTGGGCAATGACCCCGTCATGGGCATGGGACCAGGCAATACCGAACACGTTGAAAATCTTGGTCATCACATCTTCATGCGCCATGGTGATATAGGCGAGTACGGCAAACCAGATGGCCGGAATCCCCAGCAGCAGGGGCAGCTTTTTCGGGTCATTCACCGCCTTGCCCAGGGCTTTGGGCTGGGCATATTCGGTAATGGCTGCAGCGCGGACCGCCGCCAGGACATCGCCGGGCGCAGCACCTCTCGGGCACAGATCCGTGCAGTCACCACAATTGTGACACAGCCAGATATCCCCGTTTTTAATGAGCCGGTCTTTCAGTCCCCAGGAGGCTGCGATCATTTCTTTTCTGGGAAACGGACTGTTTTCCGGAGAAATCGGGCAGGCCACGGAACAGGTGGCGCACTGGTAACATTTTTTCAGCGTGTCTCCGCCAAGACCGCGGATCTGAGCGATGAATCCCAGATCGGGTTGGGCAAGATATGTGTCAGTCATATTAAAAAACCTCCATATGGTTTGAAAGTTGCGACATTAGAAACCCTTGAACGGGTTGGGGCCCAGGGCATCCACTTCGTCGACAAACTCATTGATGATTTTGGGCAGTTTGTCGTATTCGTCAATGGCCACTTCCACAAACGCCACACGTTCCTCTTCCAGGGCCAGACTGGAAAGGGCGTCTCCGATTTTTTTCACCCTGACTTCCGCCAGCTCGGAGCCTTTTACAAAGTGGCACTGGTAATCATCGCCATGCTTGCAGCCGATAAGAATGACGCCGTCCATTCCCTGGGCCAGCGCATCCTTGATCCAGATGGTATTCACAGACCCCAGGCACCGAACCGGGATAAAACGGACATCGGGTGAATATTCGATCCGGTTCAGTCCCACCATATCCAGGGCCGGGAACGCATCGTTTTCACAGATCAGTGCCAAAAACCGGAACGGCGGTTCATCAAAGTCATCTTCGGAAGGCACCCCGATCGCCTTGATCTGGGATCCGATGGAGTCGATGGTGTAGTCGGCAAAGGAGATGATCCGTTCCGGACAGGCCCCCATGCAGGTGCCGCATCGGCGGCACCTTGTCGGGTTGACTTTGGGGGTTCCTTTGGCATCATCGTCCAGTGCGCCAAAGGGACACTCCACGGTGCAGCGCTTGCACTGGGTGCATCTCTGGAAGAAAAATTCCGGAAAGGTCAAGTCGCCGGATCTGGGATGGACCGCCATGCCCCGGTTGGCGCTTTCAATACATTGAATGGCCTTGAGAGCGGCACCTGCCGCATCTTCAATGGACTCTTCAATGGTCATGGCCCGGCGGATCGCGCCGGCTGCATAAATACCGGTTCTCTGGGTTTCATACGGAAAACAGATATAGTTGGAGTCGGCATACTGCCCGAAAATGTCATTGTCACGGAAACCGGGTCCCTGGCGGTAGGCCAGATTGACCACGGGGTCATCCTTTGTGACCGGGACCATGCCGCCGGCCACAACCACCATATCCGCTTTCAATGCCAGGTTGTCGCCCAAAAGGGTGTTCACGGCCGTGACTTCCAGGCCGCTGCCCTGACTTTTGACTTCAGTGACAGCCCCCTTGGTCATGAACACCCCGTCCTGCTGCTGCATGCTTTTGTAAAAGTATTCCTGAAGACCGGGCGTACGCATGTGCTGATAGATGATATAGGCTTTGCCGTCGCTGTAATCTTCGGTCACATATCTGGCCTGTTTGAGCGCCACCTGAGAGGTGACAGATCCGCAATAGTCAAAGTCGGCGTCATCCTCATCTTTTCCAGCGGACTGAATGAATACGATATTCCTGGCCGGTTTGCCGTCGGAAGGCCGTACAATCTTGCCTTTGGCGGCGATCATCTCAAACTCGTGATTGCTGACCACGTCCGGCAGGTCGAATCCCAGATGATCGATACCCATTTTTGACAGATCTGCCGGACGCCATCCAGCAGCCAGGATGACAGCCCCGTAAAGTTCGCCCTCCGGGTCCAGCTGGAGAATATCCAGACGGCCTTCATTGTATTCCAGAAATTTTTCATGGGCCGCTTCCGGATCCAGTTCCTTGCCGGTTTCATCCACCAGCATCTCTTCGGGCAGGGGAAACGGCACATCAAACGGGATTCTCTCTCCGGGTTTTTTAAAAGTAACGGTGAATTCTCCAGGTTGTCCGGCAATACGTGCCACTTCACAACCGGTCCGTACATCGATATTGGGGTATCCCTGAATTTCCTGGATCAGCTGATCCGCCACCGGGGCCTGAAGGGTTTCAAAGGGAGCGGATACCGGCATCTGGCTCCGAAGTCTGGCTGCGTATCCTCCCAACGCCTCGGTTTTTTCCACAATGGTGACATCATACCCGGTTTTGGCGGCATCCAGGGCCGCGGCCATACCGGTGACACCCCCGCCGAGAACCAGAATTTTCTTGGAGAACGATTCGGGTTTGGAAGCGGTTGGCAGTTTCACTTTTTCCAGGCGGATCATCCCCATTTTGAGATAGTCTTCCGCCTTCATCTGAATCCGGTCAAAATGTTCCTCATCTTCTTTCTGCTCTTCGGTCAGGGCCGGATAGGTTTCCCGGGAATGGGGCCATACCACGCCTTCTCTCAGGTTCACACGCTCAACGATACAGTTGTCGAACCGGAACACATCAAAGTTGACGCGGCGGGAACAGGCACCGATCACCATGGCATTCACCTTGCCGTCATCCACGTCTTTCTGGATGAGCGCCGCCCCTTCCTTGGAACACAGGAACGGATGCGTGGTGCAGTTCAATCCTTCTTCCTCGGGAATCTCCACCAGATCTTCCATATCCAGGGTGTCTCCGATTCCGCAACCTGTGCAGATATATACGCCGTATTTCTTATCCATGGTTTGTATTACCTCCTTACAAGGGTCTGAATGGCTTTGAGGGCCATGCCGGTAGCGTTCTGATTGGATGTGACGACATCAGCCGGCTTGTTGGCACATCCTGCCGCGAACATGCCGCCTTTTGAAAAATCGTTGACGATGAATCCGTCCGCATCAAAGATCAGGTCTGCGGCGGGTTTGTCATCGGCGGCCGTCGGCTGCATGCCTGTGGCCAGTACCAGAAGATCCACCGTCTGCCTGATTTTATCGCCGGAGATGGTATCTTCGGCTACCAGGTTGATATTGCCGGTGCCGTCTTCTTCACTGACTTCAGCAATTTTTCCCTTCACAAAAAAGATATTTTTATCTTCCTTGAGTTTGGCATAGAACCGTTCGTACTTCAGACCCGGTGTCCGCAAATCGATATAATAGATGTAAATTTTTGCATCCGGGTATTGTTCCCGCAGATAGGTGGCGTGTTTCAAAGACGCCATGCAGCAGATATATGAGCAATAGGGCAGATGATCCTCATCCCTGGATCCGGCGCACTGGGCGAACGCGATGGTTTCAGGTGCTTTGTCATCGGAGGGCCGAACAATTTTTCCCTGGGTGGGGCCGTTCAAAGAGGCCAGCCTTTCCAGCATCATGTTGGTGATCACGTTCTGGTAACGACCAAAACCCAGGTTGTCGATCCGGGTGGCGTCATACGGTTTCCAGCCGGTATTCCAGACAATGGCGCCCACTTTCAGGTCCAGGGTCTTTTCTTCCATGTCAAAGTCAATGGCGTCATATTTACAGGCGTCTTTTACTTTGTCTCTGTCATCGGTGCTCATGGACGGGTCCATGATATAGCGCATGGGGAAGGCCATATTGTGTGGCAGGTAGGCGGCTTTCCGGCGGTCCATGCCGAAATTGAATTCATTGGAGATTTCGGTGTCACAGACTTTGGCACATTCACCGCAGGCAGTGCAGTTCTCATTGACATACCTGGGTGCGGTCTTGACGGTCACGGTGTAATCACCGGGGCTCCCGGCCACATTCTGGACTTCCGACAGGGTGAAGACCTTGATCTGTTTGTTGTCTTTGATCCGGCGGTAATTGATCTCAAGTCCGCATGTGGGCGGGCAG
>Ga0180430_10004464_pt1 | contig 11800 bp, 17 predicted proteins | sample SS_ome_9_FD_132999 | JGI IMG/M metagenome (GOLD analysis project Ga0180430, IMG submission 132999) | Hypersaline lake sediment archaeal communities from the Salton Sea, California, USA - SS_1_S_2 metaG | ecosystem: Environmental > Aquatic > Non-marine Saline and Alkaline > Hypersaline >... | reverse complement strand
GAGCAGCAAGCCGGGCGCGGTTGTGCTGGATTGTTTTGCCGGGACGGGGTCAACCGGCATCGCTTGCGTCGAAACTGATCGCGAGTTCATCGGCATCGAACTGGACCCCGAATACGCGGAGATTGCCCGCGCCAGAATCGAACACGAAACCACCAAAGCGGAGTTGTACGCATGAACTGGATCGACTCAATCAAAGACCGCCACAAGTGCGACGATGTAGGCGTGACCGTGTGCAGCGTCGAGTCGCTGACCATGCGGGACTTCACCGGCGAGGGCGGCGACGGCGTGTTTCAGGGCATCGCCACCACGGGCAGCGTGGACTTGGACGATGAGGTGGTGGAGCCGGATGGCCTCGACTGGTCATACGCGCTCAAGTTCAAGGCGATGTATCCGAGCCACGGCGGGTACGGGACCGACCCTGTAGCGAAGTTGCTAGCCGCGAAGCGGAAGGGTGAGGGGTGGTACTTTCGGGGGCAGTTCCTCAAGACCTCGTCGCTCGCCCAGCAATGGCACGCTCTCTGCAAAGAAATGGGGTCTTTCGGCGTGTCTATCGGGTTTCAGGCGACGGAACGCCGCCGACCGACCGACGATGAGAAGAAGAAGTACGGCCCCCATTCGTACTACATCCCGTCCGCCCGCGTACTCGAACTGAGCCCCACCTTCATGCCAGCCAACCCCGACGCCATCGCAGAGTTCGTCGGCAAGGGCAAGGCGACGCTGACCGACGATCAGGCGGTGACGCTGGAGCGGATGGTCAAGGCGGGCCGGGTTTCCAAGACGCTGGCTGAGTCGCTGGGGTACAATGCGAGGCGGAAAACGATTGTGCTGCTTTCGGAATAATTCTCAAGATTTCTCGCTTGACACACCGAGATGTAGTGTATGCTACAACTCGTAGCCCCAAGTCCGGGGCAACGGAACTGACTCCCGGCCCGTAGAGCGACGGCTCAGACAGGCACGGTGGGCAGCGACGAGAACGCAAGTTTTCACACGCTGACGGCGCTCCGCGCCGGGAGTCTATACCAATGAAACTGAACGCGAAGGCCGCGCAGAACCTGCGCCGCCAGATCAAAACCACCCTCACCGACGAGGGATTCACCGGCAAGTTTGCCGATGTGGACGCTGTTTGCGAGTTCGTCGAAGACAACGGCCTGACCTTCAAGGCGGGCGGCAAGGAACTCGACAAGAAGATGCTGATGAACATTCTCGGTGGCACCATCGAACTGGAGCCCGCTGAGGAAGTCGAAGGCGACGCGATGGACGAACCCGTCGACGAGCCGAAGGAAATGGACGAAGAGGACAAGCCGAAGGCGGCCAGCCTCAACCGCATCAACGCGAAGGCGGCACGCTCGGCTTCGTTCCACATCGCAAACCCCGAATACACCGGCTACGACCGCAAGGCCAGCCAGGGCAAGTCGGTGTTCCGCGACGGCAAGACCGCCGAACTGTTCATGGCTTCGGTTCGTCTCGGTGCGGCGAAGGGTGGCAATTTCGACTACCCGCTCCGCAAGGCTGACGAGACCATGATCCGCAAGGCCGGATCGACCGCCGACCTGAGCGAAGGCGGCTCGCTGATCCCCGTCGAAGTCCAGCAGGATATTCAGGAGATCAAGGAGCAGTACGGCGTCGCGCGTCAGCTCGCCAACTTCACCTCGACCCCCAGCCGCGCCATCGACATTACCGTGTCGGACGAAGGCGACGGACCCGATGTCGAGTGGACTGGCGAGAACCCGTCCAGCACGACCGAGGCCAGCGTAACGCTTCGCCCGTACACCGTGCTCGCCAAGAAGCTGTTTGGCCGCTACCGCGTTTCGACCGAAATCTTCCGCACGCCGGGCATCGGCATGGTCGATTTCATCGCCCGCGAGTTCGTCCGCACGGCTGAGAAGAAGGTGGACAACGCCTACTTCCAAGGCGACGGCACTTCGACCTACGGCACGAACGTCGGCATCCGCACCAAGCTGATCGACAACGGCAACGCTGGCAGCAACGCTGGTCTGGTTGACGGCGGCGCGGCGTGGTCGAACATCGGACTTGGAGATATCGAAAACGTCATGGGTCTTACCGGCAAGGGCGACCCGACGAATTATCAGTGGGTCATGGGTCGCACGTTCTTCTACGACACCATTCTGCCGCTGATTCGCGGCGTCGGCGGAACGACCATTCGCATGGTCGAAGAGGGGCCGGGCCTTCAGATCGGCGGCTACCCCGTGGTGCTGTCCGATGTCGGCTTCCCGACTTCTAGCGCCAACAACTCCGTCGTGGCCCTGTTCGGCGACTTCCGTCGCGGTTCGCACCTCCACGAAGTTTCCAACTCTTCCTCGTTCTCGACGAGCGAACACCGCTATGCGGACACCGACCAGATCGGTCTGTTCTACCGCTACGAGGCGGGCATGGCCGTGTACGGTCACGGCTCCGCTTCCGAAGCCGGTTGCATCGTCGGACTCGCCACCACCTCGTAAGGAGATTGACCAATGGCATACAACGATGCACAGAAACTCAAAGTCGTCATGTCGCTCGAACCCGATGTCTACACCAACGCCTCCACCGACGGCGATAGCGTGGACTGCAAGGGCTACAGCAGCGCCTTGGCGGTGTTCCGCGTCGGCACGACCGACGGCAACATCGACGTTCTCAAGTTGCAGGAGTCGGACAACGATTCGACTTGGGCCGACATCAGCGGCGCGGCTTGGACGGGTACTGACCTGCCCGGCAACACCGACGACGACAGCACTTTCGCTATCTCGCTCGACCTGCGCAAGCGCAAGCGGTATCTCCGCTGGGTGGTTTCCGAGGACAACACCGGCTCCGCCGATGCGGTCGGGTTCATTGTTCTCGGCACGCCCGAGGCCGTCGAAGTGGCCGACCAGGGTGCTGACTACTACATCAACCTGATCGGCTGATAAGTCTCTTTCCTCCCCTGTCCCTTCCCCGTCAGAAATGGCGGGGCGGGGTTTATGGCACTGACCACAGCAGCCCGCGTTCGTCAACGCCTGTCCATCGCCGACGACTCCGGCGGCGCGGATATCACGTCGTCTGAGATTGATTCGCTGATTGATGAGGTGACCGCGTACACCCAGCGGTACTGCGGTCTCGCGCAGTGGGAATCGGCGGCGTACGACGAACGGCACAGCGGCACGGGGACCGAGGAACTGTTCCTGCGCGTGCCGTACATGACCAGCGTGAGCAGCGTGACGATTAGCGTTGGATCGGATACCCAGACGATCAGCAGCGACGCATACCGGCTCGATCAAGACTCGGCGTGTCTGGTGCTGTCTGGCGGCTGGGAAGATTGGCACGGCACTTACGGCGTGTGGCCGGAGGGCTGGAAGAACATCCGCGTGCAAGGCACTGGCGGGCTTACGTCGGTCCCCGACGACCTGACGCTCGCCATCACCGACATCGTGTGTCAGATGCTCTTTGACCGCCACACGTCGCTGTCTACGGCCCAGTTCGCGACGGACGGGGTACAGCGGACCGTGCGAACCGTCACCGAATTGGTACAGGCACAGGACCACCGGCTCGCGCCGTGGAAGAGGGTGTATGCGTGATTCCGTTTTCTCCTACGCACAAAGTCACGATCAGTCGGCAGACCAAACCGACTAGCGGGTTCGGCGGTGCTGCGAGTTTTTCCGATGTCTACACGAACGTCTTGTGCGGCATCTACGACGCGAGCGGCAATGAGGCGGTCGTCTATGGTGGGGACCGCTCGACTGCCATCGGGACCGCACGGTTTCAGGCGGGGTTGACCTTGCAGGAAGGCGACCGAATCGAGGCGACGGGCGAGGATGACCGCGAGATCACGCGGGTGTTCGTCCGCAAGATCGGTGCGGGGATTCCGGTTCGGATCGACTGCGAATGGCGGAGGGTGCAGGAATGAGCAGCGCGAATCTGGAATGGAACGGCGACGAGTTCTTGCGCGACCTTGAGGCGGGTATTCAGGACGGCCTCAAAGTCGTCGGCGTGAAGATGGAGAACGAGTACCAGTCGGTGCTCAACCGTCAGGCTTCGAGCAAGTCCAATGGCGGCAAATCGTCGCAGCCGGGAGAACCGCCCGCAAAGGACACCGGCATTCTGCAAGGGTCTATTTCTCACCAGGTCGGCAAGGGCAGCGTGTCGGTCGGTGTTGCGTCGGGTTCACCTGCGAACCAATACGCACTGGTTATGGAGTACGGCAGCCGTGGCCCGATCAAGCCGAAGAAAGCCAAGATGCTGTCTTGGGTAGACAAGGCGACCGGCGACCGCGTGTTTGCCAAGTCGGTAAACATCGCCGCCCGTCCGTGGCTCCGTCCGACACTCCGCAAGAACTACGGCAACATCAATGACTGGTTCCGCAAGGGCGTTGCGGCGTCGATGAAAGAGTGGCTTGAGTAATGGCTACCGCGTGGCGAGAACTTGCACCGGCTGTCGAGACGCGCATCGAGGGCCAACTTACCGGCCTGACACCGCCGCCCGTCTATCGGTCTATGGCCCCGATCAATGCCGACCTGCCGTACATCATCATCAGTCCGGTGATTCAGGTCGAGGAGCAGGTGTTCGACGACGACGCCGAGACGACCGAGGTGGACTTTGACATCGCGATCTACTCATCGAAGACGACCGCCAACGCAGACACCATTCATCTTGGCTACGTCGATGAGGTGATAAACGCCGTTCGTCGGTGGACCCCGACGATGACGAACTGGAACGCAAGCCCGATCAGGTCCGATGACCAGACCCCGATGCAGATTCTCGAAGATTCAATCCAGACGGTTTGCTCGTTCACCGTCGTGATGGAAAGGAAATAACCAATGGCAACTACCATCCCGCTCGCAGGCGAGGTGACATCGTGGACGAACAATAGCGGACTGGTGAGCGGTGCAGTCAAGCCGTCGCAGATCGCGTGGGCGATCACCGCCGACGAAGGCGATGTCACCGCGTTTGAGTCGCCGACCGTCGCTGCTGAGTACATCAGCGGTTTGAAGGCCGCGACCGGCACGATCACGACCTACCTGACTCCGGCGACCTACGGCACGGAGGGGTTGGTGACAGCGGCATCGTCAGCGAACTACACGGCAAACTCTAAGTCGTGGAACATGACCATCAGCATCGACGAACAGGACTCGACCGCGTTCGGTGCAACCGGCGTTGAGTTCCGTTCGTTCATTCCCGGTCTGTACCGCTGGAACGGTCAGTTCGTTTGCAACACGGACGACTCCACCGCACTGACCCTGCCGGGCCAGCCGAAGGAAACGCTCACCTTCAAGTACATCGACGCTGGCGGCGCGGGTGACGATGTGGACTTTGCCCTGTCCGGTTCGGCGTTCGTTCAGAATCTCGGGACGAACAGCACGCCGACCGCGATTGCCGAAAGCACCTTTGCGTTTCGCGGGTCCGGTCAGTTGTCGTCGGCTGGCAGCGACGGATCACGCACGCCGCTGTTCCCTGTCGGGGCGAATGGCGTTGCTCAGGCGATCAGCGGGTTCTCGGCTGGCGAACTGGTAACGATTCTGACTGACGGCACCACGCTGACCGCTGATGCGTTCCCCACGAGCATCGCGATCACCGTCGATCCGAACAGCCCGATTCAGGTTGTCACGAACTTCCGCGCGTCCGGCACAATCACCGTTTCGTAAGGGGTAGACATTGGCCCAGCGTCCGGTCGGCAAGGCGAGTATCAAGGTCGAGGTCGATGGTATCGATCAGGCCAAACAGAAGCTCGATGATGTCAAGTCATCAGCCGAGGGTGTCGGTGACTCTGGACGACGCGGCTTCGGTGCGCTTGACGACGCTGTAGGCAAGGCCGGTCAGAAGATCGAGGATTCGACGGCTGGTCTTCGCAAGTTTCAGGGTGCTATCACCGGCATCATCGGCGTGGTCACCGGACTCGGTGCGGTTGCCGCTTTGGCGTTCGGGTCGATCATTGAAAAGGTCCGCGAGTCTCGGCAGGAAACCGAAGAACTCAACAATCTACTTGACAAAACCGGAAAGAAACTTCGGGACAGTGCCAAGGAGTATGTTCAGTCATCTAAGGAAATTTCCGAGGAAGACAAGATACGCCAAGAAGCCGCGCAGCGTATCGTAGAACTGAGCAAACAAACAAACGCGGCACAAGAAGAACTTGCCGATTATGTCCTAAAACGGACCACAGGCTTCCAACTGATGATCCGTGGTCAACAGGGTGAACGTGATCTTCAACGCAAAATCGCGGAAGAAAGCAAGAAACTCAATGAGGATCTTGCGTCAAGCGTCGAAAAAATTGTTGAAGATCGAGATAATCGCCTATCCGAACTCGCCGATAAGCGAGCCGAAGAAGAACTGGACAAGACCAAGAAATCGGCTGACGAACGCGCTCGCATTGAAGGTGAACTGCAAGATCAACTTCAGTCGCTCCAGAACAGTCGCCTTGACGAAGAGGATAGACTGCTTGCTGAGTACCAGCAAAGGCGAGAAGAGCGCGAGAAACAATACAACGAAGCAGTCGAAAGCGGATTCTCTCGGCAGGCCGAACTGCTTGACCAGATCGACAAGATAGACGCGCAAAACACGAACGATGCAATCCGGCGTATCGAAGAGCGACGCAAGGCCGAAGAGGACGCTGCGAAAGCATCGGCAGACGCAGAGTCTAAGCGTCAGGAAAACGAGTCTCAGAGAGAGTTGGCAATTGCAATGCAGGAACTCCGCAAGGCAATCGAGGACCAGGCCCGTTCGATCAATCAAAACAACGCGAAACTCGAACGCCTCAATCAGCAGGTATCCAACTTCACACCGTCCGCCAAGCGGATCGCTGAGGGCACGACGCGCAGAAAGAGGGCGTTCTAATGCCGACCGTCACACGCATCGAGCGCGGCGAATCGTTCAGCGAGCGGGCCATCCCGTCCGATGCAACGCTTTCGTTCTTGGTCACAAACGCATATGATCCGCAAGAAGCAATCGCAGCGGTCAAGACATCTCCGGAGATGGGGCCGGTCGGAACACCGCACCCAAACGACCCGACACAGCGGCTTACCTCGGTTCAGTACGATGTCACCGAGCGGATCGGCGCTGGCAATGATCGCGGCTGGATCGTGTTCGTTCGGTTTAGCGTGGACAGCAGCGGGGCCAACTTCCAGCCGGTCCCCGACACCGAGCCGACCTATGTAACCGCAGAATATTCGACGCTGGAACGGGTCATCAAGGCCCCGTACTACTTCAAGCGTCCAATCGCCTACCCGTCGGGCGGGTCGATCACACAGGGCTTCGAGTGGGACTTGGGTACGCAAGAGTTCACCGTCAGCGGGCTGATGCTCCGCGTCGTGGTCAACGTTATCTCATCGGGATACAACCTCGGTGCGTTTATCTTTTCGCAGGACCAGACGAACAAGATTCACCGACTGCCGAACGGAAACCCCAGCGACAAAGCATGGCAGTACCTCGGCGCGCAGTCGTCGCAGGTCGCCGCCGATGTGTGGTCCGTGACGCACGAATGGTGGTCTGATCCCGGCAACGACGCGCCGCCGAAGCCGACCGAATTGCAGACGCCCGACGACATTGTGACCGCACCGGAGCGGTTGCCGTTTGAGGACTACACGAACTACGTCGTGCCGGTCCAGAACCCGTCCAGCGGCGGTGTGCTGTACGTCCCGACCATTGATGTGTACGAGCCATTCGTCGAAGAAGCAAACGGCTGGTCTAACCTGCCCGGCTTCCCGATCCAGAGGTTGACCGCACCATGATCGAACTGCACCAAGGCATCATCGTGGCGGTGAACGGCACAACGCCAGGCCCAGCGTCGGGCATCACCTACGACGTTGAAGTTGACCTCAACGGCGGATCGTTCCTGATAAAGAACACCGAGCCGACGCACGGCAGATTCCCCGACGAACTCGATACGGTCGCGGTTCCGGTGGGGTCTATCGTCACCGTGGCTGAGCGTGGCGGGACGCTGTACCTGTTGCCGCCCGGAGAGACTATCGACGTTGAGGTTTGCGAGGACACGCCGTGAGCAGAATCATCTACAAAGCCGACATCGACACCAACTCCACCGTGTCAGAACACAGTCACACCGATTCGTTTTTGTCGCTGGTTCCGCAGAATGCTCGACTGCAACCGCTCATCGTCGGCGAAAACACCGAGCAGGACATTGAATACATCAGCATCCTCGGACCCAACGCTTTGCAGGCCACGAAGTGTGCAGTACAGATTAGCGGCAAAGACAACTCGACCGACTCCCAATTGCGGATTGACATTCAAGGTTCAATTGACGGTCTGGTTTGGGAGCAGATTAGCCAAGTAAGCGGGTACGCGATCACCTCAACTTTCGATGTGACGGGCTACGCAATGATTCGAGCAAAGACCACCACGGCGGCGTCGGCGGGAACGCAGGCCACCGTTTCATTCATGATGACAAGGACACCATAATGGCAGACCGATACTATGTAGCGAACAATGGGCTGAACAGTACGACCTCATGGTCGGCCACGCCATACGGCTCGACTGGTGCTGCGGTGCCGGTGGACGGCGACGACGTGTACTTCCTGACGCTGACCGGCGAACTGTCGGCAGACCTGAACACCTTCGAGACTGGCGTTCCTGCGACGATCACGGTGGGCAAGGGGTGCTCGCTCTACATCGCGTCCGGTTCGTCCATGAGCATCGGCGACGGGACGAACACTTGTACCACGATCACCTACGAGGGCGGCGGCTCGCAGTGGGCTTTCACCGCTGCGGCTGCAAACGCCATTGACAATATCACCATCAACACGACCGGCGCGGTGACGGTGACGAACAGCACGAACGCCAACTCGCTCGACAATGTGTATGTCAATCGCGGGACCGTAAACATCCGCGGCACGATCAAGCCGAGTGTGTACAACTTCGGCGGCAATGTGGACATCCGCGGCGGCGGCACGGTCGGCACCCTCGACTGTCTGGCGGGTCGCACGGTGACGAAGGATACGGTGACGACGCTGAACGCGACCGGATCGGCGATTGTCACAATCGACGAGGACGTGTCGGTGACGACCGCCAATGTCAACGGCGGTCGCGTGAACCTTCGGTCGGTCGGCACTACCACCACGCTGAACCAGAAGGGCGGCTTGGTGACTCCGGACGGGGCGCTCGGTACGCACACAATCACCAATGCCAACATCTACGGCACGAACGCGACCACTTCGTTTATTACGAAGGTTGGGCTGTCCGAGTTTACCTTGACGAACGCTCCGTCTTACTTTGGTACAGTGTCGCCCAAGTCGTCCGATACATCGTCCACTGATTTCGGTGCGGGTGCGTGAGTACGGGCAAGATCATCAATAGCAAGTTGGCCGTCCGCGATGGGCGGCTTTCTTGCGATTGTTGTGTAGACAAGTCTTGCGAGGCGGAGATTGCTGCCGACCCGTTCGCGTTCGGTGCGTGCTGCTTCTACAACGCGGACGCCGACGTCTGGTCATGCGTCACCCGCCACCGCTGCGAGTGTGCGCTGGAGGGCGGCGTGTTCCAAGGCGTCGGGTCGTCCTGCGCGGTCGTGCGATGCGACCGCAGCGGTGCCGACGGACCCTCCGGCCCGTCTTCCGGACCGACGCCGACGTCGGAGTGCGTTCACTTCTACGAGGCGGTCATCGCGTGCCAGAACGGGGCCGAAGTCACCGGCCCGGTCAATCGCGCGAGCAGCCAGTGTGAACCGTGCGACTCCACCGGATACCCCGACGGCGAATGGGTGCGCGAGTCGCGGCTCCAACCCGACGGGCGATTCCTCGACTACTGGGTCCTCAAAATCTGCTCGGGCCAGCGGTGCGGGCGGCACATCGATTGCCAACTCGGAGGACCGTCGCCGTTCGAGATCGACTTCACCAACCCACCGCCTCGCCCGGACCCGGCCGTGCAGCCCGTTCCCCAGCCCGGCGACTACTGCTATCAGTACTTCCCCGGCGTCGGACCGGACGCGGACCCGGCTCCGTACGTCCCGCTCTACCCAAACGGGTCGGGCAGTCGCGTCCAAGCGCGAGGCGGCTGCTCTGAATGCAACCGCGACGGATCGGACTTGACCCTATGAACAAATCGCATCCGTGGGAAAAGTTGCTGACGGGAGTACGTGGCGCGACAAAGTACGCCAAGGCGATTGCGCGCGGTGACTTCGTGGATGTCAAAGAGTTTGTGCATCGCCGCGAGGTCTGCCAGTCGTGCGTGTCACTGACCATCGAGGGGAAATCGTCCTGGTGCGGCGAGCCGTTCGTAGACAACACGAATCATGAGGACCTGAGTAAACGAACATGCGGGTGCAATCTTGCCGGAAAACTTAGGGTGGCGTCTGAGCGTTGCCCACAGGGGAAATGGTGATGAACGTATCGCGACCCAAAGACGCATTGATTGTGGACTTCGACCTGCCGAACGCGACAAGCGAGCAGTGGTTCCTGCTCCGGTCGGACGTTCACTTCGACAATCCCAAGTCAGACCGCCGTATGGAAAAGCGGCATCTTGAACAGGCCCGCGAGCGTAATGCTCGCGTTTTCGATTTTGGAGACCTGTTCGACGCGATGCAAGGTCCGCGCGATCCGAGGCAGAGCCGGAGCGTGATCCGCAGCGAACGCGACGCCGGCGAATACTTCAACCTCATCATGGACGAAGCGGTCAACTTCTACGAGCCATATACCGATTTGTTCGCGTCGATGTCTTGGGGCAACCATGAAACCGCTCCGGTGCGCCACTTCGGTATCGACCTGACGGCTATGCTGATTGCGCGGTTGAAAGACCGTACGGGCCACGATATCCACCACATGCCGTACAGCGGTTTTATCCGGTTCCGAGCGTCGGTCAACACGACGAAGCGGGCGTCGTTCGTGCTCCGGTACACACACGGTTCGGGCGGCGGCGGTCCGGTGACGCGGGGCGTTATCAAGCACCAGCGATTCTCGGCTGACTACGACGCCGATATGTACTACATCGGCCACGTTCACGAACGGTCGATGATGGACAGGCCGCAGCAGTACGTCACGCGGGCGGGCGAGATTCGGAATCGTACGCGGTGGTGCTGCATATCGCCCGGCTACAAAGACGCGAGCAAAGACGGCAATTCGTGGGAACAGTCAATCGGCTTGAGCCCGAAGCCGCTCGGCGCGTTGTGGGTCTGCTTCAAGGGTTGCACCGAAACAGGCCAACTGATCGCCACGCCATCGTGGGCTGATTGATAGAGGTCCGTTCTATGGATCATCGCGAGCAGCAATTCGAGCGGGCGGCGAGCATCGCGGCTGAACACTGCGATGCGGTGCTGTTGGTGGTCACTTGGGTTGACGAGCACGGCGAGACCCAGACGTACGAGACGAGCCGGGGCAACGCGCACGCCGTCGAGGGGATGATCTACTCGCTGACTCAGCAGCAGGACGAGGACGCCGAAGCGGACGAATCGTTCGGGTAGTGGGCAATCCGCTCGAATATCCACCGCATCACCGGAACAGCCATCGAATTGCCGAGTGCCTTGTATCGCGGCGTGTCTTTCGCGCCGGGGATCAGCGTGTAGTCGTCTGGGAATCCTTGCAGGCGTTCGCACTCGCGCGGCGTGAGGCGGCGGACGGTGAGTCGATCAATCACCGCCTTGCCAGCGTCTACCCACTGGTTACATCCCCATTTGTTTCCGTCTGACGCTTCAAGGCAAGGCGCAACATCGTGGGCAGTTCCTTCCCTCGCTTCTCGGCTCGGCGGAGGATTCCCGCACATGCTTTCGCGCTCAAGTAATACTTGGACGGCACGCTGCCAGTCTCTTCCAGCACATCCGACAACGAACACACGGCGGCGTCGCTGGGCCACTCCGAAGTATTGAGCGTCAAGCACTCGGTAGCTGAACCCATACCCG
>Ga0180430_10004461_pt1 | contig 11805 bp, 8 predicted proteins | sample SS_ome_9_FD_132999 | JGI IMG/M metagenome (GOLD analysis project Ga0180430, IMG submission 132999) | Hypersaline lake sediment archaeal communities from the Salton Sea, California, USA - SS_1_S_2 metaG | ecosystem: Environmental > Aquatic > Non-marine Saline and Alkaline > Hypersaline > Sediment... | reverse complement strand
AGGGCTGGGACGTGGTGACACAAGTCGCCCCGGCTGATAAGTTCTACCCGGCCGAGATGGAACACCAAGACTACATCGAGCACCACCCGACCCGCTACGTCTGCCACCGCCGAATCCCACGCTTCGACCAGGGACCGATGGAAAAGTAAGAAGTAGAAATTAAAAAGTAAAAAACCGAGAGGTAAATCAAATCGAGTTATAGATCGACCGAATATCTTTGTTTCCATATTTTTTCATTTATACTTTTTACTTTTTAATTTCCCCATGAACATCGTATACCTAGTTGCCGGCGCCGGTGGAATGTACTGCGGGAGTTGTCTGCACGCGAACGCGCTCGCGTCGGCCGTTGGTAGCGAGGGTGTCGATTTCAGACTGGTGCCCGTCTACACGCCGGTTCGTACGGACGAGGAGAACGTCAGCGAAGATCGCGTGCTATACGGCGGGCTCAATGTCTGCCTGCAGCATAAGTGGAAGCTTTTTCGGCACTCGCCTTCTTTTCTCGATCGCTTATTCGATTCGCCTTGGCTGCTAAAACTTCTCGGTCGGCTGGGCAGCTCGACGAGTCCGGCGAAGCTCGGGCCGCTTACGATTTCCATGCTTCAAGCCGATGAGGGACCGCTCGCTCGCGAGTCGGAGAAATTGGTCGATTGGCTCGCGCAGCAAGCGCGGCCCGACGTCGTGCATCTGTCGAACGTCATGCTCGCCGGGCTCGCGCGAAGTATCAAGCAGCGGCTCGACGTACCGGTCGTTTGTAGCCTGACGGGCGAAGACGCGTTCCTCGAAAGTTTGCCCCGTCGGTATCGTGACGAGGCCGTTTCGCTGCTCTCCGAACGTGCCGCCGATCTGAATGCGATGATCGCGCTGAACCGCTACTACGCCGACTTCATGTCCGACTATCTTTCGATCGATCGGCAGCGAATTGAAGTCATACGGCCGGGCCTGAACCTTGAAGGTTATCCTTCGCCGGCCGATGAGGACGTGCCGCCGGCTGATCGGATGCCGACGATCGGTTTTCTTTCGCGTGTTTGCGGCGAGAAGGGATTGCACGAGCTGGTCGACGCGTGGGTTGCGCTTGCGGACGATCCGGATGTTCCACCCGTGCGACTTGTCGCGGCCGGGTATCTGTCGTCGGCCGATCGGCGATATCTGCGGAAGCTTCAGAAGCGAATCGAACGGCACGGTCTGGCAGATCGGTTCGAGTATATCGGTTCGCCCGATCACGAGGGGAAGATCGCGATGCTCGAGAGTGTCGATCTGTTTTGCATTCCGTCGGCGATTGCAGAAAGCAAAGCGCTGCCCGTTCTCGAAGCGTGGGCGGTCGGTCGACCGGTCGTGCTGCCCGACCGGGGTGTTTATAGCGAGCTTATTGAAGAAACCGGCGGCGGACTCTTGTACGATCCGGCAGACCCGGCGGAGCTCGTCGCGCAGCTGAAGCAGTTGATCCTCGACCGCGCGGCGGCAAATCGACTCGGCCGCGCGGGGCACGCCGCCATAAGAGAACGTCATACAGCCCAGGCAATGGCGGGTCAAACGATCGAACTATATCGACGGATACAATAAAAAAACGCCGAGCTTCGCTCCGACAAATCATCGGGCGCAGCTCGGCGTTTGATTTATTCTTGAATGCCACTTCGTGGCAAATCAACCTTACATACAGGCTGGATCGCAAGGAGCCGGGACGTCGCATGCGGTCGGCGGGGCGCAGACGCGCGGACGGCGAGGCTGGCGACACGGTACCATCTTCTTGACCGTCGTCGGTTGCATCTCGACGCAGCGGATCGTCTTCGTCACAGGCACTCGCTCGCAGCGTGTGACCGGGCACATCTCCGTTACTTCGCGGCAGACGAGCTTACGGTTGATTTTCGGAACCATGCATGTCACTTCGCGGCGGACCATTTCGCAGGTCGTCACGGGCACCGTTTCGGTGATCGTTCGCGGCTTGCAAACGTAGCGGCTGAATTCACGCGTTTCCTTGTGCGGGACCATGTCGCAAACTTGATATTCGCGGTTGACGACTTGCGGTTCGCAGACGGTGACCGTATATTCGCAGGGCTCCGTTACATTGGTCGGTACCATGCAGGTGTAGGGAACTTCCGTCTTGACGATGTTCGGAACCCACTCGCGAACCGTGCAAGGTTGGGCGACCGGTGCACACGCGGGCGGAGCACAGGCTGGCTTGCAAGCGGCAACCGGGGTGCATGCTTTTGGCTGGGGCGGTTCGATCGTGCGAACGACCCATTCACCCTTGTCTTCACAGACGGTCTTGGTCTTTGTGATAGGCTTCATGACGCATCGCGTGCGTGTGCCCTGTCGCGTTTCTTGCTTCGGGACCATGATCGTGCACTGCTTCGTTTCGGTTCGCCAAACCGGCTTGCAGACGGTGATTTCTTTTTCCTCGGTGACGAGTTCGCGATCGATGACCGTTCGCGTGCACTCGACCATTTTGGTCTTCTGGACCGGCTCGCAGACGATTCGCGTTTCGGGCACCATCTCGGTTTCGCAGACCCACTCGCGAACCTTTCGCGTACGCGGAACCATGTCGACGACTTTACGCGTTTCGTAGCACGTGATCTGCTTCTCGACGATGACGGGCTTGCGAACCGTCACTTCGATCTCGCGCATTGGCGGGGCGCATGTTTTCATCACCGGATCGCAAGGATTGGCACTTGTTGTTTCTACCGCGGCGACCGTCATGAGGAGGATCGCTGCGCACATTACTAAAACTGCTCGTTTCATAAGACTACTCCTCAAAAAAAATTAGTGACGCCTTCGCGGCATTGGGAAAACGTCAAAGATTCCATTGCATTACCGAGAAGATAACAAAATAGGAAGACTTTGTGAATTAGGCGGGCGATATTTTTTACCAAGTTTCCCAAATTGTAGCAATGGTGGACGAATGCTGAAGCGGACATCGTTTCACTAGATCGAACGTGCCCCATATCGAAGGATCGATGAAGTGTTAGCGGTCGGACTTGCCCGACGTGGGCCCACAGATGTTTTTTTGCAATACAAAACAAATAGAGCAATCAAAGACTCCTAAGTATCTTGTTCCTAAGACGTTGCAAATGCGATGCGCGTGACTGTTCGACATTCTATCCACAGCGTCATTTTCTATCATCCACTATATCTATTGCATTTCGCCCTAGTTATAATGAAAGGATCGAACCGCTGGTTCAATTCATACCTCGCGTGTCGTGTTTTGAAATCCGCATACTGAAGTGAATCATTTCAAGGAGACCTTATCATGATGAGAAAACGCTGTTTGACATTTTTGTTTACGACCATTTTTCTTTGCGGACTTGCCCTGCCGGTCTTGGCCGAGGGGCCGACCGTGGCCGATTTTCCGGAAATCGCGGCGGCGCTGAAATCGATCGAAGCTGCCACGCCCGTTGCCGATTCCGCAGCCGTCATCGCGTTTGAAGAGAACGCCTCGTTCCTCTATGCGAAAACGAAATCGGACGATGCGAAGACGCGGAATATCCTTGTGCTGAAATCATCGAATGTTTTGCTCGACATGTCGGCAGGCAGCGCAAAAGTTTTTACCAGTAAGGATGGTAGTGGGAATGTTGGTACGTTGGTGAAAAATGTAAACGGAAGCATCATCGCAACGGTTACTGTAGATAATCAAGTGACCACGGTTACGGTTTCCGACGGTACGACGGACTGCGGTTGGATCGGAATCGAAAAGAAGGACGGCGAAACCGTCATGATGCGTCGCCCGCTGGCGGATGGCATTCTGCCTCACGGTCCTGAGGGCATGAAGTTGATGGAACGCTGGGATCGTTACTATCGAGACGGCAAGACGGCACCGTGGGATAGCGAAAAGGCGGCGCCCGATCTGGTCAAGCTGGTCGAGGACGGAAAGGTCAAGAAGGGTCGCGCGATCGTGCTCGGTTGCGGGTCGGGCAACAACGCGATCTATCTGGCAGAGCAGGGATTCGACGTGATCGGACTCGACGTCGCGCCGACCGCTCTGGCCATCGCCCAGCAGCGTGCCGAAAAGGCGGGCGTCAAGGTTCGATGGATGCTGGCCGATGTGCTCGCTCCGCCGGAACTAAAGCCGTTCGATTTCATCTTCGATCGCGGCTGTTATCACAACGTTCGATATGTCGACGCAGAAGGATTTATGAACTCGGTCAAGGAACTTTCGCGAGCGGGCACGCAAGTTCAAGTCCTCTCGTGCAATCGCAAGGGTCCCCCGGGCATCATCGAAGAGACGATGCGCGGTGATTGGTCGGAGCTGTTCGAGTTCAAGTGGCTTAACGAGTCGACCATCTACGTGGGTAAAGACGGCGCACGAACGGTCAAGTCGTGGGACGCCCTGCTGACGCGCAAGAAGTAATTGATTTCTTGCGTTTATCAATTTGATACGTTTAGCCGTCGAACTTGTTCGGCGATTGGTTGAGCTGGCGAGACCTTCGCTAATGCCACCAAACGTCGAGCAAGATCGACGGCTAATGTTCTTTAGAAAATAAGCTTACTATGATGCATCATCCAAGATTATCCCACGCGTTGGTCCTTGCCGTTTTACTCGTTTCGTCTTTCTCGGCGAAGGTTGTTGCGGCCAAAACCGTGGAAGCGGCGCGGCCGAACGTTGTTTTCATTCTCACCGACGATCAACATACCGACTCGTTTGGATTTCTCGGCGGCAGGGCACTAACGCCCACGATCGATCGACTCGCCAGGTCGGGCGTCAATTTCAGTCGCGGATACGTTTCGAGCAGTGTTTGCACGCCCACGCGGTTTTCGTGCCTAACAGGTCGGTACGCGTCTCGGGCGAGAAACGTTTCGTTCAAGAGGTCGACTTCCGAAGAGGGGCAAACCTCGGTGCAATGGAACACCGATATCTTGCACGACGATTGGACGCTACCGCGTGCGATGCAGCAGGCCGGTTATGTGACCGGTGCGGTGGGGAAGTGGCACAACGGTGGCGGCGATTCGCAGAATCGGGTGCGCCGCGAAGTGAAGCTCGGCGACGATCCGGCCGATCCACGTGTGACGGCGATCCTTCGCGAGGGGCAAGAGAAGCTCCACGCCCACGTTCGCGCGTGCGGTTTCGATTACGCAGCCGCGATCAATTTGGGCAATTTCGGCAACCATCCGTGCGGGAAGATGCGCGTGCACAATCCGGAATGGATCACGCAGGGTGCGGTCGATTTCATTCGCCAGAACAAGGGTCGCCCGTTCTTTCTTTACATGGCGACGACGCTACTGCACGGACCGAGTCCGCTCGACTCGCTGAAGGCGGACCCGCGAATTACGCACGGAGGAATGCTCGACGCGCCGCTCACGGTTCAACCGTCGCGCGAAGACGTACTGAAGCGAACCCGCGCGGCCGGTATTCACGATCGATTGGCCGGGGCGACGTGGCTGGACGATAGCGTCGCTGCGGTTTTGGGCGAACTCGATCGCCACGGTCTGGCCGAAAATACGCTCGTCGTCTTCATCAACGATCATGGCGTTGACGGCGGCAAGGGGAGTCTCTACGAGGGTGGCGTCCGGACGCCGATCATCGTCCGTTGGCCGGGCAAGATCGACGCACGACCGTGCGACGCACTTGTGCAGAATATCGACCTGGCGCCGACGATCCTCGACGCGTGCGATGTCGCGCTACCGGCAAAGGTGACGCTCGACGGCAAAAGTCTCATGCCGCTTCTGACCGGCAGTGTCGATCGAATTCACGATTCGCTCTACTGCGAAGTCGGTCACACCCGCGCGGTCGTTACGCCCGAATGGAAGTACATCGCGTTTCGCATCCCGCCTAGCCAGCAGCTAACGGTCGAGCAGCGCCGTCGCATTTCCGAGCGTTACGCGCAAATGAAGCAAGGGCGGGAATCGAAAGACTTCGAACAGCGACCGGACGCGCCGCTTTCGCACATGGGATTCCCGAGCGGCCAGAACACCGAACGTGTGGGTGCCATCAAACATTACGCGGACGTTTACTACGATCGCGACCAGTTGTTCGACTTGCGAACCGGTGCGAAGGAAGAAGCAAATCTCGCCGCCGATCCGGCTTACCGCTCGAGGCTTAAAGAAATGAAACTCCTCTTGATCGAACATCTAAAGGGCGTGCCAGGCACGTTCGGCGAGTTCAAACCATAACGGTCAATCACCACCGGCGTGTTTCGCCTTCAATCCCATCTTGGGGCAAACAGCTGTGCAAAAGATTTCTGGCCCACACTCAACCTGAATCAAACACCGGAAGATAATTACGATGCGAAAAATTGTTGCTTGTTCCTTCTTGACCCTGCTAATGCTCACGTCATGGACACCGGCGGTTGCGGAAACCGGGCAGAAGCCGAACGTCTTGTTCATTGCAATCGATGATCTCAACGATTGGGTCAAACCCCTGTCAGGGCATCCGCAGACGCTAACGCCGAATCTCGATCGCTTCGCGGGCGGCGCCGTGAACTTCACGAGGAACTACTGCACGAGTCCCGGTTGTAATCCGTCACGGTCCACTTTGATGACCGGGTACCACACTTACACCTCGGGCATGTACTCCAATTACCAAGATTGGAGAAAAGTTCCGAAGCTTGCAAAAGCGAAGACGTTGGGCGAATACTTTCGGGACAACGGCTATTACGCTGCCGGCGCGGGAAAGATCTATCACTATAGCCAGATCGCTCCCCGGACCTGGGACGCGTACTTCCCCTCGCAGGAAAACAACATGCCCGAGGAGTTCATCCCGGAGAACAACCCGGTGAACATGCCGGAGTTCAAGTACATGTATAAAATGTTCGACTGGCAAGCGTTGCCTTTCGACGATGAGAAGACGGCCGATTATCAAAGCGTAAGCTATATCAAGTCTCAACTCGAGCGGGCGCACGACAAGCCGTTCTTCCTGGCGGCGGGAATCTACCGTCCGCACCTTCCTTGGTATGTGCCCAAGAAATACTTCGATCGCTTTCCGCTCGATCAAATCCAACTGCCGAAATTGCTCGAGGACGATGCCGCCGATCTCGGCCCGCGAGCAAAGGAAATCATCAGCCGAGGCGGGAACTATCACGCGCATGTGATTGAAGCCGGACAATGGAAAGAGGCGGTCCAGGGATATCTCGCTTCGATCGCGTATGCCGACGCCATGGTCGGGCAACTGCTCGACTCGCTGGCGAAGAGTCCATACGCCGACAACACGATTGTCGTCATATGGTCCGATCATGGATGGCAGCTCGGCGAGAAGCAGCATTGGAGAAAGTTCGCCCTTTGGGAAAATGTCATCCGAACGGTACTCATGATGAAGGTGCCCTCAGGAACCGCAGCTATGCCCGAAGGGTCGGCCAAGGGCAAGGTGGTTACGGATCTGACTTCGCTGCTGGACATCTATCCCACGCTGGTTGATCTGGCTGGCCTGCCGGCGCGACCGGATCTCGACGGAACCAGCTTGCGGCCCTTGCTTTCGACGGGCAACCGGACGCTCGATCGCCCGATCATTACTACCTATGATTTTGGAGACTACTCGGTCCGATATCGGCAGTGGCACTACATTCGCTATATTGATGACAGCGAAGAGCTTTACGATCTCAGCGCGGATCCGGAGGAATGGCACAACCTGGCGGCGGTGGCAAAGTACGCGCGGACGAAGAACTGTCTGCGGGCCATGATCCCGCGGGATGTGATGGCCTTGCCCGAGTCGTCGCTGCTGAAACTGGAAGAGCACCATGTTCCTCCGATCAAGTCACGAGAATACTATTTCAGCGAGGAACGTCGCGAGTGGCTCAAGCGTTTTGAAAGCAAGGAGTGATCGGCGAGTTCAAACCTTAACGACCGATTCAGGGAGGAAGCATGAATCCAATCGTGCTATGTTTTGCCGATGGCACTACGTTTTTCGTGGGTCTAGCGATCGTTCTCGTCGGAGAAGCATTGCTCTTTGGATTGAACAGACGGGCCCTAAGATCGCTCGTTTCGCTGGTCGTTGTCGTCGGGATGATTATGGTTGCGATCTCGGCCACACCTTTGCCCGGATGGCTCTATGCCGTTTGGGCGATTCCGGCAATTCTGGGACTGCTGTTGTGCGGCCGCGAGAAGACTCCGAAGAAACTTCGCATCAGTGTATTTCTGGCGCTATTGGCAACCACCGCAGGGCTTTACGCTTGGGAGATCCCCTATCACCGAGTCCCGACGGTGACGATTACGGACGACACGACGATTTACGTTCTGGGCGATTCGATCAGCGCCGGCACGGGGTCGGGCAGCGGCGTTCGCTGTTGGCCGGAAGTGCTGAGCGAGAAGATATCGATCGAGGTCGTCAATCTCGCAAGCGACGGTTCGAGAATCGGCGTTGCCGCGCGGCAGGCCGAAGGCGTTGCCCGGCCACGGTCGCTGGTGATCGTCGAAATCGGCGGCATTGATATGCTCGAAGGTGTCGACGCGCGGCTCTATCATGAGAAGATCGACGCGCTGGTTGCGTCGCTCCGTGCGGACAACCATCAAGTGCTTATCGTGGAATTCCCGCTCTTTCCGACGAAGAACGGATACGGCCGGGCCCAGCGAAAGATCGCTGCCGACCACGGTGCGACGCTGCTCCCCAAGCGATGCTTTACTAAGGTTCTCGGTACGACTGAGGGCACGCTCGATGGCTTGCATCTTTCGCAAATCGGCCACGACACGATGGCGGCAATCATGGCCCGCGTGATTCGAAAAGATTGACGCTCTTATCCGTCCGGTCGATATGCTTCCACCTCGTGTGATGCAGAAATTGTTTTGCCCCACAATATTATGTCCGTTACTGCAAATCGATTGTTTCGCCGCCCGATCGTTGGTATGATCAATAGGATACGATTCGATTTGTTTCTCATTCGATTAAGGAAAGACCGATGAGACGATTCCTGCTGCTTGCAATCTTCTCGCTTCTATTGCTTACGAATTCCGCTTCTGCTTGGGCTGCGGATCGGCCCGACATCGTCTTGATTATGGCCGACGACATGGGGTATAGCGATATCGGCTGTTATGGCGGCGAGATCGCAACGCCTGTGCTCGATCGATTGGCTGAGGGCGGGGTTCGCTTCACCCAGTTTTATAATGGCGCGCGGTGTTGTCCGACGCGTGCGTCGCTGCTGACGGGGCTTTACGCGCATCAGGCAGGGATGGGTTGCATGGAACCCGACTGGGGATTGCCCGGCTATCGCGGTCGGCTGAATCGTAAGTGCGTTACCCTTGCCGAAGCGCTTCGTCCGGCCGGTTACTCGACCTATATGGCGGGCAAGTGGCATGTGACAAATCTGAAACGTTACGAAGAGGCAAGCTATCAGACTTGGCCGACCGGTCGCGGTTTCGATCGATTCTATGGAACGATTGCGGGCGCGGGCAGCTTCTTTACGCCCAATACGTTGACCGAGGGGACGACTGAGATCAAGCCGCCTCAAGACGGCAGCTTCTATTACACGGACGAAATCAGCCAGCGAACGGTGCAGTTTATCGAAGAGCACGACCGCACGACGCCCGATCGGCCTCTGTTTGCATATGTCGCCTACACGGCTCCGCATTGGCCGCTTCACGCGCTGAAGGAAGACATCGAAAAATACGACGGCCGATACGACGCGGGTTGGGACAAGCTGCGCGAGGAGCGATACGCGCGCATGGTCGAGCTGGGCGTAATCGACCGCTCGCTGAAAATGCCGCCCGCCTCGCCGGGACACTTGCCCTGGGAAACGATCGATCAGGCTGAACTACCAGATTGGGTTTCAAAGGGCGCCGAAAAGCATGAGCAGTTCAGTGATCTGCAATCGAAGATCAAACGGATCATGGCCGACAAGATGGAGGTTTACGCGGCGATGGTCGACCGAATGGATCAGGGAATCGGCCGGATCGTCGCGGCGCTTGAAAAGACGGGACGGCTCGACAATGCGCTGATCTTATTCCTGGCTGACAACGGTGGTTGCGCGGAATACGGAAGCTTTGGGTTCGGCTGGCATCGCGGCGGCGAGCTCGGGACCGACTCGTCCTGGGCCTCGTACGGTGCACCTTGGGCTCAGGCGTCCAATACGCCGTTCCGCTACTACAAGCACTACATCCACGAGGGTGGCATTGCGACGCCACTGATCGTTCATTGGCCCGCGAAGATCGGTGACGGCGGGAAGTTCTGCCGCCAGATCGGGCACATCATCGACATCATGCCGACCATGCTCGAAGCGGCAGGCGGCGTTTATCCGACCGAGCACGCGGGCGAGCAGATCCCGCCCATGGAAGGTCGTAGCCTGATGCCGCTTCTGGAAGGGAAATCTCGCGCTGACGTGCCGATCTTCTGGGAACATCACGGCAACCGAGGCGTGCGTCTCGGTCGATGGAAATTCGTCGCCGCGGGCGAACTTTCAACCTGGGAACTCTACGACATGCAGGCCGACCGCACGGAAACGGTCAACCTGGCCGACGCTCAACCGAAACGCGTCAAAGAGCTCGAATCGCTCTGGACCGCCTGGGCCGAGCGCGCACTCGTGCTGCCGATGAATCCGAATAAGAAGAAGTGAGCGGCTCGGAAGTCGACCGTCACTTCGCTTCGAACACGCGAACTTCCACCAGATGCACTCCGCGATTGAGATTGTGGTAGAGCATATTGACACGGACGAATCGGGCGACGACCGGGTCGAAGCGGTGATCGTCGCCAGCAGGTGTTGCCCGAGTTTTGTTCTCGCTCAGATCCGCCACTTTCTGCCACGACTGGCCGTCCCCTGAGACTTCGACCGTGTAGCGATAGAATCGTCCGGCTCCCCAATACGGAAAAACGTGGACGCGGTCGATCTTGACCGGCTTTTCGAGATCGATCTTCAGCCAGGCCGGGTAAGGGTCGGTTTGCCAAGACGACTGCAGGTTGCCCGCATCGCCGTCCGTCGCCGCTGAAGGAGGGTACCGATCGATCGACGCCGAACAGGTCGTGGGGCGCCCGACCGCGATCCCTGTATCGACATCTTCGAGGCGGCCGAACTGCTTTTCGAACGCGATGCGGCGTTCATCTTCGGTAAGCGTTGCCAGCGGAAGGACAGGGTAGGGCACTCCTCCTGCGGAGACGTAGTCGTCGAACCGCCGTTTGTACTCTTTGACGAATGCACGACGCACGAGATCGAAGCTGAGCGGTTCGGCGGGATAACATTTCTCATCGTCGAGAAGAAACGGCCGACCCGCACGGGCAGGATCGTAGTTGTCGTCCTTCACAATGAAATCGAATTCGCTACGGTAGCTTTCGAGAAGACGCTGGTAATTGTCCGCGTGCGCGTAAGGTCGATCGCTCCACTTAAGCGATACGCGTGTGACGTCGGGCGTGAAGGAAATTAGCCCGTCTTTTTCGTGCGACTCGCTCGCGTCACTGGTGTACGATTGAAGCTTGACGGAATATGGGACGCGGAAAACAATGTGCCGCGGCCGTTGATGGAAGTCGGCATCGATCGTAAGCTGCGCTCCATCTTCGCCGAAATCGAGCGTGCTGGAAACTCGTCCCATTTCGGTTGGCGCACTTCGAATCGCCAGCCGTTTGCCCGGTGCGATCCAGGCGGGTGAAATCAGTGAGTAAAGATGGAGATCGCGGCTGGCAGGTTCGATTCCCGCCCGACCACCGTGTTCGCAAACCATCATATTGCGAATAAAGAGCGCCGTCTTCGCAGCCGCCCAGGCGTGCGGTGGCGGACAGTTGGCTGCCGGCGTGCGTGTCGACCAGGGAATGACCAGATTCTCGAATCCCTCGTGCGTCGAACCGTTGTGAAGCAACACATGATACAGGTCCAGAAGTGCGTGCCGCTGATCGCCGATCGCCCGATACTGCTGCGCCTGATTGAGCGTAACGTACTGATGCACGTGCATGCCGTTGCGGTAGCT
>Ga0180430_10004460_pt1 | contig 11806 bp, 7 predicted proteins | sample SS_ome_9_FD_132999 | JGI IMG/M metagenome (GOLD analysis project Ga0180430, IMG submission 132999) | Hypersaline lake sediment archaeal communities from the Salton Sea, California, USA - SS_1_S_2 metaG | ecosystem: Environmental > Aquatic > Non-marine Saline and Alkaline > Hypersaline > Sediment... | reverse complement strand
TCGTCATAGCCAAACCCATCACGCTCTTGAACGACTGGGCGCTGCCCGGCGTCGTCACCATCGACGGCGACAACCTGGGCCGCATCCTCGAGATCCACGACGCCGACGGCACCGTCATCGAGGGGATCAAGTTCGACGAGGGGTACTCCTCCGACGTCGGCGGAGGGGTCAAGGTCGACAGCTGCGACGTTCGCTTTGTGAACTGCCACTTCTACGGGTGCCACGCGGACATCGAAGGCGGCGGCCTGCGATATCGCAAGGGAACGCCGGAGATCGTCGAGTGCGCCTTCATCGGGAACACGGCCGGCAACAGCGGCGCGGGACTCCTTCTCACAGGCACGACTGACGGCGAGGTGTTCGACTGCACCTTCAACAACAACACGGCTCAGTGGGGCGGAGGCGCGGCCATCTACGAGGCCTCGACCACCCCGTTCGAGCTGTGCACGTTCAACAGCAACAACGCCGCGGGCGCCGAGGGATACGGCGGAGGCGCCTACATATGGGACGAGGTCGAGACCGAGTTCACCAGTTGCGGCTTCAGCTACAACACCAGCACGGGCGGAGGCGGAGGCGCGTGTTCGGATGACGAGTGCGCTACGCTCTTCGATGGCTGCTCGTTCGTGGGCAACAGCGCAGCCTGGGGCGGCGGCCTCTTCGTCTACGAGCCGGAGGACGGAAGCGTCGAAGGCTCCGACTTCATCCTTAACGACGCGGACGTCGGCGGTGGAGTGGCGGTGGAGGGCGCGTCCAGCTTCAGCATCACACTGTGCATCTTCGACATCAACAGCGCCTCTATAGCGGGCGGGGCCGTCGCGCTCGAGAGCTGCTCCGACGCCGTCATCGTGGCCAACTGCGCGCTCTCCGACAACGACGCCAACTGGGGAGGCGCCGTGGCCGTCGAGGACTGCGACATCCCGGTCGTGATCGGCGGATGCACGATGGCGCTCAACGAGGCGACGGGCACGCGGGCCGCCGGAGCGGGCGTCGCCTTCACGGGGGGCACACCTGCGACAATCGAGAACACGATCATAGCCTTCGGACGCGCGGGAGGCTCCGTCGTCTGCGAGGAAGGCGCATCGCTGACGGCCAATACCTGCGTAATCCACGGGAATGTCGGAGGGGACTGGATCGACTGCCTGGCGGGTCAGGAGTCACTGGGATGGAACTCCGACCAGGACCCGCTCTTCTGCGGATTGAGCGGCGCGTGGTTCAGCCTCTGCGAGAACTCGTACTGCACCGCCGCCGGCAACCCCTCGGGAACACAGATAGGCGCCTTGGGCCCCGGCTGCGACGCCTGCGACTCCCCCGTGGAAGCAACGTCATGGGGCGGCATCAAGGCGCTCTACAGGTAGCCCGCGAGTCACGGAGCGGGCGGCTCCGGGCGCAGGCGAGTCACGGGGGAAGCCGCCCAGTTCCCTCCAGGCGCGGAACACGAAGACCACAACCTACCTCTCTATGTGAAGACCAACGGAGGCCCGTCATGGGACGCACAGTCACACTCCCAACGACCGCGTTAGTCGCTCTGGTTGCACTCGTGTGCCAGGCCCACGCCACCGTCATCCACGTCCCCTCCGACCAGCCTACCATCGCCGCGGGCATCGCCGCCGCCTCCCCCGGCGACACGGTGGAGGTCGCATGCGACACGTATCACGAGAGCGGTCTCGTAATAGAGAAGGCGATCACGCTGCAGAGTGAGACCGGACTCTGGGACTGCGTGACGATCGACGGCGACGCAGCCGGCTCCGTGCTGCACATCCGACACGCCGACGGCGCCGTGGTGTCGGGGATCAGGTTCATAGACGGCGCGGCGCTCGTCGGCGCCGGCGTCCGGGTCGACACCTCCGACGTCAGCTTCCATCGCTGCCGGTTCGAGGACAATCACGCGACGCTCGAGGGCGGAGGCCTCAGGTACCTCGACGGCACACCTCAGCTCTCCTACTGCGAGTTCGTCGACAACACGGCGGTCCTGAGCGGCGGCGGTATGATGCTGGGAGAGACCGCCGGACTCCTCACCCACTGCGACTACACGGGCAACGTCGCCCGCTGGGGCGGAGGGGCCGCGATATACGACCACGCCACCACGGCCCTGTCGCAGTGCACCTTCACCGACAACCACGCGGTCGGCGACTCCTACGGCGGCGGGCTCTACTGCTGGAACTCCTCCTCACCAACTCTGGAGTGGTGCAACTTCTACGACAACACCAGCGACGACTGCGGCGGCGGCGCGGCGGTGGACGAGGACTGCTCTCCCACGTTCTTCGTCTGCCTGTTCTACGGGAACGAGGCCGAGTGGGGCGGCGGGTGTTATGTGTGGGCCGCCGGCGGGGGGCAGTTCACATCATCGACCTTCTACGACAACACGGCCGTGAGCGGAGGCGGACTCGCTATGGAAGGCGTCGACGCCATGTACGTCGGTGCCTGCTGGTTCAAGGAGAACACGGCGACCGTAGCGGGCGGCGGGATGCTGATGGATGACTGCGCCGTCGCCGTTTACACGTCGGCGTTCGTCGGGAACGTCGCTGAGTACGGAGGCGGGCTCGCGATCGGCGAGTCGACCACCAGCATGGTGGCGGCCGAGTGCACGTTCTGCCGCAACCGCGTGACCGGTGCGCGGGGCCTCGGTGCGGGCCTGGGCGTTCACGGCAGTTCGGCCACGAGCATCGTCAACAGCGTCATCGCGTTCAGCACGGCCGGAGAGGCGGCGGCGACCGAGGAGAGCGGACCGCTGACAGCGATAGCGTGTGTGGTCTACGGCAACGCCGGAGGGGACTGGGTCGGATGTCTCGCGGGCCAGGACGCCCAGAACGACAACGCACACGTCGACCCGCTCTTCTGCGACATGTACGACAACGACCTTGGGGTCTGCGCCAACTCATACTGCGTCGAGACCAACAACCCGCCGGAGGTCCAGATCGGCGCGTTCGGCGAGGATTGCGAGGCCTGCGACTCCGCTGTGGAACCGTGCTCCTGGGGTGGCATCAAGGCTCTCTATCGGTAACGGGCTCGTTAAGGGTCCCATCCCGTGTGGCCAAGGGGCGCGGTCGGAGCAATCGGCCGCCGGGCCGGGGCCCCCTGCCGCCAGCATACTGCCGCATGTACTCGCGCGGCGTCCCATGGCCTGCCACACGCGCCCCGAGCTTCGCGGCGAGACGTAGCCCTGGCACACGCGCCCCGAGCTTCGCGGCGAGACGTAGCCCTGCCACACGCGCCCCGAGCATCGCCGCATCTCAAGGCCTGCAACCGGCATCGCTGAGCTTCTCCTCACTCATGACCATCAGTCATTGACTCACAGACGGTCTCGTGCTATACTGTTGCCATCAAGTTCCGACCGCACCCCCTATCGCCCCCCTTGCGGCCCAGCACACTGGGCGGCCGGCCTCCGCCGGCCGCTTCGCACGTTCAGAGCACTTGCAGGAGGTCCATTATGAGACCGGTAGCCTTCGCACTGGCAGTTGCGCTGGCCCTGCCAACGCTCGCGGCTGCGGTACCGATCACGGAGTCCGAAGCAGTGGACGCGGCCGTGGCGCTTGTAGCCCGAGTGGGCTCGTACTCCGCGCGGCATCCGGACACGCCGGGCGGCTGCGCGTCCTGGGCCGGCCGCGATGTGACGCCGCTCGCGCCGCTTCTCGTGCACACTTACCCCGACCTCAGACCCTCGTACTACTACGTCCCGCTCAGGGGCGGGCGCGACGGTTCCTTCATCACTATCCATGCCGCGACCGGAGAGTGGCAGGCCTTCGGCGGGCGGGTCAGCTCCGGCTCCTACCCGCCCGTCTCGCGCGAGTCGGCGGCCGCGATCGCCGGCTGGTCCTCCGCCGAGATGCGAGCGGTCGGCATGCCGAACAAGCACACCTACTGGCACGCCGGGGTGCCGGGCGCAGTCGAGGTGTTCGTCAACGTGGACGATCCGACGGACGTCCACTTCGGCGTCGACGACCGGACCTCGCCGCCCGAGCCGGACTACGAGGAGTTCCTCCCACCTGGAGAGAAAGAGAGGTCCGGGGGACACTCGGGGCGCGGTCAGTCCGGGTCCTTCGGGCGCTCCGGCGGACGTCAGCGGTACCCGTCGTCCTACGACATCGAGGGCGTGCCTTACCACGTTCAGCTGACGTCGTACAACTGCGGACCCGCGGCGGCCGAGATGGTCATGGACTACTGGGGGACCGACATCTACCAGGAGGACATCGCGGACGTCGCCAACTGCATCGACGACGATGGGAGCTTCAACTCGGACATCCGACGTTCGGGCCACTTCAGCTCACTGAGCAGCGCCTACCAGGACACCAGTCTCCACGGGTACGACGAGAGGAAGCTCGGTTACGCCGGGCTCGACCAGTGGTGGTCGCTGGGCGGCACCAGCGACCCCGACTACCCAGACCGCTACAACGACCTCAAGAACCTCGTCAGCCAGGACTTCCCGCTCCTTCTTCTGATGAAGTACAGCCCGACCGGGGGCGGGCACTTCCGAGTGCTCAAGGGCTACAACGACTCGACGGACGTGTTCATCGCCCACGATCCCTGGTACTCCTCCCCCTATCAGGGTCCCGACGTCAACTTCGCCCAGACCTACTTCGTCGACACGCTCTGGTCCGGGACCGCCAACGGCATGAGGTGGGGCACTCTCATCGCCCCCTGGGAGGTGGAGGTCACGGCGCCCGAGAACGTGATATGGGGCTCGAGCTTTACCGTGCAGGCGGTCGTCACCTACCACGGGCCCCATCCCTTCGAGGATCAGGACGGCGCGAGCGGCAGAGAGGTCGAGATAGACACGACTCCCCTCTTCTCGCTCGCTCCCGGGGAGACGGCCGTCAAGACCCTGCCCGGCACAGCGACCTCGGGCACCGGGAATCTCGTCACATGGAGCGTCGTGGCCGACACGGCCGAGCTGGGCAACGTAATCACGGTCACCGCCCGAGGGTACATCACCGACTCCGCGTACTCCTATCCCAGCTACTCGGACTCGATCGGCGGATGGGGCGGCCAGGGCGTGACCATCTGGGACCCCACGACCATCTTCGTCGACTGGGACGGCTCCGGCGACTTCTTCGACATTCAGAGCGCCATCGACTGCGCCACCTGCGGGGACACCATCTGCGTTCGGGCCGGCAGCTACTCGGGGTCAGAGAACACGGAGATCAGCTTCAGTGGTAAGAGCGTCTACCTCGTGAGCGAGGAGGGACCCGGGTCCACCATTATCGACTGCGGCCATGAGGCGCGAGGCTTCCTCATCGACGTCCCCGTCAGGGCCCAGCTCATCATAGAGGGATTCACCATCCGGAACGCGGCCACTACGAGCACCGAGTGGCCCTACAACTGCGGCGGAGGCATGCTACTCATGGGCACCTCGCCGACCATCCGCAACTGCGTCTTCGACGGCTGCACTGCCTCCAGCGCCGGCGGAGGATTGGGCTGCCTGTGGGCATCGCCGATCGTCGAGGACTGCGAGTTCTGGAGCTGCGTCGCTACCGGTTCAGGCGGTGGAGCCGTAGTCTGCTACGACGACTTCTCCGGTCGGTTCACGCGCTGCAAGTTCATGGGCAACTGGGGCGAGAACCAGGGCGGAGGCCTGTGGTGCTACGCCGGGCCGACCCCGACGATCGAGGAGTGCACGTTCGTCGGGAACGCAACGCTCTTCGACGGCGGCGCGATGGCGCTCTGGGAGATGCCGTCGGCCGTCATCACGAACTGCACGCTGAACGAGAACGGAGGCGGCAACGTCGGAGGCATCGACTTCTACTACGCCGCGGGGCAGGTGACCAACACGATCATCGCCAACGGGTACGACGGCTTCGCCGTCGACTGCTCCGGCGCAGACTCGCCCTCATTCCAGCACTGCTGCCTCTACGGGAACGCGTTCAACGACAGCCTGTGCGGCTCCTACCAGGGCATGGGCAACATGTGGGCGGACCCGCTCTTCTGCGACGTCGTCGATTGGACGTACCACCTTCAGGACTGCTCGCCGTGCGCCGGCACGGGTCTCGGCGGAGGAGACATCGGGGCCTGGGGCGTCGGGTGCCCCTGCGGCGACCCGACGGGCGTCGAGGGTCCCATCCCGGCCGCTCTGCGTCTGCACCCGGCCCGACCCTCACCGTTCGGTCAGAGGACGACTCTCGCTCTCGATGTCCCGCTCGACGCAGGCCACGTGACACTCGAGGTCTTCAACGCGGCCGGCCGCCGCGTCAGGACGCTCGCGGACGGGCCGGTGGAACCGGGCACGCGCGAGTTCGTCTGGGACGGTCGCGACAACGCCGGACTGCGTGTAGCCGCCGGCATCTACTTCGCACGGTGCCGGTCCGACGCCGGAAGCGGCATCCAGAAGCTCGTTCTTCTCAGGTAGTCGCCTGAAGCCTGCCGAAGCCCCTTGGAAGGCCCCGGCGCTTGCAGAGTGCCGGGGCCTTCGTGTATGGTCACGCGCACAACCATCGAGGAACATGGCGCCGCCTAGCGGCAAATCAAGGAGCAGGCCATGAAGCCAGTCGTCTTCGCCCTCATCGCGGCTGGGATCTTCGCGGCGGCGGTCTTTCTCGCCGGCTGCAGCGACAGCTCGACGGACCCCAGCGAACCGCTCACATACCCCGACATCCCTGGTATCGTCGTCTTCTACGACTTCAACGGAGACCTCGACAACGAGACCTCTGGCGACCACGGCGCTACGAGGGACGGCAGGCCGAGCTACACGGAGGACCGCCACGGCAACCCCGACTCGGCCCTGCTGGTCGTCACCGGAGGCAGCCAGGTGCAGGTGGCCGACCACCCCGACCTCGACATAACGGATGCCATCACGCTCGCCGCGTGGGTCAACCCGGACGTCAACTTCGGGACGTACAACACCGTGGTCGACAAGGACTACAACCTCGCCTACTCGATGGGAGTCGACGCCCGGACCGCCCCGGACACGACGGTGTTCAGAGGGTCCATCGCCGACGTCAACCGGTGGAGCGACGCGTGCGTGCCCATAGGTGTCGATACATGGACGCACATCGTCTTCACATACGAGGATGCGACAGGAGAGGGCAAGTTCTACGCCAACGGCAACTACGCAGGTACGCACACCAGGTCGTCCACTCTGGGCACGTCAGACGCTCCTCTCTGGATCGGCAAGTCGTACCACGGCGACGGGTTCTACGGGATAATCGACCAGGTCGCCATCTTCGACCGAGCCCTCACGGCGCAGGAGGTCCAGGAGCTGTACGAGTTCGAGTAGCCGGGGCGCGCACCCGCCGGGCAATCGAGAGCCGGCCAGGGAACGAGCCGCGCACTGTGCCGCGGGTCGTGAAGACCCTCCGAACCAGGCACGAGAAAAGGAACCGCCGCCCCAAATGGGACGGCGGTTCTCATATCGGTCGCGCGCGGCGCCGGTCCGCTACCTGTAGAGCGCCTTCACAAGACCCCACGTAGTCTCGTCGACGGGCGTGCTCTCGTAGAGGACGTAGACGGTGAATCCGGTCACGGTTCCGATGTCGTAGGTGGCGCCGTCGGCGGCGTAGAGCATCCAGCAGCCGCCGGTGGCGAGTCCGTCGAAGACGTCCAGTCCGCCGCTGTCGTAGTCAGGGCCGTAGCAGCCGGGTTCGAACGTGGTCGGGCAGCCGTCCTCGATGGACGGAGCCGTGTCGTCGAACGTATATGCGCCCGACAGGTCCCCACTGCAGCCGCAGCAGTCGTCCATGGGGCAGTCGACGAGCGAGTGCCGGCAGAGCACCTCACCTATGTAATCCGCAAGCCCGTCGCACTCGACGTCGTAGAGGAGCCACAGCCGCAGGTCCCCGATCCAGGTGTGCTCGATACCCACCGAGAGGATCACGTCCTCTATGGTCTCCCCCGGTGGCGTCGGCACCTGGCCGAACGCCACTCCGCTCGGGTCACCATCGGGAATGCCCCCGCCCGGCCCGCTGAACTCCGCGTACTGGTCTGTCACGCAGTCAGTGCGCGGCAGTTCCAGATCGTCCGCGTTCTCTACCTTCTGTGCCATCGCCACACCACCGGCGAAGAGGCACGCCATCAAAACAGCAAGCACAATGCGCATGGGCCACCTCCTTGTTCCTACAATTTGTCAAGACCACATCTTTGAGGATAGCTCATTTCCGGCCCACTGTCAACAGAGAGCGGGGGCAGTATGCCGGGGGCAGTATGCCGGGGGCAGTACGCGGAGGCCCGTGTGACAGACCCTCCCCTCGAGGAACGTGACCAGCGCGTCTCCTTGACAGATGGCAGGAATTCCAATATACTGAATCGGTGCAGAACACCTTCCGTGAATGGACGAGGCGGGACGCCGACGCGCGGCGTCCCCGCCTGAGAGCCACTGCTGCGGCCGCGACACTCGCGGCCCTTGTGCTCTTCCCGTGCTTCGCTTCGTCGCTCTCACCGATCGTTACAGAGCTCACCGACGATGGCGCCTGGTGCTGGTTCTCCTCTCCGGCCGCACTGTATCGGGACGGCACTGTCGTCACTGGTTGGGTGAACCAGTGCGGTGACATAGAGGTAGCAAGTCACTCGGTCCCCGACAGCGTGACGAGCGTGACGATACTGCACCCGGGTTTCGAACCTGACGACCATGACAACCCTGCCTTCTACGCAGCCAGCGACGGGCGCCTTACGGCGTTCTACAGCAAGCACGCGCGCATGGGCACGTACACGATGTACAGGACATCGATCCACTCCTGGAGCACCGGCGCCTGGTTCGGAATCTCATCAACCGGCGTCAACACGGTTGGCTACGGCGGCGCTACCTACTCCAACCCGGTCGCAATGCCCGGAGAGACCGACCGCGTGCTCCTCTTCTGGCGCGGAGGCAACTGGAGGCCGAGCTACTCCGTAGGCACATACGAGTCGTCCGACGCAACCTGGTCCTGGACGGACGCGCGGACGCTGATCGCGGTCCACACTGGACGCCCGTACGTTCGCTACGCACCCTCCCCTGACGGACGCATCGCGTTCGCCTTCACCAACGGCCACCCGTCCGAATCGGACGCGGCGCTCCGCTTCGCCTTGCTCGGGACCACAAGCGGCGACACGCTCGCTTATTTCAGGAGCGACGGCAGTCTGATCAAGCTGGCTTCGCAAGGAGCACTGAATCCTGAGGAGTCGGAGATGATCTACGACGGGTCGGAGACCACGTCCGACGTGCTTGTGGAGGCCTGGGTCTGGGACGCGGCCGTCGATAGGGAAGGCAATCCGGTAGTCGCGTTCGTGAGCTTCCCCGAACTGACGCATCACCGCTATCACTGGGCGACGTGCCGGAACGGCGAGTGGATGAGCACGGTGCTCGTAGAGAACGCAGGTGGCACCATCGCAGACACGACCATCGGCAACCCACAGCACTACTACTCGGGCGGTCTGGCGCTCGACCCCCACGACCCCAACACCGTCTACGTGTCGCGCGAGAACGGGGTGAGCGGATGGGACCTTGAGCAGTGGAAGACGGGAGACCAGGGGACGACCTGGACGGTGCGGAGCATCACAGAGGACTCGACGCTGGAGAACGTGCGTCCGGTCGTCCCTCTGGGAAGGCCCGACGGCATGGACATGGTGCTCTGGATGCAGGGAAGCTATCACTACTACAAGAACTACGGTGGCACAGGCGTAGACTACTACGACACGGGCATAATGCTGTGGGTCGACGATCCACTGACGGGGACGGACGGCGTGGAGGTCGCGACGTCTCTCGCCCTCAGACCCTGCACGCCCAACCCGACCCGCGGCGTCACGCGGATCACCCTGGATCTGCCCGAGACAACGCGGGTCGACATCGCCGTCTACGACGTGGCCGGACGCCTCGTCAACAGGCTCCTCGACGACCACCGCCTGGAGCGCGGCGCCAGGACGGTCGTGTGGAACGGGACCGACTCGACCGGGAGCCGTGTGGCCTCCGGCGTCTACTTCGTGCGCGCCAGCGCGGACGGGCAGACGGCCGCCGCCAAGGTCCTGGTGCTCCGCTAGCTCGGTGACCACAGGAGGTGGCCGCTGATAACGTGGTCCCCCGCCAGCCGCATCACCACCGGCCAGCATCCCCACCCGCCTGCACCCCCACCGGCCGGCGTCACCACCGACCGCCCTCCGGAGCGAGGCACCGTACAAGACGCCGCCGCCCGTTGCCGGGCGGCGGCACGTCTCGCCTCGAACCCCCATCCCCACTACTGTCCGGACTCTGCGTCATCCAGCGCGCCGTTGCGGGTGCAGGTTGCCACTGCAGGCGCCGAACCGGGGATCCTCGGCATATGGGGGACTCCGCCAGAAGCCCCCGGACCTCGGGACCCGATACCGCCGCGCCCGACCGGTGCGTCTGCCGGCTCGAACGCGCGAGGGAGGCCCCGAAGGGTCTATTCCCAGATGTTTACTCTGTCCCTCCCGGCGCCCTTGCTGGCGCTCATCATCCCCTCAGCCCGCTCGATGAGGACGTCCGCTGTGTCGCCCCACTCGGCCATCACTCCGCCGACCGACGCGGTCACGCTCACCGTCCCGTCCTCGAGCGGGAGCACCGACTTCCCGATGAGCGCGTGCAGACGCTCGGCCACTCTCACCAGTCCCTCGCGCTCCACGCCCACCACGGTCCCCAGGAACTCGGCGCCGTTCCAACGCCCGATGACGTCGAACGGCCTGCAATTGTAGAGCAGCGTGTTGCCTACCATCCTCAGCACATCGTCGCCCACCTCGCGTCCGAACGCGCCGTTGACCTTCGCCATCCTGTCCACTGAGACGCAGACGACTCCGAACGAACGACCGAACCTCGCGAGCTCGTCGACTCTGCTGACGATCTCCTGTTCCAGACACCTTCTGCTCGGCAGCCCCGTCAGCTCGTCGAGCGTCGAGACCTTCTCCAGTTCCTCGATGCGTTCGCGCGCCGCGACCATCGCCGAGTTCTCCGCGAACAGCTCGACCGCTCCGGTGATGGCTCCTCTCCTGTCCCTGACTGGAGCCACGCGGATGGAAACGGGCACCCGATGGCCGGCCTTGTGGTGCAGGTACACCTCAACCTCGCGAAGCTCGCCGTCCTCGAGAGTCTCAGCCAGAGGGCACATGTCCCTGCAGAGGTTGCGTCCCTCCTCGTCGACATGCATCAGGATGTCGTCGTCACACCTCTTCCCGACGACCTCCTCGCTGAGGTAGCCAGTCAGTTCCTCTGCGCTCTTGTTCCAGTAGAGTATGCGGCGGTCTCGATCGACGAAGTAGGCACCGTCGTGGAGATTCTCGACCATCGCACGGAAGAACCCCGTCCGCTCCATCGCTCGCCTCACCTCCCCTTGGCCCACCCCCGCGGGCCTCTACCCCGCCAGGCGGCCCGGCCTGCCAGTCGGCCGGTGACTCAAGCCCCCACCCGTCGCGCTCTCTCCGTGGTGCGACGCCCCTCGGGCGGAGCATCCGCCTGTGAGGTGCGTCAGCCATGTGCGTGCCATGGGTGGATTATACCAAAATGGACGTCCTGCGTCAAGACGCAACGTGAGCAAACAGTCAAGAAAAGACCTGCCGTAGGGCAGGCCTTTCGTTGTCGCAATCCTGACGTCTGAGTCGCCGCTCATGCATATCGGCCAGTGGGGGCCCGGGATGGCCGTTATGTGACGCCAGTGCCGACGCCGTTACTCCCCGATGATCAGGCGGCCGCCGCCGAGCACCTTGGCCTCATCGAGGACCTGCTCCGCCCGGGATAGCAGCGAGTCCGTCGAGTCTCCCCGGCGCACCATCGTGGCGCCGACGGTCGCCTCGATGCCGAGAGCCGACTTGTCCCAGGGCTTCAGCAGGTTCCTGAGAAGCATCACGAAGCGCTCGGCCATGGCCCTGAGTCCCTCGTGGTCGAGGTTGACGCCGAGCACGC
>Ga0180430_10004458_pt1 | contig 11807 bp, 4 predicted proteins | sample SS_ome_9_FD_132999 | JGI IMG/M metagenome (GOLD analysis project Ga0180430, IMG submission 132999) | Hypersaline lake sediment archaeal communities from the Salton Sea, California, USA - SS_1_S_2 metaG | ecosystem: Environmental > Aquatic > Non-marine Saline and Alkaline > Hypersaline > Sediment... | reverse complement strand
GAGGCGCCCACGTCCCAGGCCCTGACCCGCGGGCCGTAGTCGGCCCCGGGGCCGATGCCGGTGATGATCTCGTCGCGGCCGTCGCCGTCGAGGTCGCCGCAGGCCACGTTAACGCCGTAGAGGTGCGGAGAGTAGGCGAGCCAGCTCACGTGGGGCAGCGGGCTGGTGGCGCTGCCGTCGTAGGCCCACCCCCTGACGTGGGCGCCGAAGATCTCGCCCGGCCCCGGGCCGGTGACGATCTCGTCGATGCCGTCGCCGTTGATGTCGCCGCAGGCCACGTTGACGCCCCAGCGCAGCGTGCCGTAGGCGAAGTAGCTGACCCCGGGGATCGGCGCGGGCTGCGGCCCGCCGTCCCAGTTCCAGCCGCGCACGTGGGGGCCGAACACCGCGCCCGGCCCGGCCCCGGTGATGATCTCGTCGATGCCGTCGCCGTCGATGTCGCCGGCGGCCACGTTCACTCCGTACTTCAGCGTGCCGTAGGCCATGAACCAGGCGTTGGGCACCACCGTGCCGTCACCTCGAAAGCAGCGCACGTGGGGCCCGAACATGGCCCCCGGGCCCGGGCCGGTGATCACCTCGTCCACCCCGTCGCCGTCGATGTCGCCGGCGGCCACGTTGACGCCGTAACGGGCCACGCCGTAGGCCAGCCACTGGGCGAGACTGGTCCGCACCACGGGCGGGTTGCCCGGCCCCGGCCCCGCGCCGATCACGAGGCGGTCCAGCAGGGCGTACGGCTGCTGCTCCCGGTAGTAGAAGGCGTGCCGGGCCGGGCTGGGGTCAACGTCCCCCTGGGGGTCCCGCGCCCGGACCTCGAAGTAGATGTATTCGTTGGACACCAGGTCGCCCACCGTGGCCCAGGTGCCCGGCGACCAGGCCGACCAGGGCCCGTCGTCGAGGCGCCAGGAGTAGGTGAGGTCTTCCGCCGCGAACCCAGGGTCGCTCCCGGTGAAGGAGAAGGCCACCACCGGGCTGGTGGTGAAGCCGCGCACCCCCCCCGGGCCGCTGAGGATGCGGGTGTCGGGGAGATCGTCCTCACTCGGGTCCCGGAAGTGGCAGCCCATGTCGATCACGCCGCCGTCGTACACATGATCGGTGCGGGTGGTGCCGTAGATCATCGGGCTGTCCGGGTCGCCGGCGTCGACGCAGGGGCTGTCAACGCTCTGGCCGGCGGCGGTCTGGCAGAGGTAGTAGTTCCCCAGCGGGCCGCTGGTGAACATCGGGTCGTCGGTGATCACCCCCGGCCCCGGATGCATGCAGCCGGCGTCGACCCAGGTCTCCCCCACCACGTCGGTGTAGCTGATGTAGTACTCGCTGGGAAAGTAGGACCAGGAGAAGAGGGCCAGTTCATCGCCGATATCGGCCGAGTTGCCGGCGACGATACAGTTCTCCATCAGCATGTAGCACATGGAGTCGCCGATGCAGATGCCCCCGCCGGCGGTCTCGGCGTGGTTGCCGGCGATGGTGCAGTTCGAGATGTAGAGGGACCCGGCGCAGTCGATACCGCCGCCGTTGGTCAGAGACGTGTTGTTGACGAGGAGGCAGTTGTCGATGGTGACCGTGCAGTCTTCCCTGGCGTAGATGCCCCCATGACCATAGTTGAGGGACTCGCCGCAGCCCCTGATTTCCGTATTGGTGACCAGCACCTGCCCCTCGTTGATCCGGATCCCGCAATGCTCGTTGTCGATGATGCGGCACCGGTCGATGTGGGGATGGGCGTGGCCCTCGTCCTCCTCGATCAGGAAGCCCTGGAACGTCGCGTCGAAGACGCAGTCGATGATCGTGGGGGAGGCGTCGCGCACGCGGATCCCGGTGCCGGCCTCGCTGATCGTCAACCCCTGGATCACGGTGTGGCGTCCCTCGCCCTCCTCCACCCGCAGGCCGTAGAGCCACCCCCCGCCGATCAGGCGGCAGTGCTCGGGCCCGTTCGCCGAACGGAGAGTGATCATCTTGCCCCGGAAACGGACGTCCAGGTTCCCGTGGCCGACGTGGGTACCGTCGGCCAGCAGCACGGTGTCGCCGTCATGGGCCACGTCGATGGCCGCCTGGATGGTGGGCCGGTCCTGGGGCACGCGGATGATCGTGGCCGAGGCGCAGGGGGACAATAGGACCAGGGCGAGGAGGATGGTCGTCAGCCGGCTCATCGGTTCTACCTCGAGGTGAAGGAGGACAGGCGAAACCCGTGCGTCGGGACCGCTCTCCGCGTTGCACCTCCCGGTTCGCACCAGGGTGTCAAGTTCGAAGGCCAGGTCAACGCCATGCTATCGGAAACCATTGTCCATGAAAAGAGAAATGGAACGAAAGGGGTCATGGAACGAAAGGGGTCAGGTCCCGTTTCGCTCCACTATCGATGGCGGGGAGAGGGTGGGATGCCGGGATGGGGGCCGGTGCATAACCGGCGGCCGTCGACCCGCGCGAGGGGAAGCGCAACGCCGGCGGCCGGCCGGGGATGACCGGCCGCCGATGATGGTGCGCGGCGAGAGACATCAGGGGGCGGAGGCGGTCACCGTGCAAACATCGGTGGCCGTGTCGCCCGAGGCCGGGTAGGGCGGCTGGTTGTACGGGGCCGGGGTGACGTCCTCGGCGAAGAGGCTGAAGACGTTGTCCCCGATCATGCTGCCCAGGGCCGGGATGTTCTGCGCCCAGCTGGTGCTGAAGGTCTCGCCCGGGCCGATGTTGGTGAACCCGGCCCGCCAGTTGCCGTAGACGGCCCCGCTGGCCAGCTCGGCGTTGATCCGCCCGGCCACCCGCCGGATCTGGCCGGTGTACTCGTTGGTCAGCTCGATGGTCATCACCGTCTGGAAGGGGACCACGCCCGCCGAAGGCAGGCAGGTCAGGCCGGCGGAGACGGTGTCGATGTCCGAGCCGGTGGTGCCGTAGCCCCAGGGGGACCAGTCGGTGGTGATGCCGTCGCCGTTGCGGGCCCTGACCCGGAAGGCGTAGACCGTGTCCGGGTCGAGGCCGGTGGCGGTGACCGTGCCCCAATCGGCGATGGAGCGGTAGATGGCGCCGCCGGCCGGGCCGCCGGAGGCATCGAGGTAGTACTGGGTGGCGCCGCCGTTGCCCGAGAGGAAGATGGCGCACTCGGTCCAGTCGGGGTTGCCGCTGGCCGCGATGGTGATGTCGAGAGTCGACTCGCTCGGGTTGGAGATCGACGGCTCACCGGGCACCGCGGCGAGGGTGTAGGCGTAGACGATGGGCGTGAACCCGGTCATGTTCTGCGACTGTGCGCTGTCCCGGGCCGCCGCGCGGTAGCCGTAGCGGTGGTTCGTGTCGAGGCCGGTGTTGGCGTAGGTGGTGTCCGCGGCCCAGTCCCGGTTCATCCCCCCGCCGCCGCCGGTGGGGCTGAGCACGAAGTCGAAGAGGTACTCCACCGGGTCGTGGTAGTCGTCCACCGCTTCGCTGCAGCTCATGGCGATCCCGCTCTCACTCACCGCTGCCGGCATGTCGACCCAGGTCATGGGGTCGGGCGTGGGCGCCGTCGTGTCGTAGACCGCGTGGATGAGCATGAAGCGGTTGTACGGCCCCACGGTCTCGCCATACGAGGTGTGGCTCGTTGCGACACACATTTGCGGGTTGCCTGAGGTCTCATAGGGCGGCGCCTGGACCGTGTATTCGATGGTTGCCGATTGCCCATAGCTGCCGGGGATCGACCCCAGGTCGGCCACCGCCGGCCCGGAGAGACGCGTGAAGCCGCTGGGGACGGTCAGTTCGATGGACACGTCGTGGGCGGCCACGTCGTAGTGGTTGACGACGTAGACGGAGACGTCGAAGATCTCGTTCGGCTCCACCATTTCGGGCCAGGCCCCGTAGGGCATGATCTCGTCGGGCAGCGGCACCTCGACGAAGTCCTCCTCGGTGGCCAGGGCGAAGGTCTCGGTGCTGCCGCCGTGGTCGAAGCTGGTGCTCCAGGCGTAGGCCTTGACCACCACGTCGGTGGGCATGGCCCCGGCGTCGACGCGCACCTGGTGCACGTTGTCCAGGCTGCCGAGATCGGTGTCGATCACCGTGCCGTCCGTCTCGTCGTAGAGGCGGAGGTTGAGGTCGCTCAGGCCGTAGTAGCTGGTGGGGTAGTTGTCGGGGAGGTAGGTGGCGTGGCGGTTCCAGACCAGGGTCGCCCGGTCGCGCCCCTCGCCCGCGGCGCCCTCGTCCCGCATCTGGCCCTTGTAGAGCCTGAAATACCCGGCGTCGGGCCGCGCGGTGACGCTGGCGGTGTGGACGTCGCCCCGGTGGTAGGTGGCCGCCAGAGCGTTGACGTAGCCCCAGCCGTAGTCCTCGCTCCAGCCGTCGTCGTCGCTCTCGAAGTCGATCAGATCCTCGTTCTTCTGCGCCGTGTTGATGAGCAGGGCCTTGATCGCCAGCTCGTCGAGCACGCCGGCGTCCATCAGGCCCATGGCGATGCCCTGCACCATCGGGGCGGACATGCTCGTCCCGCTCTTGGGCGCGAAGTCGGCGGAGGCTTCCCAGGTGTAGCTGCAGGAGTGGATCCAGGTTCCGGGCGCGGCGAGGTCGGGCTTTTTCCGCCCGCCGTTGGTCGGGCCGCGGGTGCTGCTGCTGTAGATGACGTCGTCGTCCCGTCCGGGGGTGTCGGCGTCGTCGACATTGGCCACGGTGATCACGTTGTAGGCGCTGGCCGGCGACCGGAAATAGGTGTTCGAGGGGCCCGAGTTGCCGGCGCTGACGGTCACCGGGATGTCGGGGTACGAGGAGACCACCGAGTCGAAGAAGCGGCAGAAGTCGTCCTCGTCGGTGGTGATCTCACCGCCGTAGCTGACGTTGAGGCCGTCCACGTCGTCGGAGAAGGTGTCGGCGGGATTGAGGTTGTCCGTGTCGTAGAGTGCCCGGTCGAGCAGGTACATGGCATCGGACGGGTAGAGGTGCGAGTGGTTGTCGGTGCCCCGCCAGGCGGCCTTCAGCGTGACCACCTTCTCCACCCCGAAGGACATGCCCAGGTGGTCGGGGAAGGAGCCGGTGCCGTAGCTGGCGACGATACCCATGACGTGGGTGCCGTGGCCGTGCAGGTCGTCGGCGGTGATGTCGTCGTCCCAGATCGGATCGGCGTGGCCGGCCACGAGATACCAGGACCAGAAGTTCGTGCGGCCGGCGGCGTCCTCGAGTGCGGGGTGCGCCAGGTCGGTGCCCGAGTCGAGGACTGCCGGGTCGTAGAGGCCGCCGGTGTAGGAACTGTCCCAGAGGCTGTTCGTGTCGGAAACGCGGAGGGCGTCGGCGGCATTGTCCAGGTCGCCGGTCATCCGGCGGTCGGCGTGGATCCGGGCCACACCCCCGGTTTCGGCCAAGCGGTCAAGCGAGCCGGCTGGCACCCGGGCCACCAGGGCGTTGATGCTCACCGTGCCGAACTCCACCGTGCCGCCGAGCGCGTTCACGGCTTTCTGCGCCTCGACCTGGGAGGGGTCCACCGCGGCGGCCAGCCGCCAGGCGATCTCGTTGCGGATCACCGCGGACAGCGCTTCGTGGTCTTCTCCTGCGGCGCGCAGGGCCGCGCGGGCCTCGGCGTCGAGCTCGAGGCCGCGGTCGGCATAGTTCATTGCGTCGGTGGGGGCCTCCGGGTCACGCGTCCCGAGGGCGGACTGGTTGATCGCCTTGACCCGCTCGCGAATCTCGGCCATCGTATCGGCGTGCTTCGCCTGCACCTCGCGGGAGACCACGTCCTGCGGCTGGTGGTCGAGGAGGATGATCACCCGGACCAGCTCCATTGGTGACATCAGTGCGGTCTTGGCGGCCAGGCTGCTGCTGAGCACCGGCAGCTCGGCGAACGGGAGGGATGGGGCGGCGGTCCCGCTGCCGTCCTCCGGGCCGGCGGCCGGGATGTCGATCTGGTCCGTGCCGGCGGCGGCGAGCGGCTGCCCGGCCATCCCTTCGTCTTCCGCGGCCCGCAGAGGCACGAAGCCTTCAGCGACGGCGGGCACATCCAGGTCCCCCGCCTCGGCGGCCGGGAGAGGGACAAAGCCGCCGGCGAGCGGTGGTGTGTCCATTTCTTCATTTCCGGCGGCCGGCAGGGGGACGAAGCCGTCGGCGGCTACCGCCGGCAGGGCGATGGTGACCAGGAGCAGCAGGAGCCCCGGAACCAGTGGCGGGTTCAACTTCCTCATGACGCGTCCTCCGTATGATGAGTGCCTTGATCGGCTTCCTCCCGGCGGTTGCCGGGCAGAGCAGTGGCCGGTGCCCCTCGTGGCCGGGAGCGCCGGTTATCTGGTTCAACGCCCGGGGCGGGGCTAACTTGGATGTTTTTTTCCGCTCGTCGCCGATTTCGTTGAAGAATGTGATTCAGGCCAGCCTGGGCAATGCTGGTTTGAAGATGGCTCGAATGCCGGATGAAAGCATATTGACGGAAATGTGAATTGGACATATTCATTAAAGGGTATTGGAATCGGCGCGAGGTTTGCGGCGAGTCCTCACCTAATAAAAGCCGACGAGGCTTTCCAGGTTTAGACATATTCAATCCCTTATGACCATCGTGAGCCTGAACGGCGGATCGGCACCGAACGGAAATTTCATGGACAATCAGTATCGGAGTACTGGCGATAGGAGAGGCTTCGATCAATGCGGCCCCAGGGGAGATGTATTGATGACATTTAGGGAAAAGACCTTTGGCGGTGACAATACGAGCTTTCGGAGTCTCTCTATTTTATTCGTCATCCTCTATCTTTCACTCGTCTTCACCCAGACGGCCCTGTCCCAGTGCGATCCAGAGGAAATCACAAAACTGCTGGCCGCAGTACCGACAGAGGATGAAGAGCTTGGCTGTAGTGTGGCAGTCGGTGGCGATACGGTGCTCATCGGATCGAATGGCGAGTACGATGCAGGATCGGTCAATGTTTTTGTTCGCCTCGGGGATAACTGGGTGCAGCAGGCTGAATTAACGCCTGACGATGTGGAATCATTCGATCATTTCGGTCTCTCGGTCGATATTGACGGTGATATCGCCGTGATCGGTGCCCATTTTGACGATCACTCCGGCGAAGACGATGCCGGATCTGCCTATATTTTTATTCGATCAGGGGGGGGCTGGGTTCAGGAAGCGAAACTCATTGCCCCCGCCCCGAGAGTGAGTGACTACTTTGGTAGCGTTGTTGCCATACAGGGCGAAACGGTGATCATTGGTGCGCCCAATGACAACCTGCCAAACAAGATCGATGCCGGCTCGGTATTTGTTTATACTCGCGATGCTGGTCTCTGGCAGGATCCGATCCAGCTGACAGCTTCAGATGGACTGGGCGGCGATAGATTTGGCGCAAGTGTTGCCATAGATTCCGATCTGCTCGTCATTGGCGCAACGGGCAAGGATATCGGTGGCAGCACTGGTGCTGGTGCCGTTTACATCTTCTCCAGGTCAGGGGGGAGCTGGACGGAGCAGTCCATGCTCTCGGCTTCGGACGCAGGCCAGAATGATGGTTTTGGGATGGATGTTGCCGTATCGGGAAGTACGTTGTTGGTTGGTTCAGGGTCTGACGATCACGCGGGTGGTACGAACGCCGGATCGGCGTATATCTTCGAAAACAGTGATCGTGCATGGACGGAACAGGTCAAACTCACCGCTTCCGATGCAATGGAAAACGATAGATTCGGGATGAGGTTGGCCCTGGAAGGTGATACCGCTCTCATCGGGGCTTCGCACCATGATGGTGGGAGTGGAATATACTCCGGTGCCGCCTATGTGTTCACGGGTGCAGGCAGCAACTGGACCCAGGATCACAAGCTGAGGGCCTCGGATACGAATGCCGGTGATTATTTCGGTCGTCGACTCGACATGGATGGTGATGTTGCACTGTTAAGTGCTCAGTTCAAGGAAAACGCAGAGATATGGCAGGCTGGTGCCTGCTACGTTTTCGATCTTGGCTGCAACCCCGACGATGATGGTGACGGGCTGCTTGACGAAAGTGATAATTGCCCCTACCTGCCAAATGCCGATCAATTGGATGGAGACGATGACGGCATTGGGGATCTTTGCGATAATTGTCCCACCGTGTCGAACCCCGAACAGGAGGACAGTGACTTCGACCAAACCGGCGACGTCTGTGATCTGTGTCCAGGAGATCCGAATGACGATGCTGATAATGACGGGTTGTGCGGTGATCTGGATAATTGCCCACAAACGTATAACCCCGATCAGTTTGACCAGGACGATGATGGAATTGGTGATGCTTGTGACAACTGTTTAACCGAGGCCAATGCCGGGCAGGAAGATTCAGATGGGGACGGTATCGGAGATGACTGTGATCCATGTCCTGATGATCCGATCAATGACATTGATGGGGATGGGCTTTGTCGTATAAACGATAATTGTCCATCTGTTTATAATCCTGACCAGGCGGATGTGGACGGGGATGGTCTTGGTGATTGTTGCGATTATGGTGAGTCTTTTTCGCGCCGGGTGTTTGCATCGGACGGGGAAATCGGCGATCGATTCGGGGCTGCCGTCGACCTCGAGAACGATACGCTGGTGATCGGGGCGGTTGATGACGATCATCCGGGTGCTGTAGAGGCAGGTTCTGTCTATTTCTTCCACAATGACGGAAATACATGGAGTGAGCAGGCGAGGGTAGTGGCATCAGATGCTTCCAACGGGGAACATTTTGGTTTTTGTTTGGATCTTGATGGTGGCCGATTGGCGATCGGAGATCCTTACGGGGACGTCACAGGCTTATTGTGTGAGGGTTCAGCATATATTTTTCATAACACGGCAGAGGGGTGGATTGAGGAAGATAGGGTATTCGCGAGCAGTACCGATGAATATGACTATTTTGGTTGTTCAGTCTCTCTCGAGGGTGACACGTTGGTCGTGGGCTCTTTCGGAGATCATTACTATACGGAATTCGATGTGGGAGCCGCTTATGTGTATGTCAGAAACGGTGATGAGTGGATTGAGCATGTTAAGTTGAGAGCCTCCGATTTGGCTTATGGTGACGGGTTCGGTTATTCGGTTGACCTGGAAGGCGACACGATAATGGTCGGTGCCCCTTTCGAGGACCACGATGGGATCGGTTCTGCCGGAGCGGTCTATGTGTTCAACCGTGATTCTGATGTGTGGGTCGAGACAGCGAAACTGACGGCCGCTGATGCCTCCCCTGGTGATATGTTCGGAAGGGGGGTATGCCTGGATGGCAACACGTTGCTCGTCAGCGCACCGGTGGATAATCACTTCGATAAAATCGATGCAGGGTCCGTCTACGTATTCGAGAAATCTGGCGATCACTGGGAGCAGACGGCCAAATTAACGGCAAGTGATTACGATTCCCTTGATTTGTTCGGATTCTCTCTCGCCATATCAGGGAATGATGCAATCGTCGGCGCCGTTCAGGATAGCCAGGCCGGCAACAGTTATGCCGGTTCGGCATATCTTTTCCGTCGTACGGGGCAAGCATGGTACCAGCAGGCAAAAATGAGCTCTGCCTGGGCGTCACCTCAAGACTATTTTGGAATGTCCGTCGCTCTTGAGGGCGGAACAGCTGTCGTCGGAGCCACCGAGCAGGGGCGATCATCCGTGGATCAAAATGGTTCAGTGTATCTGTTCAGTCTGGACACGAGTACCACTGATTGTGCGTATACGATTGAACCAATGAGCGGAACACTTCCATTCGTCACATCGCATGATATCCGGCTGACGAATCAGTACATGGCGCAATACAGACGAGCCGCTGGACGTATAAGCGTGCAACTGGCGAATGGTCAGCACTACCCCAATTGGCGTTCCGGCTTTGCGACCCTGCCACCCGGTATATCTCACCGGGCATCCTGGAATCTATCCATTCCCGCGCTACCTGCCCTGATCGGTGATCATTCATTTACGCTGACCACCGAGGATGTAACGCCAGCACCGTTCAACCTTCCACCCTATCCGCCTTCGGGTGATGTCGATATCCGATCAGTGACGGTTACGGGAATCAAACCATGAGCAGTGCAGCCCCGGATGGCAGATGTTCCTGGCGTCATCGGGTTCGATCGTTTGACGCGACGGCCGCGAACGCGATCGGCAACATTCCGGTGACGGGTGCCGTGCGGTGTGTCGGGAGCCGAGGGACCGATCCGGGTGCGTGATGGGCGTGAAGAGCTTACTCAGCACAAGGGACCAATAAATTCAGGCGATAGCGTATGTGCTGCAGATTGCTTTGGTTTTTGCTGCTGATTTCCCCGTTTCCGACAAATCCCTCGACCGGCCAAATCATCTATCGCACAGCTCAGGACAACTACGAAATCAAGATTTTACCAGAGTCGAAAGCGAGTGTTTTGGGTTGGGTAGCTCTTACCACGGACCTGAACGGCGATGGTTTGAGTGATCTTATCTTTGCCGCTCCGTACCACGGCGGGGAAGATATATACGGTGCTGTCTATCTGGTTTGGGGGAGTGATCGTTTTCCGAGTCGTTTAATTACTGATCTCCGTGAGGAGGATGCTGATATTACCATATATGGCCCTAACTCATGGTCTCTTCTTGGTATTCACCTGGCAGCGGGAGACGTGAACGGCGATGGGATTCAGGACCTGGGCATCAGCGCATGGAGTGGCCCGTCCCTCAAGACCGGGAGCGCCGGTCATCTGGTTCAACGCTCGGGGCGGGGCTAACTTGGACGTTTTTTTCACCTCCCGTTCCGGCCATCGTGCGGGGGCGCCCCACGGGGGCCGTGGGAGATCTGCGTCAGCAATGAATAAAGATGGGATCAGGTCCCATTCATATTCATTGTCCCTTCCTGGGAGGGTTGGAAACCCCCGCCTTTAGGCGAAGCCTTCAGGAGGCTTGCGGTATAATGGCGCCATGTCTGACTATAGAAAATCGTCGCATGCCGTCCATCGGTTCCACTATCACTTTGTCTTCATCACGAAATACCGATAGCCGGTATTGCGCGGAGAAGTTGGTGGTCAACTGCGGGATCTGATTAGAGAGATCTGCCGCAGCAACGACATCGTGATCATCAAAGGCCACATACGGCCTGATCATGTGCACCTTCTGCTGGATGTGCCGCCGAATCTTTCGCCGAGCAGAGTGATGCAGGCGATCAAAGGGAAGACAGCACACCATCTGCTTCGAGACTATCGTCGATTGCACAAAGAGTTCTGGGGCCGACATCTGTGGGCCCGCGGTTACTTTGGTGCCTCCTCAGGTAATGTGACCGATGAAACATTGGCAGCCTACATTGAGCATCAGGATGTCGAGCCCCAGAACGACGATGATTTCAAGATAACCGAGTGAGCCTGCGCGCTGCGAGGCCTTTAGGCGACTTCAGTCGCGCATCGAACCCACCGCCTTCAGGCGGTGGTGGTTCAGTTTTTCCTTGACAGGGGCCCCGGAAGCCGCCGACGTGGCGTACGTTATCCCCCTCATCAAAACCTCACACGGCCATCACCTTGAGCCAACGGGTATGGATCATTCTGCCACTGTGAAAAGCAGCATTTCCGATGTTTGGGAGTGCTGTTGCCATGGAGGACGGAAGATGGACTGGCTGGTGATTCTCTGCGTGGTGGCGGCGATGGCCGGCGGCGGCTACGGGTGGTACAGCGAAGCCCGCAAGGAAGCGGATGAGATGAGAAAGCGGATTGTGGACGGTCGCTCGGCGGCCTGATCCCGCCCCTTCCCGTTGCTACTCCAGGTAGCCCAACGCCCGGAGTTCCTCCTGCGTGGCCTGGTCCAGGCCCACCGATTCCCGCTGCAACGTACGACGGCTGAGGATTTGTTCGCCCTCGGCGACCAGCCTCGCCGCCAGCTCCGGGTGCTCGCCGATGATGTCCTTCGTCTCCCCCGGGTCGCCGCGCAGGTCGTAGAGCTCGTCCCCCGGTTCCGGTTTCAACCGCCGGAT
>Ga0180430_10004455_pt1 | contig 11810 bp, 6 predicted proteins | sample SS_ome_9_FD_132999 | JGI IMG/M metagenome (GOLD analysis project Ga0180430, IMG submission 132999) | Hypersaline lake sediment archaeal communities from the Salton Sea, California, USA - SS_1_S_2 metaG | ecosystem: Environmental > Aquatic > Non-marine Saline and Alkaline > Hypersaline > Sediment... | reverse complement strand
GCAGGTGGGCTTCTAGCGGCTCAGAGGGCCGCAGGCTCGCCAATCCACGAGCCAGAATATTCTTAGCCGCGTTCAAGTCGCGGTCAATCTTTAAACCACAATGAGGACAATCGTGTACTCTCATCGAAAGAGTTTTAGGGACAATCGAACCACATCCGCTACAGGCTTGCCCTATCTATCACAAAATGTAGAGCTACACCCTCGCAGTATACTGAAACAAATGACAAAACACAATCAAGGGCCAGATGGGTGCTCGAACACACCCCATAATCAAGCATCAATTGGATTATAATAGCCATTTACGGTAGAATGGAAGGAACCTTAAATTATCCCAAGTTGTGACCTACCCGGAAAGGTACCCCTAAGCGACTCGCCAGGCGGGGAGCAAAGGATCTTTGGTTGGTCTGTTTTGGCCGAATATCCGGAATTTCGTGTCGGACTGACGGCGTCTTCGGAATCGTATGATATAAAAGGGCACAACCCGGATTAAATCGTTAATTGTCAACCTGTTATGTCCACCTTTACCTCCGACCAAAATCAGACCAGCCCCTGTTCAGGCCTCAACCCGCAATTGTTGATAGCCATGTTGGGTGCTTTAATTTTTCACGGGGGGTTGAGCGTATTCGGCACTTATCGCTACACCTACGATGCCTACGTCCATATTTTCTTTGCCGACCACTGGACCCGAAGCTGGTTTGACCATTGGGACCCACGCTGGTATACCGGCTTCACCCTGACCAGTTACCCGCCACTGTCTCAACAATCGGTGGCCCTGCTCTCTTTTCTGACGGATGACCTGCGCCTGTCTTTTGCCTTGGTGCAAAGCGCGGCCATCATTGTAATGGCCCTGGGGATGTACCGCTTTGCCCGCATCTGGGTTAGCGAAGAAGCCGCCGGTTGGGCCGCAGTCTGGCTGGTTTTTTCCAGCGCCATGGCCGAAACTATCCACGTGTTCGGACAACTGCCCACCACCTACTCGCTGGGATTACTGCTCAATGCCCTACCCTTTGCTTACGCCTGGATTGACCGCGGTCGTTACAGTGATCTGTTCAAAGCCTGGGCTTTGATGGCCGCTACTACCGGCGCTCATCACGTCACCACCCTGTTTGGCAGCGTATTTATCACCGCTCCGGTCATTGCCCTGGCTATTTTACAGCATTTCCGTACCCGGTTGCCCGATGAACCACAGTCCCGTCCCCAGCTGGTTGACCATGCCAACTGGCGGGCGCTGGTGGTTCGCCGCTTGCGCCGTATTCTGAACCCCACCATCCGTAGCGGTGTTTTTGGGGTAGGAACTATTTTCTTATTACTGCTGGTAGTTTTTCCCTACTGGGCCTGGAGCAAGGCAGACCCCATTACCCAGGTGCCGATTCCACACGCCAGTCGCGACAATTTTCTCCAAAATCTTAACGCCGGGCTGGTTTTCTGGTTGATTCCCTACGGTATACTCCTGTTTGGGTTTCCATACATCTTCTTTAAAGGCGCCACTACCAAAGCCTGGCCCTTAACCGCCTCGATTGCCTTTTTGGCCCTGTTGGGGACCGGCGGCACCACCCCCATACCCAAATTGTTACTTGGCGGCGCTTTTGACATTCTTACCCTGGACCGCTTTACCCTGTGGGCCTCTATTCTGATGCTGCCGCTGGCCGGCGAATTCGTGGTAAGTCTACGGCATAGAGGCCTGGCTCACTGGCTGACCGAACAATTTGGCCGGCTAACCTGGCGCACCGTGCAAATTACATTAGTGGTAGGGCTATTGGCCTTTACTATTTTTAGCGTCAGCCTCACCCAGTTTCGCCGTTTTCAACCCGATCCGATTGACATGCAGCCCATTCTCAACTTCATCAGCAAAGATGAGCATTGGCGCTGGCGTTACCTGACGCTGGGCTTTGGCGACCAGATGGCTTGGCTATCTGCCCAAACTACTGCGGCCCAGATTGACGGAAATTACCATTCGGCTCGCCGCCTGCCGGAGCTGACCACCACCCCGGTTGAACGGCTGGAAGGAGCCAAGTTCCGGGGTATCCCCGGGATCGGCTCTTTGCAACAATTTTTGACCGTACCGGATAAATTTAATTTAAAGTTTGTGTTTGCCAACGACCGCTTTTACGACCCACTGCTCTATTTTTATGGTTGGCACCAACTCCAACGGTTAGAGAACGGCATCGTAGTTTGGGAGCGGGCAGATATCCCCACCCTGCCGGAATTTTTACCTCGCAAAGAGATCCCGCTTTACCACCGCTGGATGTTCGGCTTATTGCCGATCAGCGCCCTGGTTTCGGCTATTTTTGCTGTCACCGCCGGTTATTGGTCTTTGCCTTTCCGCCTTCTGGCCGAGTTTCTGGGGATCAGCGGCATGCTACGCCGGCTGCCCCGCCCCAAAAATACTTTTCCTCAAAAATTGTGGCAGGCTTTCAACCAACGGCTGTTGTTGATGTCCCAAATTCCAACACGCGACATCGGACCATATCCCCCGTGGCAGGTCTGGTTACGGTTTATCAGGCGATTCTCGCTGAAACGGATGAAACCAGCCTCACCCACAGCCCGCCAGATCCGAACCGGACTCCTGGCTTTGACAATACTGGTCCTGGCCTTGACCGGCTACAGTCGCTACCAAGCCTACCAGAGCGACCCGATTAAAACCATCCAGGCCTATTACGATGACCTGGACTTTCGCCGCTTTGAGGAAGCGCACGCCCGCCTCAATCCCCAGACCCGGCCCAATTTTGACCAATACCTGCTACAACTATCTGTAACGGGCGGTATTGTGGCCTCCTATGGCAAGCTCGACAGCCTGTATACCACCGTCCTCAGTCAGGAGGAAAATTATATGGAAGTGCAAGTCCAAACCACCCTGATCACCTCCCTTTCTTATTATACCGATACAGTCACCCACGCCCTGACCCGGTTCAACGACAATCGCTGGTACATCGAGCCGGGCCTAACCGACATTACGGCCCCGCCGGAACAGTTTGTTCGCCAGCCCACCCTCAACTGGCTGGCCCAGGATTCCGGACGAGTGGGTACCGACAACAGCGAATTCAACTCTTTGCTGGACCGGCCCGACCTGCAAATTCTCTCGGCCCGTCTCGTTCAAACCGCTAATGAACAATTCAGCGTGGTAGGCGAGGTCCAAAATATCGATGCAGACCCCGCCGACCTGACTGTCACTGCCTATTTATATGACCAGCAAAATGAAGAACTGAGCCGCTACAATACCAATTCCGGTATGATCCATAAACTATTACCACAGGAAATCACCCCCTTTCGGGTTAACTTTGAAGGCGTTGCCGGCCTCTCCCTCGACAAAATTGTAAATCCCCTGGATTTCAACCCCGCTCAGTCGTGGGGCTACACCCTGCCTGGTAATACGCAGTTGGGAGATTTTTCTGTGTTTGCCAAGGCGGTGTTGACTCAGCATGATCTGGAACGAAGCTTGGGGGTACAAAAACTGGCAGTTGTGGTTAACCCCGACACGCAACAGTTAGGGTTGCACGGACAGGTTATCAACCATGGTGTCACCGAGGCAATTGTCCCCCACATTTTGTTAACTCTGTATGATGAAGCCGGGCGAGTGATGTGGGTGGAGCATTATTTCTTGCGAGAGTCTGTTCGCTCGCAGCGTACCCTAGATTTTGAGCTACCCATTCCCGATGTTGAACTGCTACAAATATGGCCGCAGCCCGGAAACCTCCACCCCGCCGAGCCAGCGGCCCCGGATAAAAAACAACTTCGTCCCGATTTCATCGTACTGCCAGAAGGCTACGGCTTTCGTTATCTGCGGGTCAGCGTAAACTTTTTCGCTGGCGGCATCAGCTAACAAAGAAAGACAAATCCGTACCGGATTTTACAATGCCTAAAAAATATCCACTTTATTTCATAATGATAGCGATAATGGCTTGGCTTCAGACTGGTTGTGGGCCGGCATCACCTGATGTGGTTTCAGGCCGTGTAGGACAGTTGCAACTCCATCACCCCTCCCTCATTTCTGCCGGCGAACGGCCAACCGTGGTGGTCACCGCGCCTAACTTGCCCGACAGCACTCAAATCACCCTGGTCGCCTCCGGTGGTTTTGGCGCCTACCCACTAACCTCCCAAATATCAGGCGGGCAGGCTGAGTTCAGCCTGCCCCTCTCTCTTACCCGGCACAGCGGTACGCTGTCGCTAACCGCGTCTGCTGGCCTGGCTCAGGCCCAATCCTCACTGATGGTTCAACCTGGCCCTCCGACAGGCATGCTGCCAGCCAGGGTCACGGCCTCGTCCATTACGGTTGGTCGCGCCGAATGGACAATGGTCGTTGCCATGCCCCAAGACGAATGGGGCAATCCGGCCGCCGATAGTCTCCCGGTTATCGTTCGGGTACAATACCCCACCCGCTCCACCGAACCAGTGGCCGCCGGTCGGCAAATTACCCGCACCAAAACCAACCATCTACTGGCTTGGGCCAGAGTTTACAGTAGTAAAATCGCCGGGCGAACCCACTTGGCGGTTAGTACCGGACAAGCATTTAGCCAGAAATTGACCTTTCGCCAAATTCCGGCCCGGCCCCAGCCCTTTAGCCTGCAATCCAACCCGCAAAGCCTGCCCGCCGACGGCTACCAACTGGCCCGAATTACGACCGACTTACTGTGGGACGTGTATGATAATCCAATCCTCGATGGCACCAGCCTGACCTTTTTAGTAACCGAGCCAGACGGCAGTCGGCGGGCCATCCCGGCGATGGTAGTTGATGGGCAGGCCCGGATTGATTTACAAGCCCCCACCCAACCCGGATTGCTGACGGCACAAGCTTTGCTCAACGACACCCTCAGCCGCCCCCTGACGATGACCATTACCCCCGGTCCGGCCGTAACTACTATTCCGCTTACCCTCACCCGCCACCCCGAAACCATGACCTTGACCGCCGGGCCACTGGTAGGTCCGCTGGGGCAGCTCATTCCCGATGGCACGCCAGTTTTGTTTGAGATCGCCGGACCCCGCCCCCCTGTTATCAAGCTGACCGGTCGAGCCGACTACGGCTATGCTTTGGTTACACTAAGGCGGGCCAACCTGGTATCCGGGCTCCACACAATCATGGTAACAGCCGGGAGCGGTCAGGGGCGGCTTATGTTTGAAGAACCATGACTATGTCAAAAAATCGTCTCAAATCGATAATTTGGCTGGCCCTGGTGCTTCTCACCCTGATTAGCTCCTATCTGGTCACCACCGGCTTGGGGAAAATTGTGGCCTATTTTGGTACCGGTGCCGACCCCCGCTCCGCCCTGACACTCATCCCCGCTGCCCCACCAGACCTTGATCAACGGCTACATTGGGAGCCAGATGCCTGGAATGGCAAACCGCCGCCGTCTTTTATCCGCCAACAAATTGCCGGCGCTTATCTACGCGCCTGGGCCCAGTGGAACATCTCGCTGAAGGTTGGCCAGCCTACCGGGCTGGCAACCTATTTTACCAACCCCGCCCTGCAAAACTTGACCGAGTCTGTGCGAACGACAACAGCCGATGGTTGGGAAATTCAACAGGCAGACCTGACCCACCGCCTAGAATTGACATTTTACGCTGATGATGGCCAAGCCGTGGCCTTTACCGACCACAACGTACCAGTTATTCAGCTATTGGAGCGCCCAGACATTGGGCAGCCGCAGATTATCGAAACCCGGGCCACCTATCAAGTGGTGATGGTACTGACCGACGGTAACTGGCAAGTCCTAACCTGGAAACGTTTACCCCCGTCTGATGAGGGTGAGCCAACTAACTCCCCCCCTCCGGAGCCGATCACGCTGCGGCAAGGGCAACTATTTGTGGGTAAGGCGCCCTTCTCTGTGGCCGGTATCAACTATTATCCCCAAGCCACCCCCTGGACAGAATTCTGGCCCAATTACAACTCCGCACAGACCCGCGCTGACCTGGCCATCATTCGCTCGCTGGGGTTAAACACCGTTGTCATTTTCATCCCCTTTGAACAGTTTGGGGGTGATACCCCAACCGAGTCAAACCTCAAAAATTTGACCAGCTTTCTGGATGAAGCCCATCAGCAAGAACTAAAAGTCATCATCACCCTGTTCGACCACCGCACTGACCACCGCCTATCGCTTTGGCCGGCTGATGATCGCCACCTTATCACCCTGGTAACAGCCCTCGCCGACCACCCCGCCCTGCTGGTCTGGAATTTAAAAAATGAGCCGGACCTGGATTATGAAGCCAATTCGCCAGAACTGGTGCAGGCCTGGCTAAAGCATATCGCCCAGACTATCCGCAGTTTAGATCCCCACCATCCCCTGACCATCGGTTGGTCAAGCCCGCAAGCTGCGTTACCCCTGGCCGACGTGGTTGACATTGTTTCGTACCATTATTACGCTCCGGCAGCTGAATACCCCCGTCGGTTCACCAACCTGCAACAAGCCCTGCCCCCGAACAAACCGCTGTTACTGCTAGAATTTGGCCTACCCACATGGAACACCATCTGGCCCAACGGCCATACCGAGGCCGAACAGGCGGCTTATTATGCCGATATTTTACGAGTACAACGCCTGACCCACGCAATCGGTTATGTCAGTTGGACACTGTATGATTTTGAATCAATCCCCCTGGCCCAGTTCAAATTTCCGTGGCAAACCGGCCCCCAAAAAAATATGGGCATCATCCGGACGGACCAGACTCCCAAGCCGGCGGCTCACTTACTCGCCCCCAATTCTGAATTGAGCCAGGCCCCTGTTATTCCGGCCTGGCAGCGCTTCACAAAGCCTTTTTGGCTGGCTTTGTTGGTTGCACTTATCCCCCTGGTCAGCGCCAGCCTAGTTATGGGGCACCGCTGGTTGCGGAAATGGGGCACTGAAATTCAGCGTTACCGTATTATCTGGCAAAATTGGTGGCGAGAAGGCCGTTTATCCCCCCCATTTTTGGGGCGGCAGGTGATCCGGCTGGTTAAATCCAGGCTGGTTTGGCCTGGTCGGATGATTCTGACCGCCTGGCGGTTATTTGTGCAGACGATTGCCCATAATTTGCCCTGGCGGCTGACCGGTCGTTTTATTTTACGCCGCTGGCACAACTGGCGGGCTTGGCGTAAAGTCAGCCGTCGTCACCAAGTACCCCGCAGTGTAGCCGACTATATTAATAATCCACCGACGGCCACTGATACAACGGCGCGAGAGAATCACCGCCAGATTAGCGCTTATTACCAGCAGATACTGGCCCTGCAGCGATATCCGCAAAATACCCCCCAGCTAGAGGCCAATTTGTGGGAAACGCTGGGCGACCTATTCGCTCAGACTGGATACGGGTCACATGCCTGCGATGCCTACCGTTGGGCTATCAAGCTGACACCACAGACGGCCGCTCTTTACCACAAATTGGGTAGTGTGCTGGAGCAGCAGGGTCTCTACGAAGAGGCTCTCTATATTTACCGGCAGCAAGCCAAATACCTTACTGCCGAAGAAGACAGCGCCGATTTTTAATACCATTTTAACACCCCCTTTATTCCAGATAAATCTCCAATCAAGATAATAGAATATAACCTTCTCTGGCAGGAGTACCGGAACCGGCAAGACCTGCTCTTGCTGGTTATCCGCAATATGGCTGATAGACAGCAAAATTCAATTTTGATATTGGTCCTGATACTGGCGCTTATTGGAACAGGTTTTGGAGCGACGGCCTGTAACCAGACTGGCCCGGTTGAAGATTGGGTGTATATGCCGTCGCCCACGCCGGTTCAGCCGCAGGAGATTATCTTGCAACCACCCCCAACAACCACTGTGCCCACCCTGCCATCTCCAACCGTCCCCTTGCCACCCACGTCTACAGGCGTCCCCCTCCCCACCCCTGCGCCCATCGAGCCACCCGACGAAAATCTAATCTTGGCCCACTATATGGTTTGGTTTCGTACGCCGGCTTACAGCGGCTACTGGCATCACTGGAACTGGGACCCCAACAACAACGGCATGCTGGATGAACACGATCATCTGCCGGACCGCCTCCTGCCTGACGGCCGGCCCGACCTGGCTACTCCCTTTCAGCCCCTCATTGCCCCTTACGACTCGCTGGACGCGGCTGCTATTGAATATCAACTGGCCTCAGCCTGGGCGGCGGGTATTGATGGCTTTGTGGTTGATTGGTACGGCCCCAACGATCCAGAAAATATTGACCTGGCTCTCAAGCAGGTTTTCGACATTGTAGAGCAGTGGCGTACAACCTACAGCTTTCGTTTTTTTTTAGCTGTTACCTATGAAGAGAAGTTGCTTTTTCCGTTTGAAACCGGGCCGCGTCGAATAGAGATGGCTACAAAACATCTAGATTATGTGCTCCAGACCTATACAACCCGGTCCAGTTATTTGCATTACAATAACATTCCCCTAATTTTTTATTTTGAAGCCTGGCCCGATGGTGAACCGGGATTGTTGCGCCCGGAACAACTCAAGCAGGTTCTGTCGTCCTTGCCGGAATTCCACCTACTGTATATGGGGGCCGAAACCGAATTTCTGGATACAATGGATGGGTTTTACTCGTGGGTGGGCGGGACCAATGATGACCCGGCTGATTGGGGAAGGGACTACGCCAACTGGGTTTATGACGAAATGGATTTTCGTACCCAAAAACACGGATTGGCTATCAATGTCGGCAGTGTCTGGCCCGGCTTCGACGACAGCAAAGTATGGGGCTGGAATAATGTGCCCCGCTATGTTGACCGGCAAAATGGAGCAGTGTACAACAGAACCTGGGAATATGCCCTGAGCGACCGGCAAAACCGCCAACGGGGATCTCCCAACTGGGTGCAAATTGTCACCTGGAACGATTGGAACGAGGGTAGTCAGATTGAACCGGCTGAGGAATATGGGCGCCGCTATCTGGAAGCAACCCAAAAGTACGCGGTCAGTTATACTGGCCGGCAACTACCCGCTGTCGCCTTGCGAATTCCAGAGGCTATCTATCTGGCCCGCCAGAATAATCCGGGAGCCAAAACAGAAGCCATTGTGAGGGAAACTTACCCCCTTTTCTTTGCCGGGCAGTTTGGCGCAGCCTGGCAAATTCTGCAAACTGCCGGCTTTACAGATGAGGTGCTACCATGAACGAAAAAAATAATCGAATGCAGACGGTAACCTTTATTGGAGTCTTACTGTCCATTTTTTCTTTTAGCTTTGGCCCGTGGCTAGGGACCAGATCCGGGGTGTGGATATTAACCGATCTAAGTGAATTTTTGTCAGCCCATGATGCTCCGGCTGATACCAGCCGCCAGCAGACTATTTTTGTATTATTGCTCGTTCTAACTTTTATTTTGCTGGTTCAGGCCGGGATAATGGTCTATCAAGTGTTGCGAGTAGCATCGCGCCGGCTGTTGGCTACGGGAATAGTACTGCCGTTGTTGGGCTTGGGAACGCTAGGTTTTTTGTACTTTGGCTTCCAGGCCCAGACTACCGGCGTATTTTTAACCCTGGCTGGTTTGGTCATTACCGCGGCCGGTAACAGTGCTTTGTTATTAAGTCAAAAAGAAAAATTTGCTGTCTCATCACCAGCATCGGATGTTCTGCCGCCCCCCTCCCACCAGGAAGCCGAAATCGATGACCCGATGTTACTGTTTCAACAGGAATCCACCCGTCAATTCGGCCAGTGCCGCCGCCAAAATGAGCCGTTTAGCCTGGTCGTGGTAGGGGTGGCTCATTTTGAAAGTTACCTTACCGTTTTTGGCCCGGAAGAAGCAGAAAAAATGTCGGATGCTCTATATCAATATACCCGTGAAGTTTGCCCAAGGGGTATCATTGCCAGCTTTTCTGTGGGCGCGGTGATGGTGGCCCTTCCGGGTGTGGCCAAACAACAAACTATTGGCCTGATCGAACACATTGGCGAACGGATGAATGAGCACGGTTTTAGGGGGGAAATGATTTTACCCGACGGATACACCAGATTGATTAGCGGCATAGTTGAATACCCCGGTGATGGCAGCAACTTGGGCAGCCTGTTTGAAACAGCCCTGGCTACCTACACCAACGCCTCATCATAATTTTAATTCAACTTTAATGCCTTTTATATCCGTTCTATATACGGCTATGGCACAATAGAAATATACAAACAACTTGAGCAAGCACGGAGGTGCCAAATGACCTATGTAAGTTACGAAAATTGGAGAGATAACCAAGTCAGCAAAGAACCTTATATCTCAATTGTTATTCCGGCCTATAACGAGGCAGAACGAATTATTCCCACCATCGGGGCGATCGCCTCTTATGTGTCCGGGGTGGTATCCAGTTGGGAATTGATTATTGCTGATGACGGTTCTACTGACCGTACGGTTGAGTTGATTAACAACCTGAACCTGGCCAATGTGCGGGTATTAGTCACCGATAAAAATGGCGGCAAAGGCCGGGCTGTGCAACGTGGCATGCTGGCTGCCCAAGGTAAATACGTTCTCTTTGCCGATGCTGACAATTCAACCCCCATCGAAGAGTTGAGTAAACTATTGCACAAACTGGAACTCAAAGATTACGACGTAGCGGTTGGCTCCCGGGCTGCAGATGGCGCCGAAGAAGCAAACCGGTCTCCTCTGCGCCGTCTGATGAGCGGCACCTTACGGGGCATTGTCAAGCATCTGTTTAAGATTGGGGTCAAAGACACCCAGTGTGGTTTCAAAATGTTTACCCGCGACGCGGCTCAAAAACTTTATAGTACCCAAACTATTATGGGCTTTTCCTTTGATCTGGAAATCTTGTATCTGGCCCAAAAATTTGGCTACAGAATTACCGAAATCCCTGTAGCCTGGATTGATGCTCCCGGCTCAAAAGTAGACTCATTCAAAGAAGCCCGCCGGTTCTTGCGCGACCTGCTCCGTATCCGGTTGAATGACTGGCACAAGGTATATGATACCCAGTTCTTGGTCGACGATACTCAGTCGGGATACCAGATCAATCATAAAGTCATCTCATAATTTGAGCTTTTTTGGAATTCCGGAGATTTGTGACCGCTAAAATCATAATCTATTACCACATGTTGCTCAAAAGCGTTGTCGCTAGCCTCCCCACAGAAAATCTATCAGGAAGGTAGTTCGATGAAAATAGCCATTGTTACCGCGTATCCACCCAGCAAAAGTTCTCTTAATGAATATGCCCATCACTTTGTGCGGTTTCTGCGCAAAAAATCAGAAGTTGACCAGATTTATGTCCTGACCGATGATTTACCATCCGGACAAACCTACCCTGCTGCCCCTGATCCCAACCAGGTTATACCGATGCAGATCATTCCGTCTTGGAATTTTGGTGACTGGCGCAACCCATTTCGGCTGTTAAAAACCATTCGTCAACTCAACCCGGATATTGTCTTTTTCAATATTCACTTTGCCTCCTTCGCCGATGGTAAAATAGCCGCAGCTCTGGGCTTGGCCACACCGTTGTTGGTCAAAAAGGCGGGGTACCCCACCGCGGTTCTACTCCACAACATTATGGAAACGGTCAATCTGCAAAGCGCCGGTTTCAGTAGTAACCCAATTCTGGAAACAGCCATTCGTTTTTCCGGCAACCTCATCACCCGGTTGTTGCTGCAGGCCGATATGGTCGCCGTGACTATCCCCAAATATGTTGAAATTTTGCGGGAAAAATACAACGCAGATAATGTCTTTCTCATTCCGCATGGCGCTTTTGACGATGAGGTCACAATCCCCTCATTCGACCTACCCGCCGGTCCCCTGAAAATTATGACCTTTGGCAAGTTTGGCACCTACAAAAAGGTAGAAATGCTGATCGAAGCCTTCAAATTGTTGCAGACCACCGAACGTCCACCCCTGGAGCTGGTCATTGCCGGTAGCGACAGCCCCAATGCTGCCGGTTACCTGG
>Ga0180430_10004453_pt1 | contig 11811 bp, 8 predicted proteins | sample SS_ome_9_FD_132999 | JGI IMG/M metagenome (GOLD analysis project Ga0180430, IMG submission 132999) | Hypersaline lake sediment archaeal communities from the Salton Sea, California, USA - SS_1_S_2 metaG | ecosystem: Environmental > Aquatic > Non-marine Saline and Alkaline > Hypersaline > Sediment... | reverse complement strand
CCCACAATTTCTTGCTGAGCCGCAGCCCGGGCTTCCCTTTCGACGGCCAAAACTGCTTCGGCGGCCCCGGTCAGGGCGTCGCGGCGGTCTGTCATCAGGGCCGCGCCGGAGTGGGCCTGTTCTCCGGAAATAGTCACCCATAGCCGGGTGGGAGCGGCAATCGCCGTAACAATGCCCAACGGATGTCCACTCTGTTCCAGGTCGTCGGCCTGGTCAATGTGCAGTTCCACAAATTCGTGAAACCAGCCAGGGGCGCGGCGGGTCTGGACAAACTGGTCGGGCCGCAGTCCGGCCTCTTGCAGCGCCTTTCCCAGCGAGATGCCTCCCGCATCGGTCAGGGTGGACAGGCTGTCAGCCGGCAGGTCGCCCACAATGGCCCGGCTGCCCAAACAGGCGGAGCCAAAACGGGTTGATTCTTCCGCGGCCAACATCAGCACTCCGAGCCGGCGGCGGGTGGGCGGGCGGCTGTGGCGGCGAACGGTTTGCACCGCTTCCAGCGCGGCCAGAACGCCCAGGGTGCCATCAAAACTGCCGCCCCGGCGGACGGTGTCCATGTGAGAACCGGCCAGAACCGGCGGTTCTTCACCCGGTTCCACCGCCAAAATGTTTCCAATTGGGTCACTCTCAACCACCAACCCTTCAGCCTGCACCTGTTCGATGAACCAGCGACGGGCGATCAGGTCGGCGGGGGTGTAAGCCAGACGGGTCACACCCCCGGCCGGGTCGGCGCCGATGTGGCTCAAACGGTTTAGATTTTTGAGTAGGCGTTGCTGGTCAATCTGTAACATGGTAGTTGGTTGGTTATTCACTATATCCGTCGGAGAAGACCTCAATCATCAGGTAAGGATCGCCCAGCGGGTACAGGATGGGGCAGGTGCAGCCGTTGTCCACATATTCCCGCACTTTGGCCTTGACCTCTTCCGGGGTGCCGCTGGCCGTGACCCGCTGCACCAGTTCATCCGGCACTAATTTCATGGCTTCCCGAATTTGTTCTTTGGTGGCCGGCCAACCCAAAATGGATTGGATTTTATCCACCGTTTCTTGCGGCGTGTTGCTGGCTTTGGCGATGTGCGGCTGTTGGGCAATATATTGAGTCAGCATCCAGCGAGCGCCATCCAGGGCTTTGGCTTTGTCGGTGTGAACGGAGCAAATCATCAACTGCGGCCGGTCAATATCATCCAGGGTGCGCCCGGCTCGCTCGGCCCCAATTTTGAGTCGTCTCAGGGCTTCGTGGTTGTATTCCGGCGGCACACAATAATTCATGACTGCGCCGTCGGAGATTTCGCCGGTCAGTTCCATCATTTTGGGGCCGGTGGCGCCAATCATCATCGGCACATTGCGTGGTTCGCGGCGGCCATGCACCACATCCAGCTCGATGCCTTTGACTTTGTGGAATTCACCGTCGTAGGTGACGTTTTCCAGGGCCAGCAATTTACGCATCACTTCGATGGTTTCCCGCATCGCCAGCAGTGGTTTGCGGCGGGTGATGCCCACATTGGCGGCCAGCGGGTCCCACCAGGCGCCGATGCCGCAGATGATGCGATCAGGGGCCAGGTCGTCCAGGGTGAGATAGGTGGAGGCCAGCAGGCCAATGTTGCGAGTCCAGTTGTTGATGACCCCGGACCCAACCTTGATGTGCTCGGTGACGGCGGCAAAGGCAGCCATCGGCACAATGGCGTCCCGTACCAATCGGCTTTCTGCCTGCCACACAGCCTCAAAGCCATTTTTTTCGGCATATTGGGCCAGCTTCATCCCCTCGCGTAATTCGTGGGCGTCCTGCAAGTACAGGGCTACTCTATCTTTGCTCATTATTTTTGCTCCTTTGCTAAAAACTTTGATTTTTGATTCACGATTGGCGATTTGCCTGATGGTGACGGAGCTAACTCCATCACCATTAGAAACCCCTTGAGCCGTTACTTGCTCAATTCACCCTTGAGCCATTTTTTGTGGGCCGGCAGGTTGTAGCAGCGGATGCCGGTGGCGTTGTAAATACCGTTGATGATGGCCGGCGTCGTTGGAATGGACGGCAGTTCGCCCACGCCCTTGCCGCCGTACGGCCCGTCCGCGGTTTCTTCTTCCACAAAGAACGAAATCACTTCCGGCGTCTGGTCAATGGTGGGCAGGTTGATTTTGCGCAGCGTGTTACTTTTGACGTAGCCGTCTTCCATCACAAAGTTTTCCTGCAAGGCCATGCCCAGCCCCATCGAAATACTGCCTTCGATCTGGCCTTGCAGGGCCAGCGGGTTGAGCGCCCGGCCCACATCGTTGGCCACAATAGATTTGAGGACTTTGGTTTGGCCGGTGTCTGTGTCAACCTCAACCAGATGGGCCTGGGCCGAGAAGCCAAAGGCAAAGTGCTGGTACTGTTTGGTTTCTGGGGCCACGTACTGGTAGCTGATTTTGGGGAAGCGCCCTTCGCGGCGAGCTTCTTTAACCACGTCGCTCAGAGAGATACTCTGCCCGTTTTTGCTGACTTTGCCGTCGGCGAACACCAGCGACTCCGGCGGCGCGTCCAGCATTTCTGCCGCGGTCTGGCTCAGCAGCATCCGCACTTCCCGGCTGGCGTAACGGGCCGCGTTGCCGGTGACATACGTTTGGCGGGAGGCGGTGGTGGCCGAGCCGTCTGGGGTCAAATCCGTGTCGGAGACCAGCACATCAACCTGCTCGTAAGGCACGCCCAACTCTTCGGTGACGGTTTGGGCCAGGATGCCGACCAGTCCCTGGCCGATTTCGGCGGCCCCGGCTCGCACCGCGGCTCGCCCGTTACTGTAAACCTCGACCTCCGCGCCGGCGGCATCGTAGGCGCCGCTGCCGTAGCCTACGTTTTTATAGGCGCAGGCCACGCCCCAGGCCCGGCGTTTGCTGCCCTCTTCGGCCACAAAGGGATGTTTTTCCATTTCCGCGGCCACCAGTTCCAGGGCTTGCGGCAGGCCGCAGCTTTCGGTCAGCACTTGACCGGCCAGGGTCTTTTTGCCAATCGCCAGAATATTTTTGCGGCGAATATCCAGCGGCGAGAGGCCCAGTTTTTCGGCCAGCTGGTCCATCTGGCTTTCCATGGCAAAGGTGCTCTGGGTCACGCCAAAGCCGCGGAAGGCACCAGACGGGACGTTGTTGGTGTACATGGCATAAGTGTCAACCACCACGTTGGGCACTTCGTACGGGCCGGCGGCGTGGGTGGTGGCCCGCAGCATCACATGGCCGCTGAGGCTGGCGTAAGCCCCGCCATCGCCATAAATGACGGCTTCGTGGGCCACCAGCCTGCCGTCTTTTTTGGCCCCGGTTTTCATTTTGATGATGGTGGCGTGCCGTTTGGGGTGTACCCGCAGCGACTCGGCCCGGCTAAATACCATCTTTACCGGGCGTTTGGTGGCCTGGGCCAGCAGGGCAATGTGAATCTGGACGGTTACGTCTTCCTTGCCGCCAAAGCCGCCGCCAATCAGGCAGTTAATCACCCGGATGCGCTCTTCCGGCACGTTGAGCGTGGCCGCAATTTGTTCCCGGTCGCTAAAAGGAATCTGCCCGCCGCAGTAGACGGTAATGCGCCCGTCCGCTTCCGGCACGGCCAGGCCCGCTTCCGGCTCGATAAAGCCGTGTTCTACGGTTTGGGTGGTGTACTCTTTTTCGATAATGACATCGGCCTCAGCAAAACCGGCAGCGGGGTCGCCTTCATCCAAATGATAATGTTCAAACAGGTTGCCGCTGGTGTGCACCAGCGGGGCGTGGTCTGCGGCGGCTTCTTTGGGACCGGCCACCACCGGCAGCGGTTCATATTCCACCTCAATCAGTTTGAGGGCTGCTTCGGCGATTTCTTTGCTTTCCGCGGCCACCAGAGCCACGGAGTCGCCCACGTAGCGTACTTTATCGTAGCAAAGCACCGGCCAGTCAACATCGTGGACGCCGCAATCTTTACGGCCGGGAATGTCGTCGGCGGTGAGGACGGCGACGACGCCGGGCAAGGCTCTGGCTTTGCTGGTGTCTACCTTGAGCAGGCGGGCGTGGGGATATTCACTGCGCAGGGCACGGGCGTAGAGCATGCCCTCCATGTACAGGTCATCGGCGTAAATGCCGGTACCGGTTACTTTTTTGACAGCGTCCGGGCGGGGCAGCGGTTGGCCGATGGCCTTTAGCCCGGTTTTGTGGACCGGCAGCGGCGGTACCTCCTGTCCGGCGGCCTGCTGCACGGCCCGGATAATAGCGTTGTGACCGGTGCAGCGGCAAATGTTGAATTTGTGACCGTCGTAGATTTCATCCAGCGTGGGGTTGGGGTTCTTTTCCAGCAGGGCTTTGGTAGACATTATAAAGCCGGGGGTGCAGAAACCACATTGGGTGGCTCCCTGGTCAATGTAGGCCTGTTGCACGGGGTCCAGTTTGTTTTCGGCGGGGATGCCCAGCCCTTCGATGGTGGTGATATGGGTTCCGTCGGCCCGTTTCATGGGGACGATGCAGGAGCGTACCGCTTCGCCATCCTGGATGACGGTACAACTGCCGCAGTGACCGGTGGCGCAGCCGTTTTTGGTGCCGGTCAGGTGCAGATCATCGCGCAGGACATCCATCAAAAAAGTTTTGGGTGAAGCCTGCACTTCTCGTTTTTCGCCATTGACGTAAATGGTAAAAATTTGCTTATCGGACATAACTGAATTGCCTCCTCTTTTCCGGTTGATACTACGCTTCAGTAATTCTCATTTTAGTGTAAAGACCTGACAGGTTTTCGTCATTGAAGTCATTTCACCGCTGAATGTTCGGTTGAACATTATTTTTCTCGACAAATTCAAGGCAAAACCTGTCAGGTCTGGTCATCCTGAGAATTGCTGTACTACGCTTAAGTTTTTAGGAACTGTTTTGCCGAATTAGACGCAAGCGCAGTAAATCATTTCTAAAATATGATATTGCCATCAGGGCCGGTTCATTGTTTTGGTTGTAGCCGATCTCCTCAAAGGAAACCAGGGCGCTTTTTTGAGGCGGTAGTTTCAGGGCAGAAACCAGCCAGTCGGGAGGAATGAGCGGAACTAGTTCCGTCAAAAAATAGCTGAAATCCTGTTCACAAAATTCGGGTATAAATTCAAATACCGGACGGCGCAAGTCGTCGGGAGTGTAAGCGCGGCGGATGATGCGGGTGGGGAGGTAGGTGCTGCTAAAAATGACAGGTTGATTATCTGCCAGGAATCGTTTCTTGACAAGTAAGAACGGTTCGTCTGCATGTCTGTGTAATTTTTCGGCGGTAGCAGGTGAAGGAAGTTCTTCCACGCTGATTAGCTCGATGGCGGGGGTACAGCCATATTCTTCGATCAGGGCCTGGTACGGAACAATTTCTGATAACTGGCTCTTGACCATTAATCCGGCTTTGTTAATGAAGGTGCCAGCTCCCTGGCGCCGAATGATAACCCCCTCTATTTCTAACCGGCTGAGCGCATCCCGGACCGTGTTCCGGCTGACATTCAGGTTACGGGCCAGTTCGACTTCGGCGGGAATACGGCCATTGTCAAAATTCCCCTGGAGAATTTGCCGCTTGAGATAGCTTTTCACTTGTTCGACTAAGGAAGGACTTCGTTGAAACATCGGCATCTTCCTTGATTCCGAGGGCAACTGAAAATGGTGACAATTTAAATAAGACAGGTGGTTGGGGAGATGTCGAAAAAGGTAGAATGGTAGAATGGTAGTACCAATTCTGACTGTAGGTGAAATTTATCACGATAATGATTATTTGTCAAATCCCGGATTGAAAAATGTAAACAGAGGCGGTCGCCCTTCGATTATTATGCCCGGCGGGTACTTACTCAGGACGATTGCCGCCTTGTCGAGGGCGCTCATTTGCTCAGGCCTGGAACAGGCGTTGGGGGGCGTTGGCGGGGATGATCACCCGGAGCGACCGGGGCGCCACATCTATTTCTACCGGGGTTGTACCGATGGTTTCGGCATCAACATGCACCGGCAGCGGCTCTTTGGCCGAGATTGCCAGCCGGCCCGTACGGTACAGGTTAAAGTCGGGGTACTGCACGTTTCGTTTGAAGGTTAAGCCCAGCAAATGTTTGATGGTGGAGGGCCAGCCGTAGCCGGCCATAACCGCCACATCCAGCAAGCCGTCATCCATTTTGGCATCGGGGGCCATGCGCCACACCCGGCCGTAAAGCTGGCCGTTACTGGCCACCGCCAGCATCAGCCGTTTGTTGGTAGTTTCGTGGTCGGTGGCGATGGTGGCGGTGGTGCCCATAAAATCAAAGGCCACCAGCAGCCCGGACACAACCCAACTGGCGTAGCTGAGGCTGCGGGTTTGGCCCGGCTGGCGGGCCTGGCTGATGGCCGCGTCCAGCCCTACGCCGCACCACATCAAAAAGTGGCGGCAGCGACCATCGGCCAGATGCAGCCGGCCCAGGTCTATGCGGCGTGGCTGGCCGGCCAGCAAAATATCGGCCGCGGTTAGCACGGCATCGGGGTTGAGCGGCCACCAAATGGGGATGCCGACATCCGCGGCAAAGACGTTGGCAGTACCGGCGGGAATCACGCCCAGGGCTGTATCGGTACCGACCAGTCCGTTGCAGACTTCGTTGATGGTACCGTCGCCGCCCACGGCCACGGCGATGTCGTACTGCTCGGCCGCGGCCTGTTTCGCCAGTTGGATGGCGTCGCCGGCCTGGCCGGTTTCGGTCCAGTTGACGGTGCAGCCTTTGTCGGTCAAATACCGGGCCGCTTTTTTGACCTGCTTTTGAAAGCCGGTAAAGCCGGCCACCGGATTGACAATTAGCCGGATTTTCATGGTAAGTCCCGGTAGTCCACAAACCGGTAGCCCACCCCCCGCTCGGTGAGAATGTATCTGGGGGTGCCGGGGTCCGGCTCGATTTTTTGGCGCAGGTAGGTAATGTATAGCCGCACGTATTGGCTTTCGTCCCGGTATTCGTAGCCCCATACTTTGCCCAGAATAGTTTCGTGGGTCAGGGTGTAACCGGCATTTTGCACCAGATGGTACAGCAGCCGGTATTCGGTGGGCCGCAGTTTGACCTCTTTGCCGCCGGCGAAGACCTGCCGCCGGTTAAAATCTATTTGCAGATAGTCGTCAATGACCAGCATAGACTTATCGGAAGGAGAGTCCATTTCGGTGCGGCGCAACACGGCCTTGATGCGGCTGGCCAGCTCGCGGGGGCTGAACGGTTTGGTCACATAATCATCTGCGCCCAGCTCCAGCCCTTTGACCTTGTCGCTTTCGTCGTCGCGCACGGTCAGCATGATGACCGGCACCGTGGAAGTTTCGCGGATGATGCGTAACGCCTCGAAGCCGTCCAGTTCCGGCATCATCACATCGAGCAGCACCAGGTCGGGCAAATCTTCCCGTACCCGGTCCAGGGCCTCCAGGCCGTTGCCGGCCTCGATGACCCGGTAGCCTTCCAAATCGAGGTTCATCTGCATAAAACGCCGCATGCGAGCTTCGTCATCAACAATTAAAATGAGTTTGGCATCTTTTTTTTGTTTTGGCATAGTTTTTTTTCGCACTTATTCAGGCTTGATAATGGTTTACCATTCAAGAGTATTTACGATTTGCGATTTTGGATTTACGATAACCCTGTTTTAGAACCTGAATTCGGGGTAAGGAAATTAGCTCACGGATAAACACGGATAGACACAGATTTATCAAAAACCATAAAAAAATCCGTGTTAATCCGTGAAAATCCGTGAGCCATTAAATCACTTTTCCTACGCTGTTGCTTGTCCCGAACTGGGGCTTAGAGGTCGTAAGCGTAAATCCCCATTCGTAAATCCAAAATCGTCACTCGTTTTGGCGCAGCCATTCGTATAGCAAAGCGCCGCCGGCAATGGAGACGTTCAGGCTTTCGGCCTGACCCCGAATGGGCAGGCTGACGTAGCCGTCCAGCAGCGGATGCAACTCCGGGCTGAGGCCGCGGGCCTCGTTGCCCAGCACCAGCCCCACCGGCCCGGCCAGGCTGCGAGCGCGCCAGGGGGGCTGCCCCAGATTGGCGTCCGCGCCGATGAACCGGTAGCCCTGTCCGCGTAACTCGGCCAGCAGGGGGGCGAGGTCGTCCACGGCCAAAAACGGCACGGTAAACAGCGACCCCATCGTGCCCCGCACCGTTTTGGGGTTAAAGGGGTCCACGCACGGCTCCAGCAAAACAACCGCGGTCGCCCCGACCGCGTCTGCGGTACGGATGAGCGTACCCAGGTTGCCGGGGTCCTGCAGCCGGTCCAGAATCAGCAGCAGGGGTGGGGTCTCCCGTCCGGCGGGGTTGGCCAGTTTGGGCAGTTCCGTCGGAGTGCAGGCCAGGTCGTCGGCGGCAAACGTAGCGGCCAATCCCTGCGAGGTGTCTCGCTGGGAGAGGGTATCGAGCACGTGAGCCGCCACGGGCAGCGCCTCCGCCCCGACCGCGGTCAACTCGGCCAGCAGCCGGGGAGCGACATCGCCGGTGAACAGCTCTTCGCTGTAAAAAATCTCCTGCGGGATGATTTTGGCCCGACCGCCCGGCGCGGCCATCGCTTGCAGGGCCATCCCCAGCAATTGCAGCCCTTCTACCAGAAACCGGTTTTGCCGGCGGCGGTGTTTGCGCTGGGTCAGTTTGCGAGCTTCAACAATCCGTGGGTTTTTGGCAGATGTAATCATGGGATTCAGCGATTCAGCGAGTCAACCAATCGGCCGATCCGATTCAGGGCTTCGGTGAGCCGCGCCGGCCCGGCTACCAGCGACAGCCGCAGCCAGCCTTCGCCGTTTTGGCCAAAGACGTGGCCGGGCGTGCTGGAGACGTGGGCCTCTTCCAGTAATTTGTCGTGGAATTGGCCGGAGTTGTACCCGGTCGGGACACGCAGCCAGATGTAAAAGCCACCCTGGGGCGTGTCGGCCTCCAGCCCCATTTGGCGCAGGGCCGGCAGGCACAGGTCGAGCCGCTGCTGGTAGATGCTGTTCCGCTGGCCCACCCAACTCTGGTCACCGGTCAGGGCGGCCGCGGCCATATCCTGTATCGGTTTGGCGATGCCGGAGTCAACCTGGGTTTTGATTTTGGTCAGGGCCTCCACCGCCACCGGATTGCCCACCGCCATGCCGATGCGCCAGCCGGCCATGTTGTAGGTTTTCGACAGCGAGTTGAATTCAATGGCGACCTCTTTGGCCCCCGGCACCTGCAACAGGCTGGGGGCGCGATAACCGGCAAAGGTGACATCCACATACGGCGCATCGTGGCACAGCAAAATGTCAAACTGGCGACAAAAGTCAACCGCTTCGGCAAAGAATTCCAGCGGGGCCGCCGCGCCGGTGGGGTTGTTGGGATAGTTAAGCCACAGCATCCGGGCTGCTTTGGCGCTGGCGGTGGGGATGTCGGCCAGATTGGGCAGCCAGTTTCGCTCCGGCAGCAGCTTGAACTGCTCGCTGTGCCCGCCAGCCAACAGCGGGGCGTAGCGGTACACGGAATAGGCCGGGTCCGGGGTCAGCGACAGGTCGCCGGGGTCCAGCCAGGCCAGGTGCAGGTTAACCAACCCCTCTTTGGAACCAATCAGCGGCACCAGTTCACTATCGGCCAGTTCCACACCAAAGCGGCGCTGATAATAGGTGGCGATGGCCTGCCGCAAGTGCGGTTGGCCGATGTAGCCGCCGTAGCTGTGCTTGGTCGGGTCGTCCGCGCTTTGCTTGAGAACATCAATCCAGTGGTCGGCGGGCGGTAAATCCGGGCTGCCCGCATCCAGCCGGATGATGTCGGCGCCTTGCGCGTTAAGCTCGACGATTTTTTTGTTCAGGCCTGCGTAGAAATAGGCTGGAATATTTTGGGCTCGTTGGGATGGTTGCATGGTCAATTTTCAATCCTCAATGGTCAATTTTCAAAATTACAAACTGACAACCCAAACTGTCAAACCGACAGCTTTTTCAGCCGCTTGATTTTGGCTGGTTTGGATGCGTTCAGATTTATCGGCAGGATAACATTGAAGGTGCTGCCCGGACAATTTTGGGTGTCGAAGCCGGGACTATCGGCCCACACTCGTCCTCCGTGGGCTTCCACCATGCCTTTAACGATGGCCAATCCCAGGCCTGGCCCGGCTCCCATAAATTTGGTGGCCCCGGTTGAGTGCAGCCGGGCGCTGCCGGTACGGTGAAATCTTTCAAAAATTGTGTCTCGTTCTTCCGGGGCAATACCTACGCCGGTATCCTTTATTTTGATGCGGATACTTTCCGGTCGGGTCTTGGTGGCCGGGAGCCGTTCTCCCTGGACCAGGATTTTGCCGTCATCCGGGGTATATTTGATGGCGTTGTTGATGAGGTGGGTAAAAATCTGATGCAAGCGAGTCTGGTCCGCTTCGAGCCAGGGCAGGCTGTTCAGGCCGATGGTGTGCAGGCTTTGGCCCCGTTCTTGCAGGGCGGATTGCTGCTGGTCAATGATCATGCTGAACAATGCGTCCAGGTTGACGGCAGACATCACCAGTTTTACCTGATTGGTATCAATGGCCGACAGGTCAAGCATATTTTCCAGAATTTGGCCCATACGCAGAGAGCCGCGCCGGATACCGGTGATAAACGATTCTATGTCTGAATCAATTTTCATATCCAGCAGCATGTTGACATAGCCCTGAATCAGGGTCAGTGGTGTTTTCAGTTCGTGGGCGGCAATGCTGATGAAATTGGTTTTGGCTTTTTCCAGGCGGGCCAGTTCCCGGTTGGTGCGGGCCACCTCGGCGGCGTATTCCATCACCTTCTGTTCTGATTCGGATTGGAGCCGGGCCAGTTCAGCCGGATTGTCAATTGGGGCAAATTGGCGGGCTTCAAGATAGCGGTCGGTGATGATTTGCCGGACGTGTTCAAAAAGCAGGTCAAGGTCGCTGAGCATGGCAAAGGCCGGTTCCGGGTCAATCTCATCAACAATCCGGTCCCAGATCCGGCGCCGTAAATTTGTGGGAATTGCCAGCAGGTTACTCAGGCTGCGGTTGGAGCCGGCGGCTTGCGTGGCCGCGGTCGTCAACAACGAGTCGAGCAGCCCGGCTTCGCCCTGCCGCAAAATATTGATGATCCCTTCGTACAAGGCGGCATAAAAACCACTGTCGGGTGGATCTTCAGGGGGGTGCCCCAACATGTCAATATGTTCTTGCAGCCAGCCGGCCAGCGTTTCGTTCTTTACCATGAGCTGTCCGTTTCAAGCTCCCGGTCAATAACTTCCGCAGTAATCAGTGCATCCAGATCACGGTGGGCGCGGGTTGCGTAGGCCTGATACCGCTGCCGTTTATTGCGGATGGGCGTTGAAAAGGGTGGTAAAATACCAAAGTTAGCTTTCATCGGCTGAAAATCTTTAGGCTCAGCGTGGGTGATGTAATGGCACAGGGCGCCCAGCATGGTGGTTGGGGGCAGGGCCAGCGGCGAGGCGCCTCGCATCAGGCGGGCCGCGTTCAGCCCGGCCAGCAGGCCGGTGGCCGCGTTGCCCACATATCCCTCCACACCGGTGATTTGCCCGGCAAAAAACAGGTCATCCCGATTGTGCCATTGCAAGGTGGGCCGCAGTAATGTGGGGGAGTTGATGAAAGTATTGCGGTGCATCATGCCGTAGCGCATAAATTCAGCCTGCTCCAAACCGGGAATCATCCGGAAAACCCGCCGCTGTTCGCCCCACTTCAGGTTAGTTTGAAACCCGACCAGATTATAGAGTGTACCGGCCAGGTTATCCTGCCGCAGTTGCAGCACGGCATAGGGGCGCCGGCCGGTGCGGGGGTCGGTCAGGCCGACGGGGCGCATCGGGCCAAAGGCCAGAGCCTTGTCGCCGCGGCGGGCGATTTGCTCAACAGGCAGGCACATATCAAAAAAATGTTCGTCTTCCTGTTCAAACTGCTTCAGCTCGATTT
>Ga0180430_10004451_pt1 | contig 11812 bp, 13 predicted proteins | sample SS_ome_9_FD_132999 | JGI IMG/M metagenome (GOLD analysis project Ga0180430, IMG submission 132999) | Hypersaline lake sediment archaeal communities from the Salton Sea, California, USA - SS_1_S_2 metaG | ecosystem: Environmental > Aquatic > Non-marine Saline and Alkaline > Hypersaline >... | reverse complement strand
CGCATAAGATAAAAAGAAGTCATGCATTTTGGAAGAATCATGCGTGCATCCATCATTGATACGTCTTTTGAGTCAGTCATATCGGCATAGAGCTGCTTTGAATCACGTACAATTTGCATGTAACGCTCAAGAAACTCAGGTGAGTTTTCTACAGCTTCTGGAATAACAGCATCATCATCGCGAAGATCACGATCTCCGGTACACTGTGCAGCAAAAGAACCAGCGCGGTGGCGTATGATATGTGTTACTTCCTGAAAAGAAAGACCACTTAGTTTAAATGTGAAACCAAGACACTCCATTGGAGTCGGCAATGCACGAAAATTTAGAACATCTTCAAGATTCTGTGAAAGTTCTTGCATTGAAGTTGTTGATGGATTAGTCTCATCATGATGATCAGCCCAAGTTGCCTTTACATACTGCCATGCAACATTAAGAGCTTGTGATCGTGTTGGGTGGTCCACTAGTTCAACATTAAGTGCACGCAAGTTATTTGCAAAAGTTGTTCTTGGTGCTTGACCAAATTTTAGTTCCATTGGAAGATTAACAGGTACTAGATTTTTATTAACTGGCATTATTTTCCTCACTTAGTAGTTCGTTAAAGTTATTGTAGAAAGTAATATTTTCGCTTTCAATACTCTTATTATAGCTCTTTAATGGTACTTTTACACTTATGCCATGCCCTGCGTATTCCATAGCATGTTTAGGAGAATCATCAATTGCAAAAGCAATAGCTCCTGAGTCGTAGTACTCCGAATTCATACACCATCTTAATTTTTCAGGTGAAAAATCAACTCTGTCAAAAGGAATGTTACTGAGCCCTAACCAATAATAAGTATCATAAAAGATCTTTAGCTCTTCTTTTGGACGTGCTGTTAGTAGCTGAATCCAGTATCCTCTTGACTTCATTTCTTTGAGATACACGTCAGCATCTTCGACAAGCGGAAGTGTTCTAAAGCTTCTTGTATTAACAAAAGATTCAAATACTTTTTCTGGGTTGAGATTTCCTGCTTCTAAAATTTCATTAACAAAAAAGTATTGCTCGCTTTCAGTATTAACATCTAACGAATATGTTTCTTTTAAAAAATTAGCAAAAGTAGACCTGAATTCTATAAGCACATCATCCATATCTACAATGATAACAGGTTGCCCTTCCCAATTTCTTGTATGAATTTTGTGTTCGACATCAAGAAAAATATCTTTTTCAACAAAAGCAGTTTCAACGTCTCGTGGATTGACATTCCACAAATTAAGCATTGACATGACATATCTTAATACGTCAATTGAAGAATAGATTAAATCATCTTCGTGTGGGACATCATTCGTAGCTCTCATTTTTTCAATCATCTTATTGATCGAGTTATATGAGTTAAGAGCTAAGTCTCTACTAATGTTTCTCTTGTCTTCTTTAGATAATGAGTCGCCAAACTTTTTATTATTGTAGTCAGCTTGTGACTTCATCATTTTAACAAAATCCACTAATAACCTTCCTTTAGTCTGTTCATAATGATTTTATGTTTCTTTTCATAAGCTTCAGCTAGATCTTTGTCATTAAATCCTGATACTATCAGAAGAGAAAAGAAATAGTTTAGAGCATCTACTATTTCTTCAAGAAATTCTTCTCTATCAGGAGCCTCATTAAATTCTGTCATTCTGTGAGGCTTCCAGTTTTTAAGATGCTGAAGTGCTTCAAACATTTCTTCAACGCCACGCAAAGCTAGATCTCTACAAAATTGTTGGGATTCTTTTTGACGAAGGTCAAGCGGAAGTCTTTCTGGATAAGAACCAGAATGATATTCTCTCATTTCATCTATGAACTGCTGTCTGAGCAGAAACATTTTTGTGAGATTGCAACTCATATTAGAGCTCTGTGCCTTGCTGTGCGTTAGCTGCTTCTTGTAGCATTCTCTGAACATTATCGGCAGCTTGCTGCGCGTATTCTTCGTCTAGCTCAAGCGTACCTTCGTTGTCTACCAGTCTTATCATTCTCATATTGTCAACAACATCTGTTCCTGTCAAAATTGCTATCTGCACAAGCTGTGCTACGTGTCCAATTACTGTATCGCTAAGTGTCATGTTCTTCTCCTATTTTTGAACTTCTGGTACCCAATGAGTTGTCCTGCCATCAGGTGTTGCAGTTTTTATCACATTATTATTATAAGGGTCAACCTTTTGATTGTACACTAAAAACCTACTAGAATATGTACCTTTTGAACCGTCAGCGCCATAAAAACTTTTGATAGTGGCTCCACCGTTTTGATATGATGTTCTAATCACAGATTGAATATTATCTCTGATGTCTATCATCTCTTTTTCTGTCAAAGAGTTTACTTTTCGTAAAGGTGACACCTTAGAAAGCCAAAGAACTTCTGCCTTAATGTAGTTTCCTACGCCGGCAATGGTCTTCTGATTCATTAGAGCTTCACAAATTGTTTTTTCACCTTTTTTGTTTTTCTTAAAAAGACGAGTTCTAAACTGTTCAATTGGAATATCGTGTGTTAGAGGATCTGGTCCTAGCTCAAGTAGCTTCTTTTCGGTTTCTTCAAAGGTCATTGCGAACTTAAGAGTTCCAAAGTTTCTAGTGTCTGTATACCAGATTGATGATCCGTCTTCAAAGTCAAATCGAACTCGAGAATGCTTTTGTGGATTAAAAGACCAGTACCCCGTCATGCCCAGTGTGTTCCAAATAAAACAGTGCTTGCCTACTCGTTCTCCAAACATTCCGTAGATAAACTTTCCTTTAGTTGACCAGCCAGTGCAATGAATCGGCATCATTGACTTAAATTTCTCAAATCCGGGCGGCGTTTTTTTAGTGTATCTTCCAGAAAGAATTTCTACATCATAGACTCTTTTACCACGCATAAACTCATTAATTGATCTTGCAGTTGCTGCGCACTCAGGACCTTCTGGCAATGTAACCTCGCTTTAAGACTTTAAAATTTATCTTATTGTGATTTTATCCTTTGCCTTATATAATTTACAGGCCTTGTGCCAGGTTTGCGCTTAATTCTTTTTACTTTTTCAACTACTTCTTCAATTACTTCTTTGTCAAAGATATAGCCAATTGACCTAAGATAGTTTTCTAAAATAGTTCCGCGCTTATCTTCTGGCATTGTTTCCCATTGATATGGAAATGTTGCCTTCTTTTTGCCTATTTCTTCGCTTAGAATTTTTACTTTAGGACCAATATACTCTTGAACCTTGTCGTCTGGGACTTCTAAATCTAATTCATTTGCTACGTATAACAACTCTGAGAAATCATCTGACGCGTATGAGTCTACAGCGATATTATAAAATTTTAAAAGCTTTGTAGCAATCTGAGGTATTGGAATTACAGCTGTTTTGTCTGGGTGGGTTAATAAGACAATTTCTCTATAAAGATTCTTTGCCCATTTTTCTTTTTTAGCAACGGGTAGTGTTTCTTCTTCGGAATCTTCTTTCAAAGCTTCAGCTTTTGCTTTTTCTGCTGCTTCTTCTATATCTGGAGGTTTATTAAAAAATTGATCTTCAAACTTTTCAACTTGTCCGTCTACTTTTTTTGAAAGTCTTCCCTTAAGCTCATTTAAACAATAGCCTAAATCTGCCAAGCCTTTTTTGCAAAGCTCTTCGACATCTTCTTTTTCTTCTGTGAGAAACTTAAACTCTAAGAGTATTATTTTACTACTTTTTTGTAAGCTCATCTCTAAGATTCTTTGCAACAAAAACAGGCCATGCCAAAGAAAGCAAAACTGTCTTTAAAGGATTATCTTGGTCACCTTTTAGCTTGTTTTTTCTTCTAGGAGAAGCCATTGCTTTAATCAATTCTGCAGTAGTCTTTTTTAAACTTACTTGCATGCTCCAAAAAATAAGACTCAAAGAAATGTATTGCATTACAAATACAATAATATTATACTTATTTGAGAGTAAAACTTCTAAAATGACATCCATTAGTTACCTCCTGAAAGTGATTTGATCAACTCCATTATTTGTTTATCTGATACTTTTTGTGTATTAGGAACGGGTTCAGCTTTGACTGGCGCTTTTGATTCATTTTTTATGTTTTTCTGAACAGGCTTCTTTTTTCTATTTACCTTAACTTGCGAAACAGAAGCTGCGGCCTGAACTCTTGGTTTTGCTACAATTTTTGATTCAGCAATAACTTCAACGCTTTTTTCTAAATAAGCTTTCATTGAAAGTGGTCTAAAGTATTTGTCTTCTACAATTACTTCTAGATTAAGATCACATTCTCCTTCTTTAAAAATGTGTTTAAGGGCTGGAATTGTGACAGACACTTCATCGTTCTGAAAATAGTTTGGTTCGAACATTAAAGTCATATCATCTTTTTCAACTAAAAGTCTGCACTTTGCAGGTGAGTTTGTTGTTCCTTCGACTGTAAGTGCGAATGTAATTTCATTTTCTTCGTCAAGTAAAAGATTAATGTTTGACATTTATTTTCCTCTTTGCAGTTATTTTGAGATCCTTCTTCTTCACTTCAACATTTTTGTGTGAGGCAACTACCCTAAAGTTTTCTGATTTTTTATGTTCGACATGAACATTTTTAACTTCGACTGCAGGACGCTTAGTTCTCTTCCAAATTAGTTCTTTTGCATAGGACTTCTTAATATTTATGTTGTTCTCTAAGAATATTCTACTCAATTTATTAGATACAGGATTTAGTATTTCTCTGCTGTTATTAGTCATAATCATTGCTGATATTTTAAATCTTTCTTCGTATTCACTTATCAGCTTTTTATACGCAGCTCGTCCTCCGCGCAGTACTCTGGCAGCTCTTACAATTAAAGGTGTAAAGCCACTCGTAACAAGTCTTGGGCTGGGGCCCATTCCAAGCATAATTAAAGGAACAGGAGATCCCACTCCAAAGCCAGCCAACTTATCCTCTCACACGTTCAAAAACTTCTGTAAAGGACGGGCTTTCGTTTCTATCGAGAAGAGAATAGCGAGCCAGTTCAGTTACTCCGTCTTCTTCGTAAAAAACCATTTCTTTTGTATCGACCATGATTTTCCATCTCCCAACAGTCATATGTCTAACCATTTTCTGGTCTAGCGTAACAGTTTCTATTGCGCTGACACCTGGGTGCTCTGTAGAAGTCCATACGATAGAGCCACTAAATTGATGACTTAGATTAAACTCTACTCCATAACAGCCCGTATTTGATCCTACTTCATAAACACCGGCGTTGGAAGCTGTTGTGTATGCAACTCCTTTAGTGTCAAAAAGCTGATATCTTATTGAACCAGAGATGCCTGAAAGAGAAGCTCCAAAATTTACATTTTGATTAATTTTCATGATACTTACGAGACCTTATGACGTTTATTGGTCGTTCTCCTGCTCTTGCTCTTGACTTAAGTTTTTTTTAGAGCTTGATTCTAGAGCTGCTGCATTGAGCTCTTCAAATCTTTTAAGATCTTCTTCCATTTTTAATAAATTTTTGCTATGACTATTAATGCTTAGTTCGTAAACCAAAGAGTCACGAAGTTTTAAAAGTGTAGCATGCATACTCTTTAGTCTGTCATCAGAAGTACCTATAGTCGACTCTTGCAAAGATAAATCAATAAACATTTTAAGCTTTGCAATAAGTTCGTATAGCTCTTCTTGTGTTTTTAATTTAAAATAATCTTTATACTTTTGTTCCAAAGACATGTCAAACTCCTGTTTTAATTTAATTATATCTTTGAAATTGCACTTATAAAACAAATGCCCCTCGTGAATTGCTTCACGAGGGGCAAGATTAAATTAAATTAATCTATTAGCGAACGATGACTGAAAGAACGTCGTCAACTTCGATGTCAAACTGGAAAACCAACTTGTCATTGTCAACGCCGTAAGTGTAGTCGGCGGTCTTTCTAAGCAACTGACCGTTGACGAATACGTCAATTCTAGAATCAGCGCTGGCGATGCTATGATCGAAGCTTGCGTTGACCTGAATTGGTGTACCGCTGGACTGTGCACCCGGCTCCAAGACGTACTTGGCGAAGGTTGTGGCTGTGCTCTTGAGCTCGTTGAGCGCGCCCATGATGTCTGTTGCTGTGAAACCTACGAGGCTGTCTGTACCCAAGCTGATGCTCTTTCCGTTATCGTATTCAAACTTAATTGAATCACCGGCGAGAGCAGCGTGAAGTACGAGACCGTCAGCATCAGAATCAACATAGTTATCTGCACCGTCGAGCTGCAGTCTATCAAACTGGACTGTTGCTGAGGATCTTATATCCTGAGCTAGACCAATCTGAGCCTTGAAACCATCCTCAACGAGTTCGAGACCGACGTTAGCTTCGACTGAAACAAACTCATCCCAAGCTGCTGGTACAACAGCTCCGTCAGTACCGACCTTGTAAGCCTTGCCGGCAGAACCGCTGAAATCAGCAAGCTTAACACTGTCAGCAGAGATATCAGCAAAGGTAACGTTGTCAGTTGTACCGACAGGCTGGCCGATTGAAGCAGTGAAAGCTGTGATCGTAACGCCAGTACCAGCAACGTAAGGTGTGGCGTCAATCTGACCTTCTGCGACTGAATCGATACCGAAGCCTTCTTTGAGGTAGGAACCAAAGTCAGCAGCTGACAACTCCATCAAGTTACCGGATGCGTCGGCCCAGACAATAGCTTCGCTGAGATCGAGTGCCTGCATGGTGTCGGCAGCAAACTTATCAGAAGCAATCCACTTGCCATTGTCAGCAGTAGTCCAACGAAGGTTTTCACCAGAAGAATCGTTACCAAGGTAAAGACCGGCGCCGTCAACAAGTGAGCCAGATGATACAACGATCTTGGCGTCAGCAACGACAAGATTAGTGGTGTCAACGTAAGTCAAAGCACCGTTAACTCTGAAGTCGCCTGTTACTGTAAGGTCGCCTGAAATAGCGGCGTCTTCAGCAACAGAGAGATTACCACGAACGTTTGTACCTACACCGGTAGCAGCTAAGTCTACCTGACCTGCGACGTCAAGTGTGCTGTTAAAGTCACCAGCGCCAGCTACAGTTAGCCCAGCTTGCATGTTAGCAGCACCCTGGACGTCAAATGTACCGTCAAAGTCAGCGTTACCACCAACAGCAAGTGTGCTGAGCATTTCGGCTGCGCCTGTAACAGCAAGCTTTGCTCCCATGGTTGCGTTGCCAGCAACATCGAGGTGACTGTTAAGGTCAGCGACACCTTCGATGATTACAGCATCGAGCATGTGGGCAGACCCGGTAAGAGCCATGGCGCCAGAAATAGCTAGTCTTTCACCCATACGGATGTCTTGTGAAAATAGACCAGCTTCCTGTGAATGGTAAAAGTCTCCACCGTGGAGACGCTTAATACCGGATGCAAGGTGATCCATTACATCCTGAAGTGATCCTGCATCAAGTGAAGAAACTTCACTTTTTACGGAAGAAAGAGACCCAGTAAGGGCGTCTAATCTCATTTGTGTACGAGCCATAATTTACTCCTTTGTTTAATTATTAGGCTTTAAACTTCTACACTAACTTAACAAAGGACATAAACTTAACTCGATATTAAATATGCCCTTCAAATTGTTTTTACGATTTAAATAAAATATTTTTTAAATTTTTTATGTGCGAATCAAATTTTGCTGCTTCGCTGTTTGCAAATTCAATAACGTATCTAAAACAATTATTTTCTGCATCTTCAAACACAAAACTAAACTTGCCTCCTTTTTCGACTTTTGCATCTACAAGCTTTTTACCTTTCATCATTAAAAAAGCTGCGATCGCCAAATCTGACGTTTTAAAAACTTTATCCATTTATCATTCCCTAGCGTTTTTTGTTGAATTAACTAAAACTTTGACGCGAACTTACTTGCACTTACTAAATATTGAGAAAAGATCGTTAAATCTAGAATTAAATTATTTTTTCGTAAATAGATAAAAGTACACTTTGCTCTTCAGGAATAGATGAAGAATGAAAGAAAATATTGCTGCCTGTCACCCAATAGTCATAAAAATCCAAGCCAAGATAGTCAGGAGTCTGCAATTGTCCATTGACAAATATAGATACACTTCCCGTACTAAAAGGTGTATTTTTTAAAGAAAATTGTGTGTTTAGTCCATCAACAGATCCACTTAACACTTCATTAAAAACAGTTTCTTTTGCTAAGCTTATTACAACGTTTTGACTTGAACCTGAATCTATTATTTTTATACCATTAGATCCTGTTAGGACTCTATGGTGTGGTAAAGAACCTGTTGCAGAGAGAACAACGTACTGGCTGTTAATATCAGCTGCATTTAAAGAAGTCGAATATTGCTGCTTATTAACAATTGTATCAATAATATCATCTGCAAAAACCGGAAAAGAAAAAACTAAATGATCAGACCCGCTAATAAAATAGTCTCTTTCAGAGTTTAACACTTGCGTTAAAGAGCCAGTATGTAAAAGCTGTCCATTGTAAACAATATCTATTCTTTCATCATCGTGACCCACCTCATCAAATGAAGATGAAATAACTCTTACGGGTGTTCCTGCTGCTATCGAACCTGTCATAAAAAAAGTTAATTTTTTTCTTGAACTTTCAAAAGCTGGAGCCGATACCACAACTGCATTTGCAGACTTTTGTATTTCTACGCCTGATCCTGCTACAAGCAGCTTTCCGCCAGGGACGTTTGGTGAATTTGCTGTTAAAACAACTTCATCTGTGGCAGATAAAGAACCTCCTCCACCGGCGCCAGACCCAACAACATCGCCGGCCATTTTTCCAACATACGCAAAAGCTCTAGCAAAAGCAGGTATTTTTGAAGAATTATAGTCCTGAACAAAGAGTATGCCGTTGTAATAGTCTACATTCCAGTCAATATTGTCAAGTAGCGGTATTTCGTTACCTACGCCGCCGCTTCCGTCATCTTTGTAGATTTTTACAATATAAGGGTTAGGAGCATCTTGAGAAAAATAAGGAGGAACTATTTGAAGCTGACCAAGCGTTTCATGAACAATTTTTGAATTATTAAAAGTTCCAAGCCCAGCTTTGTCATTATCAGTATTATCCTCATAATCTTCAGGCAAAACAAACTTATAAGCGTGTGGACCTGCAGCCTGAGATAACTCACCGTTATCTGATCCTGCGCCACCTGTACCTTCATTTGCATCATAAGTAGAACCGGTCAAGACTTGCAAGTCAAATTGAATATATTCAACTGTTCCAGGATCTAAATTACTTGCACTTTGAATTAAGTTAAGTGTTCTTGTAGGAGACTCAGGTATTTTTTCACCAAAGATTTGATAAGTTGATGCCTGAATTGAAGAGCCTATTAGCTCTTCACCATCAGTCTTTAAGTTAGAAGTATGAGCCTTTCCTAAAAGTTTTTTCTGTGCAAAATAAGTTGCGCTTTCGTTCGTTTTAAATGCCATCTTAACTCCAGCTCACACTTATTCTGTCTAAGTATCCTGTCCACATCTTGTCTGCAGTAATTCTTATAACTATGTATTCGCCAGACGAAGAGCTAGTTCCGTCAACTGTTTGACCATTGAAAGTAACAGTGTTTGATGCGCCAGCTGAATCAACGCCATTTACTAAGTCACCTGATAAACACCCGTCTAACTCTGCTGTGTTGCCAGCACCATCTGAGGGTCTTCCCATATCTAGAAATCCTGTCTTGCCAGGTATTTTAACATCAACGTAGACGTTTTTATTGTTGCCAATCGTGCCTGCATATATTCCTTCCCTACCTACAATATTTGCGTCACCGTAAAGCGTCAAGGTCAAGTTAGGTCTATCAGACGTAGTGTTATTTTTAAAAGGTCTAAAAAATGTCCTTGTAGACTCTAAAAGAGAAAAAGAAGAATAATTTGGGTTTCCAAACGGTGACTGTATTGTGCCACCCTCTTGCACGTTTCTAAAGTCTCCAGACTCTCCGATCTGTGCAGGAGACTGAAGTTTTTGTCTATAAAATGCCAAACCGCTTTTATATCCTATGCTACCAGTTAGGTTCATGATGACTTCTGAATCCCAGTCATAAGTTGAATTTGTAACACTTCCTTGACTATCATAAGAAGAAGACTGTATTCTAAAAGATTCATCTAAAAATCTTTCTTCTGTATTAATGTTGCTAGATAGATCTCCCGAGTATCCTCCAAAGATTAAAAACTTTGATTTTCCTTGAAGAGGTGAATTAGCGGGATCCTTTAGCGGATGCAAAATTCTAAGTTTAAAATCAGCTGAGTCATTGTCTTCTGGATACGACTCATTAAAAGAAGCTCTAGATCTAAAAGACGCAGACACGATCATGTCTTGATCTTCAGCGCCATCAAAAGATTTAAGATTAGGTAGCGGCATAGAAGAAGCAAATGTTCTAGAGTCTGACTCTATTCCGCTGCCAGAAACTGCCAGAGAGCGTGGCTCCATATTCTGTCTTTCAAATATAGTAATTGCTGAAGTTACAGCTGAATATACGTTCTTGTATGCATTTCTAACAATTCCTGAAAAACTTCCTGAAATGTAACCGTCAAAATACTTAATACCGCTAAGATAATAGGCTCCATCTCCTTCAAAATTAGAAAAGTATAAATTAGAAAAATTAACTACATCTGTGTTTGTATCATTTACCCATTGCACATAGTTTGTAACTCTGCTTCCAAATGAACCGGTGTGAATAACTCTTGCATAATTCATTCCGTTTCTTTGTTGTTCATGGACTACCATGCATTTTGCACTTCTTTGAATTTCTGTAAAGTCAGGTACATTATTTGAATATTTTCCAGCTTCCCAAGTAGACACGTGATAGAAGCCTGATCCTGACGTATTAAGGTGTGACCTATAACCGCTTCCTGGAGATCCTTGCCCAACTGCATTATAAGATCCTGTTAATGACAACTCATCAATTATTTGACCATTTACTTCCAGTATGATGCTTCCATCATTGCCTTCTGAGAATACGTCAGCAGCATGATTTGGTGAAGCGCTTACAACACTATCATTTATCAAGAAGTGTATATCAGTTTCACCATTAAAGACACCTAGTAGTTTACTTTCAGACGGTGCATAAAGATCATTAATGTCTTTTTCTACAAAGTCGCCTATTTCCGTAACGTTTTCGTACCCATCAATATTATTAGAAGCGCCAAAAGAAAGCTTAACCAAAGACGAGCCTTGATATGCTGAGGTTAACTCATTAAGATCTGGCACTGGATCAAAGCTTCCTTCTCCAGCGCCAAAAATTACTTCTAGTTCATCTAACCTACCATTCCAAGATGCATCTGCTTCAATTTTAACAATTATCGCATCATCAGTTTGAATAGTGTTTGTTCCTAAACTAACAAGATTTGTTACTGTGCTACTAACATTAGAAGAAAAATTAGTAATATATGCGCCGTCATTATCTTGTGTATTGTTATAAACAAACTGTTTAGATATGTCAAGCCATCCTGTTTCGCTTGTTCCATTACTTGGAAGCTTAATAAAAACTTTTATTCTATTAGATGAAAAAGCAGAATTGTTGTTTACAATTGTTGCAGATCCTGAAAATTTAATTTTTAAATCTCTTGTAGGGGATCCTCTATTGACAAATTTTCTAAAAAACGTTCTTGTACCTGTCGTAATGTGAGAATAGTCAGGATTATCAGGTGGCCCAAAGTCTAAAGTGCCTTCGTCTTCTGTATTTCTAAAGTCTCCTGACAGATAGGCAGTAGGCTTATATAACCCGTCAAATACAAATAGTCCGTCGCTGTGACCAGGAAAATTTTGCAAGTAAAAACTACTTGTTGTCATCTGTATGGAAGAATTCCAAGCCCCACTCAAAATATCATTTTGGTTATCATAGCTGCCTGAAATTAATCTATAATTTTCCTCTATGAAAGTTTCTTTTGTTTCTGTGGATTCATTTTCAACATTAT
>Ga0180430_10004450_pt1 | contig 11816 bp, 14 predicted proteins | sample SS_ome_9_FD_132999 | JGI IMG/M metagenome (GOLD analysis project Ga0180430, IMG submission 132999) | Hypersaline lake sediment archaeal communities from the Salton Sea, California, USA - SS_1_S_2 metaG | ecosystem: Environmental > Aquatic > Non-marine Saline and Alkaline > Hypersaline >... | reverse complement strand
TCCCCAACTCAGTTTCATGGTTGCCGCCTTTCGTGATGTGCTGATGATCCGGACGCAAGAGAGGGATTCGCCGTTTCGCGAGTCCTTGCGTCGGTCCTTACCCCGTTTGCCACACGTCAGTATTGGAGGATGGCCGATCCGCGGTCAAGATCGCCTGCTATGAGTTTCCATCCACAGCAAGTATATGAACCACAGGAGTCCAGCAATCACGGCGATCGGCGTCAATCACATCATGGAATTTACATGGATGAAAGATGGAAGAAAGATGGCACGCGGAACGTCGAAGCCCGGTTGACTTCGGGAACCCGCATAGGTAAAGTCTTCCGCAGATTCCAGGCAGAGGAGTACACGTGAGAGACTACGAAATCGTATACGTGCTTCGTCCCGATCTCTCGGACGAGGATCGTTCCGGGAAGGTCGAGCGGATCCACGCGCTCGTCACAGAGAACGGCGGGGAGATCGGCAAGACGGAGGACTGGGGGAAGCGCGTTCTCGCCTACGAGATCAAGCACTGCGCCGAGGGCTACTACGGCCTATCCGAGTTCCGTCTCCCTCCGCATGAGGTCCAGACGATCGAAGGCCGCCTGAACATCGACGAGGAGATCCTCCGCTACCAGATCGTCGGTCGAGGCTAGCGCAGGCTGGGAGGAAGCATGGCCGCGAGTCTGAATCGAGTCATCCTCATCGGGAACCTCACCGGAGATCCCGAAATGCGCTACACCCCGAGCGGAACCGCGCGTACGAGGTTCTCGATCGCGATCAACCGCCAGTACAAGGACGCGACCGGACAGATGAAGGAAGAGACAACCTTCGTGCCGATCGTCGTCTGGGGCAACCAGGCGGAGAACTGCGCCAACTACCTGTCCAAGGGACGCTCGGTCGCCGTAGAAGGACGTCTTCGGATCGACTCGTTCGAGAACGCCGAAGGCGAACGACGAAAGGTCGTCGAAGTCGTCGCCTCGACCGTCCAGTTCTTGGGCTCGCCGGGACGAGCGACCAGCGACCAGGCGTCTTCCGTCTCCTCCCCTCCCGCCGAATCCCAATCGCAAGGGTCTGATGAGGAGGTCCCTTTCTAAACGATGTTCACGAAACGAAGAAGGAAATGCCGAGTTTGCGAACGGAACCTCACGCTCGACTACAAGAAGCCTGAGGAGCTGAAGCAGTACATGAACCGCTTGGGGAAGATTCTCCCGAAGCGGGCGACCCATCTGTGTGCCAAGCACCAGCGACAGCTCTCCGTCGAGATCAATCGCGCACGCAAGCTGGCGCTCCTCCCCTATGTCGGGGAGCGTGAAGCGATCAAGGTGCGCGGCGGACGCTAGATCCCGACCGAGGCGCCGTCCGTCCCGGATGACCTCCGGATCGATCGACCGAGCGCCATCGAAGAGGGACACGGTCTTCAGGGCCGATCCCGCATCTCGAAACCGAGAGCGGATCGGCCTTTATCTATTCCCGAAGGACCTCGCGTGACCGACGTCGCGGCCGTCATCTTCCATCCCCCGAGCGAGGCGGACGGGCCGGTCCAACGGGTCGGGGAGGCTCGGACGGCCGCCTGCCGCGACCTGATCGCGCGCTTGCGCGAGGCCCGACTGGAACCGATCGTCGTCATCTCCCATGCTGCCCCTGAGTCTTCACCCTTCCCAGACGTCGAAACTCGGAGCATCGAAGCGCAGGTTCCCTTTCACTTCGGCGAGCAGCTGAAGGACTTCTTGGAACAGCGTCGCCAGGAGGGCCTCCTGTACTTCGGAAGCGGGAGCGGCTTCCTCCTTTCGGCGGATGAGATCGAACGCCTGGTCTCGTTCGCGTCACGTCCGGAAGCCGGGGGGCTGTTCAACAACTTCTACTCCTGCGACTTCGCCGCCCTGTCGAATGCGAGGCGGCTGCTCGAGATCCCGTTGCCCCGGGTCGACAACCCGCTCGGCTTCTCCCTCGCCGACGCCGAAATCCCCTGCTGGGAGATGCAACGCAATGCCCGAACCCAGTTCGACATCGATACGCCCACCGATCTTCTCGTCCTCCGTGCGTCCGAGTGGGGGGGACCGTTCATCCGCTCCTTCCTCGACGGCCTCGATCTCGTCCACCCCCATCTGGATCGTCTCCTCGCCCTTCTTCGGGATCGGACGGCTCGGGTCGGCTTCCTCGGACGGGTGAGCCCGAGGACGTGGTCCGACATTGAACGCGACATCGCGTGCCGGACGAGCACGCTGAGTGAAGGACGGGGGATGAGAACGGGATCGTCCGCTCACGCACCCTTGCTTCAGCAAGTCATCCAAGAGGACGGGGTGGAGGCCTTCTTCGACCGACTCGCCACCGCGGTCGACGGAGCGATCCTCGACACGCGCCCGCTTCTTGCCGTCAACGGGCAGCTCCCCCCGTCACAGATCCGATTCGCCAGCGACTTGCTCCGCCCGAGCGAAGTGGAGGATCCGCTCTGGAAGGCGTTCACCGAGGCAGCCCTTGAAACTGAGATTCCGGTGGTTCTCGGAGGGCACTCGTTGGTCAACGGGGGGCTCTACCTCCTCGCAGAGGCCTGTTGGAAAGGCCACGACCTACCCCGTAGACTTCACGCGAAGCCGTTTCACCCAGACAAGGAGCGATCATGAGCGACGCACTCCCCTTCTTCTCACTCCTCGAAACCGATCCACAGACCGCTGCCCTGATCGCCGCGGAGGAGCGGCGTCAACGGGAGAAGATCATCCTCATTCCGTCGGAAAGCCTGACGGCGGAGCCGGTTCGCGAAGCCCTCGGATCCGTTTTCTCCAGCGTCTACGCGGAGGGCTACCCCCGGAAGGCGATGATGCGGATCTCCGGGGATCGGCTCGCCGATCTCGACGAGCAACTCGCGAGCTACCGCCGGTACGCCGATCGCCGCTTCTACAAAGGTGCCGAATTTGCTGATCTGGTCGAGTCTCTGGCCGCCCGGCGCGCCTCCGAGGCCTTCGCCACCGACGCCTTCCCGGCGGATCGAATCCGAGCCAACGTCCAGCCGCTCTCCGGCGCGGCCGCCAACCTCGCCCTCTACGACGCCTTCGTCTCGCCCGGTGAGACGGTCATGGGGATGGCGCTGACCGAAGGCGGACACCTGACGCACGGGTCGGAGTTCAACATCACCGGAAAGCGCTACCGGATCGTCTCCTACTCGGTCGATCCGAAGACGGGGAAGCTCGACTACGATTGCATCCGCCAGTTGGCCGAGGAGCATCGGCCGAAGCTGATCATCGGAGGCTTCACGTCCTACCCATGGCAACCGGATTGGGAGGCCTTCCGTGAGATCGCGGACGCCGTCGACGCCGTTCTCCTCGCCGACGTAGCGCACACCGCTGGCCTGATCGTCGGCGGGGTCTATCCGAATCCGATTGGGATCGCCGACGTCGTCTCATTCACGACGCACAAGACGCTCTGCGGACCCCGCGGAGCGGTATCCTGTCGACCGATCCGGAGATCGCCGAGCAGGTCGACGCGGCCGTCTTCCCCGGATTGCAGGGCGGCCCTCATGTGAACAAGTTCGCCGCCCTCGCCGTCGCCTTGAAGATGGCACAGACCGAGGAGTTCCGAGATCTCCAGCGTCGCATCGTGGAGAACGCGGCGCATCTCGCCTCCGCCCTCGAGTCGCACGGACTCGCTGTCGCCTACGGTGGGACGAACACCCATCTACTCCTGGTCGACCTCCGAGAACTGGAGAGCGAGACCGGGTTCGTGATGATGGGAGAGATCGCGGCGAGGATCCTCGATCTCGTCGGCATCGTCTGCAACAAGAACACCCTCCCGGGAGACACGAGTGCCGCCGATGCCCACGGCATCCGGCTCGGGACTCCATGGCCGACGCAGCGCGGGATGGGCAAAGACGAGATGGAGATCCTGGCCGAGATCATCGCCCGGGTCCTCAAGAGCATCCGACCGTTCGAGTACATCGGCCTGACCGGCGAGCTCTCGAGGGGAAAGACATCCCTCTCGGTTCTCGAGTCAGCTCGACGGGACGTCCGCGCCCTGATCTCGCGAATCGATCCGTCCGTTAGCGTCGAGGAGGCTTCACACGACGACGGATCGCCGTGGAGCCTCTACCGGATCCACAGCGGACGCGTTCGAGCGTTGCTCAACGAGGCGACACCGAGCGACCTACTGGCCCTTCGCGCGGGGGACGCGCTCCCGACCTTCCTGTTCAACGGCGAGGGGAGCCTCCTCTCCGAGATCGTTATCGGGCGGCTCGGCGACGAGGACTACCTCGTCCTCTGCCCTCAAAGCAACGGACGGACCGTCGGAACGTGGCTAACCGGACTCGCCGACGGGTACATCCTCTTCGATCCGCACGATGTCCTCCGGAAGGTCCAAGGGCCCGCCGTCGTCGAGGCGTTCCCGGAAGAGGCGATGCCGGAAGAGACGCGGGTCTGGCTCGAAACGCCGCTTGCCGGACTCGAAGCAGGCTCGTCGATCGTCGAGACTTGCGAACGATTCCCCGACCGATTCGCCCTCACCAAGCCCTACTTCGTCGGGCAACATCTCCTGTCGGGGACCGCGCCGACCGAGCCCATGCCGAAGGACTTCGACTGGGTAGAGCCGGAGTCGGATGCGCTTCGCAAGACCCCGCTTCACGCGTCGCACGTCGAACTCGGCGCCCGGCTCGTTCCGTTCGCCGGATGGGAGATGCCGGTCTGGTACACCTCGGCCCTTGAGGAGCACCGCGCCGTCCGCGAGGCTGCCGGGCTCTTCGATCTCGGCCACATGGGCGTCTTCCAGGTCAGCGGCGAGCATACGATCGAGTTCCTCAACGCCGTCACCTCGAACTACGCCGCGTGGCTCGAAGACGGCCAGTCGCACTACGCCTACCTCCTCGATCCGGACGGTCGGATGCTCGACGACGTCTTCGTCTACCGACGAGCCCGCGACCGCTACCTCGTCGTCGTCAACGCGGTGAACGAATCGAAAGACTGGGAGTGGCTGAACGGCGTGAACGACGGACGCTACTCGATCGACCGACGGAACCCGTCCCGACGGCCGTCGCCGAAGGTCGTCATCCAGGATCTGAAGCGCGATCGCGGCGTCATCGACATTGCCCTCCAGGGCCCCCGATCCGGCGAGATCCTCGGCGCAATCCTGGAGCCGGAGGACTGTCGCACCGTTGCCGCCCTCGAGCGAACCGAGTTCTGTGAGCTGACCGTCGAGGGGCACCAGCTGATCCTCGCCCGGACGGGATACACCGGAGAGCCCCTCGGCTACGAGATCTACGTCGGCGGAGACGCCTCGGAGTGGCTCTGGAATCGCCTCCTCGAGGTCGGACGCCCCTTGGGCCTCCTCCCCTGCGGGCTGGCGGCGCGAGACTCGACGCGGACCGAGGCCGGCTTCCCGCTGTATGGCCACGAGTTCGCCGGCGAGAAGAAGATCAACGCGTTCGAAGCCGACTACGGCTCCTACGTCAAACTCCACAAGCCGTTCTTCGTAGGACGGGAGCGTTGCGTCATCGACTTCCGAGAGCAGCGGCGATCGATCGTTCGCTTCCGAGCCGAACCGGGCGCGCGCCGGGTGCAGGATGGCGCGACCGTCCTCGACCGAGGAGGCGCGATCATCGGCACCGTCACCAGCTGCATCAGTCTCGGCGAGACGCAGATCGGCCTTGCGCTCCTCGAACGCACAGGGATCGAACCCGAGACGGCGATCTCGCTCCTGAATCCTCCCGCGGGGACGACCGGCGAGAAGAGACTCGCCGATCTGCAGGTGGGCGATCGAGTCCCTCCGGTGATCCGCGCTGTGGTGGTCCACCGCCTACTCAGCCAGGAGTTGGCGGAGGCATCCAAGGAAACGCCGTAGGAAACACGGAACACCGAACCCCCTTCCGAAACGAGAGTTCAGGAAGGAAGCGGCAGCAGGGTCTAGTTCAGCCGACGGTCGTCACACTCGGGCGGCGCTACCCCGTGGAGCCACTTCAGCTCCGGCGGTAGGACCGACTGAAGCGCGTGAGCGTACTCGCGCCACCGGTCGCGCTCCCGATACGCCTCCATCAAGGCATCCTGCAGGAGATCGATCTCGGGCTGGACCATGATGTAGATCCCTTCAGCGAGATCATCTCCGATGAGTTCTCCGCGAAGTCGGGTGACGGCTTGTCGGATCGCCAACCCTTCGCGGTTTCGGAGTTCTTCGAGACGATGGAGAATGGCGACCGCCTCTCCCTTGAAGATGAGACGGTTGCGATCTCCGCGTGCGACGTGACCTTCGAGCATGTCTCCGAGCGCGCTGACTCGTGCGCGAACCGCGCGTTTCGACAGACCCAAGAGTCGTGCAACGTCGTCCAGCGTGGCCATGGGGCCATTATACGCCAAAGCCCCCACCTGCCGTGTAATGCGCGAAACTTTCGGCGTGCCCCGCGAGGGGGAAGGTCCGCCCAAGAGCCGCGAGGGCTTCACCGACGAACGGAAGCGCTCTAGAATCGGCCCATCCAGACTTGGGGGGTGTGGAAGTGTCCAAAGGATTCAAGGCGTTCATCGCCAAGGGGAATCTCGTGCAACTCGCCGTAGCCTTCGTCATGGGCGTCGCCTTCGCCACGATGGTCGGCTCGTTCGTCAACGATCTAATCATGCCGATCATCGGGAGGCTGGTCGGTGGGGTCGACTTCGCAAACCTGTACATCGTCCTGACTGGGGAGACGTATGCCTCTGCCGCCGCGGCGAGAGAGGCCGGCGCTGCGGCGATCTACTACGGCGCTTTCGTCAACACAGTGATCACGTTCCTCATCATCGCACTCGTGATGTATGCGATCGTGCGAGCGGTCGCCCGGCTGGAGAATCCTGCCGAGGCGCCCGCAGCAACCACGAAGGACTGCCCGCACTGCGCCACGGCGATTCCGCTCGCCGCGACGAGGTGTCCGCACTGCACGTCGCAGCTCGGAGCGCCCTAGCCCGGGTCGAGAACCGCCCGAGGCAGAACCGGTTGCTCGAAGGGAATCCGGCGGATATCGTCGGTCCATGGGCCTCGTCGAGCTTGCCAACGCCATTGCACCGCAACTCGAGGCGCAAGGTCGGTTGATCCGTCTACCCGAGGATCGACCGGTCGTCTTCGTGGGGGACACGCACGGAGACCTAGAGGCGACCCAACGCGTGCTGTCCCGTCACGCCCCAGCCGAGGAGACAATCATCTTCCTCGGCGACGCCGTGGATCGAGGTCCGGACTCCGCGGAGAACCTCGGTCTGATCCTCGAGACCGTCCGCTCCCACCCAACCTCGGTTCACCTGCTGATGGGAAACCACGAGGTCTGGCGCTTGGCGCCGTTCTCTCCGGCCGACTTCTGGGAAGGTCTCGAATCGGGCGAAGGCGACGCCGTCGCCGCGGCGCTCGAACTCCTGCCGTACGCCGCCTGGCATCCTGCGGGAGTCCTCGCCCTCCACGGGGCCTTCCCGGACGTCGCAGACCTCACATCCATCGAATCGATCGAGCTCGGCTCGGAGGCGTGGCGTGCGATCACGTGGGGAGACTGGGGAGACCGCCCCAGTCCGGTCACCTCGTCGGGGCGTCCGATGTTCGGGCGAAGAGAGTTCGTGGACCGCGCTCGACAGCTCGGCGTTCGGGTCCTCGTCCGGTCGCACCAGCCTCATGCTCCGATCTCCCAGTTCGACGATCGCTGCCTGACGATCTTCACATCCTCCGCCTATGGCCCCGGCCCACGCCGGGTCGCCCTCCTTCCTGCTGGAAGACGCGTCGAAACGACGCGGAGTCTCGACCTCGAAGCGATCGACTAGCCGCCGTTGCCCGACTTTGGATGACCGAGTACGCTGACGCCTGAAACCGACGGCGCCGATTCTTGCCGAACTCCCAGAGGCGCCGGCGGCGAAAGGGGAACCATGGCCGATCCGCGTGTCGAGAAGCTGGCGTCCGTTCTCGTGGACTACTCCGTCGCCGTGCAGCCGGGGGACAAGGTACTCATCCGGGGAGGGACGGTCGCCGAGCCGTTGCTTCAGGCCGTCCTCGTCAAGGTGCTGAGAGCCGGAGGCTATCCACTCACCCTCGCCTCCGTCGACGGAGCCCAGGAGATCTTCTTTCGAGAAGCTTCCGACGAGCAGCTGCAGTACATCCAGGAACCGCTGAAGCTCATCTACGAGACCTTCGACGGCCTGATCTCGATCGGGTCGTCGACCAACACGAAGGCCCTGACGAACGTACCGGGAGAGAAGACGCGGCTCGCCAGCCAAGCACAGACGGGGCTGTTCAAGACGTTCCTGGAGCGGGCCGCCGCAGGTGAACTGCGTTGGGTCGGGTGCCTGTATCCAACGAACGCCTACGCCCAGGACGCCGAGATGGGCCTTGCCGAGTACGAGGACTTCGTCTACCAAGCCTGTCTGCCGGAGTTTGACGATCCGATCAGCTACTGGAAGGAGTTCTCCGTCTGGCAGCAGCGAATCGTCGATTGGCTGGTCGGAAAGGAGACGCTCCACGTCGAGGGTCCGGACGTCGACCTGCGGATGCGGATCGAGGGGCGGACGTGGGAGAACTGCGACGGGAAGAAGAACATGCCGGACGGAGAGATCTTCACGGGACCCGTCGAGGACAGCGTCGAGGGACACGTTCGTTTCTCCTATCCCACGGTCTACTACGGCCGGAAGCTCGAAGGAGTACGTCTCGAGTTCGAGAAGGGGAAGGTCGTCCGTGCGACGGCGGAGAAGGGGGAGGACTTCCTTCTCGAGACGCTCGACACCGACGAGGGGGCTCGACGCGTCGGGGAGTTCGCGATCGGTACGAACAAGGGGATCACCCGTGCCACCGGGAACACCCTCTTCGATGAGAAGATCAACGGAAGCTTTCACATGGCGGTCGGCGCCGGGATGCCGGAGACGGGAAGCCAGAACCAATCGTCGATCCACTGGGACATGGTTTGCGACCTGTCCAAGGGCGGGCGAATCACCGTCGACGGCGAGCTCTTCTACGAGAATGGGGAGTTCGTCATCGACGTCTAGTCGGGACGTGAACGCGTGAATCGAAGCGAGATGCGGGAGGCGGTCTTCGCCGTGCTGCGAAAGACTCCGCAGACACACTTCCGAGCGATCGAGAACGATCTGCGGAAGCAGGTCGAAGGGTACGAGCGCCACGACATCCTGGCGCTGAACGAGGTCCTTTGGACGCTCCTCGTCCAGGGTGTCCTCGCACCGGGAAAGAACTCGCTCAATCCGGACCTTCCCTTCGTTCACGTCACCGAGTACGGCGCACGCTGTCTCGAGAGCGAAGAGATCCTCGCGCATGACCCCGAGGGGTATGTGCGGCGTATCGAGGAGCTGACCGAGGACCGTGCGCCCTCCGTGGTCTTGGAGAGTGCACGTCAAGGCCTGTTGAGCTTCCTCGATGGGCGTCACGCCGCCGGCCTGGTTCTTCTCGCCCACGCCGCGGAGACGGTGGTCAACGACCTCCTCGACAGCCTGATTCGTAGCGGAAGGAAGGTGGGACGAGGAACGAAGCGACTCGAGGCAAGCCGCCTTGCGCAGGGCGGGCGAGCAACCGCGGCCCTTCGGGCCCTTCCCGGCCGCCGTCCTCCGGACGAGATCGCCGAAGAGGCCGAGACGCAGCTCTCCGGTCTCGACGCGCTCCTTCGCCTTGTCCGCGCGCCCGACGGCTCTCCTCGGATTCCGGCTGTCGAACGTGACCTCGTACGCGCTCGGTTCCTCCTCTTCCCCGATCAATGCCGGTTTGCGTATCATGCGATCGGTTGGCTCGACGGGAAGCCGGGAGACTGACCGGCGCACCGGCGTACACCGAGGGGGGTTCATGAGCTTCGCAGTCCCGATGTTGGTCATGTTCGTCGCCGGATCGGCGATCACGTTCCAGTCGCTCTTCTCCGGGACGCTCGGGGCTCGCCTAGGCGTCATGGAAAGCACCTTCATCGTACACCTCGGCGGCTTCCTCCTCGCCGGAGTGATCGTCGCGGGAATGCGAGGAGGGAACCTGGCTGCGTGGGGAAGCGTTCCGTGGTACGTCTACTCCGCCGGCTTCCTCGGGGTCTTGATCGTCGGCGCCTACAGCTACGCCGTTCCGAAGCTCGGCCTCGCCGCCGCGATCACCCTTTCGATCCTCGTCCAGCTCGTGCTCAGTTCGGTGCTGGACCACTTCGGGGCGCTCGGTACGGTCCAGCGGACGTTCGACGTCTGGCGCGGCCTCGGTGTGGCGGCCCTGATGCTCGGAACGTGGCTGATCCTCCGGTGACCGATCGCCCGGGAACCGAACCGCCCGCCGATCGCGTCGCCTCTCCGAAGATCGGCATCCTGAACGAGCGGTCGCTTCACGCCGCGCTCAAGGCGTGGGTTGCGGAAGAGGGCGATCGCTTCGAGGTTCCGATCGACGGCTTCGTCGCCGACATCGTCCGCGGAAACCTCATCATCGAAATCCAAACAGGCTCCGCCTCGTCGATGCGGCGGAAGCTCGACGCGCTCCTTCGGCGCCATCCGGTCCGGCTGGTGCTTCCGATCGCGGCACGGAAGACCCTCGTCCAGCGCAGCGAGACCGGGGAGGAGTCGAAGGGCCGTCTCTCGCCGAAACGCGGGGGTTGGGTCGATGCGTTCGACGAGCTGGTCAGCCTCCGCCATGTCCTCGGCGATCCGAACCTCTCCGTCGACCTGCTGCTGATCCATGAGGAGGAGGTCCGCGGCCCCCGTTCGAGCCGTCGGCGCTGGAAGGACTGGTCGGTCGCCGATCGGCGCCTCGTCGAAGTCATCGACTCGGTCACCTTCCAGGAGCCGATCGACTACCTGGCGATCGTCCCCGCCGGGCTCGAGGAGCCGTTCACAACGGCCGATCTTGCCCGCGCCCTCGGCCGACCCCGCCGGCAGGCACAGAAGCTCGCCTATACGTTGCGGAACCTCGGCGCGCTCTGTGCCGTCGGGAAGCAGGGGAACGCGATCCTCTACGAGCGCCGGCTGGAGTCAGCAGAAGCGCCATCGTAGTCCGCCGCTCGGTCGAAGTGACCGCCCCGCGCCCGGTATCCTCTCCCTCATGAGCGAGAAGCGACATCCCCCGCGATACCCGATCGGCGAGGACATCGCCAACAGCGTCACCCACGGAATCGGGGCGCTGCTCAGCCTCTTCGGTACGGCGTTTCTCCTGTATCGAGCGGTGGCGGGAGGCGGAACCGCCCTGCACCTGGCGAGCTTCTCGATCTACGGGCTGTCGCTCTTCTTGCTGCACATCTCGTCGACCCTCTACCATGCCCTCCGTCACCCGGGCGCGCGCCGCGTCTTCTGGGTCTTCGACCACTGCTCGATCTACCTGCTGATCGCCGGGACCTACACGCCGTTTCTCCTTCTTGGGCTCTGGGGACGGTGGGGACTGACGATGCTCGTGATCATCTGGACGCTCGCAATCGCCGGGATCGTCCTGAAGTCGGTCTTCATCGGGCGGCTCCGGAAGCTCTCCCTAGTGCTCTACCTGCTGATGGGCTGGATGATCGTGATCGCTGCCCGAGAGGTCTGGCTGAAGGTCCCTCACGAGGCGTTGCTCTACATCGCCATCGGCGGAGGCTTCTACACCCTCGGAACGATCTTCTTCGGCTGGAAGCGGCTCCCGTTCAACCACGCCATCTGGCACCTCTTCGTCCTCGGCGGATCGGTCGCCCACTACCTGGGGATACTCTTCTACCTCACTCCGTAGAGAGCATCGATCGGACCCTCTTGACTCCGAGCTAGACCTCGCTATACTTCGCCCGTTTTTGCTTCGTGCGGGCCGAAGATGCGGCGGAGTCCGAAGCGAAGGAGGCCCCATGCGACGCAGTCTTCGAGCTTGGTGGAAGGACGGGGAGTCCTGGTTCATCGCCGTCGCCCTCGCCAACCTCGTGATGGGGACCTCCTCGGTGC
>Ga0180430_10004449_pt1 | contig 11818 bp, 11 predicted proteins | sample SS_ome_9_FD_132999 | JGI IMG/M metagenome (GOLD analysis project Ga0180430, IMG submission 132999) | Hypersaline lake sediment archaeal communities from the Salton Sea, California, USA - SS_1_S_2 metaG | ecosystem: Environmental > Aquatic > Non-marine Saline and Alkaline > Hypersaline >... | reverse complement strand
TGCCGGAAGTGTAATATTAGAAGCCTGGATGGTAATGGCTTTGCTGAAAGAGGTTCCATCTGGTTTACCCTCAAAGGCCAGAAGTAAAGATGCCTGGTCCGCGGGATTGAGCATAATGCCTGAATACGTTTGATAGTTCAGAAGCTCAATGCTGATTTCCTTTTCACCGCTAACAGCCCCTGCTGGAATGCTTACCTGGAGACCATTTTCCAGGTCATAGGTTCCCCCATCCTGATCAATGGTGATGGTGTTGCCGGAATCCGGTTCTGGTTCCGGCTCCGGATTATCTTTTTTGCATGAAGGGAGTGAGAGTGCCAGGATGAGACTTAGCAGGAACAAGGATTTAAAACTGGAATATTTCATATGTTAGAGCTTTGAGGGTCTGCCAAATAGGACACTAATAAATTAGTTAAAAAGCAAGTAAATTCAAAGGAAGGTATTGACAAACATGTTTTTTCTTATAACTTGAGGCAAACTAAAAACATGGGAAAATTTGATCTGAATCGTCGCCAGTTTCTGGGTGCCCTGTCGCTGGGTACTGCCCACCTGATGTTTAACAATCCATTATACGCTGCCACGGGCAGATTCAGTTCCGTGGATCCCCTGCAGCGGGTGGAACTGGGAAGGACGGGGATCAAGCCCACCCTGCTGGGCGTAGGAACCGGGATTGTTGGTGGAAACCGCAGCTCATACCTGACCCGGCAGGATCATGCCAAAAGCATTGCCATGCTTCGTCACGCTTACGATCGTGGTATCCGGATGTTTGATAATGCTGATACCTATGGCACCCATGGCCTGGTGGCCGAGGCCATGAAAGGTATGGACCGTGAGGAGATCGTGCTTACCTCGAAGATCTGGACCCGGGAAGGGGGTATCCCGGAAGCTGAACGCCCCGATGCCGATATCGTGGTTGATCGTTTTCGAAAGGAGCTGAATACCGATTACATCGATTTGGTGCAGCTGCATTGCATGGTGGATGCACAGTGGACCGATGGCGAGCGCAGGCAGATGGAGATCCTGGAGGACCTGAAGGTGAAAGGAGTGATCCGGGCCCATGGTACTTCAGTACACTCCCTTGAGGCCATGGAAGCCGGCGTGAAGGATCCATGGGTGGATGTTCTTCATGCCCGGATCAATCCCTTTGGTATTGCCATGGACAAGCCAGATCCTGCCGAAGTTGTGGAGGTGATTCACCAGATGCACAGTTCGGGCAGAGGGGTGATTGGAATGAAACTGGTGGGGGATGGCAAACTAAGGGATGATAGTGAGAAGATCGACCAGGCCCTGAAGTTCGTACTGGGGCTTGGCAGTGTGGATATGATGATCGTTGGGTTTGAGACGGAAGCACAAATCGACAACTACCTCGACCGGATGGAAGAGGCGCTGAAAGCGGTCGCCTGAGGAGCTGGTGCTTAAAATTTCCGGAGCAGGTCCATGGCGCACATGTAGCCGCTGAAGATGGCGCCTGAAAAGCCGCCACCAAATTTACCCCAGGCTGAAGCAATATGCACGTTCTCGGGGAGGGCGGAGAGATAGTCGGTGGGTTTACCCGGGTTCTGAGCGAAACCATAGACGGCACCTTCGGGGTTCAGGGTAAATCGTTTTACACTCAGGGAGGTGGCAAGCTCCGCATATTCCACAGCATCACGGAAGCCCGGGATGATTTTATCGCAACGGCTGGTGATTATATCTGCCACATCTGCCTTCATCCTGTTGTACTCTTCCCGGTCCAGATTCTCCCAGTCTTCCGGATAATCCACAGCACAGACCGCCCCCACACTTTTGCCTTCAGGAGCAAGCTCAGCATCCACCTGGCTGTAATCCACAAAGGTGAAGCTGCGGGTAGAGAAATCGCTGTGATTGTTTGCCTCTATGTCTCGCTGTGATTTAACTGAACTATCATAAATGAAGGTCGAATAATGTTTGTTACCAACCTTCTTCAAGGGCTTCTTAAAGCCATAGTAAACCGTAAGCAGTGAGGCTCCGATGGCATTTTTCGAATAGCTTTCGGCAAGTTTTTTCCCATCCTGCCTGGATAGCAGTTTCTCCGCCAGGTTGGGAACGGCTGCGTTGGCGATAATATGCTTTGCTGTGGCCGAGCCCGGCCCCTTATCCTTACCCCTTATCTTCTCGTAGGTGACTCCTACCGGCAAGGACCCTTCATAGTCGATGGAAGTAACCAGGTGGTTTAATTCCACCCTGCCTCCGTTTTCAGTAATGATATCGCTCAGGGCATTGGAGAGTTTCTGGGAACCTCCCTTGATAAAGTTTGCCCTGCCTCCATAGTAGCTCCCCTGGGCAGTCAGATAGTATTTCCATGAAAGGGAATAGGGATCATCATGGAAGTAACCCAGGTTTCCCAGCAGAACCAGTTTCAGATCATCATCCCTTATTATTTCATCCAGGAAGTATCCCACGCTCTTGTCGGGATTGCTCCGGTTTGCCACCATAATCCTTTTGGCATTAAGAACATGGTAGAAATAGTCATCAATACCCTTTTCCTGGTCGGGGAACTGGCTCTTTAGGATGGCCTTGGCCTCTTCGGGATCGTGGGGAATTACCAGGTCGTAACGATCATTGATAAAACGGTAGAACTCGGGAAGTGGCAGGAATTCCACCCTCTCTGAGATTCCAAGGTCGGCAAATACCCTGTTCTTCATATCACCCGGATGGAGACCGTCCATTTCGTGTAGTCCAACCTCCATGGTAAAATCCCGCCGTTTAAAGGTGGTGGCACAGCCACCCGGCCGGTCGTGCTGTTCAAGCAAAAGGACACTTCTGCCTTCCCTGGCCAGCTTGGCTCCTGCCGTCAGGCCGCCTAATCCGGCCCCTACAATAATGACATCGTATTTCATTTTGCTGTTTGCTTTAATGCTACTCTTCTCCCGGAATGGGGTATCTTTTAAATTCGGCCTTCCGGTCGAAAAGATAACGGTAGGTAATATAGTGTTTTACGGATTTGCATCCCACCGACATAAAAATCTTTCTCATTTTGGGATTAAAGTCGCCCACCCATGAAAATTCAATTTCCGTGTAGTGGGGTTTTCTCTCAAAGACCCTGACCAGCTTGAGGATGATGCCTGCTTCGATTCCCCGGCTCTGGTAAGCAGGGATCACTCCCATAAGCACGCCTCTGGCCCGGGTCATGGTCTTCTTTTTCTTCAGGTAAAGGAATTTCAGCATGGCGGGCAGGTTGAGCCGGCCCTTGAGATGTTTCAGGATCAGGTTCACATCGGGGTACATCAGGTAAATGGCAATGGGCTGGCCTTTACTGTAGGCAATCCAGATAAACTCCTCGTCGATAATGGCTTTGGCCTTTTTCAGGGTCTTTTTAATATATGAGACTTCCAGTGGTTCGAAATTTTCCTTGAAAGAGGCCCATGCTTCATTGAATACGGTCACAAAATCCAGGATGTACTTATCTGCTTCTTTCCATGTGAAATGTTTGAATTCATATTCCGGATTTGAGGCCACCCGCTCGGCAATACGCTCAAACCTGGGGGGAAGTGGCTCGGTGACGTCCAGGTGAAAGCCCTCCTGCCTGAAGTAGGTTTGAAAACCGTAGCTTTCGAATAGCTCCTGGTAATAGGGATGGTTATAGGCAATCTCATAGGAGGGATGGGTAAAGCCATTCACAAGCAGCCCCCAGTATTTATCTGTCTCGCCAAAATTAACCGGTCCGTCCATGGCCTCCATACCCTTCTCTTTGAGCCACTCCCTGGCAGTATCAAAAAGCAGGTTTGCAGCCTCCTGCTTATGGATGCATTCGAAGAAGCCCATCGCCCCGGTGGGCTGGTCGTGTTTTTCACAACTGTTACGATCGATAAAGGCGGCTACCCGTCCGACAAGATTTTGCTTTTCATCGTAGAGCACCCAACGTATTGCTTCACCATGTTCGAAATAGACGTTTTTTTCCGGATCAAATATGGATTCGATTTCTTTATCAAAGGGACGAACCCAGGTAGGATCATCCCGGTAAATGAGGACAGGAACCTGTAGAAATGCTTTTCGCAGCTCCCGGTTGGTGACTTCCCTTATTTTCATTAATTGTAGATCGATTCAAGCAGTTTTTCATATCTGGAGGCCACCACCTTGCGTTTCAGCTTCAGGCTGGCTGAGAGCTCACCGGTGGCGGGCGACCAGTCGTCGGGTACGATCCGGACTCGCTTGAGCCGTTCCCAGTCATTTAATCGTTGATTGATTTTAGTTATTTCTTTATTGAAAACAGAGACCACCTCTGGCAGGGCAATCAAATTTTCACGCTCTTTGCCATTGGGTATTTTTTGTTCGGTGCACCATTCTTTCAGGAACTTGAAATCGGGGACCAGCAGGGCACTGGCAAATTTCTGGTGTTCTCCCACCACCATAACCTGGTCGATAAAAGCCGATTCCTTGATCATATTCTCGATAGGTTGCGGGGCAATGAACTTGCCGCTGGAAAGCTTGAAAATTTCCTTCTTCCGGTCTGTTATCATCAGGAATTTTCCATTCTCCAGGTGTCCCACGTCGCCTGTATGAAACCAGCCTTCGTCATCAAATACGCTCCGGGTCTGCTGTTCATCCTTATAATAACCCAGCATTACACAATCGCCCTTGCACAGCACCTCTCCATCTTCAGCAATTTTCAACTCGACCCCATCAATAACTGTTCCCACCGACCCCAGCTTGCAGGATCCTTTTTCCTGGCGATTGATGGTAATGATGGGCGAGGTTTCGGTCAAGCCGTACATATTAATAATTTTCAAGCCGCTGGCCCAGAAGATCCTTTCGAGCCTGTACTGCAGGGCTGCTCCACCGCATCCCACTATGCGCGCATGTCCTCCCAGGGCTTCCCTCCATTTGCTGAAAATCATCCTATCTGCAAACTTCAGCTTCTGGTAGTAGAACCAGCCTTTTTCTCCATGGGGCAGATACTTCAGTCCCAGCTCCACGGCCCAGAAGAAGATCTTCTTCTTCATGCCCTCGAGACTACGTCCCTTCGAGATCACATTGTCATATATCTTCTCCAGGATTCTTGGAACCGCATCAAAACCGGTAGCCCTGATCTCTTTCAGGTTCGCTGCAATAGAACCCATGCTTTCGGCGTAGTAGATGCAGGCACCCGAGTACTGGGTCTGGTAATTACCAAGCCTTCCACCCACATGGCAAACCGGAATAATAGCCAGATAGCGGTCTTCCGAATTAAGTTGAAACACTTGGGATGCTGCCAGGAAATTGCTCACCAGGTTTTTATGAGAGAGCATAACCCCTTTGGCTGTGCCGGTAGTACCCGAAGTATAAATGATGGAAACCAGATCTTTCGGCATCACTTCTGCCTTGACAGTTTCCAGTTTTTGTTTGAGCTCCTGACTGGCAGCCCGGCCTTTTTCCACTACTTCGCTCCAGTGTGCTGCTCCATCGATCGCATCAAAGGTGTAAATATGTTTGGCATTCTTCTGTTTCTTGAATTCGGGAAGGATTAAATTATAGAGTTTCTGATCCGAGATAATGACCATCAGCGAATCGGAATGGTCCATCACATATCCGTACTCCTGGCCGTTCAGCGAGGTATATACCGGCACATGTACCACTCCGGCCAGCGCCATTCCCATATCCACAAAGTTCCACTGGGGCCGGTTGTTGGTTACGGTCATGATTTTGTCTCCCTTTGAAAATCCCATCTGCAGAAGGCCCAGGGCAAACTGATGTGCAATCTCGCTGTATTGCTCCGAAGTATAGAAGGTCCACTTGCCATCTTTTTTTTCGGATAGCACATTGTTACCCGGAAACTTAGTTGTAAATCGTTCCAGGAGATCGAAATTTCGCGTTGGTATCATGTAATTTGGGTTTGGGTATTTGCAAGATACGGAAACTAATCGAAATCGTCTGACGGCAATTTCTTATTATATTGGGCTAAAATTTGACAGAATGAAACGAAGATCTTTTTTTGAAAAACTGGCTCTCCTGACCCTTGTTTCGGGTTTGTTTTCCAGGGAAGCCATTGCTAAAGGCATAGATATGAAAAAGGGCAATTTGAAAGAAGGAGAAATCCAGCACATGGTTATTTTCAATCTTCCATATCCCGCGGGATCTGCCAAAGCCCTAAGCTTCCTGAAGGATGGAACACTTATTCTGAGCGGGATTCCGGTGGTAAAGGATTTCCAGGCTTTTAAGCAGGTGAGTCCGAAAAATGATTACCAGTATGGCTTTTCCATGGTCTTTTCAAGCCAGGCCGACTACACCACCTATAATGAGCATCCCGACCATGTGGCTTTTGTGGAGGATCGTTGGAAGAAGGAAGTGACAGACTTCCTGGAGATTGATTTTAAAAGCCCCTTCTAGTAATAGCCGCTTCCGTCCCAGCAATGGGTACATAGCTTTTCTTTGGGAAGCCCGATGGCCTCGATCAGATCGTCCAGGTCCTGGTACATTAGTGAATCGATTCCCAGGTTCTTTGCGATCTGTTCCACCATTTGTTTGTATTTATCAGTGGTTGGATCCGCATACTCTTCCAGATTTGCATCTTCCCCTTCGAGTTGTTTGATGGCTTTCCTGGTGGCAAGCTCCATGGGAGACCTGGATTGGGAGAAGTTCAGAAAGTTACATGGAAAGGTAAGGGGCGGACAGGCAATACGCATATGTACTTCAGCAGCTCCGGCCTGTCTGAGATCGGCTGTATTGTCCTTCAACTGGGTACCTCTGACAATGGAGTCGTCCAGGAAGACCATGCATTTCCCCTCAATCATGGCTTTATTGGGAATAAGTTTCATCCTGGCAACCAGGTCGCGCATATCCTGGTTCTGGGGCATAAAACTCCGGGGCCAGGTGGGCGTATATTTTGAGTAGGCCCGTTTATAGGGAACGCCATTATAGTTTCCGTAACCGATGGCATGGCCCACACCCGAGTCAGGCACTCCACAGACGAAGTCAGGTTTTACCGGATCTCTTTTTGCAAGTGCGGCTCCACAGCGGTATCTGACCTCATCTACGTTAATTCCTTCATAGTAGGAGGGTGGATAACCATAGTACACCCAGAGGAAGGAGCATATCTGCATCTTATCACCGGCCGGTTTCAGGGTACGGTACCCGTCGGCAGTTATTTCGACGATTTCACCAGGTCCAAGGTAATAATCAATTTCATAGCCGGTATTGGGAAAAGCGCAGGTCTCAGATGCCACGGCATAAGCCCCATCTTTTTTTCCTATGATGGCCGTGGTCCGGCCCAGTTTATCCCGGGCAACAATGAGACTTTCCGGGGTCAGGATTACCAGGGTGCAGGATCCCTGGACCCTGTTGTGGACGTTTTCGATTCCCGCAACGAAATCGGTCTCTTCACACACCAGGTTGGCTACCACTTCGGTGGGATTAACATTGCCCTGAAAATTCTCTGTAAAATGTCCCTTTTTTTCGAGAAAATAGTTTTCAAGCTCATCAATATTGACCATACGGCTTACAGTGGCAATGGCAAAGCGGCCCATATGTGAATTGAACATGATGGGTTGCGGATCGGTATCGCTGATGATTCCAATGCCTTTATTTCCGTTAAACTTGGACAGGTCGGGTTCAAACTTGCTTCTGAAATATCCATCCTCCAGGCTGTGAATCGATCTTCTGAATCCCTCTTTTTCGTTGTAGAATACCATCCCGGCCCTTTTGGTGCCAAGGTGGGAGTGATAATCGGTTCCATAAAATACATCGTAAACGCATTTCTGCCTGGCAATAGCCCCGAAAAAGCCGCTCATATTGGAAATAGTTTTAGGTTAGTCGTCGGGCTAAAACTAGGAAGAAAATGTGTGAAAGCAAACTAATTTTTCAGCAGCTAAAGTTGCGCTGCCTCCCATGCAATGATGGCCGATTTTCGATCCAGTCCCCATCGGTAACCATTGATTTCTCCGGTTTTGCGGACCACCCTGTGACAGGGGATCAGGAAGGCCACAGGGTTTTTCCCAACGGCGCTACCAGTGGCCTGCAGGCCCCGTGGATTGCCGACATGCTGCGAGACCACCTGGTAGGAGACCAGCTCCCCAAGGGGGATTTTTAACAGGGCTTCCCAGACCTTCAGCTGGAAGGAGGTGCCCTTTACAAAGAGCTTTAGCTTGCTCGCGGGATGCGCTGAAAAAAGACCTTCCGCAAGGGGGCTGGTGATACCGGGATTGTGTTCCAGTTTAGATTCGTTCCAATGTTGCCGGAGTGATTCAAGAGCTTCTTTCTCATCATTTATAAATTCCAGGGCACAGATGCGCTGTTCCGGGGTGACTGCCAGGATATATTTCCCGAAGGGACCCGCGTGAAAACCATAGTGAATAGTGATGCCCCTTCCATGTTTTTTATACTGACCGGGCGTCATCCCTTCCATATTAATGAACAGATCGTGAAGGCGACCGGTACCGGAGAGGCCTGCCTTATATGCGATCTCTTCAAGGGAGAGCTCAGCTCTTAAACACTCACGGGCATACTGAAGGGTCAGATATTGCAGAAATTTCTTGGGAGAGATTCCCGCCCACCTGGTAAATAGCCGCTGAAAATGATAGGGGCTCATGTTTACATGTGCGGCAATCTCCTCCAGGGAGGGCTGAGAGCTATGGTGAGCCCCGATATAGTGAATGGCAGCCTCGATGCGCTCGTAATCAATCTCTGCCTGCTTTCTTCTAATGCATAATCAGTTTAGCGGTAAAGATAAGCCCGCTACCTTCATACCAAAACCCGTTTCTTGCTTATTAGAGCAGGAGGTGCTGTTTTTCCTCATTTTTCCAGCCCGCCTGTGACTCGTACTTTACTTTAAATATCTTCAGGTCGGCCTGACTCTCATAATCTACGAAGTAGATCTTTTTATCGGCCTGGCTCTCATATTTAACAAAATACCATAAACCATCCTCGTCGGCCTGGGATTCATACTCAACAAAAAAGACTTTCAGGTCGCATTGCGATTCATAATCCACCACAAAGACCTTCAGATCGGCCTGGCTCTCGTATTCTACCCTGTAGACCTTCTGTCCCGCGAGAGATAATGGAACAGCGATGAGTACTGCCAGGATTATGTATATTTTCCTCATGATTCTGAATCTTAGTGTAAGTGGAACAGATCAAAAATTGGTCCAAAAAGAGATCAATTTATATCTTTGGTAAAATTCAGGTATAATGAAAGAAATCATTTGTTTCGGCGAAGTTTTGTGGGATGTACTGCCTGCTGGAAAAAAACTTGGGGGAGCTCCGCTGAATGTTGCTCTCAGGGCCCAATCGCTGGGTCATAATTCATCAATGATCAGCAGCATTGGCAATGATGGAATTGGTGTGGAACTGGCCGAAGAAATTCTCAGCCATGGAGGCACCCTGGCGCATATACAGGTAAGTGATGATTATGCCACCAGTGAGGTACTGGTTGAACTGGATGAATATGGTTCGGCATCCTATGAAATCAAGATGCCCTGCGCCTGGGATTATATTGCACTTCTGGAACAGGATGTGGAGGCCGTAAAAAAAGCAGATGCTTTGATTTATGGCAGCCTGGTTGCCAGAAACGAGGTTTCGAGGCATACACTTTTTGCCCTGCTGGAGGAGGCCTCATATAAAGTATTTGATGTGAACCTTCGCCCTCCTCACTATACAGCGGAAAGAATAGTGAGCCTGATGAAAGCAGCTGATTTTGTAAAGTTCAACGACGAGGAACTCTATGAAATATGTGCACACCTTGGATTTGACAACAAAGAGCTTGAAGCATGCATCCGTTTTATGTCGGAATATACCGGCAGCGAGCAGATTTGCGTGACCCTGGGAAAGGACGGGGCTGTTCTCTATTATAAGAATGTCTTCTACAGGAATCCGGGCTACAGGGTAACAGTGGCCGATACCGTTGGTGCGGGGGACTCCTTCCTGGCTTCCATTATCAGTCAGCTATTGAATCATGTGGCCCCCCAGGATGCCATTAACTTTGCCTGTGCCATGGGCTCCATCGTTGCATCGAGGAATGGTGCCAATCCGGAAATCTCCGAAGCAGAAGTTCAGGCAATGATCGAATCGCAGGCTTCAGGCTAAACGGGGGTGTATTATTGATCAGGTTTGGCAGGCAGGTTTGATTTCTGTCTTTTCCGGAAGGAGGAGGGGATCAGGTTAAAGCTTTTAATTCCGAATCGCCGGGCCAGCAATTCAAGTCCCAGTAAAGAGACCACTCCGCCTGGCAGGATCACCAGAGTGGTGAAGATGGAAAAGCGCCCCACATCTTTCAGCTGTTCGATGGCTGCTTTTACTTCCTCCTCGGTCGGGGGCTCTTTTCGTCCGCTCAAATCCAGTTTTGCTTCCAGCAGTTTAAAAAAGGAACGGGCCATCTGTTCGGTTTCCCCGGCCTCCTCCCCAACAGCACGAACGCCTTCGTCGATAAGAGACTTGGTTTTGCTGGCATATTTCTGTGCAAAAAGATAGCTCCGGTGATTCTTCACCGGCAGACTCCAGGCCGCTTCTTTCAGAGCCTTGAGCTTGTTTCGTAAGGCAGATTCTTTTTGCATGATTCTATATAATAAACCATGTTTTTGCATGGAAGTTCAATTTAACGCTTCCAAATCGAATCTATGTTATTTTAAGCAGTAACATACAGACAGTCCCAAAGTCCAAAAGACCATGTAAGACCGCAAAATAAGGGAAAAGAGAAGGTCTGTAATAGATGGATACCCCGATTAACAGGGCGAAGGGCAAAAATACCACCGCCCGGTAAATGATAAAATTTAAATCGGGAATAAATGGCAAGGTGCAATGTTGAATGGATAGAAATAAAACCGGAAGTAAAATGGCCATCCATTTTGCTTTCAAATGTTTTCGGAGCCTGGGCATGATATATCCGAAATAGGTGGCAAGTTCTGCAAAAGTAATGGTTAAGGGAAAAGCTACTAAAAGGATATAGACCAGCCAGTTTTCAATGGGGCGAAACATCATTTCATCTGGAACTCCTGGATCACCCCATATTAATACACTTATGAAATAGCCGGGAAAAAAAACAAGGGGTACTGAAATCAGGGCTAAGCCTGCAAAAACCAATATGTCTCTCTTTAATTCAGACCTCTTGAACCTGAATATATTGAAAAAGTTTACTGCTTCACGCTTAAACAAAAGATAGAGAAAGACAATGCTTACAATATTTGTCAAAGTAGCTGTCAGGATCCAGTATTTTTCAGAGATGACCCAGGATCTGGCAAACAAGGCAATCAATACCTGGAAGACCAGGAATAGAATCAGTCTGCCTGGAAGCATTGAGAGTAAAATCGATGCTGATATTTCTCTGGATTTTATATGCATTTATCAGGGAGTTTGAACTGGGAAATAGAGGGGATGACGGGCATTATAACTACGTATGAATTCCATCATTTTCTCTTTCTTTTCTCTCTTTCGCAGGGACTCATACCGGGCGCTTAGTTCAGGATCTCTTTCAAGAAGAACACCTAAAGATTCGATATCATATTCGCAAAGATCATTTGATTCAAAATCGAACAGGGAGATTTTACCTTCTGCTGTAACCATTGAATAGTAATACCTTCTGTAAAAAGAGCGATGGAGATCCTCCGTGGTGGTATAAGCGCTATTGGTGTCGCCATCAGCAAACCTGGATTTTTCGTGCGTTGTTGCAGAAGCAATGAACAGGGAAATATTTCCTTCGAGAATTATCCTCTGAAATTTTCCTCCCAGCATAATGTAAAGTTGATCGTTCAGGGCATAGCCCCATAAATCTTTTGTTTTCAGGGATGCTCTTACCCCGGATTCATCGTATAAGGTGATTTCCTCCTTAAGGATCATCTCATTGAAGAAGGCTTTGTTATAACTATTCAGATCCGTCACAATCCTGCCAAAGGGGACG
>Ga0180430_10004447_pt1 | contig 11822 bp, 7 predicted proteins | sample SS_ome_9_FD_132999 | JGI IMG/M metagenome (GOLD analysis project Ga0180430, IMG submission 132999) | Hypersaline lake sediment archaeal communities from the Salton Sea, California, USA - SS_1_S_2 metaG | ecosystem: Environmental > Aquatic > Non-marine Saline and Alkaline > Hypersaline > Sediment... | reverse complement strand
GAGAGCTGCAGGGAATGCCACGAAAAAGAGTTCAATCTCTTCCAGGGCTCGGATCATGATATGGCCATGGACACGGCCATTGCAGAAACTGTTCTGGGTGATTTCTCCGATGTAAGCTTTACGCATTTTGGGGTCACCTCCAGATTTTACGTCTCAGATGGAAAGTATATGGTACATACGGAGGGACCGGAAGGCGAGATGGTCGATTACGAAATTTCCTATGTATTTGGGGTCAGACCCCTGCAGCAATATCTTATCGAATTTCCCGGAGGAAGATACCAGTGCCTCCCTCTTTGCTGGGACACCCGCCCGGCCAGTCAGGGTGGACAGCGCTGGTTCCATATATACCAGGAGGAACGAATTCCACCCGGGGATGTCCTGCACTGGACCCGGGTCACGCAGAACTGGAACTATATGTGCGCCGAATGTCACTCCACCAACCTGAGAAAGAATTATTCCTATGCTGAGAAGGCCTACCACACCACCTGGTCAGAAATAGACGTAAGCTGCGAAGCCTGTCACGGTCCCGGTTCAGATCATGTTGACTGGGCCGAAAAGGTAGAAGCGGGCAGCAGTCCGGATATCTACCCCGACATGGGATTGGTGGTGCGCCTGAAAGATACCGACGATGCCACCTGGATCTTTCTACCCGACTCTGTCACCGCACGGCGTTCAGTGCCCCGGCAATCGGACGAACTGGTTCAGATGTGCTCCAGGTGCCATGCACGCAGGGCAGTAGCCACCGAAGACTACTACCATGGCGGTTCTCTGCTGGATACACACTGGCCTTCGCTTCTGGATGAAAATCTTTACTTCCCTGACGGACAGATCCAGGATGAGGTATATGTTTACGCCTCCTTCCTCCAGAGCAAGATGTACAATGCCGGGGTTGTATGCAAAGACTGTCATGAACCACACAGTGGTAAAATATATGTGGACGGAAATGCCCTGTGTTACCGCTGTCATATGGCCAGTGAATACGGCCCCAGGAAACACCACTTTCATGATCCGGCCAAGGAGGGAGCCAGCTGTATGGAGTGCCATATGCATGAGCGTACTTACATGGTGGTGGATCCCCGTCGTGACCACAGCATTCGAATCCCGCGTCCCGATCTATCTGACAAACTGGGCACCCCCAATGCATGCAACCAGTGTCACCCTGACAAAAGCATCAGGTGGGCCACCGACTATTTACGCGAATGGTATGGCGATGATCTGCTGAACACTCCACATTACGGGGAGACATTCTGGGCCGGCCGGATGCGTTACCCGGAAGCTCAGCAGGACTTACTCAGGCTTGGAGCCGACCAGGAACAGGCTCCCATGATAAGGGCAACAGCTATCTCTTTGCTTGGCGGATATCCCAATGCCTCCACATCCGGACTACTAATAAATACGGTAGTGGACCCTGATCCCCTGGTGCGCTATGCCACCATGACGGTACTAGAGTTTGCCGAACCCGAATTTATTGCTGACCTGGCTGTTCCCCGTCTGAGCGACACAGTGATGCTGGTCCGATTAATGGCGGCCAACTCCCTTGCAGGGGTTCCCCGGAACCTGCTACCCCCGGAAGCCATCGGGACGCTGAACAGCGCCCTGGAAGAGTACAATGCCTCGCTGATGATCAATGCCGACCACCCAAGCACCCACCTCAATTTCGGGAACTTATACCTGAATGCAGGCGATTATGAGAAAGCCGAGACATCATATAAAGAGGCCATTGAGCTTGAACCCGGACTCGTAGGGCCTTATATAAACCTGGCTGATCTTTACAGGAGACAGGGCCGAGATGAAGAAGGCGAACTTGTACTTAAAGGAGCCCTGGAGAAATATCCGGATCTGGCAGCCATCCACTATGCCCTGGGATTATTAAAGGTTAGGCAGGGCGAACATGCCCGGGCAATGGTCTACCTGGAAAGTGCCACACGATATGACCCGGACGATCCCCATTACATTTATGTATATGCCATAGGACTCAATTCACAGCAGCAGCCCATGGAGGCCCTTAAGGTGCTGAAGGAGGCTGAGAAAAAACATCCCTACGACCGGAACATTCTTTACAGCCTTGCCTCCATCTCCATGGAGAACGGACTGCAGAAGGAGGCCCTGGTTTATGCCGAAAAACTTGTGGAGTATTATCCGGAGGATCCGAACTATCAGCAGGTTTTGAGTGTTTTATCTAACTAGCAGAACAAAACTTGTTCCCGATGAGCGCATTCAAAAAAAGGCTCTCCTTTCTTGACCGCTACCTGACCATATGGATTTTTCTGGCCATGGCCCTGGGTGTAACAGCTGGCCATTTCCTTCCCTCCATTGCCTCTTTCTGGAACAGCATGAGCCGCGGTACCACAAACATTCCCATTGCCATCGGCCTGATCGTAATGATGTATCCACCCCTGGCCAAGGTTCGTTACGAGGAGCTGGGTGATGTATTCCGGAACCGGAAAATCCTGATCCTGTCGCTGGTTCAGAACTGGATTATCGGACCTGTGCTGATGTTTGTCCTGGCCATTGTCTTCCTGAAGGACTACCCCCATTATATGGCAGGATTGATCCTGATCGGGCTGGCCCGCTGCATCGCCATGGTTATCGTTTGGAACGATCTGGCAGAGGGGGATCCGGAATATGCAGCCGGACTGGTGGCCTTTAACTCCATCTTCCAGGTGCTTTTCTTCTCGCTCTATGCCTATGTATTCATAAGCGTGATGCCCCGTTGGTTCGGACTCGAAACCTTTGAAGTGGAAGTCACCATGTGGCAGATTGCAAAGAGTGTATTTGTCTACCTGGGTATTCCCTTCCTGGCTGGCTTCCTGACCCGGTTTTTCCTGATCCGGCTTAAATCCAAAGACCGGCAGGAGGCAAAAAGCTGGTACCATGCGCAGTTTATTCCAAAGATCAGTCCCCTTACCCTTGTGGCCCTGCTCTTCACCATATTTGTAATGTTTTCGCTGAAAGGTGAAACCATTGTGAAGATTCCCATGGATGTGGTCCGCATAGCCATCCCTCTGATCATTTATTTTGTACTTATGTTCCTGGTCTCCTTTTTTATGGGAAAAGCCATTGGCGCTGGCTACTCCAGAACAACCACCCTCTCCTTCACCGCTGCCAGCAACAATTTCGAGTTGGCCATTGCAGTGGCGGTGGCAGTTTTCGGAATCAACTCGGGGGAAGCTTTTGCAGCCGTAATTGGACCCCTGGTTGAAGTGCCAGTATTAATTCTACTGGTAGGCGTGGCCCTTTGGTTCCGGAAACGCTACTTCGGAGAAGAAACTGTCGAAAGCACAACTTAAGGGACTTATACTTGCAAATCCTGTCAATTATCGTATTTTTAATTCGAACACAGTCCCTATTGACCGCAGAAAATGACTAGCGACGTATTCCAGCAAAGCCTTGAGGATCATTTTAATGATCTAAATCAACTGGTGCATAAAAGCCTGGTGGAGGTATTTCGAATACATAAGGAAACACTGGAAAAGTATACTGCCGGTCAGAAAGACCTTCATAGTAAGAAGGACACTGACCTGGAGAGTGAAAATGCAGTCAAGAAATCTCTGGCTTTCCACAAAGCCAACCAGTTGATTTGCAATTGCTTGTATGCCGACATTACAGACGACAGCCCTCTTACGGGTATGTTAGCGGATATGAAAATTGCGCTCTCGGAAATGCCGGAGCCTGATGTTCCCGGGGAGCAGGTTCGTGTAAGACAACTTTACCGGTGTTTTCTTCTGCCACTATACCTGGACAGGGTTTCAGAGTTGATTCTGGAAATACGGTATGAGATAAGTCGCTCCATGTCAGTGTTCCTGGAGGACAACTTGAAACCTTTACCGGAGTTTCAGTGGGAAGAACGATATGAAGCCTTGCTGGTTAATTTTTATATGGAGAACCAGGAGGCTTTTGAGAATATTATAAGCCAGTCCGGTAAACCCCTCAGTTTTACCGGGTGGAAAATCTGGTACAGGAGAGGAAATACTAAAAGAGCTATCTCCAGGCTGGAATACCTGGAAAGGTCGTGGAGAATCACTTTCTATGCTCTCTTCGAAGACTGGAGATTCAGAGAACACTTATTTGCATTTATCCAGGAAGTAAAACTGCTCAAACTGGAAGTCAGTTCAATTTTTTCTGCAAGAATGCAGACCAGATTATACCCGGAACTGGAAAAGCAGAATGCCCTCACAACCCGACTGCTTGCCGAAATTCCAGATCCTGAGAAAGTCAACATGGAAGAGATCAGAAGTCACCTGGTGAAGGAGCTGTACAGGATGAATAAGGAGAAGAAGGAACACCTGGAAGAGCGCAAAGCTTATGACGATGCTGAGGGTATAGTTGGAATACTCCAGAAACTGGAAAGTGTAATCCAGGAGAAGTTACAGGAATTCCCCCCAAAGGTGGGCATGGTTAACTCTCCCGATTATAAACGAGGAATAAAGCAATCGGAGATCAGGTATTTCTCACCCAGTGAGTTTCTGGAATTTAGCAGCCTGGCAGATTTTATACAGGTACATCAGAAGCTTAAGGCAGAGTTGGGCAGGGTACTGGATAAGATTGTACGTGAATTTAAGGAATTCGAACAGATCATTGATTTCTATCTGGATTCTGCCATTTCTCTGACCGAGAAGCCAGATATCAAAGAAGAAGAAGTGGTCGGCGTTTTTCGTGAAGGAATTAACCGGCTTGAGGAAATCTGTCATCGAAACAAAGAAATGCTGATGGTTCTGGAGCGTGAAAAGTGGACTGAGATATCAGCAAATACTGAAGTTTTTATTGACTCGGTAAGGAAGCTCGAGGATAATGATAATGTTTTTAATATATACTCCCACCTTCTCAAATCTAAGGCCCTGGCCAGCTCGGCTCAGAACAAAAAACGGCTGATTTCAGGTCTAAAGAAATCATTTACCTGGATTTCGAATTTTAGTTCGGCTCATTTTGCATGGCTGAAAGCATCCTATGAAGACATACGGAAAAGACTGAAGCTCACAACTTCTTCAGCTACCATAACATCAGAAATCTCAAACTACCTTGCCGGGCTACGAAAACAGATATCCCAGCTCCCTGTGATTTACCAGCATTTATTCGAATCGGCCCCGGTAAAAGAATTAAACCTGTTCCTGAAAAGAGAGGCTGATACCGAAAAACTGGACCGATCACTTGCGGATTGGGAAAGGGGAAACTATGCTGCCACCCTTGTTAGTGGGGAAACTGGAAGTGGGTGTTCTTCACTGCTGGAGTATTATGCTAAATCCCTGAAATCGAAATACCCCATATTAAGCTTTCAATTAGATAATTTTTACTACAGTGGCGAGGACTTCTATACCCTGATCGGTGAAATCTTCAATCAGGAGGAGATCAGGGACGAAGAATCACTGACTCATTTTATCTCAAGCCTGACTGAAAAAATTGTGATCGTAGATGGTATTGAAAGAATGTTCATGCGAAAAGTGAATGGATTTGAATGTCTTCGAAAATTTCTTGCTCTGGTAGTTAATACCGACGATTATGTTTTCTGGATCTGTTCGGTTTCAAAAGTGGCTTTCAACTACCTGAACAGGACTGTTGCTCTTTCCGAACATTTTGATTACATCCTCGACCTTGACAACCTGAAGGGAAGCGATATCCGGGAAATCATCATGAAAAGGAACAGGTTAAGCGGTTACGGGGTCAGCTTCCTGAATCCCGTTGAAGGAATAAAGGAGGATGCAGAGCTGGAAGAGCTGGAAGAAATTTTCTTTAACGATCTGGACAGGGCGGCAGGAAGCAATATCGGCCTTTCGCTGATTTACTGGCTTCAGTCAGTTGAATCAATTGGCGATGACGGGATAAAGGTCAGGAAATTCTCATTACCCGATCTTGATTTCCTTAATAATCTTCCGGCCAGGAAAACATTTGTGCTCCTGCTGGTTGCCCTGCACGGGAAAATATCGGAAGATTATCTCGCCCAGGTGGGCAACTCCTCTTTTGAAGAGAGTTCGGACCTCTTATCCTTACTCAAAGAAGATGCAATCCTGGTGCGGCAGGGTGAATATTTTGCTCTGAACGGGATTCTTTACAGGCATGTAATCAAGCTTTTGAAAGACAGGAATTTAATTCATTAATCCATGAAAGCTCAACGGGCCATACTGATAACGGGGATGATACTGATGCTGGGGACCTCTGCTTCTGGTCTTGCACAATCAGATACGCTTGCAACAGATTCAATTTCAGGCAATGTTGGCTTGATCGCCGAGATGGGTTCAGAAACCCGGGCACTTTCGGATTATTTCTCCTTCCCCAAACTCCTGGTCACTATACTCATTCTTGCATTGACCTTTATCTTCCTTCGGGTGGTATCCGGACTATTAAGCGTATGGGGTGAAAGGACCACCAGGCACAGAGTGACCATCAAAGGGTTTATCCCTGTTGTCAGGATTGTGATCTGGATCGCATCCTTTTCCTTTATTATCGTTGCCATCTTTCGCCCACCCATGGCTTCGGTACTGGCTATTTCTGCATCCATTGGGGTGGCAGTGGGCTTTGCCGCCCAGGATTTGCTCAAAAATATTTTCGGAGGCATCATCATCATAATCGACAAGCCCTTTCAGATTGGCGACAAGATACAGATTGGTAATCACTATGGAGAGGTCACGGGCATCGGGCTGAGATCAACCAGACTGATCACACCAAGCGACAATCTGGTGACCGTTCCAAATGCCGAAGTCATGAGCCAGGCAGTTGCAAATGCCAATGCCGGAGAAGAGAACTGCCAGGTAGTAACAGAAATCTACCTCCCCTTAAATGCAGATATCGCACGCATTAGAAAAACCGCTCTGGAAACTGCCCAGGTGTCCCGTTATGTATTCCTCAACAAACCTGTAGTTGTACTTTTTTCGCAGGTAGATGTGGGCCAGAGAGTGTTGCTCAAAGTAAAGGTAAAGGCCTATGTGAATGATTTACGCAATGAATTTCAGTTTCAGAGTGAGGTTACAGAGGTTCTTACCCGCGAATTCGCCTCTTTCTACAAGGATACAGACCTGGTCTGAGCCAGCTATCCAATCAGCATTTTGCCTGTTTGGCCATTAATAAGGAAAGTATTATATTTGCATCCGCTTAAATGTTAAGCAGCGTTCTAAACAGAGACTAAATACCAAAGATATATTGCGGGGTGGAGCAGTTGGTAGCTCGTTGGGCTCATAACCCAAAGGTCGTAGGTTCAAGTCCTACCCCCGCTACTAAAGAGGACTCCTCATCAGATTTGATGGGGAGTTTTTTATTTATACCCTCTGAATCCCTTTTAAATTATGACTTTGCGAGAAATAAGGAATTCACTTTTGAGGTTAGATATATCGTCTTTCTCATTTGTTTTATACGGGATTAATCAATATGAACAGGGATTCGTTATCTTTACAATACTGCATGAAAGCAGTTTTGTGCACAATGACAAAATTGAGAATAAATACTACACTATTCTTGCTTGGGATCTTTATGTTCCCAGTAATATTCCAGCCGTGGCATATTTTTCAGCACCATGGCCATGACCAAGAATGCTCCGTTCATGCGCATCACCATGACCCGAACTGCGATCATGAACCAGTACTGCCCCTTGTAAGCATACAAAGCCACGATCACAGTCATGATCCTTGCTATATTTGTGATTATAAGTTTCCGGTCAAAGATTTACCTACTCTTTGCGCACTGGAATTTACTACTCATCAATTCAAAGAATTACAATCAGTAAATTTAGTCATCTCTGATCTGCAGCGGGTATATTCCCTGATCAAACCTCGTGCGCCCCCCTGTTCCTCCCCGGAACTTTCCTGATGGATTCTACCCCTTCTCAATTTACCTCTATCTAAGTATCAATGCGTACAGTATGAAATTTCTGCTGGTACTGTTGACGGGTATGATTATTTTTATTCAGCCTGCAAACAGCCAAATTACATTTAAGATCACCGGCACAGTAGTCGACGAAAAGGACCGTCCTTTACAGGGAACCACCATTGTTCTCAGTCCGGGCAATATCGGGACTGCAGCTGATGCAGGCGGACGTTATATCTTCTCAGGATTACAGTCTGGCAAATATGTCATGCATGCATCCTTTATTGGATATGAGGACCATACCGACACCCTGGTTATTGAAAATAATATGGAGTGGGATATCAGGATGGAACCCTCGCTTGTGAACCTTCAGGAGGTGGTTGTTACAGGCGATTATGAAGAGATTAGAAAAAGGGAGGCATCCCTGAACCTGGAAATAGTCAATGAAAAGTATCTGAAGCAAAACCTGGGGGGCAGTATTATGAACTCGCTTGAAAGACTGCCGGGGGTCAGTACCATTGATATTGGTTCGGGGCAATCCAAACCTGTGATCCGGGGACTTGGATTCAATCGTGTTGTTGTGATTGAAAACAATATCAAACACGAAGCCCAGCAATGGGGAGCAGATCATGGACTGGAAATTGACCAGTATGCCGTTGATCAAGTTGAAGTCATCCTGGGTCCTGCCTCACTCATGTACGGTTCGGATGCCATAGGCGGAGTCATTGATATGAAAAACAGCCAAATACCAGCTGAGAACAACTTCGGCGGAGCGATTGAACTGACCGGCAAGACATACAATGATTACCTGGGGACATCCATTTCGCTCTATGGCAGAAAGCATAGTTTATTTGGCGATTTCCGGATAAGCATCCTTGATTATGGTGATTATAAAGTCCCCACCGACAGTGTGGATATTTATTCGTACCGGGTAGCGCTGGATGAGAGGCACTTGAGAAATACCGCAGGTAATGAATTGAACCTGCATACGTCCTTCGGGATAGTTCAACCAAGATTTCAAAGCAGGTTTCATATCAGCAGCGTAAACAGCAAGAGTGGATTCTTTGCCAATACACATGGACTGGAGCCCCGCAATGTGGATACGGAATTGCACGATCAATCGAACAGGGATATTCAATATCCTTCCCAAAGGGTTCACCATTTTAAAGCGATCAATACAAGTCACTATGGCTGGGATCGTATAAGACTGGAATTTGATCTGGGTTTTCAGCGGAATTTCAGGCAGGAATGGAGCGAGTATGTGGATCATGGGTACATGCCACCGGTTTTTCCGGATACCCTGGATTTTGATTCCGACCTTGAACGACAGTTCGAGAAATATGTGTATTCCGGAAATGTTGATCTGTCCTACCCCTTCACAGACAAAACCAAACTCAACCTGGGGGTAAACAGCGATTTCCAGGACAATCGGATTGACGGTCGTGGTTTTATTATTCCTGTATTTAAGCAACTTACTACTGGAGCTTACATTTATGCCAAGCACGCTTTCTCTGAAAGGAGTTTGATCCAACTGGGTATGCGTTATGACTACGGTCGTATTAACTCGGAAGATTATTATGATTGGTTTCCGTCGCCGGTGCTTGTAAACAATGATACCAATTTGCAGTATCTGCAAAGAGCTGCTGCTATTAGCCGCTCTTTCTCAAATGTAAGCTGGTCCCTGGGTTATAACCTGAATCTCGACAGATGGTCCGTTAAAGCCAATATGGGTAAAAGCTTCCGCATGCCCATTGCCAAAGAGCTGGCAGCGAACGGAGTGAATTATCACCGCTTCAGTTATGAGGTCGGTGATCCGGATTTATCTCCGGAAGTATCATATCAGCTTGATGCCGGTGTTGAATACAGGTCGTCACGGCTGGCAATAGGTACCAGTCCCTTCCTGAATTATTTCCCGAATTACATTTACCTGAATCCGAGTCCGGAACATGACCAGCTTTACGGGAACGGGAACCAGGTGTTTTACTACACCCAGAGCAGGGTATTTCGCTACGGAGCCGAATTGCATGCGCATTACGAGCTGTTCAGATTCCTTCAACTGGGCCTTATGGGTGAATATGTCTATTCCGAGCAGCTTTCAGGTGAGAAGAAGGGATTTACCCTGCCATTCTCACCACCGGCTTCCGGGATTTTCAATATCAAGTACCAAAGACATGGATTGAAATTCGCTGAATATGCTTATTTCTCTTTTGATTACAGGATCACTGCCCCCCAGAACAATATCGTTCCACCGGAAGAAACAACGGACGGCTACCAGGTAATCAATCTTGGATTTGGATGCGATATTCATCTCAATGGTCAAAAGCTAAACCTCTCTATGCAGGTGCATAACCTGTTTAACTCGAAGTATTTTAATCACACCAGCTATTACAGGTTGATAAACGTCCCTGAACCCGGAAGGAGTTTTATTTTGAACATCACCCTTCCATTTTCAGGAGAAATAAACAAGAATAAAAATGATAAATAGTATAAACATTATGAAAACAAGAAAGATTCTATTTGCAGTTACCCTGGCCACAGGATTATTTTTTACCGCATGCCAGGAAACTCCGGGACCGGAAATTGATTTACTGGAACTGGGATATGAGAACAGTAATATCACTTATGCAGGCTCTGATCTGCATATTGAAGCGGACACCTTAGCCGCAGGTAACATTGAAACGATACAGATAGTGATACACCCTGAAGGGGAACATGAAAAAAGTGCCTCAACAATTTCAGATGAGGATGAATGGGAAGTTGATACCATATATACCGAGTTTTCGGGTTTGAAAAACACGACTTTCCATAAACACATTGATGTTTCTGTGCATGCTGAAATCGGACATTATCATTTCCATTTCATCGTTACGGATATGGAAGGCCGGCAAAGTACTGTTGAAGAAGAACTTGAAGTACAGCAACCTGATGATGCAGCTGCTCCGGAAATGACTATCTCCTCTGCACCTGAAAACAACCAGGAATTCAGCAATGGTGAAACCATGAGTATTTCCGGTTCTGTAAGTGATGATAAGGCCCTGGGAGGAATGTATATCGGTCTGGTTCGTGCAGACCAGGGTCTGAGTGATGCGGAGGTGAATTCCACCAATACGATTGCCCTGCTGCATACCCATGATTTTGACAGTCCCACAGCACACGATTTTTCGGCAAGTATCGTAGTGGGTGCCGCTCAGGATAATGACATGACGCCAAAGGATATTACAGGAGATATTGCCTGGCAATCGGCCTCCTACTATATCCTGGTAAAATGCAAAGATGCTTTTGGCGGGAGCTGGACCTTTTCAGATCATTATCCTGTTAAAATTAACTATTAATTTATTGCTATGAATCCTTATAGAATCATCTTCATCCTTTTTCTAATGATCGTGTTAAGCACATCCTGTGAAAAGGATATTGATAAACAAAAGCCAATCATCGACCTTAGCATTTCGGATGCTTTCCCCGTGAACTGTGACACCCTTTACTTTGGAGAGACCTTTGAATTAAAGGTATTATTCTCCGATAATGTAGCATTGGGATCTTACAGTATTGATATACATAATAATTTTGACCATCATTCACACAGTACGGAAGTTTCAGAATGTGAACTTGATCCAATTAAAGACCCAGTCAATCCCTTTAAGCTGATTGAAGAATATGATATTCCTAAAGGCCTGATGGAATATGAGACGGGCCTGTTCATTTCAATTCCTGCCGGTAATGGGACTGGATCATTTGATGAAGGGGACTATCATTTTTTCATCAGTCTGACCGACGCAGAGGGGTGGTCAACACAAAAAGGATTGAGTATTAAAACTCTGCACAGAGAGGAAAACTGAGATTTGATTCAATATTAACTACTTCCATCAAATCCTTCCTCAATTCGAGGTTAGATATTTCAGTCATATAGTCTACTACGAAGGACTCCTCATCATTTTTGATGGGGAGTTTTTTATTGCATCTCCTGCATCGCTTTTGAATTGTGACTTTGAGGAGAATAAGAGACTCCCTTTGAAGGTTAGATATTTCCGGTT
>Ga0180430_10004446_pt1 | contig 11823 bp, 4 predicted proteins | sample SS_ome_9_FD_132999 | JGI IMG/M metagenome (GOLD analysis project Ga0180430, IMG submission 132999) | Hypersaline lake sediment archaeal communities from the Salton Sea, California, USA - SS_1_S_2 metaG | ecosystem: Environmental > Aquatic > Non-marine Saline and Alkaline > Hypersaline > Sediment... | reverse complement strand
GCCGCGCGTGAATGCCTCTCTTAAGGAAAATGCACTCAAGCGGGGCATGTTTCCGGAAATGGCCGTTGCCTTTCTGGACGTGACTCGGCTCAAGGGACACCTCTTCAACAGGGACGGCTGGGGAGGCTTCATCACCTGGAAGCTCCACCCCCATTATCAGAACTTTCTCGACGGCCGCTGGCCCGTTATCGGAAAAAAAGTGCTGTCCGATCATGCACGGATGACAATTCGAAAAGATGCAGAGAGGCTGTTTGAAGCTTACGCAATAGAGATCTTTATCGAGGACGCTGAACACTACTACTCGGCCCCGCCGCCGGGCACTGACGGCTGGTGGCTTGCATGGGGGGACGAAACCGCGGTCGTACTCGTAAGAAAGGGCCCTAACCTGGATTACAATACGAAATCCATCTGCAGGTTCTACGAACGCAGACCAAACTTGAGGCCCATGGCCACGTGGCCCGTGGCACTAAAGAACAGGGATGGCAGACCATCACCCGTTGATATTCCGTCCATGCTCGAGCGCTGTAGCGCACCTCAGGCCCCGAAGTAATCAAGGATAAACCTGCCGAGGCCTCCTTCGGCCGCTTTCAAAGGCGCGGTAAAGGAGGCCGCATTCTTCACTTCGTCGGATGCCTCGGGCATTGCCACACTGCATCCGGCTTCGATCAGCATGGGAATGTCGTTGAGCCAGTCGCCCGCGGCCATGACGGATTCTTTTTCGAGGCCCAGGTGATTCATCAGCCACTTCAGGGCGCTTCCCTTGTCGTCGCTGCCCGCGCGAACTTCGAGATGATGCCATCTGCTGCGTCCTGATGCATAGATCCTGGGCGTTATTCCGGGTATGTGGCCGAGTCTTTGGGCGGCCTCTTTTACGTCCTCAACGTCGCCTATCATGTGCAGCATGGGCATGTCGCCCGGAGGCGAGCGGGTCCATCCTTCTTCGTGATCGTACCGCCTGTGACCCCACAGCCTTAGAAGCCGCATGCGATCGTCTGCCCTGTCGCCCTCGTACAGTACGTGATCCGTAAAGATTCCGTAGGCTGCAATCCGCCGCGGTATTTCTTCCAGCACGCTCTTTACCGTGCCGTCGTCAAGCAGACGCGCGTACAGCACGGTCCCGTCCGGATCGAGAATCATGGAACCGTTGTGAGCTGTCACGGGCACTGAAATCTGCAGCCTGCGTGCGAATTCAACTACGCTGGAGGCCGCCCTTCCCGAGGCGACGGACAGTTGAACGCCCCTGTTCCTGAGAAAGTCAAAGGCCTCGGCATTCAGCGGCGGAAGATTTTCTTCCCGGTCAATGGTCGTACCGTCCAGGTCGGCAACGAGGAGTTTTATTGTACTTCTTTTCAAGGGATTATGCTCTTTTTGCGCTCTTCATCTTTTAATTCATTCTCAATAAGTGTATTAACAAAAAAGTGATGTATGCGTAATATGTTAATGATTTATTTCATTAATTAATTTAAGGTTCATAGTCGGTCCCATGAAAAACAGGCAGAAAGGCAAACCACCGGACTTCATCCGACCTGGATGGGAAAAGGTCCTCGTCCGCCTTAAAGAGGAGCTGGAACATGAAAAGGACAGCGTGCGCCGCAGCATGCTGCTTTTCGAAACAGCGGAAATACTCCTTAACGAGAAAAACGACGAGGACGCAGCATCAAAGCTGCTGGTGGAGGCCGTGAACCTCAACCACGGACTTTACGCCGCCGTAAGCAGGCTGCTTTACATTCATTCAGGCAGGCGTTCACTCAAAAACATCCTCAGGCTGCTGTCCTCGGAAAGGCGCGCGCTCGACGGCGAAAAAGACTCGGCCAGGATATTTACCATGGAGGGGCTTTATCGATGGGTGTTCGGGGAGCCGAGGGAGAGTTTTATCAGGAGCCTGGACAGCGCGCTCGAGGTCGACCCCGATTACACCACCGCCCTGCTGCTGAAGTCGGCGGGGACCAGGTACAGCCCGATGGAAAGGCTCGATGCCTACACCCGCCTCGCTTCGAACACGCGCCACGGGGCATGGCGTGCGGCCCTTCTCATTTCGGCGGTGTTTTCGGCATTCGAAGCCGAGGACAACGCAAGGGCGAGACAACTTCTCGCAGACCTGAAAAATGTCGACTGCGACAACAGGAACAGCGTTGACATGTTCCTCGCGCTTGCCGCTCTCGAGGGAATGGCCGGCATGCACACCGAACAGGCCGAATCATACGAAAAGGCCGCCGGCGTTTTTACGCATCTGCTGGGTGCGGACGAGGACGTAACCGAAATACTCAGGGGCTGGACGCGCAGGCAGATGCTGGGTGCTGCCGGCTCCATGCTGCAGCAGGCGGCCTGGACTCTCATGAGAACGGCCGGTCACGGCGAAAGGGTGCTTTCGCTTCTTACCCGCGCGCAGGAAATACTCAGGGACTCGCTCCTGTTGAAAAACGAGCGGGCCCTGTTCCTGTGTCGCGAGGGGCGCTTTGACGAAGTGCTCGATATGGATGGAGCCGTCGACTGGCTTGAAAAGGAATTTTTAAAGGACGTTGAGCTTCTTTCCACGGGAAAAAGAAGCGATGCCCCTGTGGATTCAGATGCCGGCGCTTCCTGTTACGAAGCATTCAGGGAACTGGAAAGGGCGTACTCCCGGAACGAGTCCGCCGGGGCGATTTCCGACAGGGTGCTGTCTTTTGAAAACCTGCCGGACACCGTTGTGGTCTCCAGTCTGCTTCGAGCCTGCGTGCAGGCGGGGCCGGACGATGCAGCAGCCGTGTTTAACCCACACGCTCTTGCCCGGGCCGCTGTCAGGGCACCGCACATGATGCCGGTGGATGTCGCATCCCTGTTATTGTATGCGGCCGGGGCCTTGGACGAAGACAAGGTAAACATGATGAAGAGGGTTGAGGGTGCCTCCGACAGGGAGACAGTGTCAAACCTCGCCCTGCTGGCGCATCATGCCTTTAACGGTCTGGACAGGCCCGCGCTCGCGGTGGAGCTGTACGACAAAGCCGTGAGCGAAAAAGGACCGCTGCCATGGGCGTCATTTATTTCTTCTCTCGCCAGCCTGAGTGCGGGAGACGAGCAGTCGGCGGCACAGCGATGGATCGAAATAGCGAACGCTTTCAGTGGAACGCCGGCAGAGGCCGACTTCATGGCGGCAGGGGCCTGGCTCACGGGCACAGACCCTGCCATGGCCCACATTGCCACGGAGCTGATAGAAAAAGTTCTCGAGATCGATCCCGCTCACCCCCTTGCCTCCAGCGTAAAGCAGGCGGTCGTTCTCGAGGCCGAGAACTACAGGGACCTGGACGAAGCCCTTCAGAAACAGTCAGAGGCCACTTTCGATCCCGGTGACGCGGTCCGGATTGCACTGGCCAGGTCGTTCCTTCACGGCCATCAGCTGGGTGATACTCAAAAAGCGCTCGAGTTCATCATGGACGTTCATAATGACATTATCGATTCGGGCTCAAAAGAAGACACGATTGCAGTGCTGTGGTACGCGGCATCCCTTGCCGAACAGAACGCTGACTACGAAGCGCTCAAGGGCCTGCTCGAAGAAATAGTTGAAAACGGCAGCCCGGGCGGTCGCATTCACTCGCTCAGCTGCCTGAGACTGGCCGAAATCAATTCATGGGTGATGGATTCGGTCGATGAAGGCGCCGGAATTTTCGAAAAGATTGATTCTCCGCCCGGCATCGCGGATGCGGCGTTTCTCGAAAAAGCATTCGCCCTCGCCATGCAGGGCGACACGGAAAAGCTGATCACCCTGCTTCCGGAAAACGGGGAGACCGGAAAGCTTACAAAACGGTGCGTGTGCGCACTTTCTGCAGCTGCGGCCCTTGCCGGAGGGGACGCGGAATCATTCTCCCTGAACGCAGCCGGCCTCGGCGATGATGATGCCGGAGGCTGGCGGCTTCTTGCATACCTGGCCTCGTGTTCACAGGGAAATGAAAAAGAAGAATGCGCAGAAAGCCTGCTGGACAACAGAACGCCGCCCGGCGTCCGCTTCTGCATCGGCACGCGGCAGCCGGCGGTGAAGTCGCCGTCTTCGCTCGAGGACTTCATGCGGCAGGGCATGCTCAGACTGCCTTCTCCCACCGCGCTTGATGATGCGCAGATAATGTGGGCCGCGGACAGGGCGGACTCTTCATGGCCTTCCATGTGGAGAGCGGAGCTTTTCCGCAGGCGCTCGGCCCTTGCCGCGGACGACGCTGAAAAAGCGCACTACCTGCTCGAGCTTGCCGAGGCGCTCGAAGACATGGACGAGATCGAAGAGTGCACGGAAGTTTTTTCCGAGTGCATCTCGCTCGTTCCCGGACACCTGCCGGCACTGAGAGGGCTTGCAAGGACTGCATGGCTCGCGGACAGGGTGAGCGTCGGAGCAAAGGCCGAGATAGAGCTGGCCGAATACGCTCCCGATCCGGCCGAAGCCGCTGCCGGCTGCTTCAGGGCGGCCAAGCTGTGGATGACGGAGGGAAACAGGGAAGAGGAGGAGGCCGCATGCCGCAGGGGCCTGGAGTATGACCCGGGACACGATGGATGCTTTAATCATTTAAAGGATATCTACATCGAAAACGACGATCACGAGGCGCTCAAGAGCCTTTTGTGGAGCAGGACAGAGGTCGAGAAGGACTTCAAGACGCTAGGGGCGCTGTATTCGGATCTCTCGGATTCCCTCATAGCCGTGGACGACATCGACGGAGCCATGGAAGCGCTCGACCGCCTTCTGAACGTGGACCCGGATCGCAGCGACGCGATTCGCACAAAGGCCTTTCTGCTTCTGGAAGCCGAACGCTGGGAGGAAATGCTCTGGGTGGTCGACGACCTCGGCGGTGAGCAGAGCGATGTAGGGGAACTGAGGGACCTGTGGTTCAAGGCCGCTGAGATAGCGGAAGTAAAACTGGAGGACGTGGACAGGGCCGTGGGCTATCTGGAAGGACTCCTCAGGCGCGGGGATTCCGACCCGCTCACTGCACAGGCGCTTCTTGAGATGGCGCTAAGGCACGGGCTTCATGCCGAGGCGGCCGACGCCAGGGCGGAGCTGGCTTCAATGGCCATGATGGATGACAACGTGGAAGTAGCCGTCGAACATCTGAAGAAGGAGTCCCGCCTGAGACTGAAGGATCTGAAGGACAAGGCGGGCGCAAAAGAGGCCCTCGGCAGGCTCCTGGACATACACCCGCTGGACATGGAAATCCTGGAGGACTGGATCGACCTGGAACCTGCGGCCGCAGAAAAGGAAAGAAGGCTGCACAGGGCCGCGGGCGAGCTGAGATCGAAGTACCTTGCATCGCCTGACAAGCCCGACGGTGTGCGCAGCCTGCTGCACATAATGCGGCTGAGGGAAGATGCCGAGGGAGTGCGGCTGGCAAAGGATCTGCTCGAGGAGCTGGATCCCGGAAAGGCCTCCATACCTCCGCCCAGGCCGTACACTCCACGGGATCCCGAAGGCGTACTTGGACCCGAACTGCTCAGCCAGCTCAGGCATCCTGACGATGCAGGCGCCGGACACCTGATCATGAGCCTTACGGCGCCGTACGCTTCAGAGCTTGCCGGCCGCTCGCCCAGGGATCTTAAGAGAAACCTTGAAAAGCTCAGCCCCCTTGACAGCGGGCATCCCGTGGCCGCCCGCATCATAAGGGCGGGGGAAGCCGCGGGCATTGGCCCGGTGCAAGTTTACGAGGGAGGCGATCCCTTAAGCATAGGCGCTGTCGAAGGCGAGGGAATCTGCATTCGGGCAGGGTCGCAGGTGGGTGCGGATTTGAGCCCCAGGCTAACTTTCAGCCTGGGAAGGGAGCTGTGGATTGCATCCCTGGGGCTTGCGGCCTCGGGTGACGACATAATAGACCGGCTTGCATCCGGCATTGCCGCCGTCTGCATCAGCGCCGGCCGGGACACTGCTCTTTCTACAATTGCTGACACAACCGCGCGCGTAAAGGACAACGTAAGCCGGGTTCTGCCGAAAAACGTTATGAACCAGGCGGCACTCGCCGTCTCCGGCATGGAACAAGTCAGCGAAGCCGGAATTCTGGACATGGCGACTGCGGCCGTTCTCTCGGCAGACAGGTATGCCTTTGTGCTCTGCGGCGAAGTAAGGGAAGCCGTAGCCTGCATCAGGACGGCCGGGAATGAATCAATGAGCAGGCTTTCCGTACGCGATCGCCTGAATGCACTTTTCGCTTTTATAGTATCGGACGAAGTCCTCAGGATCAGGCGATCGCTCGGCCTGTGCCCTGAGAAGGACGAGGTGTGAAGAACGGTATGGATAAAGACACGGACAACGGCGTAAAGCAGGACGAGGGCCGGGTACCCCTGGAACTCATGCGCGAGAACGCTGAAATCAGCGCTCCCGATCACCTGGGCGCCGAACAGCAAAGGCGCATCATGGATCAGGTCCGCTGGTCTGAATCGGCCGCCATTGCCGAAAAGGACCCTGCGCGCCGTGCGCTTCTGCTGATGGAATCCGGCCGTCTTTACGAAAGACGCCTGGCAATGCCCGAGATAGCGCGTAAGCGCTACACTGCGGCACTGATGGCGGATCCTGAACTTGAAACCGCAAGGCAGAGCCTTGTCAGGCTGTCTGTAAGGCTGGACGCGGATGCTTCGTCCGGGGAGAAGGTTGACACGGCCAAAGCTCTCGAAAAGGCAATTGAAGAGACCGCGGGCAGTGCAAAATCAGTCAGGCTGCTGGATCTCGCTGCAATAAGGGAAGCTGAAGGCGATGCACAGGCAGCGGGCGAACTGTATTCCCGTGCAGTGAAAGAGGACGCGGAAAATACGGCCGCGAACATCCACGCGGCCCGCTGTGCGCTGAAAGAGGGCAGGACTCAGGATTTTCTCGACTGCGTAAATAATCTCGAAAAAGTATTCACGCGCCATAACGACATGAGCACGGACGCATTTCTCAAGTGGACGGGCGCGCTCATGGACAGGGATTTTGAAAGCTCTGAAAAAGAGAGGGACTCATCGATTCCCCTGCCAGGCCTTTTTGATGCACACTCCTTTGTGGCTGCAGCCGCATCTGCAAGAAAGGGAAACCTGCACGAGGCCGCATCCATTCTCAATGTCAGCGAAGAACATCTGCGGGATCCGGATTCTCAGCCTCTATTGCGTCTGAAGGGCGCCCTGATGTCGGCCGTAAAAGACGCGGGCAGTGACGGCCCGGTCGAGACGGTGCCGGGAAATGAATCCGAAGTTCTGCTGGATCTCGCGCTCAGAACGGGCCGGGGCATGACGGCGGCTCAGAAGGAAGCGGCGGCGGCCGCACTTGTTGACGGAATCAGCGACCAGGATGCCGGCGGTCGGGATCGCGGCGGCACCTATGCACGTACGCTGAATCGTCTGCGGCTTCTTTACCTCTGGGCTGCAAAGGAAAACGAAAGCGCCGTGGAAATTGCCAGGCAGGATGCGGAGGGTGACGCGGCCGGCGTGTTTTATGGAGCCCTTAACAAGGTTCTTTCCGGAGGCCGGGCGGGCCTGGACGGCGGGGGCGTGTCCAACGCGGTTGAGGCGCTTCAGATGATGCGGACGGCTTCGGGCGATATGAAAGCGGTAGAGAGCTTTATTGAAGGTATCGAAGCAGACGGCGCCACGGGTTTTCATCTTCTTCTGGCCGCCAGGCATGCCGCGGACAGGGAGTGGGAGGCACTGTCATCGCGCCTCGACGGCATTCGCGACATTGCGGGAAGCGCGGAAATACGGAAGATGTTCGATGTAGCCGGTGCCCTGATCAGGGCGCGCGCTGCCGGCCCACACGAAGATACCGCGTCCTCTGATGAGGCCGCGTCCTCTGATGATGATGACATACCGCTGTACTTTCTCATGCTTGAATACGGAAAAGACCTGGAACATGCATCCAGGGTACTGGCCGACGCGGGCCGGATGGAAAAGGATGCGACCCGGCGCGCATATCTTACCGCGGCATCCGGAATTCTGATCGCCGGATCCGATCCCGAAAGCGCGCTCGAGCTGTACACCGAAGCGCTTGAACACGACCCTGCATGCGCCCCCGCCCTTTTCGGTGCGCTCGGGCTGATCCCCGGGGGCGACGAAAAAACTATCGGCATTCTCAAGGCGGCCGCGGACAGTGTTCAGGATGCAGACCTTGCCGCATTCTTTGAACTTCACCTGGCAGTGGAGGCAGCCCGCTCGGGCTTAATGCAGCAGGCAACGGAATCACTTTTGAAGGCGGCGGATCAATGGCCGGATGACGATGGGATCGAGCGCCTTCTTCGCATACTCGATCCAGAATACGCCACGGAAAAGGAACCTTCGAAGCGTGCGTCTTTAGTAGAAATAGTCGCTTGGGCCGCAGGGTCAAAAAGCGCCAGGGCCGAAGCCATCGTGGGAAGGCTCGCGCCCTCATTATCCTCGGCCCAGGACCGCTGGCTGCTCGAAAGCCTCCTGGACTGGTCATGCATCTTCGACTGCCGCATCCCGGACATGAGTTCGATCCCGGACTTCAGCGAAGAGGACTTCATCCCGCCCGTTCACTTTACGAGTTTTGCAACGGGCACTAAGCTGCTGAGATCCATTCAAACTCTTCCGGATGCCTTGAACATGATAGAGGAGGCCTCGAAAGACGCGCCCGGAAGGCTCATTCCGTCCGCACTGAGCACTCTGTACAGGCTGGCGAACAATCACAGGGAACAGCTCATGACCGCCGCGGCCACACTTGCCGACCAGATCAGGGATACTGCGGACTCGGCGTCATTGAACCTGATCGCCATGATGCTGTGTGACATCTATCCTTCCGAACACATGGACGCGGGCACAGTTGCAATGAAAATAGCGCGTAAAAACGCTCTCGAAAGGGATGCGGTCAGACGGGCGAAGAGAATGGCTGCAAAGGAGCGTGATTTCGAACTGCTTCACCAGTTGTGCATAATGCAGGCGGACATGTGCGAGGATGCGCTTAACAGGGCTCTTTTTTCCGAACAGGCCGCGCGCGCGCTTCAGACATCGGGAGACACCGACGGCGCTCTCGAATTGTTCACCCGGGCCACAGGCGCACGCCCTGTTCCGGTTACTTCCCTCCTCGGCATGATTTCACTCAACCTTGCCGCAGGGAAGTACCGCGAAGCGGCGGACGCGATGCAGACGCTGGCCGAAGCCTCGTCGGTCAGGTCCCGCAGAATAGAGGACCTCCACAACTGCGCCGTTATCCGTGAAAACAGACTGAATGATCTGTCGGGCGCGGTTTCCGCTTATGAGCGCATAATGGAAATTGATCCCTCCCACCCCCTGGCATATTCGCGGCTTGCAGAGATCCTGAAGCAGAAGGGGGACAGAAGGGGCTTTGCCGCCATCACGGAAAAACACCTGTCCACGGTAAGGGATCCGGTCAGGCGCATCGAGATATTCCGTGATCTTGCAAGGCAGAAGGAGGCACTCGGGGACCCGAGGGGGACGGCCGAATGCCTTGAAAAGATACTCCTGATCGATCCCAGGGACCGGGATGCCACCTGGGAGCTTGCATCGATCTTCAAGAAGGAAGAGAAGTGGGACCGTCTTGTAAAAGTGCTCACGCTGGCTGCGAGAAATATCCCGGGTGCAGAGGAAAAGGCCTCCCTTTACCACGAGCTCGGCATGGTCTTTCTCGAGAAGCTGGATTCGCCGGCAAAGGCCGAGGGGTGTTTTCTGAGGGTTCTGAAGCTGAAGCCGGATCACAAAGACGCCCTGGCTACCATAGCCGAACTGTTCAGGCGTGATGGAAGATGGCCCAAGGCGGTGGAAGCATACGAAAGGGTCAGGCGGCTTTCCGGGACAGCGGACGAAAAAATCGAGTGGGACATCAGCATTGCCCGCGTACTGGACGAAGACGCGGGGAATCCTAAAAAGGCGGAAGACGTGCTCAGGCAGGCCAGGCGGCGCTCTCCCAGTAACGTCAAGCCGGTCGAAGCTCTTGCGGCATTCTATTCGAGGCACAGGGCCCATCAGGCGAAATCAGTAGAGATCGATCGCGCAATATCCGATTTCCTCAAGGACTCGAAAGAAAACGTTATCAAGCCCGGCCTTTATCACGACCTGTTCCGGCTGTTCAGTCTTAAGGGAGACGAGGCGGGCGCACGCATGGCGGCCGCCATAGTTGAACTGATGGACAATCCTTTCAGGGACGAGCGGTCGTCTCTTTCCTTCAGGGGAGCATGGTGGAAAGTCACCAATGAACTTAAAGATCCCTTTGTGGATGAAATCATCTTTCCGCCGTCCGTGTCCTCGTCCGTGCGCGCCATCATCAAGTCGCTCGCTCCCTACATCGCAGGGGAAACGGGCTATACCGCGAACAAGCTCGGCCTTTCCCGAAGCGACCGCATAAACGACGGGCAGCATCCGCTCATCAGGGCTTTTACAAAGCTCGAACCGCTGACACAAATAAAGGAACTTGCCGTTTACAGGCATCCGGAGAAAAAGAACATCATGCTTGCCCTGTCGGCGTCCGGGCCCACGCTCGTACTCGGCAGCGAGATCGTGGACGGCGCCACAGAGGACTCGGCCATGTTCATCGTCGGCAGGGGGCTGAAGATGCTGCAGGAGGGAATGGACATAGTCAGCGGCGGATGCGAGATGGACTTCTCTCTTATGCGCGAGGCATTGAACATTCTCATTTACAGGGAGAAATCAAAACTGCTCGATAAAAAACCCGGGGGCCTGGCCGAACTTGTTGAAAAGCTGTACGACATCATCCCGTCCAGGCTTCTTGTAAAGAATACGGGTTTCATAACCGAGTGGTCCGAGGCGGATGAAGAAGACATACTTAGCCTGCCCCACTCGGCCGAAATCATGTCTGATCGCGCCGGCCTGCTGGCTTCGGGCAGCCTGAGTGCCGCGCTCGAGGGAATGTGCCTGCTCGGTGGACAGAGGCTGTACCGGGGGAACATCCATGCAACGATACAGAGCCTGGAGGGCGCCCCGAGGCTGTGGGAGCTGATCAGTTTCGCCCTCGGCAGGGAGTTCGCACAGCTCAGAGAACGGCTGAGCAGAGTGCACGATGAATAGCGGGCAGTGCGACTCGAACGGGGACTGCGTTGGCGTTTTCGGAGGGAGCTTCGACCCGCCGCACCTGGGTCACCTGATGATGGCGCGCTCGGTTCTTGAACATCACCCGGACATGCGCCTTCTCGTTGTGCCCTGCTTTATCCATCCGTTTGCAAAAAGCATGGAGTCATTTGAACACAGGGTCGAAATGTGCCGCCTCATGACAGAAGAACTCGCGCGCACGGAAGTAAGCGGGATTGAATCGCAGACGGATTCTGGCGGGCGCACGCTGAACACGCTTAAGGAGCTTAAAAAGCGCAACAGCTCGTGGAACCTGAGGCTCGTAATAGGCCAGGACGTGTACGCGCAGCGGGACCTGTGGTATCGGTTTTACGAAATCGAACGGATCGCGCCTCCCCTCGTCGTCGGCCGCCGGAATGCACCGGAGGTGGAGGTGGAGCTTCTCGATGAAATACCCGACATAAGCTCGACCGAAGTGCGCGACAGGCTGATGAGGGGCGAAAGCGCTGATGAGCTTCTGCTTGAATCCGTGGCCATGTACATCCGCACTCACGGTCTTTATTCAACGCCTAACTGATCATCATTGGTATCCCGATAGCCCCGAGATCGACTATGAAGTGACACAGGATGCAGGGCGTGACACTGCGGCTCTTCTGCCGCACAAGGCCCAGGATCATTCCGTAGACAAATGCGAAGCCTGCAAATCTCAGGCCCCCGATGGGTATGTGCACTACAGCGTAAAACGCGCTCTGAATGATGTTTGAAAAAATGAAGTTACCCGTCTGCTGCTCAAGCAGATCCATCAGGACGAGCCTGTAGAACACCTCTTCTGCGGCCGCATTCATGGCGCACATG
>Ga0180430_10004445_pt1 | contig 11824 bp, 7 predicted proteins | sample SS_ome_9_FD_132999 | JGI IMG/M metagenome (GOLD analysis project Ga0180430, IMG submission 132999) | Hypersaline lake sediment archaeal communities from the Salton Sea, California, USA - SS_1_S_2 metaG | ecosystem: Environmental > Aquatic > Non-marine Saline and Alkaline > Hypersaline > Sediment... | reverse complement strand
TCGTCCATGGTTATCTGCGGGTTTTGATCCAGAACTGCCTGGATATGCTGATAATAGCGTTCGGCAGACTCGCCGCGCGTGGCAAAAACCGGTATCCCATAAAACTTTACCAAGGCCGCTGCCACATCGTCTTGGGTACTCAGGGGATTGCTGGCGCACAACATCACCTGGGCACCTGCTGCCTTGAGCACACGTGCCAGGTTCGCGGTTTCAGTGGTGATATGCAGGCAGCCGGAGAGCCTGATGCCTCGTAATGGTGCCTGTTGTTCAACCTGGGCCATAAGTCCGCGCAGAACCGGCATCTCCTGCCAAGCCCATTCGATGCGCCTGCGGCCCTCATCCGCCAAGGCCGGATTCTTGATGTCGGAGGTTCCCACCACGACCGTAAACTCCCTTCAAATACCACCAGCGACGGTTGCAGGAAGTTCAGGAAGAACCTCCTACCAAAAAGTTTAACCCGGAGTCTCAATTTCTGCTGGAGCACGGGATTGCTATAGAAATCTCGTTGAGGCGACTGCTGGCTGTTGCTCGACACAAGACGACTGACAGTTTTTGTTCGACAGCCGCCTAATGCGCCACAAAAACCGTCCGTCCACTATCGAGGGCCATGGCCTCGTAGACAGAGAAACCTGAAGGGCGTCATTCAGGCAACAGCAGCAGCCGGCCAGAAGCGCACTTCAAGTCATTTGCTATCCTGCCCGTATGATCGAGCCAAAGAAATTTGAAAAAACGGAGAAACTATCATGCGCCGGATTCAGTTGCTTTTGACGCTCAGCCTGTTCCTCGCACTAGGATATGGTCTCGCGAATGCCGAAGCCACCAAGCGCGGGGAGATAACAGGAGGTGTCATGCACGCTGCGCCGGACTGGTTCAAAGAAAGCTTCCTGGAAATCGCAGACGACGTGGCCGAAGCAAACGAATCAGGCAAACACGTGCTGCTGTTCTTCCAGCTCAATGGCTGTCCTTATTGCGATCGCATGCTCAGTAAAGTCTTTGAGGCCGATCCACTGATGAGCTATATCCAGGAACATTTTGACGTCATTGCCATCAACGTCCGCGGTGATCGCGAGATTGCCTTCAACGAAGAGGTTTCGGCCACAGAGAAAGAGCTGTCAGAAAAGCTCAAGGTATGGGCAACACCTGGCATCATCTTCCTCGACGCAAACAACAAGCCGGTCGTGCGCGTCGATGGCTACCGTTCACCGGAACGTTTTAAACACATTCTTCGCTATGTGGCCGACAAAATTTATAAAGAACAGAAACTAGCCGCCTATCTGCAGCAAAAGCTCGAAGCCAATGTCTACAGCCTGCGCCCCAACGCACTGTTTAGCGAGTTAAATGACCTGTCCACCGTGAGCGGGCCGTTGGCAGTGATCTTCGAAGACAGCCACTGCCATGATTGCGTCGAGTTCCACGAGCGCACGCTGGCCGATGCGGCGGTGATCGAAGAGCTGAAGCAGTTCACCATCGTACGCTTGGATGCTTCATCCAATGCATCAATGGTCGACGTTGATGGGAATATCACCACTCCCGCTGAATGGGCGGGTCAATTGCAGATGACCTATCGCCCCGGGGTGGCACTATTCGCTAACGGCAAGCTGCTACGCCGCTACGATAGCTTGCTGTTCCGCCACCATTTCAAGGAAGGATTTCGCTGGATCAGCAGTGGCAGCTACAAAAAAGAGGATTACCCGACCTACTCGCAACGACGCACCGAGGAACTGTTGGCGGCAGGCAAAAACATCGACCTATCGAGGTAATCGCACTTGCTCTATGTCCGCCTGTGCACAAGAACACCGCCTTTTATACATGCGTAGGTGTGCGGTCAAACCCCGCTTGCTTTGCGCGGGGATACCCTCGACGCGCTATTCTAGATTCGCGGGCTTGGGATACCGGGGACTTTCGCTGTTTTAATCACACCGAAGGAATCAGATATGACCAGTAAGAAGAAAAAGATCAGAAAACTGAAAAAACGCCTGCTCAAGGCGGAACGGCAGGTTCAGACAAGCCTGGATAGAATCGGGCGGCTTGGAAAGAAACTGGGCAAATTGGATGAACGTATATCGGATATTCAGCACCGTTTATCAACACAGGAAACAGCGGAACCCAGTTTGCCCGGATTGGGAGGATTTGATCTGGATGTATCTTCTGACCATATATCGCGGCACGTGTTGGAGAAGGCGCGTTATCTCAGGGCGCGCTACGAATTTCATCTAGAACAGAACAAGCCCAAGCCGCAGGCGCGAGAAGAGGCCAACGAGGACCTGGTGAACCGGTTTGGTGTGGAAGCCGGCCTGAACGGACAGGAACTCGAGGATGTACTGAGCTGAAGCGTTACCGTGCGCCGTTTCCTAAGATTGCCACGAGCGCTTCGGCTCGGCAGCGACCTCATGCACTGCAAAATGCCATCACCCGCCGTGTCTGCCTCGATAGCGGTCATTCGGGCAACATCAGCAATGGGCACAATAAACGTAGCAGCAGCTGGGATTCTTAAAAGGTGCGGGGGTCAGATCCATAAAGCTGGAAGCTTTCGACTGAAGCCCGGCAGGCTTCAGTATTCTCGCCAGCCATCGAAAACCCACCCATAAGCCACCTATGTCTTTTGTGGTCTGTATATTCGACGCTTTAACAACCAGCGATTGAACCCATCACTCAGTCGAGGGGGTTCTTTTTTGGTCAACAGTTGACTATGCCTATCGTAAGCAGACCGGAGAAACTCCTGGTCTTCCATAGGCATAGATTGCCAATTTCTCATCGCAGTATGTTTGTGGCGCATTGGGAAACTATTGGAGTCGTTGAGGCTTTGTTATTTAGCTTCCAATTCATCGGCATGAAAGGGCGAAAAGTTAGCGAAGTGATACAGGTCAAAAATTAAATCACAAAGACAAGTGGTTTCCCCTGTCCTACTCAGTGAATTCCCCTGTACGCACCCGATCAAAACCGACCGTGCTCGACCTGACAGTTGATAGGATGTGGGTGCACGAATAGTCAAGAATAAATAAACGCGCCCTATGTTCGAGCGTAAACTTGGGCGTTTTCCTTCTCTGCGCTTCCTGAAAGATGTCATTCGAGGAACAGGCAGATACCGCGAGTAACGGACGTCAGCTTTTTCTGCGCGGAGTTACGCATACAACAAAAAGCGCTTTAGCCCACTGGCTGCCTCTAATCGGCTAAATACAGTTCTCGCCCGGACTCATTGCATGGCTAGCGGCACCGCGCTCAGCTTGCTTCCATTGGCGAAGCTGAAGCAGCGAATCTCGTACTCTCCAGGACCGGCGGGTGCCACGATTTCAGCAATTCGTCCCTCACGCGTCAGCTGGCGATTGGAACCACTTCCGTAGCTTCAGTTTCCAGGCAGATCGGTCTTGACGATAAAAATCGATGACTGTTGCAATGAGGATTTCTCATTGCTGGACGATGACAACCTTCTTATGGAACCGAGATCGAGTTCGACGAGGAGCGATGCCGGGAAGCACGCCAGTGAGTTCAGTAAAGAGACCTTGGCTGACACTCAAACCGCCTGGGACCAACGAGTGCACTCCACCCATGCCAAAGCCAGAAAAGCCTGATGGAAGATCAATTCGTGGTTCAACAAGGAGTAGCCAAGAAGAAGTGGTAACCCTCGCCCATCGACGTCCTTTTTTCTCTTTTTCCCGATCGAACTTCCTCCGCCAAGGTCAATGCGGCTGGTGTCCTGACCGTCGGCGGTACTCTATATGGCGTCGATGATTATGTTCCCTTTCAGCATAGTCATGCCTTCGGTCATGCTTGAACTCCGGCGGAATTTGGTAGCGCTTCCGATGTGAGGAGTGGTGGCGATGAGGGACCTCATCTTTGATAACCAAAGTCCGTCGAACACGGCGATCCAAGAGATAACGCCTTGGCAAGACTTTTACGCGCACCCATTTGATGCCATCGCGATAAAAGTAATCACCTGAATAGAGATGGAAGTAAACGCCAACATGTGGGTAGTAATAGTACTCATGGTCCCATGCCCTAGGAGAGTCGTATCGGGGAGAGTAAGTGCAGGCAGCCGTCCCCACTAGCAACACCAGAGCGATGGCGCCAAGTCGGATCAAGTTAAACATAACGAGCCTCCTGTTGAACGAGCGGTTTGCGGTTAGCTGGTCGGACAAAATCAACTATTTCCGCTGTATTTAAAGCGTAAACCCACCTGGCTGAATCAGAGCTGAACAGGTTGCGTAAATCGGGATGCCCGCAGGCGATAGCACAGAACCGGGACAGATTATTCACCCGCCCGCCAGGCAACGGCACAGGTGACTTTCCCCTCTCCGTCGCTGAGGTAGTTCTGCAAAATTTCCGAATTCGGTCGACCGAGCCTTGGGTAAAGCCCTTTCCGTCCTTGAACGTGGAAGAACATGTCAGCCACTACCGAGGCGTATAATGTTCAGAAAAGCTCGGAATAGGTTCGGCGTTCGGTCTAGCCCGGCTTATCAGTCAGGAAAACCGTTGCGATTCTTCCACTTGTCGACCCATGGGCCGGCTGTTCATGGTGCTGATGATCCCATGGTCCCGGGTTCGAGTTCTGGTGGGCCGCAATTTCACTTCGCTCGTGCCGGACGCCACCGGACTATTCAGGCCACCGCTCGGCTGCGGCGTTCAGACCAACGTGAAGCTGTGCTTCGCAAACGTCAGTCTTTACCTTGGCGGGCCATCAATTCCACAGTATTCAATACCTTGTAGCTCAAACACCAAGGGACGTTGGACCTCTGGTACCCATGGCAAAGTCCCTGGCAGGACTAACGGTTGCCATCGGCGGAAAACCCCACCCCGCGTTTCCGGCCCCGGCGCTTCCTCACCATCACACCAGAGTCTGCACCTCTGCTCGGACAATCTGACGTGGCCGATGCTGGGTGGATCAGGGCTAACGGCTGCACTTTCAACGACTCAGAAGCCAGGGTGGATGTCTTAGACTACATCGAGGTCTTCTACAATCGCCCCCGGTCGGCATGCACCATTGGCCTCTCTTAGTCCTGTCGAATTCAAGAAGCGAATGAAGTGGGCTTAAGCAACGGTCCGAAAAACAGTGGCCAAACCCTCTGGTCAGAAACGAATATCAGAACTCTCTAGAACCATTCCCGCTGACAAGCCGATGTTGCTGTTCATCCAACCAGAAAGTCGAAGCGATACAATCCGCGGTATCTCCCATTACTAGTCATGCCGGATGTGCCGAATCAGCAATGGCTGTTGGCAATTTCACACCGAAGCACACCACGGCGTTCACAGGCGACAGCGTTGTGCGAATAACAGTGGCAGCAATGCCACCCGGAATTATTTGAATCCTCGATGGTACATCGATAAGGTTGCAGCTTGGAAAACACGCCGATAACAACCGTGCCGACTGGCGTATGAGCAAAAACCGAGATTCCGACTCCACACTTCTCCCTCGCGGCGTCATGTTGAATGCCTATCCTGACAGTATTGGCAGCCGACTGGCGGATACCATCACCTTGTTAAAAAGTCCCGAATTGCAGGGGGCTTTCTCGCTTTTCTATATCCTGCCCACGTTTTTCCACAGCGATCTGGACAGGGGTTTTTCCATCATCGACTACGATCGCAACGAGGAACTGGTCGATCCGGGGGATCTGGCAGACCTGGAGGAGCTCGGCATCAAGACCAAATTCGATCTCGTCCTCAACCACCTGTCGGTGCGCTCGCCGCAGTTTCAGGACCTGTTGCTGAAAGGTGAAGACTCGGCTTTCAAGGACTTCTTCATCGATTGGGACAAGTTCTGGGAAGGCGAGGGAAGCCCAGGGATGGACGGCAGCATCGTGCCGAAGCAGGAACATCTGGACAAACTCTTCATGCGCAAGCCAGGCCTGCCGACATTGAAGGTGCGTTTTTCCGACGGCAGGATGAAGACCTACTGGAACACCTTTTATCAAAAGATCGATTTCGACGAGATCACGGCCCAGGACTTCCAACATATCGAGGGACTTGAGCCGCAGTTGGCGGCAAAACTCAGCGAGCACGTAAAGTTCGTCATAAAGGACAAGGATTGCCTGGAATTGATGGACCTGGAGGACTTCACCCGCCAAGAAGGTGTACCCCACCTGACCAACGAAGTCATCAGCGTGGTCTGCAGCAAACGCGACTACCTGGGGCAGATGGACCTCAACGCACGCTCCGAGCAGGTATGGGATTTTTATGATGAGACCCTGCGCAAGCTCAGCGAGTACGGGGCGAAGATCGTCCGCCTCGATGCCTTTGCGTATCTGCACAAGGAGCCCGGGCAGCCGAATTTCTTCAACCGCCCCGGCACCTGGGAGTACCTGGAACGGTTGCGCGGTATTGCCCAGAAATACGACCTGGTCATCTTCCCGGAAATCCATTCTGAATACGGTGCACGCATTCATGAGGAGATCGGGGCCGAAGGTTATCCCTTGTACGATTTTTTCTTCCCCGGTCTGATCATTGATGCGCTGGATAGCGGTGACAGCCGGGCCTTGCAGGGTTGGATCAGGGAGATTTTGGAGAAGGGTCTGCAGACCATCAACATGCTCGGTTCGCACGATGGTATCCCTGTGCTGGACCTGAAAGGTAAGCTGATCGACGGGGTGATGAATCCCGGACTGCTGGACGACGAACAGATTGACAAGGTGGTCGAACACATCATCGCGCGCGGGGGTATGACCAAGAATCTTTACGATGCCGATGGCAAGAAGATCGATTATTACCAGGTCAATGCCACTTTCTACAGCGCATTGGGCGAAGACAATGCCAAAATGCTGCTGGCGCGTGCAGTGCAGATGTTTATGCCCGGCGTTCCCCAGGTCTGGTACCTGGACCTGTTCGTGGGTAAGAACGACTATGCCGCCGCGGTCAGTGGTGGAACCGCCAAGCACAAGGAGATCAATCGCACCAACCTGAGCCTGATTGATATTGAGGAGCGTCTACAGCGTCCCGTGGTGAAGGACCAGGTCGAACTGATCCGGCTACGCAACAACCACACCGCCTTTGCCGGCGAAGCGGGGGTCTTGGCGTCCGCACCGCACGAATTGATTATCAGCTGGAAACACCAGCAGACCAAGGCGACGCTGAGCGCCGACCTGCGTGAGCATCGCTTCACCATCACCCTTGGAGGCAAGGACGGTGAGCAGGTGTTCATGTCCCGCGGGTGATCCGCATACCTGCATCACTACCTTTGGAGTACCGAATTGCCGTGAAGATTCTTGCCACCGATCTGGACCGTACCCTGCTTCCAAACGGCAGCTGGCCGGCGGATCCAGGTGCCATCGAAATGTTCAATGAGCTGACGGCGACACATGATGTGCTGGTGGTGTATGTGACCGGGCGTAATCTGGGTTTGGCCGAACAAGCCATTGCCGAGTTCGGCATCCGTCACCCGCATGTACTGATCGGCAACGTTGGCACCTCGATCCACCGTTATGTCGACCAAGACTGGCAGCCAGACATCGGTTGGGATGCCCATGTCAAACAGACCAGTCCGCGCTGGGACGCGGAGGCGGTGCGCTCAGTGCTTGCTGGGATGGAGGGGCTCACCGAGCAGGAACGGGAGCACTGTGGCCCGTTCAAACAGAGCTGGTATGCCGATCACGCACGCCGGGAACAGGTGCTGGCCGTCGTCGATGAACGGGTAAGGAATCGCTTCGACGAAGTGGTGGTCTACAGCTACGATTCGCAGAGTGGCGATGGACTCCTGGACCTATTGCCGCAGAGTGCCACCAAGCAGACTGCCCTCGAGTACATCGCTGACGAGTATAGCGTCGCCAGGCAGGACGTCGTGTTCTGTGGTGACAGCGGCAACGATATATTTCCCCTCACCGCCGGTTTTTGCGGCGTGATGGTACGCAATGCGGACGAGCAACTGGTGGCTGATGTCGACAAGGCGGTCGCAGCCGACCCGCAACTGACCGTTTACAAGGCCAAGGGCGGCTGCAAAGGACTGAACGGCTACTACACCAGTGGTGTGATCGAGGGTGCCTATCACTACGGTATTTTTTCAGGTTGAGAGGAGGACAAAAATCCTTCCTACCTGAAATCTGTCTTACCAACCGCAAATCGCACCCACGCCGCACCTCCGCAGCCCGCAGACCTCTCAATTTCTAACAACTTTGGATACCGGGTTTCGCATGGCCGCTTATTGCCGCTTGGTCTTGTCCCTTGTCAGTGGACCGTTTCACAAAGCCCAGTCGACCGTTGCGCCGCACAATACGATAGCGTTCGTTTTGGGACTTGTGCAGGGAAGCCGGCTAATCTGCAAACAGGCCTTTGCGGGACAACTGACCGCTTGCAGACCTTCCCCCAGCGACAACGAACGAGCGCCCAACTCAGTGGGCTGGCAACCTCGTGCGCCTTGCGGATTGCCCGCAGGGCGCCTGCTCGTCAAAGCCCCCATTACAACTTGAACAAAAAGTCTGGCAAGCTGCCCTAAACTCAGCTGGCCAACCTGCCGATAAAGCGAAAATCACCACGGACAGCTCAAATGGCAGGCCAGAGCAAGACGTTTCCCGATGTGCAGCGATGCCAGACTCGATGTCGGCCACTAGATAAGCTGATTTTCTGGACTGCGTAATCAGAAAACCTGCGCCCCTGGCTATAGGAACGGATGGCGCAAGCCCCTCTCCAGGGCAGTTAGAGACACTCATACTTGAAAGAATTTGCATCATGCTCGATTACCTCCAACCGCTAGAATCCCTGGCGCGCCGTTCGAAACCGATCCTCCTCAGCCTGCTGGTTGCCAGCCTGTCCGCGTGCGCTCTGCAGGGCGTTAAAGAGGAGAAGAAACCTGTAGCGCAGACATCGGACGAGGTTATACGGCTTGAGAAAATCATTGACCAGCAAGAACGCGAAATCTTGCGGCTCGAACTTCAGCTGCTGGCAGAACAATCGGAAATACAGCGCCTCTCTTCATCGCAGGAACAGGCTATTCAGGAGATCGTTCGGCTCAAGTCCAAGCTCCGAAGTCGCAACAGCAAGGCCGAAACTGTCGCCAACCTGGCAGAGGTCAAACTCGCACTGCAGGGCAGAAAGACGAAAGGCAGCAAGGATTACCGGGGCGACGGTATTGAACGAGCACAACAGTACGTTGCGATGAGTGAAGTTGCGTTGGAAAAAGGAAACTACGGTGGCGCCTCCTACCTGATCACCCAAGCCAAATATGCATTACGCACTTCGGTAGAGCTACCCGATGAGCGCCCTGAAGACAAAGGTAACGTGAACAGCTTTTCACTACCGGTTCGTATGACGGTAGTGAAAAAGTCTAACCTGCGTGCCGGCCCTGGCAACACTGCAGAGGTGTTGACTCAATTGAATTCGGGCACGACGGTTTTGGCTACCGGATATCGTGACCTTTGGGTTCGGATACAGAGGAAGGATGAAACCATCGGTTGGATCCATTTCAACCTGCTTAGAGCTGACCCCTGACCGAACATCAAGAGGAATCCCGTTGCCGGATCGCCGGTTGTTGTGCGATTTGGCCTGTGGGTGAGCTAGCCAATACAGACCGGTTCCGCCCTTCGCGCTTGGCTTCATACAAGGCGGCATCGGCGCGCATGATCAACTGGTCTTCCGTTTCGCCGACACTGATTTCCGCGACACCTATGCTCACCGTGAACCTGGCGATGTTTTCTTCAGCAGCGACCGTAGTGGACTCGACGGCCAGACGGATACGTTCAGCCGTCAGCACAGCCTCTTCGCCACGGGTCTGATCAAGAATGATGAGGAATTCTTCACCACCGTAGCGACCAGCAGAATCGACGGTTCTGAGCATACGCTTGAAAGTCGCGCCCAGTTCCCTGAGAACTTTGTCTCCTACCACGTGGCCAGCGCTGTCGTTAATACGTTTGAAGTGATCAGCATCAACAAGAAGTACAGAAAACGGGGTGCCGTTCCGATGGAAGCGCGCGAGGTGGTCTGCCAGCCTCTGCAGGATGTGTCTGCGATTAGCGAGCTGTGTCAACGAGTCCTTGGTTGACAGCTGCTCCAGGCGTTTCCGGCTCTGCTTGAGCTGATTGACCATGTCATTGAAAACCTGTGTCGCGGTACCCAGTTCGTCATCGCGTTTTACAGGAACCTGTACATCGAGATCGCCATCAGCGACCCGCTTGGCTGCTTCAGTTAGCCTTTCCAGGGGCGAAATGATTCCGCGCGCTAGCAGGTAGGCGAAAAAGCCTATCATCGTCACAAGCGCGCCGACGACAACGATAGTCTTCTTGCGCAGATTCATCACCTCAGAGAGTATCTGCTCCCGTCCTTTTTCCATGACGATACTCCAGGGGAACCCGGATATCGGTGTGAGGATACCTACCACCGGAACACCCTGATTATTCAGGTACTCGCCAAGTTCATTGGATGGCAGGGAATGCTTAAATACTGCCCGCTGGTGCTTCGCAGCCAGCTGATTCTCCGTCGATAGAAGAACCTTTCCCTCCGCCCCAACGAGCAGAAGTTCAGCCGACCTGGTCTGTATATCTTCTCTGGCGAGAGAGGCGATCATGATATTTGTCAAGGCATCAAGCTTAACTTCCGCACCCAACAGTCCCAGAATGGTGCCATCGCCAGACAGCACCGGCACAGCAGCCAGTATGGAAGATGCCTCCCGCTGCGGTTCGCGTATCTCCGCCACAATAATTCTCTTCGTCTTCACTTGATCCTGCCAATCGTCAGGTAAGGAGATCGAACCAGCGCCTTTTGGGCTCTGCGTAAGCAGATTTGCCTCTGAATCGAATATCAGAAGTCGCCTATAACCATTGAATTGGGAATGGACGAGCGAGAGGTAGCTTTCCATTTTTGCGAGCTGGGTGCCGCCATCAGAGAGATCCTTCTCAGCCCCTTCACCGCGCATCGCCAGATAGTTTTCCATCCCCTCTGAAAGGATATATGAACTCGAAAAGGCGCGGATATCGTAGGCAAGCTCCTTCAACCACAGATCGAACTCTCGTTGCACTTGGGCCACTGTACCGAGCATTTCACGCTGGGAGCTCTCGAGTAAGGCCTTTTCAGCCTGGTTGAAGTAGACCCATCCCAGGCCGACTGACGGCAACAGCGTGACCAGCACCGCGAAAAAAAGAATGCGGTTACGCACACTGGGCAGACGCAGGTATGTTAGACGCGAAGCCATGCTTTCTCTGCTTGGGCCTCCAATAAGCAATCAGGCCGACGCGACCGTATCAGCGAGACCAAGTAAAAAAATGTGCTTCCGGAGGGTTCATTCTCCCCCTTCGGCGACAGGCAGCCATGATGGATCACGCGCGCAGCACAACAGAAACTTTGACGCTTTACTATAAAGGCACAACGCTGGAAGCTTAAACCTCCGATCAACGGAAACGTGTCCTGGAACACTTTTATGTCCCCTCCTCAGCGCTTTGCGTCTTGGTACGCTTTTGCATAAGAGGCGCTATTAGGTGCACCGTCAGGTGCTGATGACTCGGTGTTGAGTACTACCATCTCTTCTGTGGCGCAGAATTTCTGCTTAACACCGTTCGTTGTCACCGACTCTGATTCACTGAACGGCAGCTACGGTTACCAAACCGCCCGATGCCCTGCACAACTCCACCGCTCTCTTTTTTCGCAAGGATGGGATTACCGAGAAACCTGAAAGCGGGCGTTCGGACCATAGTCGGAACCCCGGCTTTCTGTGAACGTTCGTCCATTGTTCCTGCCTAGCAGCCAAGGCTGGAAACAATTGGTTACATCTTGATACCGTTGCGAAATACTTCCAAAACATTTTCTGCGTAGTCTTTTGTCCATAGAAGAGACGATACACGCTGCTCAATTGGGAATCCGTGCTGCTGGGCGTGAACTTGGTTACTCCCTCCCCCCCTTGGTTTTGCCGAGTGGG
>Ga0180430_10004444_pt1 | contig 11825 bp, 6 predicted proteins | sample SS_ome_9_FD_132999 | JGI IMG/M metagenome (GOLD analysis project Ga0180430, IMG submission 132999) | Hypersaline lake sediment archaeal communities from the Salton Sea, California, USA - SS_1_S_2 metaG | ecosystem: Environmental > Aquatic > Non-marine Saline and Alkaline > Hypersaline > Sediment... | reverse complement strand
TTATAAAAGAAATTTTTTATAACATACACCAGTCCGCCCAGAAGAGCATTTAGCAGGGTAAGCGCCAGTACTATGAATGAGAAAAGGGTGGCATCACTCCTGGAAGCTCCGAAACTCTCCAGGGCAAATACGGCAGCATTCTCCCGGAGCCCCATGCCCCCGATTGCTATGGGAGCACTGGATGCTACCTGGACAAACGGAAGGATAAACACCATCATCCTGTATGTAAGTCCCATCCCCAGGGAGCGGTTTATGAAATAATAGGCAGTTATGAAGACAGCCTGTATATAGAGGCTGAGGAGGAAAGAAGCAAAAAAATATTTCTTTTTGTACCGGTAGCTGGTAAGCATATTGTGGAAGTCCTTCAGCTTCGGCCTTATACGGTCAAGGAACCTTATTTTCCGGATGACCGCATCTATCCTGAAGAACCTGGGAAAGAAAAGGACTATAAAAAAAGCCAGTATAACCACCAGGGCAATAAGCAGTCCAATGACAGTGTTCCGGGTAAGATATGAAAATGTGCCCAAAAAATATGCTATAAAAAGAAGGACTATGCCGGTAAGCGACCCTATTATCCTTTCCATCACCACTGCCGAGATATTCTTATCCATATCAACACCCTTATTCTCATAGAGGTCATATACCCGGTAGAAATCTCCTCCCACGCTTGTGGGAAGGAGCATATTATAGAACCAGCCTATATATACCGACTGCCACAAAAATGGCCTGGATATATTATATCCATGAGCCTGCAGAAGGACTCCCCACCTGAAGACTATGGAGGATATGGCCAGCATAAAGAGCAGCGCGGCATATACCAGGAAAATAATATCAAGGCTTTTAACGGCAACCAGTATCTCGGCGAAATTGCCCCGGTTCCTGTAGATAAGAAATGACATGAGGGCAATACTTACAAATATGCGGACAATGTTAAATATCTTTTTTTTATCCATAATAAAAAATTGGAGAGAAAAGATCAGTCGGTTTTACTTATCCTTATTCCGGGATCCAGGTCGCATACTCCCTCGGCCGCATTATTATGCATGACATTTAAGGAAAACATGTCATTTACCCAGTCACAGTAAGTCCTGGTATCATTATATCCCACGGCCGGGGACAGGGAGTATTCTCCTCCCATAAGGGTCACCCTGAAATCGAATGACACGCTTATATTTTCGCCTTTCCCGAAATCCCCCGGCCTTACCTTCTGCAGCCTGCTGTTGGTACCGTAGATTATATTCTGCCTGTAATCAGTGATCCTCAGTCCAAATATGGGGTCCTCTACATCAGCCTTAAATATTACATCATAAGAGACGGTTATCTCATCGCCAAAGCTGCAGTAGTCTATTTCTTTTCCATCCCTGTCCAGTATCCTTATCCCGGTTATCTCAGCCTCCCCGGAACCGAACCGGTTAAGCGTCTGGCCGTCCACGCTGAGATTGGAAAGCCTGCTGATCTCATCTCCGCTTACTATCCTCCGGTTCTTCTCGATGACAGACTTGAATATCTGCTGCCTGGCCGCCCTCTGCTGCTCTATTATCCTCTTATGCTCTATTTCCTCTACAAAAGCCCTGTATTTTGATACTATATCCAGGGGTTTTCCCATATCCTGCAGCCTGCCGTCCTTCAGGAATGCCACGCTGCTGCACAGGTCGGAGATAGTATCCAGGTCATGGGATACTATTATGATGGTCTTTCCCCTTTTCATAAAGTCGTATATGACCTTATAGCACTTGGCCTGGAATGCCTGGTCTCCCACCGCCAGCACTTCGTCCACCAGCAGGATGTCGGGGTTCACATGTATGGCCACGGAAAAACCCAGCCTCATATACATGCCTGATGAATAGTTCTTGACCGGGGTATCGATAAACTTCTCCAGCTCCGAGAATGCTATTATCTCATCCAGCCTGCTGTCCACGTCCCTTTTTCTCATCCCCAGTATAGCAGCATTGATATATATATTTTCCTTGCCGGTAAGGTCGGGATGGAAACCGGCTCCCAGCTCCAGCAGGGCCGACATGGGGCCGTTTACCACTATCTCCCCCCTGGTAGGCTCGATCACTTTTGAAATAAGCTTAAGTAAAGTACTTTTCCCTGAGCCGTTGGGACCGATGATGCCTACCGTATGCCCGTGTTTTATGGCCAGGGATACATCGTCCAGGGCCAGGAATTCCTCATAGGAGGCCCTCCTGCCTTTTATGATAGTGTTTTTCAGGCTGGGAAGTTTTTCATGGTATATGCGGTATTTCTTGGATACCGAACGGACATCCACCGCGATACCGTCTTTTGACCTTGGACTTTCAATTTTATTATTTATGGTACTCATATCCTATATCTCTTCCGCAAACCTGGGTTCCATCTTCTTAAACACAAAGTACCCTATAAAGAATATGATAATGCTTATCCCCAGGGCGGTAAGCGTCTCTGTCAGAGTGGGAAAACCTGCATTTTCGGGGTATTTTACATAATAGAATATATTCCTGTAATATGCGGCATATATGGTCATGGGATTTATGAATTTTATATATACCTGGTAACGCTCCGGCACCATGCTCAATGGATATATGATGGGTGTCCCGAAGAACCATACCATCATGACAATGGTTATAAGGTGCTGCAGGTCCCGGAAAAAGACATTAAGGGCAGATACCAGAAGCGTCATCCCCACCACCAGGAAAAACTGTATGAAAATAAGGACCGGCAATATATACAGGAAAAGATAAAACCTGTATCCCATAAAGGAAAGTACTATAAAAAGGGCTGCCAGCTCGAATAAAAAGTTTACCAAATTGGAAAACACCACCGAAAGCGGCAGTATCTCCCTGGGGAAATATATCTTATTTACCAGGTTGCCGTTTGACACTATGCTGCCGGAACCATAATTTACCGAATTGGATAGAAAATTAAAAGGCAGGAGGGCGCATATGAGGAAAATAGCAAACTGCTCTATGCCGGCCCGGAGCACCATGGAGAACACGAAGGAATATACCAGCATGGTAAGGATAGGGTTTAAAAGCGACCAGAAGAACCCCAGCACCGATCCCCTGTATTTTACCTTGAGTTCCTTCCTGGTAAGGCTCATAAGGAGCTCCCGGTAGGAAAATAGCTTTTTTATGTCTGCAAACATTTCCGGCCTATAAGTATGACAAAAATTTAGCGCTTATTATAACATTAAATGATATATTCAAAAATAAGGATACGTCTGGCTTATGGTGATTAATAAGCGCCCTTTCCGAACAGTACAGTGGGAATAGTCTTCAAAAGTATCTTTATATCCATCTCTATTGACCAGTTCTGGATATAGTAAAGGTCCAGCCTTGCCATCTCCTCAAAAGAAAGCTCGCTTCTGCCGCTTGTCTGCCACAGCCCTGTTATCCCCTGCTTCACATTTAGCCGCTTCATCTGCCAGTCTTCATACTGCTCGACTTCTTTTGGCAATGGAGGCCTGGGTCCGACCAGGCTCAGCTCGCCTTTAAGGACATTTATGATCTGCGGCAGTTCATCGATAGAAAACCTTCTTATCAGCCTGCCCACTCTGGTGATCCTGGGATCTCTCTTCATTTTAAAAATCGGACCATCGGCTTCATTGTAATCCTGAAGTTCATTTAGCCTTTTATCAGCATCGATATACATGGACCTGAATTTATACATATAGAAAGTCTTGCTATCCTTGGTATACCTTTCCTGCTGGTAGAACACCGGTCCCGGAGAATCCAGTTTTATGGCTGCACCCATGATAAGGTATACCGGTATGAAGAATATAAAGATTATGCCTCCCAGCAAATAATCCAATACATTTTTCAGAAAAAGGTTTATGCCAAAAAACCCGATATTGGTCACCTGCATAAGGGGAATACCGGCAATCTCCCGCATATTCATCCGCTTTATGGAGAATTCAAAAAAACCGGGAAAGACCAGTACTGAGATATCCAGTCCCTTAAGCCTTTCCAGTATATCCAGCAGTTCAAAATATTTATACTCTGGTCCGGATATTATGACTCTCTGTATCCGGTATTTAAATATTATATTCCGGATATCTTTCAGATTGCCTAATATGTGAAAATCCCCGGCATATTTTTTATTTTCTTTTATCCTCTCCTCATCCTCCACATATCCCAGTATCCTGTCGTCTTCCAGAGAGTATTTTTCCAGGCTGTCTTCTATCCTTTTCGAGTTTTCTCCAATTCCGATTATGATGGTACCCGGGGAAGTATTTATTTTACATAAAAGCCTGGTAGTTATGATCTCTATAAGAAGCCTGCTGAAATAGATAAAAGCCAGGCTCAAGACCCCCAGCAATAATATCCATTTCCGGGAAAATGTGAACAGTTCAAAAATATAGCCGGACAGTATTATCACAATGATATTTATTATGATGCCTTTTATTATCCTGGTATAGTATCCCGAACCTCTGTATATATTATCCCAGCTGTAAAGCCTGTAAATGGAAAAAATAAGGATAGCTGAAAGTATGAAGATTATGGAATAGAAAAGATAATTTGTCTCAATAAAAAAAACCGCCTGGTTTTCCGCGAATAGATCGGTATTGAATCTTAAATAAAAGGAGATATAGAAAGCCAGGCCAAAAAAGAAAACATCGTTTATTCCCAGTATAAAACCATAGATTATCTTTTTCTTTATCCTGGGATTATTCTTGAATGCCCCCATGTAGTCGAAAAGACTTATTAGAAGTCCTTCATTATATATGCCGTTTCTCTTAAATACGGTCCTGGTGATAAGACTAAAGAAAAATCTTCCAAAGGCAACAGTGATTATGCCCAGGACAACCATCAGGGCTATCCAGATCCTTGAAAAATAGAAATCTTCTATAAGCCTGGCGGCATAATATATTATAGCTGAACCGGCAATGATGATAACCGCCAATTCCAGATAATAATACATGTTTTTGTAGATCCGGTTTAGGTGGTAGAGCTTAAAAGAAGCAAAAAGGATAATAATGGATGCTGTGATTATAAGAGAATATGATATATAGCGGTTACTTATGCTGTAACTTGTTGGCACAGTACCAAAAATGTCTGTATAGAATCTCAGGTAATAAGCTGCAAAACAGCTCAGTAGCAGGAAAAACAGGTCTATGACCGATAATAAGAATCCATAGATTATCTTTAACCGCAAAGAATATTTATTATCTATCATGTCCGTCCATATCCCTAATCAGCAAATTCAAAATTCCTTACCTGTCCGCCAAATACCCTGGTATCGCTATTAAGCCCCAGTTCTTTGGGGCTCCATCCCCTGTTAAACACAATTGTAAGAGTAAAATGATCTCTGGTATCCCCGGGTATGTCTACCTCCACGCTTTCCCATTTATTATAATCCAAATAAGCTCTCTTAACCAAAGTATTGTTTATGTATAATCTCACGGAAAGTTCTTCGTCCTGTTTATCCGGGTGGGCGTCTTTTAAGGGGATAATAAGCTTGCCGCCCTTTTTCTCAAGTACGGTACTGGCTTCAGGAGCAATCCATTTAAACGGACCTTCCTGGGAGATCTCCTCATTGTATATGCCGTAATCGTTCTGCCACCCCTTATAATTTCCTTTTATATCATAAAGATTTTGCGAGACATTTATAGAAAGCCCCGTAAATGAATTGAAGAAGAATACCCCTGTAAAAATCACCAGTATCATTATGGACGAGACTTTTTCACGCATAGTAAATGCCAGTCTTTCCCTTATTTCCAATATGCCTGATACATCTTTATTTTTCTGCCTCACTTTTATAAAGGCCATCATGAGGCCTGTTACAAACCAGAAAGTAAGCTGTATCTCATTGAAATTGGTATGGGGTCCGAATATCTGTCCCGCCAGCATTGCAGCATAGGCGATATAAAGTGATCTCATTATCCAGTCATACCTGTCAGTCTCCCCTGTTACCGGTATGCCGGATTCATCCCTGCTGCATGCAGCTTTCCTTCTTGCCAAAAAATATGATAAGGCTCTTTTAAATAGTACGAAGAACAGGGCGATCACAAGGACAAAACCGGGGAAACCAAGTTCCGCCAGCACCTGCAGGTAATAATTCCCTGCATAATCCACATTATCAAAGCCAGTCCTGTGCATAACAAGATAATTGGGAAGCTGGAGGATATACGCCCCCTGTCCTACTCCTGAAACCGGGTAATCCCTGACCATCTCAACTGCCTGGCCCCAGAAGATATACCTGTAATTCGATATTGATTTAAGCCCCTCCATGATTCCGTATTTGCTAAAATAATATATTCCGGTCCTGAAAGTCTCAATAGTCCTTTCAACCAGTCCGAACCCTCCCAGAAGGTCTTCTGCAAATACAATAAGCAGTACTATGACCATTAAAATGATTATTGCGATAATGGAAATGCTCAGTATTATTGCTGTTTTTCTTCTGCTTCTCCATGAAGCTGATCTTTTCCTGAGTCTATTAATGCCCCTGGCTATAAATATTATGGCAAAAATAAATATTGCCAGGGCTATGCTGATAAAGGCGCTCCTGGAACCTGAGAATAGCAAAAGCAGTAAAAAGAACACAAATGTGATGGAAAACAATACCTTTAAATACCACTTCTTATAGTAAAGTATCATTCCTGCAAAGATGGGGAAAAGCAATATGGTATATCCCCCCAGTGCATTGGGATCAGTAAAAGTGGCATTAAATCTGCCCGAATCTGCCCAATGCTGGGCGTTGCCCATAACAGGATTGACAAAATACTGATATAATATCACTGTTGCCGAAACCATGGTGGCAGCTATTATGGATATAAGGCATGCAAGTATATCCTTTAGTTTCCTTATAACATTGAATATCAGGAAAAAAAATAGAAAACCTATAAAATAATTATAAAAAAACCTCAGTGTCCACACCATTGAATTTGATGATCTGACCCCGTCCAGGTTTATATCAAGGTTGTGATATTCTCCGGTAATAAATGGGATAAAATTAGCATAGCGGTAAATAGTGACCGCGCAGGATACTGCCAGGAGAATAGTAAATACCAGGATTATCTTCATCACTGTCCTGTCAAATATGAACTTCTCTTGTCCATTATCAGGATATTCTGCCAGGTACCTGTTTGAATGATTTACCAGAAAACCCAGAAAAAGCCCGAAAAACATAAAAACTACTATATATCTTGGTCTGCCCACCAGGAAATTGGCTGAAGAATTCAATAAAGGCAAAAGAAATACGAAAAGGTACAGACCCCATTTAATGCGGTATACGGATATGATAAAAATTACCAGGATAAGCGAGTTTACAAAGTACATAAGTTCCTGGTTTGTGCCTACTATCAGCCTTAAATACAGGAAGAAAATTGAATAGAATGCCAAAAAGACAAAAATCTTTCTGGCAGCCAATCCAATAGGTACAGGTATGCCGGTTTCCTTCATCAATACCTCTGACTTCATGGTTTTACCATTTGCTCTTCCTGCCAGAAAAGGCCCAGAGAAAGCGAGATGAAGACTGAGATACACATCATGACAGTTGTAGCAGAAAAATAATTCTCTGTCAGGGATAGCGCAAATAAAGCTGCTATTATCCCAAGTCCCGCCAAAAATATCTTTTTGGAGAAGTCATTCTTTGTCAGATTATATGCCCTCAGGATCTTTAAATAGCAAAGCACCCAGAAAAGAAGCAGCAGCCCCAGGCCCAGAGCTCCTGTCTCTGCCAAAAAATGAAAATATGAGTTATGGGCATGTCCGGAGCTGAAATCAAATTTTGGTTCAATAAAAAAAGCGGCGATCTGGTCCAGCCCGGTCAGTCTTATATTCTCATACCCGGCATCATTATAACGGCCAAATCCAATACCGAATAATGGACTCTGCTGGAATAGATACCAGGCCTTATCCCACAATCTCAGCCTAACCCCTGCAGTACCTCCGGAAAGGTCAAAAAAATCAGGTATCTTTGAATATATACCGGAAAAATATACCGCCGGGATAGCTGTTACTGTCACGGCTGCGACAGCTATGCCGAATTTTTTCCAGGATCTGAAGAAAAACCATAATATTATAGCCGCTCCTGCAGCAAACCCTATATAGCTTCCCCTGCTTTTAGTTAAGAACAGTCCGGTCATTGAGAGTAAGAAGATTAACAGATACAGGTACTTTACCTTTCTTTTTTCTTTAAGGAAAAAAGAAAGCAATATCAAACATACTACTGCATATACAGACCCGGTAGCATTATGAGCATTATTAAGGGCATTGAACATAAGTCCCCTGTCTCTTTCCAATTCAAACATCGACAGCACGGGGTTGTCTGTCATAAATCCGTATATAGCGATAATTGAGAATATGGAAAACACTGAGAATAGGATCATCGTATATATTCTGGTGACTTTTTCATAATCAAGGAAATTGATTGCCAGTACGAAAAAAGGCATATAGGCAAAAAAGAAGTTACCGTCATATCTCAAAAAGGAAAATGAGAAAAAATTTGAAAGAGTCTGCCCGGAAATGAAATAACTCAATATCAGATAGATATAAATAATTGAAAGCACTCCCAGTATCTCTGCATGGTAAGTAGTGACAGATCTCCTGATAAATATGAAGATCAGTCCCAGGAGAAATAATATCACAAATGATGTAATACCCAGGTAAGGGAACCTGTTTAAAAGAAGAAATAGCCCCGAGGAAGCGATCAAGAAATATATTATATTATTTATTATGCTGTTTTTCGCCGGATGGACCTTCTTCATAAGCTTTCCCGATGAAATCCTTTATTTTTTCTGTAAATATAGTTATATCAAATCTCAGCGAATTTGACCTGCATTTCTTTGGATCTATATCATTTTTTTCAAATAATCCTATGGCGCCCATCAATGACCCGGGTTCTGCATCATCATAGAAAAAACCGGTCTCGCCTTCAACAATGGTCTCCAGCGCCCCTCCGCCTCTAAAAGCTATCACAGGAGTTCCCGATGCCTGTGCTTCAATAGGTGTAAGCCCAAAATCTTCTTCTCCTGTAAATACCAGCGCCCTGGCTTTTCCATATAGATCAAGCAGCTCGGAATCCTCTACTCTTCCCTTGAAAACAATATTTGGACCGGAGATCTTTTTAAGATGCGCTTCATCTTCGCCTGAGCCGACAATAACAAGTTTTTTTGCCAGCCTGTTAAATGCATTTACGGCAACATCAACCCTTTTATACCCTTTTAATCTTGAGACTACAAGATAAAAATCATCTTTATCCTCATTATATTTATATTTTTTGATCTCTACCGGCGGATATATGACTACTGATTCCCGGTTGTATATCTTTTTTATCTTTGCCTTTATGTATTCCGATATTGTTATAAAGCAGTCGACTTCCCTGGAAGCTTTAATATCCATTTTCCGCATCGCCCCTATAACAGGCCTCATAAGCCCTCTTACGGCTGCGGGAATATGCTCCCGGTCAAGATACCTGGCTGAATCCCAGAGAAATCTTGCCGGAGTATAGCAATAGCTGACCAGGACTGTCCCCGGTCTTTTCCTTATGAAATTGGAAAAAGATGAGGAACTGGTAAGTATCATATCATAGTCTTCAAGGTCGAACCTTCTAAAGGCTGCCGGATAAAGGAAAAAATATTTCCTGTAATGCCTGTTTATCCCGGGAATATTCTGCAGAAAACTTGTCTTGATATCTTTACCCGAAAAAAAATCAAAAGTACTGTGCGGAAAAAAAATAGAGGTATATAAAGGTGCTTCATTGAATATGCCGGTGAAAAAACCCACTACTCTCTCAGCACCGCCGTATTGATTTAAAAAATCATGGACAATCGCTATTTTCATAGAAAATACTAAATAAAAAGACAATCAGCTAATTCTAAAAATATTGCCATGATTATATATGAAATAAACCATTTATTCTACTTTATACCCCCGGGAACAACTACATTTGGTGTCCTATGAATCGATCATTAGAAAATCAATATTTTCATCCATCCACCTGGTCCTTTCAAAAAACCAGTTTTTTAGCTTTTCGATTTCTTCTTCATATGTACCTGGAATGGGAGGACAGCTCGGCCATACACCTTTTCCCAGCGTATCCCATTTTTTAAAGTTTCTTATCTGGGCATCATTTAAAATGCTGACATTCTGGTCGATGATAAAACCAATATTTTCATCACTCAATGAACTCTTCCTGTATGATTTCCACTTCCCTATAAATTCATCCAGGAAAAACTTATCCTGGAAAATCCGGTCTATCCATAATTTATCTTCATATCTCCATCCGGTGGTATTATTGGCCTGTGGAGTCGTCCCTTTCTTGCCTGCAGATAAATTAAAATCCCAGATTGGCCCAACCATCAGCTTACCATTCTTATCTTTGTGGAAATAAGTACTTGCCCAAAAAATACCCCTGTTTTTAAATAATTCATTTACCAGCATATAACAAACCAGAGAGTCAATATCCAGGTATTTTCTATAACCTTCTTCCTCGTCTAAAAAATCTTTACTGAATAATGCAGTTTCAAGTTTGTTAATATAATTAGCAATCCATTCCTTCTGTTCTGTGGTTATCCTGTTATTATCAGGATAAACATTTATAAAGGTGGTCCCATTATCGGTTGTAAAGAAGGATTCATTTGCCCGAAGCCTGTCTAAAGATGAAATTTCCAGTATATAGCCCCCGGAGATATCAATATCATCCAGCTCCAATCTCTGGATATTGACCCTGTCATTATCACGCTTTATCCTCTCAGTCAATACATAAACACCCTTATATCCTCCCTCGGCAATAAGGTCCTCTCTATCATTTATGAATAATTCTAAAAACCTTGTCCTTGAAGCATAAGCACCTATCTGGTTGCTTATTTCAAAGGCCAGGGCATTCCTCATCAATGTCTTGTCGCTATAAGGCGCTGCAAGGATCCAGTCTGCCTCACTGGGCATTCCCAGCAGTGAGACATTCAAATCATTACCCATTTCATCAATGATCTCAACTGAATATTGTTTCTTGGGAAATCCCTGCGATGACTTGCCCCTGATCTTTATGCTCAGGCTTCCGATAAAATCGAGATATTGCCTATTAATGAAATTTTTTTCATTTGAATCACAGTACATGATCAATACATCTGTGCTTATTCTGGATTCATTATTGATTATCTGATCATTAGTATCAACAACCATCAATGGTACATCGCTTGTAGTGATCCAGATATCATAAGTATTATTATTTTCAATAGTCAAAATTCCATGATAAATAAAATTAACAAGATCGTAGGACTTTCCATTGCTCAATTTTATATTTTCGGAATCCATTATTTTATCAACTTCATTATCCTCATTATCGACTTCTATAGGAAATATTGACAGAGAATAATCTCCATTATCATCAAAAGCATAGATATGAAGGTCGTGATTACCGTTTTCAAGGTGAAATGTATTTATATATAATTCAAATCCTGACAACCTGTAACCAGGTTTTTCAAAATATTCTGCCACATCTGTCCTGGGTATTTCGTAGACTGCTTCACCTAAAAATGTTTCTTTATTCTTTTCGGGACCGCTGAATACGAATATCCTGTTAACTCCAGTATCTTCTTCTGATTTGGGATCAACAGCCCATCCGCTCAGTCTAATTTTCTCCTCCAGGACATCCAGCTCCGGATGATCCTCATTTTTTTTAGGGCTTTCGATAAATATAGTTATGTCACCAGTATTTTTCCCATTTGCCAGTATTTCCGAGTATTTACTAAAATCATTTTTATAGACACCGATCTCTCCGAACGAAAGCGCTTCAAGATAGATCTCCGTATCATCCTCAAACTCCCAGCTGATCTCCTGTACCGTATCGGAACCGGCGGGCAGGGCGCAGAAGATGGTTTTGCTCTCTTCGTCTATTCTGGC
>Ga0180430_10004442_pt1 | contig 11829 bp, 8 predicted proteins | sample SS_ome_9_FD_132999 | JGI IMG/M metagenome (GOLD analysis project Ga0180430, IMG submission 132999) | Hypersaline lake sediment archaeal communities from the Salton Sea, California, USA - SS_1_S_2 metaG | ecosystem: Environmental > Aquatic > Non-marine Saline and Alkaline > Hypersaline > Sediment... | reverse complement strand
CGGCAGTTGGGGCAGTGGTAGTGGGAGCAGCGGTAGTGGGAGCAGCGGTAGTGGGAGCAGCGGTAGTGGGAGCAGCGGTAGTTGGGGCAGCGGTAGTTGGGGCAGTGGCAGTTGGGGCAGCGGCAGTTGGGGTAGCGGCAGTTGGGGCAGCGGCAGTGACAGCGGTGGTAGTGGTAGCGGTGGTAGTGGGAGCAGTGGCGACGCGGATGTTAGCCCTGCGGACCTGCCCGGTGTTGATCCGAGCGATACCGGCGATGCCAACTGGGGAGGTCAAAGTTCGTTCAATCCCGATACGAGTAATCGCGGATCTCTCCCGCCGCAGCAGTCGAAAAATCGTGTTACCAGTTTTAATAATCCGAACCGGTCGAATTTCCCCAGCGTTTCGAGTAAACAGGTCCGATGGTGGCGGAATCGGATCGGGTATGTAACCTACATCCAATTCATGACCGACTTCGGTCGCGAGATGAAACCGGACGATACGACCTACACGCCGTTGTCGGCCAAAAGTCCGCATTGCCCGTTTCATTCGGAAGAGACACGTGGGGGCACGTTCGATTTCCCGCCGCGTACGCAACCGATGCACGCAACACGCCGCGCACTGATCGCTGCCATCGAAGTTGTCAACGAACGAAACAAGTCGATCGGATCGGTCGATCAGCGCGACTGGGTCTCGCTTGTCACCTTCGATCGACTCAGTGACGGCGGACCGGTCGTTGCGCAATCGCTGACGGGCGATTACGATTCGGCGAAATCGTCGTGTACAACGCTTCAAGCGTGCAGTGACAAATCGTCGTCGACCGCTACGGAAGCCGGGTTGCAGCTCGCTCGTGAGCATATCAAGTCGGCCAGCGACGGCGGACAAGGTCGCGAGGCAACGAACAAAGTCGTCGTCCTACTGACTGACGGCGCGCCGAACCTTTATACGACTCCACCGGGTGAGATCAACAGCTATATCTCGGACAACCCGAGTAGCGATTTCTATGCCAACGGTGCCTATTGGTTCGATGCTCCGCTGATGCAGGCCAGCCAAATGGCGTCCGAAGGATGGGGTGCTTTCCCCGTAAGCGTCGGCCTTGGTGCGGATTACAATTTCATGGATCGAATGGCGCGAATAGGCGGAACCGCCGGCGACGACGGACAAGGTCCGCGGGGTTCGGACAATCCGGCCGAGTACGAACAGCAGCTCGTCGAGATCTTCGAACGAATCATTACCAGCCCCAAGGTTCGATTGGTGCAGTAATGCGGAAAGCGCGGCCGGAACGATCTGTTCGACCCACCATTTATGGTACATTTTTCAAACATTATTTTTTTAAATTTATAGAAGCTGTAATTATTACAATGCTATATTTGCATGTTCCATCGAGGAAAACAGATCCTATCGGATATTAGCAACAGACGATGCGTCCTAATAGACTCGATGATCGTAGGGGCAGATAAAGATACACTTAAGACGTGAACAGTAGAGTGGTGGCAGCATGATTTCGGATTTGATTTTTGCGTTCTCCGGTTTTGGATTATTAATTTTCGGTGTGGTCATCGGATGGTGGCTCAAACCGGTATCTAAGGTATCCGGCGCGAGTCAACCTCAGAATAACCCGGTCGAGAATCCCGAAGCGCTGATCGAAATGGCGACGAAGATTCAGAACTTGACCCAAGAGGTCGCACGAGATGTCGGCGAACATAATTCACGCGTCGAAGAGATCAACAACGAGTTGAGCTCGGCCGACGCCGATGATCACGATGGTGTCGTTCTGCTTGTCGAACGACTCGTCAAAGAAAACCAAGAGATGCAGAATCGGCTCAACTCGGCCGACGAGAAGCTGCAGCAGCAGGCCGAAGAAATTGCGTCGCAAACCGAAGCCGCCCGAACCGATACATTAACCGGACTGCCCAATCGCCGCGCGTTCGACGAAGAGATCGATCGACTGATCGAAGAGTACAAGCTCGGTAGTTCTCCCTTCTCGCTCGTTATGGTCGACGTCGATCGATTCAAGTCGTTCAACGATACCTACGGTCACCAGACGGGCGATCACGTCCTCGAAATGTTGGGCGAAGTCCTCCGTGCGACCTCGCGCGATATCGATATGCCCGTCCGTCTTGGCGGCGAGGAATTCACCGTCTTGCTGCCCTCGACCGAGGTCTTCCCGGCCTGCATCGTTGCCGATCGAATTCGCCAAACCCTGGAGAAGTCGGAAATCACGGCCGACGGGAAAACACTTAGCGTGACCGCCAGTTTCGGCGTCGCTCAATCGATGCCTGGCGAGCAGGCCGACTCGATCCTTCGCCGTGCCGATGAAGCGCTTTACGAGGCCAAAGAAAACGGACGAAACAACGTCCACATGCATGACGGTGAAGAAATCCAACCGTTTGGCGACGCGGATCAGCCGCAATCGAAAACCGAATCAAGTTCGGCCGACGAAACCGAAACAACAGTTGTCGATCAAACGCCATCGGAAGAAGTCGTCGCTCAGGATGACCATTTGGAATCGAGCGACGATCTGGGCGATCAGCCGCAACATATCCGCGAACGCGCCACCTTTGTCGAAGTACTCGGTTGTCGCATGGATGAATGGCGACGCAGCGGACCGGTTCCCTCGATCTTGATGGTCAAGATCGACAACCTGCCGGCCATCGAGCTGCTCCACGGCAGCCCGGCGGTCAACGTTGCGGTCGAAGCAACCCGAAAGTTCCTGCAGGCCGCCACCCGCGATATGGATTTCGCCGCCCAGTACGACGTGGGCGAGTTCGGAATCATCTTCCCCGGAGCGGGCAAGAAGAACACGGTCGACGTGGCACTGCGACTGAAAGAGGCCATCTCGCGATGCCGTATCCCGATCGGCGAAGACATTATGAACTTCACCGTCAGCGAGGGAGTTGCCGAAGCGTTCGGTGATGACTCGTCCGAAGATCTGATCCGCCGCGGCCGCGCCGCCATGAAAGCGGCCGCCAACGCCGGTGGAAACTTCTGCAACTACCACAACGGCCAAACGACCGAAATGATCAAACCGCCCATAACGATCTAGTTCGCGCCGCTCAGACCACCAACCCTACCCCGGCCGCCCCGCACAAGTTGCTTGGCGGCCGGTTTTATGCGCGAAGCGTCGCCCTGGGATCGCCAATCTCCCGATTGGCATCGTACGACGGGACTCCGATCCCGTCGAAGACCGACGTTGTTGTGGTTATCGGGCAGGGATTAACCGAAAACGTTGACGTTTCCCCCGTACGATGGCCCTCCGAGGCCGTCGACGATCGACGTTGTCATGGTTATCAGGCGGGGATTAACAGGAAATTATGGTGAAAAAGACTTCGCCAAGACCGACGTCAACTCCCGACGGCTTCGGAGAGCCATCGTACGGGGTTGGAAGCGTCGATGATCGGTGCTGCGACGGTTTTTTTCGAGGCCGACATCAACCGTTGCCGATCGGGAGGTCGGCATTCCCAGGATGGGCGAAGCGTAACCCCATACGCATCAAGTTAAGGCTTACGAATCATGCGATCCCTACGATTTATGTATATTCAACAGAGAAGAAAGGGAACCACGAAAAGCACGAACATACACGAAAGCATCGTACTTCGTTTTCTCCCAGGATCTGATCTTTCGTGTCTTTAGTGCCTTTCGTGGTTCCCTCTTCCCCTTGATTTTCAAGATGATGTCGTTATCCTTTTCCGATTCAAAGGTTGATCGTTGATGGCTTAACTTGGTGTCTATGGGGATTGGTTTTACGCACCCCTAACCACTGTCGCGTAGCGACCCTACGCCGAAGCGACCCGCCATCTGCTCGGGCGTCATCGCGCCGCAGCGGACTAGGATCTGATCCGCCTGCGCATCGCGTAATCTGTCGCGCGTAGCGAGCGATGGGAGTGTGACATCGATCTTTACGCGAGCAAGCGTATCGACGGGCAATCGGCCCGCCGCGATCGATGCGCCGATAACCCGACGCAACAAATCGATGTCTTCCTGCCGCAGCTCGTCTTGCAAACGCTCGAACATCTTCACGGCCGGGCCCTCGGCGACCATCGTCGACGCGTAGTTCGCATTGCTCGCGTTGCTTGAGAGCATAAACTCGGGCATCACGAGCCTCGCGGCGACGGCGCGGAGCTCGGCCTGAAGGATCTCAACGTACTGCGACGCTTGGACGGCCGCGGCCGGGAACTGGTAATCGGTTCCGTCGGTCGCGTCAAGGATCGTGCCCGGCCCGTAGCGACGCGCGTAACTCGCCTGGCCCGTCGACCGGTCGGCCGCCGTCTGATCGGCCGAGTTTGTGACGAACTGCTCGATCTCCGATCGCCCCGCGCCGCGATGCTTGCGAATGATCGCAATCGCCGATTGAATCTCGGTCAACACGCTCATGTTCCGCAGCAGTCGCTCGGCCCGGCGAAGGTTTTTGATCACCGGATAAAAGAGCGGAATGCCCCGCCGCACGTTGCCGTCAACCCCTCGCCGCCGATGTTGGACCTGATCGGCCGAAACCGCGCGACCGTCGATGTAGTACGACTCGATCGACTCGGCGTCCTCGGGATCGGCGACGATTCCGTGCGAAATATTAGGGCGACCGGCAAGCGACTCGGGCGTGGCGACCTGCTCGGGCTCGACGAAACGAATGCGGACCGTGCCTTCGATGTCCGCGAAGAGTCGAACGAAACATTCCCCGTCACGATCCTTCCGCCGAATGATCTCTTGCTGACGGGCGGACCAATTATTTTCCTCGCGGAATCGATCGACGACCGCCTGCACGGCCGAGACGAGCGACGTGTCGGCCCGACGTTCTGGATCGTCGCTCGCTTGTGGCACGACCCGATAATGATGACCGAGCCCGACGATGTAGTTGACGCGATTCTCGTGCCCGTTGATCGCGAATTCATTGGTCATCGCAAGATGCCTGCACTGCCGTCGGATCTCTGCCAATTCGGGTAGCGCGACTTGGCTGGCCTGCGCGCCGGTACCAACGGTCGGCCAAAGCTGCCCGTCGGTATCGGCACGCGCATCGAGCGGATCGACCAATCGGTCATAAAGCAGGTCAATTGTCTCGGCAAGTCGGGTTTCAAGTTCGGACATGATTTCGCCTTTCTATTTTGGGAGTGGGTAGTGGGTGGTAGGTAGTGGGTAGTGTTGTGGCGCCACGTCGAAGTGCTGGGTATACGTTCCCGGGGCAAGCCAACTACAAAAACGGAATCTGCAACCGATCGCCCAGTCCGTCATCACTCGATCGGTTCGGTCGCATCAAATCGCCGGCCAGCCGGACCGCCATTTCGAGCGCGTCGGGACCATCGTCGTGGTCTGACAGCGGGAACTGACGTAGTTGATCGACCAGAAGCCGCGTATCGGCCGAGCCGTCTTTGAACTTGATCCGTCGACCGGCCAACAGCGGACCGAGGCGCCGGATCCGAACGAGCTTATTCGTGCGGTTATCGATACCGACCGGCTGCAGGAGGATATTCGCTCGCCGCAGCGCCCGATCGAACTCGGCGGCCAGCAGCTCTTGGAATTGATTCGTCTCGACGCCGAACAGCTCGGGCGCAAATCGCTCGATCAGCGCGGCGCCGTCGTCGACGATCTGCGGGACCGGTCGCCGGCGGCAGTCGGCCTCGACATAGAGCGTGCCATCGCGCGCGACTCCGAGCATCACGAACGCCGAGAAATCACCCCGCCGCGCGTCTTTTCCCTTACTCGGATCGAGCGCCATTACGCGAGCCTGCAACCGATCGGGCCAACGCTCGAACCAGATCGATTCGTCGAAATACGACTCGGGCCATTCGCACTCGGCCGGGTTGACGGGCGAGTTCTGCTTCTCACGTTCGAACGCGGCGTGCCCGTTTTCGGCCCGCATTCGCATCAACGTCTGCAGATCTTCGAGCTCGGGCCAAAGCAGCCGTGCACCTCGATCCATCGCCTCGCGGTTGTCGCGATAAAACGCATCGGCGTCCGCAGCGTGCGACTTGCTCGCTACGTCGGTGTAGATCGATTCCCACTGCGACCAGAGCGACATGTTTTCGGGCCAACATTCGATCGCGCGGAACGTCCGAGACCGCCAGCCGGGCGTCCGTGCAAGCCGCATCGCGATCGCGTCTTGATGGAGCGCGGTCGCAAGGTTGACCACGTGCGTGCGACGGTCGCCCGCCTGAATCAGCGCACCGTCGAACCATTCACGCGATCGTTCCCGCGCGACGGTCGATCGAATATGCGAGTCGTTCTGCAGATCGTCGCACACGATCAGCGTCGGCCGATCCGCACGCCGCCGTCGGCCGCGGAGTTTCTGCCCCGTGCCGAACGCCTCGATGACGGTGCCCGAAGGGAGTTCGATTCGGCCCGCCCGCCACAGGTTGCCCTTGCCCGTCGCGCGAGGATACGCCCGGGCGAGCTGAGGGTTCGACTGCAATTCGGCAGCGATGTTTGCCAGGTGTGCTCGCGCCTGGTCGGCCGTGTCCGAGACGATCCAGATATAAGGCTCGGTCGATTCGACGGCCGCGCGGAGCGGCAGAGCGAGAGTCGCGAGCGTCGATTTCGCGCTGCCACGCGGAGCGAGGACATTCAGCTTCACGCCCGCGTGTCCGCGCGATCGATCGGCCGACATGCGATCGAGCTCGGCCGCCAGCCACCGATGCATCGTCGACGGCGGAAGCCGCGCATGCTCGGGCAAGAACCGCCGCATCCACTGCAGCAGATCCAGCTTTAACGTGTGGGACGATTCGCCCGCGGCTCGTCGTGCCCGACCGTGTGATTGAGCGAAAAGGTTTCGCAATGTTTGAGCTAGTCGACCGATCGTCGTGTTCGGCAAATCGTCACGCCGCAATCGCTCGAGCAGTTCCGATTCATTCGATGCCATCGTTGCTCTCTGGGAAATAGAAATATCAAAAGGGGAAAAATTAACCACGAAGCCACGAAGGGTACGAAGGAAAGAATAATAGAACCACAGAGGACACAGAGAAGGGAGGAAGGGAGAATGAGAAAGAAAAATATGAATGTAGTGCGAAGCGGTTGTATGGTATCAAACACAAAATGTTTTCGTTGCAAATGGTTGAGAGGATCTATCGATTCATCCTTTCCCACTCTGTGTCCTCTGTGTCCTCTGTGTTCTCTGTGGTGACTATTCCCTTCTTCATGTTTCATATTTCGCCGATCATTTCGTCCGTTTCTTGATTCACCTCTTCCTCGAACAGCACGGGCACTTCGCCGAGCGACTCGACCATTCGTTCGATGCGCTGTAGGACGCCTTTGCGATATCGGGCGACGGGGATTTCCTCGGTCAAGATTTCGGCGAACTCGGTTAGCAGATCGATCGTTTGCTGCCGTGAGACGCTGTCCGGTTTTCGTGCCGCATAAAGGTCGGGCAGTCGATGTTCGAGGAACCACGCGGCCGCGCGCCAATACTGGGGTTTCTTGGCCGCCTCGTGAATCTGTTTCAGATACGTCAGCTCTTGCCGCCCCTCGGCCGCACGAAGCTGCAGCGCGAATTCCGGGTCGCGACTTGCCGTATTGCGAATCGTCCGTGCCGTACACCCGACATACGCGGCGGCCGCAACGCGCGAACATCCGACCGCAAGAATCGCAACAATGTCTCGCTTCTTTTCGTCCGTAAGTACCGGCCTGCGACCACGTCGTGCCATGTTGGAGTCCTTTTGGAAATTTGTTTATGAACAAGGAAAGGCAAATATCAGTGAAATGAATATATGGCATCCCGCGTCCGTCGGGACATGCCCGATGGTGGCGGGAAGTTACTTCATGCTTCTTATTTTCCAACGTATTCGAACGAAACGACCGCGCGACCGGCGGAGCCTTTGTAGCGCCGTGAAAAATGCCGGCTGCTGCGGTTGCCCGTCTTGCGGATCGAGACCGTTCGCCAGTCGGGAGAGCGGCGGCAGTGGGCGATCAGGCCCGGGTGCGAGCCGGTCGCGTTGATTCGGTGTCCGATTCGTCGGTGATGTTGACAAACGGCTTCGAGCACACGCATGCCCACGCCGATTCCTTGGAAGTCGGGCAGCGTGACCAGTCGCGCGGCGCGGCGTCGATTTCGTTTTCCCACCAGTGCCGCGACCGCCACGAACGAGACCGGCCGATCGTTCCACGTTGCCATGTAACAGACGCACCCGTGGGGCAGATCGCCCGTCAGATAATGATGTCGGGCAAACATTCGCCAAGCCGCAGGTCTGCAGCGCGAGATCGCCAGTCGGATCTCGGGTCGCCGAAGACACCTCCGTTGAAACTCGCCCGTTGCCATATCGATCGTCCAGTCGGCCGCGAGCCAATCGAGCACGTCGTAGTGACACGTAACGGCGACGAAACGCGACGCGATCAGTCGCTTGTCGACCGCCCTTCGGATCGCTGCCGAGGCGACCTGCGCGACGTTTCGATCGACGACGCTCGTGAACTCGTCGAAGACGACCGGATCGGCGGCCGACGCCAGTGCCCGTGCTAGATCGCAGCGGAACCGTTCACCGCCCGAGAGGACCCGGTATGGTTTGATCCAAGCGGGCGGACTGCTAAGACCAACGGCCGTCAGTAGGCCGACCGCGTCGCGAATCGACAGCCGCTCGGGCATCCCATCGATCACGGCCGCGCGGTCGGGCCAAGGCTCCGGACGATGATAGTTCTCGCCAAACAGATGTCGCGCGATCGTGCTCTTGCCCGATCCGGACGGTCCAACAATCAGCCCGATTCGCCAATCGTCGCCAAGCTCGGGCACGTCAACCGCGAATCGCTCCTCCGCCCGTCGCTTGATCGGTACGTCGAAGATTCCGCTCACTTGGCAAACGCGGAAGGAATCGTAGACAGGGCATTCGACGGTAGTTTCGATTCGGGGCATGGGAATTACTTTTGAGTGGGCAGTAGGCAGTGGGCGGTGGGCAGTGGTTTGGATAGTCGTTTTACTCTTGATATTTTGCACATATGGACCTGGTATACTTACTTTTGTGACTTAGATAATTACATATCATTTATCTGATAAAAATCGAACAAATCTCTGTCCACAGATGTATTGCACTGCCCACTGCCCACTGCCCACTGCCCACTGCCCTTTACAAATTCAAAACCCGACACGCCAGACCTTCGCCGGTCAAACGGTCGAAGACTTCGCGCTGGTGATCTTCGTCTTTGCAATCGATGACGAGCTGGAACATCTCAGCGATCGGCGGTTCGAACCCGGGTGAATCGTCGATCGGTGGCGGGTCGTCGGTCATCCGGTCGAGCATTTCGCGGATCGCGCGGTTATCGGTCTCGATCGACGCGGCAAGGTCGGCCAGCATTTCGTCGTCTGTCGTCGCCATCGCCGCAAGCGGATCGTGTAACGCAAGCAGTGTGTCGGCTTCCGACTCATCGAGGTCGACAACAAGGACCGGCACCTCGGCGTCGGGCGTAGTTTCTGCACGGAGATGACCGTCGATCAATTGCAGCGAGCCGTCGTCGCACTCGCGAGCGATCAGCGCGTCGGCATACCCGATCTCGGCCAGCACGCCGCGCATCGCTTCCTGTTGCTCGGGCGGATGCAGCCGCCAGTTCTTCGGATGAGGCCGCAGCTCGTCGGCCCGAACCATACGTAGGGATTGGATTCGATTTCTGATTATCATTTTTTATAAAGTGGGCAGTAGGCAGTGGGTAGTCGGTAGTATGGGAGGTGGAAGGAAGGCTGAAGAATGTGGAAGGAGTTAAACGATTCAGCCTTCGTATTCCTGTAGTAATTGGCCGAAGCGTTCCATTTGCGTTTGTTGTCGGTCGACGCGGCGGCGGAGTTCGGCGAGTTGGACGTGATCCTCGGCCGCCTTGCCCAGCCGGGCGGAATCGGCTTCGATCAGACGATCGACCGTTGCTGTCAGTCGCGAGACCTGTGCCGCTAGGACGGCAAGTTTCGCGTGAACCATCAGCATCCACGGGACCAGAGCAAGGAGCACGGAGATCACCGCGCCAAGTAGTATTCGCCAGCTTTCGGGAGTCATGGGAAGAGTCGGTAGTGGGTGGTAGGTAGTGGGTAGTTAACAATTTCGCTGCGTTGCTTCTTTCTGTTTGAAAATAGGGCCAATACTTCGAACCTATTTCCAAGTTCAACGTCAACTTTCGACGGACTTGGAAGTCCGTCCTACGGGCGGATCGACCTTCTGTTTGACCGCTTCGGTTAGCTCTTGGCGGGAGACACGTTCGCGGAGATCGTCGATCCGGTCGCCGATACGCTCGACCAGTCGGGTGACCAGTAGCGGCTCGCCCGATTCGAGTTTCGCACCGACCCGTCGCGAGACCAGCCACAGCCCGGCGGCGACGGCGATCGAAAGCGGACCGGAAAGTCCCAGTGCGACGGTCGCAAGCTTTCCGGCCGTCAGACCGATCGATCCGTCCGACAGTTTCTCGGCCGTCACGTCGCGAACGTACGCACGAATCGTGTCGAGTCGACCGGTCGATTCGTCGTCGCGCACCTTATCGATTCGCTGTTCGATCCGGTTCAAGAGCGTCTCGCGGTCGCCGACCAGACGTTCGACGAGGAGCCCCAACTTTTGTAGCTTGCCTACCGTTTCCGATTCAACCGTTGTCGTGTCGGCCGACGGCGCTTTAGTTTCGCCCGACTGCATCTTTAGAAGCAGGTCGGCGATTCGGTCGAGCTTCGCGTTCGTTGCGCCCATATCGACCGGCGAGCCACCTTGCGGCGTAACAACGACGGGCATCGACGGGTAAAGCGGCGCCGGCGGCTGGGGTTCGGAGCGGCCGAAGATTCCGCTGAAACACGATCCGCCCGCGCAGTCGCCGCACGCGTTTTCGACGTCGATGCGTACCGTATCGATCGGCGAATTATCGCGAGGTGCGAGCGACGAACGGCTCGTCTTCATGCCCAGCAACCCGCGGCGGATCTCGTCGGTCGAGACCGCAATGCCGACCGCTTGATCGCCCTCTTCGAGCCGGCCGACCAGGATACCGACGATATATTTTCCCGACGCGTCGAGTACGGCCGATCCGCTGCGCCCGCCGGCCGGGGGCGGTTGGAACCAGAGCTCGCCGCCGTGTCTCGCAACCAGATGTCCCTTCCAGGCGGTTGCCCATGCACCTCGGGCACAGCCGGCCGACAGAAGCGTGTCGCCCTGCTGCAGCATGAATCCGACCGGTGATGGCTGAATCGGGCGCGGCAGCAGACCGCCGAACCGACGGACTTCGATTACGCAAATGGCTGCATCGATATTGCCCGCTCGGGCAAAGACGCGAGCGGTCAGTGGGATCGACCGATGCCCTGCGCGCCAAAACTCGCACGTCACTTCGCTCGCCCGCTCGACGACATGGGCGGCCGTCATCAGGTAGACGAGATCGTCTTCAATGGCAAAGACGCACCCGGTTCCGCGACCACCGTCCGGCGCGGTAATGCGACACGTTGCTTCGAGTCCGCCTTCGAGATCGGCGCGTGCGATCGAATCGGCACCAATGGTGGCGAGGAAAACGATGGTTAGGGAAATTGAAAGTCGAGATTTCATTGATGGGTTCCTTAGGGTGGAATGATACATAAAGATTGAACGGAATATGGGAGGGGGGAATAACCACGAAGCCACGAAGGATACGAAGGGAAGAAAATCAGTTAGAAATAGTGCACCACAGAGAGTACAGAGGAGAAAGGATGAAATTTTTTCGATTCCATCATTTGCTATGAATTCACTTCATAAATGAAATAAAACTTATGTTTCACAATGCTTTCAAAATTTCATTCTTACTTCTTCCTTTCTCTCCTATCTGTGTCCTTCGTGGTTTTATTGTCCTAACAATGGGTTTAAAACCCTCGCCTTTAGGCGACTTCTTTAGATTCATGTAGTTATTTGTTATACTGTCGACTATGGAAAACTACAGAACCAGTGCACATAGTCGTTTTG
>Ga0180430_10004441_pt1 | contig 11830 bp, 9 predicted proteins | sample SS_ome_9_FD_132999 | JGI IMG/M metagenome (GOLD analysis project Ga0180430, IMG submission 132999) | Hypersaline lake sediment archaeal communities from the Salton Sea, California, USA - SS_1_S_2 metaG | ecosystem: Environmental > Aquatic > Non-marine Saline and Alkaline > Hypersaline > Sediment... | reverse complement strand
GGTGAATGTCTCGGTGGCGGTATCATACATTCAACAGGAAAACTTAATGAAAACGGATAGAGACAGGTTGCTTTCGCTTGCGGCGATTTTTCAGTCTGCTTCGCTGACAGACCAGATCGCCAAAACAGGCATGGCCGATGCTGATGCTATTGAGACGTGCATTTACAGTATATTTCAGACTGATGCTGAAAATATCGAAGCTGTATACCATGATGCCACGCATCTTAAGACCGGTCTTGATTGTCTGTTAACCCAGATGCTGGAAAACAAGCCAGAGCGCATTGATGTAACCCGATATGTCCTGCAGTTAATGCACCTGGCATCAAAGCTGGTCAAAAACCCGCAACGTATATCTTCATTGGCCGAAGGTATTGAGCTTGCCAGGGAACGTTCAGAATCATTTCCCATCACGCATACCAATATACTGGCCCAGCTTGCCGAACTATATGTCGACAATATCAGCGATCTTTCCGGAAAAATTATGGTCAATGGTGAACCGCTGCATTTAAACAATCCTGACAATGTTCATAAAATCAGGGCCTTGCTGCTTGCCGGTGTTCGCGCTGCGTGGCTATGGCTGCAATGTGGCGGCAGGCGCAGACACATGATTTTTTCCCGTAAAAAAATTCATGGTCAGGCGACAGCCCTGCTTAAAGAGATAGGTTAAAGCCTTTTTCTGGCTGGATAGCTTCTGGGTTTCAGGCAGGAGCCAGTTGCCGTCGTCTGTTTTGAATAGCCCAAAGCATAAACAGGCATAAAAAGGTGGGTATGTAGAGCAGGTGCTTGGGTAGTCTTTCAGCCTCTACCTGGATTGAAGTGATCACCCAGTCAAAATCGATACCCGCTTTTTCTGCTTCACTACCGAATACCACATTATCCACCTGCATGACATGTTCATTTACAGATAATTCAAGACCTGCGTCAGCAAGCCTGCTGCTGGCACTGCCCTCACCCGGTATATTCAGCATGACAACCTTGCTGACCTGTTTGCCTTCGAGTGTTTCCCCTTCTACTGCCAGTCGTAACATCTGATCATCAGGGGTCTGTTCAATGACTTCATAAATATCCGTGGCGGGCTTTTCGATCAAGGGCGGATAGATTTTGTCCCACCAGAATCCCGGGCGGAAAATAGTGAAGGCAATCAGCAACAACAATAGCGTCTCCCACCAGCGGTTACGCACCAGGAAAAAGCCCTGTGTAGCTGCCGCAAAGGCCAGCATGGCGATAATACTGGCACTGACGACAACGATAAAATGCAGCCAGTTTTCGATACCGATCATCAGGAGTTCGGTATTGAAAATAAACAAAAAAGGCAGGATGGCTGTACGGATGTCATATGCAAAGCCCTGAATGCCGGTCCGGATAGGGTCGCCTCTTGATATTGCAGCTGCAGCGAATGCGGCCAGACCAACCGGCGGCGTATCATCAGCAAGAATACCGAAATAAAATACAAACAGGTGTACCGCAATCAAGGGAACGATCAAGCCATTTTCAGCACCAAGCGTAACAATAACCGGTGCCATCAATGTCGAAACAACAATATAGTTTGCAGTTGTTGGTAAGCCCATTCCCAGTAACAGACTGATGATGGCAGTAAACAGCAACATCAGAAACAGGTTGCCACCGGAAATAAACTCAACAAATTCAGTCATTACCAGACCGACGCCTGTGATAGTGACGGTGCCAACAACGATGCCGGCAGCTGCAGTAGCAACACCGATACCAATCATGTTTCTGCCGCCGGCTACCAGGCCATCAATCAGTTCACTGACCCCATTGCTGACCACAAGCCACGCGCCAGACTCTTTTCTTATCAGTGCTTTTAACGGATGATGGGTCAGCACAATGACTATCATGAACATGGTTGCCCAAAAAGCAGAAAGCCCCGGTGACAACCTTTCAACCGTCAGACACCAGACAAGAACCACGATAGGCAATAGAAAATATAGCCCGGAGAGCACGGTGGGACGCGTTTCAGGCAGCTCACTTATTTCCGGGCTGGTATCAAGCTCAGGAACCAGTGTGGATACCTTTAACAATCCCAGGTAGACGATCAGCATCAATACAGATGCGATATAGGGGGTTGTTTCTTCGAAAACGGTTTTCATCCACCCCAGTCCGTAATAGACGATGCCTGACAAGATTACCAGAGCTGAAATAGTCAATGTGAAAGTTGTCAGGGTTTTCATCAGTCTTGATGGATGGCGGCGAGGCAATCCAGTCAGATTCGCCTTGCAGGCTTCAAGATGGACGATATAGATCAGTGCTATATAGGCAATAATGGCTGGTAGAAATGCATGTTTAATAACTTCCACATAGGAAATTCCAACATATTCAACCATCAGAAAGGCAGCAGCTCCCATGATAGGTGGAGTGAGCTGGCCATTAGTCGAAGAGGCCACCTCGACAGCACCGGCCTTTTCTGCCGGAAAGCCAACCCGCTTCATCAAGGGGATAGTAAAAGTACCAGTGGTCACCACGTTGGCGATGGATGACCCGGAAACCAGCCCGGTCATACCGGATGAAACAACAGCCGCCTTGGCTGGGCCACCACGCATATGCCCCAGCAATGCAAATGAAACACGAATAAAATAATTGCCTGCTCCCGCCTTTTCCAGCAAAGACCCGAAAAGCACGAACATAAAAACCATGGATGTCGATACACCCAGCGCAACCCCGAACACGCCTTCAGTAGACAGCCAGTAATGCGACATACCCTTGTTGAGACTGGCTCCTTTATGAGCAATCACTTCTGGCATGAGCTGGCCGGCAAATGCATAAAACATGAAAATACCTGCAACCACCATCAATGGAGGTCCCAGCGCACGCCTTGTGGCTTCGAGCAATAACACTATGCCAGTGATGGACACTGCCAGGTCGAAGGTTGTCGGCAGGCCCGGCCTGTTAGCCAGTTCTTCGTAAAACACGAACAGATAGGAGGCGCAAAAAGCAGCAATGAATGCGGTTATCCAGTCATGTAGTGGGATGTAGTGCCTTGGAGAAGTTTTAAATGTTGGATAGGCGGTATAGGCAAGAAATATGGCAAATGCCAGGTGAATGGCGCGTGCCTCGGTATCATTCAAGACAGCAAAGTTGAATATAAAAGGTAATGGCGAGGCATACCATAGCTGAAACAATGACCAGATAATCGGTACAGCAACCAGTACAATTGCCGAGAAACCTGAGGGATGTCTGGCACCCAGGTCTGATTCAGCTACCAGCAGTTCGAGTGCTTCACCGGATTGTGGGTCATGCCTGGCCATTATTACGCTAAGGTATGCCCCCGCCTGAGCGGGGTGGCACAAGCTTATTCAATCAGCCCCGCTTCCTTGTAATATTTTGCCGCACCATCATGTAAAGGTGCAGACAAGCCATCCTTGACCATTTCTGCCGTGTTCAGATTGGCAAAGGCCGGATGCAGTTTGCGGAAAGAATCCATGTTCTCAAACACGGATTTTACTACGATGTAAACCGTATCAGCGCTGGTTGCTGTTGAACTCACAAAAGTAGCACCAACACCAAAGGTGGTTGTGTCATCAGGATTTCCGCGATACATGCCGCCTGGAATGACCGCTTTGCGGTAATAATCGTTATCAGCAACCAGTTTGTCGACAACTGGTCCGGTAATATTTACCAGCACACTTTCACAGGTAGTGGTAGCTTCCTTGATCGAACCGCTTGGATGGCCAACGGTGAAAACCATAGCGTCAATCTTGTTATCACAAAGTGCTTTAGACTGTTCCGCAGACTTCAACTCAGATGCCAGAGAAAATGTCGATTTATCCCACCCCATGGCTTTCATCAATACTTCCATGGTTCCGCGCTGCCCAGAGCCCGGATTGCCGATATTGACACGTTTGCCCTCCAGGTCTTCGAGGTTTTTGATACCTGAGTCTGCACGTGCGACCACGGTAAAAGGTTCAGGATGTACGGAAAATACTGCACGCAGTTCCTTGAAAGCACCGGCATCCTTGAACTTGCTGGTGCCGTTATAGGCATGATACTGCCAGTCTGACTGGGCAACACCCATATCCAGGTCACCGGCACGAATGGTATTGATGTTATAAACAGAGCCGGCAGTGGATTCCACCGAGCAGCGCACACCATGTTGTTTACGCCCCTTGTTCACAAGGCGACAGATAGAACCACCTGTTGGATAGTAAACGCCGGTCACACCCCCGGTTCCGATGGTAATAAAGTTATTGGCTGAAACAGTGGTTGAAGCAGCTATCAGTGCGCTCATTATTATGGTCTTAAGAAGCATTCATTCCTCCAGAATAGTAATTATCATCATCATTATAGGCAGATGGCTATCCATTAGTGAAGACAAAAAAACCGGCGATAAACGCCGGTTTTTACGGGTAGAACAAATAACACTATCAGGCGACAGCGATAGGTATTACCTTGTCAGCCACTTCCTTGTATTCTGCAATTTCATGGAAGTTCAGGTAACGGTAGACTTCATCAGCCATTGTTTCCAGACCTTTTACATGCTCCATGTATTCTTCAATAGACGGTATCTTGCCGAGCAATGAAGCGACTGCAGCAAGTTCTGCCGAAGACAGGTAGACATTGGCACCTTTGCCCAGACGATTAGGGAAGTTACGCGTTGAGGTGGAAACTACTGTGGAATTATCAGCCACACGCGCCTGGTTGCCCATGCATAGCGAACAGCCGGGCATTTCGGTACGTGCGCCGGAACGACCAAAGATGTTGTAGTAACCTTCCTGTGTCAGCTGATACTCATCCATTTTTGTTGGTGGTGCCAGCCACAAACGCGTTGGTACGGATACACCAGCTGCATCCAGAACCTTTCCTGCTGCACGATAATGTCCTATGTTGGTCATGCATGAGCCGATGAAGACTTCATCCACATTGGTACCTGCTACCTCGGAGAGAGGACGGACATCATCAGGGTCATTCGGGCATGCCAGCAATGGCTCCTTGATTTCATTCAGGTCGATTTCAATGATCTCTGCATATTCCGCATCTGCATCAGGCTCAAGCAGTTCCGGGTTGGCAAGCCATTTTTCCATGGCATCAATACGACGCTGCAGGGTTTTAGCCGATTCATAATCATTGGCAATCATCCATTTAAGCAGCGTGATGTTGGAATTGAGGAACTCAACAATCGGTTCTTTATTGAGGCGAATAGTACAACCATTGGCAGAACGTTCAGCTGAAGCATCAGAAAGCTCAAATGCCTGTTCAACTTTAAGATCCGGCAAACCTTCAATTTCCAGTACACGACCATTGAAAACATTTTTCTTGCCCGCTTTTTCAACGGTCAGCAGACCCTTCTGTATAGCCGCATAAGGAATAGCATTCACAAGATCACGCAAGGTGATACCAGGTTGCATTTCTCCCTTGAAGCGCACCAGTACTGATTCCGGCATATCCAGTGGCATGACACCCAATGCGGCACCAAAAGCAACCAGACCGGAACCTGCGGGAAAACTGATTCCCATCGGGAAACGAGTATGGGAGTCACCACCTGTACCAACCGTGTCAGGCAGGATCATGCGATTGATCCATGAATGTATCACCCCGTCACCGGGACGTAGCGTCACACCACCACGGGTACTCATGAAATCAGGCAGTTCATGCTGTAATTTTATGTCTACCGGTTTTGGATAAGCAGCGGTATGACAGAAGGACTGCATCACCAGGTCGGCTGAAAAACCAAGACAGGCCAGTTCCTTTAATTCATCACGTGTCATGGCACCGGTAGTATCCTGAGAACCCACGGTTGTCATGCGAGGCTCGCAATAGGTACCAGGACGAACACCATCAATACCGCAGGCCTTGCCCACCATTTTTTGAGCCAGGGTAAAGCCTTTACCACTGTCAGCAGGTATAACCGGCCTTCTGAATACATCTGAAGGTTCCATATCCAGTGCCTCACGTGCACGGTCAGTCAGGCCTCGTCCAATGATCAGCGGAATACGTCCTCCGGCCTGTACTTCGTCAGGCATGGTGGTCGGTTTGAGATCAAACTCGGAAACTACTTCACCGTCTTTTAGAATTTTGCCTTCATAGGGTTTGACGATAATCACATCACCGGATTCAAGCTGTTGCACATCACACTCAATTGGCAGCGCACCAGAGTCTTCAGCCGTGTTAAAGAAGATGGGAGCAATTTTACCGCCAAGAATCACGCCACCCTGACGCTTGTTTGGTACATACGGGATATCTCCGCCCATATGCCAGAGTACAGAGTTAATCGCCGATTTACGTGAAGAGCCGGTACCGACCACGTCACCGACATAAGCCAGTGGATGGCCTTTGCTTTTGAGCTCTTCAATCGTGCCAAGGGCATTATCCATTTTGCTGCCGAGCATGGATTTGGCATGCTGGGGAATATCAGGACGGCTCCAGGCCTCTTGAGCAGGTGACAGGTCATCGGTATTGGTCTCACCGGGCACCTTGAAAACAGTCAGGGTAATTTCTTCAGGCAGCTTGTCACGGTTGGTAAACCATTCGGCCTCGGCCCAGGATTGCATTACGGCCTTGGCAGACTCGTTGCCCTGATCTGCCTTGACCTTCACATCATGCAGCGCATCATAAATCAGCAGCGTGTTGGAAAGCGCCTTGACAGCTTCTTCTGCAGTTTCATCATGATCAAGTAAACGAATCAGGGGCTCGATGTTATAACCACCGAGCATGGTGCCGAGCAGGAAAGTCGCACGGGCACGATCAATGGAAGTAACAGTTACCTTGCCTTCAGCTACATCTGCAAGAAAGGCGGCTTTGACATAGGCGGCTTTGTCCACACCGGGCGGCACCCGGTTGACTAGCAGATCGACGATAAAGTCTTCTTCACCGGTAGGTGGGTTCTTGATCAGTTCGACCAGGTCAGCGACCTGTTCGGCATCCAATGCCAGTGGCGGCAATCCTTCTTTGGCGCGTTCTTCTACATGCTGACGATAGGCTTCTAGCACTTTTATCTACCTCGTATTTATTTTGTCTGGTGGCAGCCCACAAGCTGTCAATTATTCGTGGAAAATTGAAGTAATATTAGCAGTTTCGGATGGTATAATCCGCTTCATCAAATAAAAAACCTATCAAATTATTAAATAGTCAGGATTAAGTCATGGATTTATCAACACTTTCCGCGGTTTCTCCCGTTGATGGCCGTTATGGCAGCAAAACAGAAGCCTTCCGTCCGATATTCAGTGAATATGGCCTTATTCATAACAGGGTTATCGTTGAAATTCGCTGGCTGCAGTCTTTAGCCGCTCATACGCAGATCATAGAAGTTCCTGAGTTTTCCGAACACGCCAATAATGTCCTTAACGGTATTGCTGATAATTTTAAGGAAGAAGATGCCCAGCGTGTGAAAAACATCGAGCGCACTACCAACCATGACGTAAAAGCCGTCGAGTATTTTCTCAAAGAAAAAATTGCAGGCAATGATGAACTGGAAGCCGCTTCCGAGTTCATTCACTTTGCCTGCACTTCAGAAGACATCAACAACCTGTCTCATGGTCTTATGCTAAATGCCGGGCGTAGCGTCCTGCTTGAGCAGCTGGATTCAGTCATTGATGCCATCAAAGCACTGGCTCATGATTATGCTGAATATCCCATGCTATCCCGTACGCATGGCCAGCCAGCCTCGCCAACTACCATGGGCAAGGAAATGGCCAATGTCGTTTTCCGTTTGCAAAAGCAGCGTACCCAGATTGCCAATGTGGAAATTCTTGGCAAGATCAATGGTGCAGTGGGTAACTACAATGCACACCTGTCCGCCTATCCGGATATCGACTGGGCAAAACATGCCGAAAGTTTTGTGAACTCGCTCGAACTGCAATGGAACCCCTACACTATCCAGATTGAGCCGCATGACTATATTGCCGAACTGTTTGATGCCATCGCACGTTATAACAATATTCTGATCGACTTTTGTCGTGATGTTTGGAGTTATATATCTATTGGTTATTTCAAACAGAAAACAGTAGCCGGTGAAGTAGGTTCATCCACCATGCCTCACAAGGTCAATCCCATCGACTTTGAAAATGCCGAGGGTAACCTGGGAATTGCCAATGCCCTGTTTGATCATCTCGCAGCAAAACTGCCGGTTTCCCGCTGGCAGCGTGACCTCACCGATTCCACCGTACTGAGAAACATGGGCGTTGGTTTTGCCTATACTTCTATTGCTCTGCAGTCAGCATTACGAGGTATTGGTAAACTCGACATTAACGAGCAGCGCCTCGCCCAAGACCTGGATAATAACTGGGAAGTTCTGGCTGAACCGATCCAGACTGTCATGCGCCGCTATGGTATCGAGAAGCCTTATGAAAAGCTCAAGGAACTGACGCGTGGCACTCGTGTTGACCAGGCTGGAATGCAGGCATTTATTGAAACGCTTGATTTGCCTGATTCAGCCAAAGACGAGTTAAAAGCACTGACGCCAGCCAGTTATATTGGAAATGCTGTTCAACAGGCAAAGGACATTTGAACAAGAAATTTACCAGTTTTCTGATTGCCATTATTGCACTGACAACCGTCTGGCAGGTTACCCGTTTATTGTGGACTGAAGAAGAAAAACAGCTGCGTTCTCAAATCAGAAGCAGTATTGAGCAACAATTCACAAATGAAATAACACAATCCAAAACACGTTTCGGACTAAAGGCGTTTAACCAGCACAATGCCGATGCCAGCCATATCATCCTGATTCACGGTCTGGATGATCCTGGCAAAGTCTGGATGAACCTCGCCCCTGCCCTGGCCCGCCTGAACCATAATGTCTGGATAATGACCTATCCCAACGACCAGCCGATAAAAGAATCTGCTGGTTTCTTCAATGAACAGCTCAGACAGCTTAAATATCAAGGGATAGCTGACGTCACGGTCATCGCCCATAGCATGGGAGGGCTGGTTTCTCGGGAAGTTTTAACCCGACCTGAAACCCTGTGCGATAATAGCCAATGCCATCGTAGTCACATCCTAAAGCTGATCATGGTAGGCACTCCAAATCATGGTTCAGAACTCGCGCGTTTTCGCACCTTCGCAGAAATACGCGAGCAAACCTCCCGGCTTCTGGAAGGAGATGCCCACTGGCTGGACTGGATAGCTGATGGAGCTGGTGAAGCAGGGATTGATTTACTACCTGAGAGCCAGTTTTTACTGGAATTGAATCAACGCCCTCTTCCGGATAACACTGATTTTTATATTATTGCCGGGGTTGTTGCTGATCAGGAAGACATCGGAGATGGCTTGGTAAGTCTGGATTCAGCCAAGCTTGAAGGCGTTCCATTCGAGGTCGTTTCAGGCAATCACCTGAGCATGATTCGCAACGTCACTGAAAGCAGTCAGAGAATACCTCCGGCTATCCCTATAATCACTAAACTACTTAAAAGTAAGTGATATTTTTCTTCATTAAAATCTACGATTTTGAGAGTCTGAAATTCTCTGAGAAACTTGATCGAATCGTTATCCGTGCAATAATACAACCTGCAGTATCAAACTTTTCATAACCATCATGTTTTTGCGATCCGTTATCATCACTTTTTTAATGCCGTTAGTCGGTTATGCACATGTTATAAGTGATTCCTCGAAACCAGTTGATATAAATTTTATTGACAATAGTCAGGAATCAGTTTCATCCCCACTCCCACCTGAATATGTGATTGAGAAGGATGGTTCGGTCACCTTGCGACTGTGTTATAACTGGTCATGCGCGAGCAGGCAAACCATGACATTCACCGCTGAAGATATGGAGCTTGTGAAAAAACGTATGGCCACATGCCAGGGAACAACGCTTCACGACAGATTACAACGTGTGCGTATCGGTATCTGGCAAATGGAATTTCTGGCGGAAAAGTACCAACCGTTATTGGTAAATGACCTTCCGATGAATGAACTTGAAGAGGATGCTGAAGGGCGAACGGATTGTATCGATAACTCCAGCAATACGACGACTTACCTGCATATTCTCCAGGATATCGGAGAACTGCCCGGATGGACGGTCACTTCACCCGATGTGCGAAATCGTATATTAATCACCGTGCATTGGACAGCCGTAATTGTCGACAAGGATAGCGGTCTTTCATGGAGCGTTGACTCCTGGTTTCGTCCAAACGGTCATCTGCCAATGCTCATGCCCCTGCAGGACTGGTTCGAAGAGAAGGTAGCCTGGCAACCGCCTTTCGAAAAGATCAATGCCACCCCGTCTTCAATAAACGAGCTATGCAAAACTCAGTAGGCTAACCTCCGGCTCCCGGTCTCGCAATAGATGAAACTTCCCTCGGATTATAATGTCCGAACTCTCTGGTTTCCGGCAAGATATAAACAACACTGGAAGTCCTGGAAAACATGCCATGTACTACGTCTTTGAAAAACGGCTTTGGTACATTGATGCAGCCAAAGGAAATACGGTTATCAAGCGGTGTTTCTGATGCCAGGCGCTGAGCTCGACGGTCTTTGGGCACACCCTTGACAACAGGATGGAGAGACAGGGCCTCGTCGTAGTCTACCCAGAGTATTTCTTTGCCCTTGTGATTGCGTCCCATTCTGGCCACAAAACGTCCTGCTGGAGTGATACGTTGCTCGGGCTTGATTTGTGACAACGGCTTGTCACCAATGCCCGGGGGAGAGTAATCGCCTTTCGCCAGACCCAGCAGGACAGGCGCTTCGCCCTGTTGCTTTCCTTTAACATCGTAGACATACACCTTCGCCTCAACTTTATCGACAATTGCAAAGGGCTTGTTTTGATTGTCCCTGGAACGGATAACCCAATCTGCCATTTCTTTGGCAGCACCTTCTTTTCCAGGAAGTGCCACATTGAACATCGGGTTGGGCCCAGGCGAGGTATTGACAATAGAGTTTCGATCAGTAGTGTTGCCAGCCTTCTTCACCTGGGATTGAGGGATACAGCCGGTAATCAACAAGCCTGCGCACAGACATACAAATGCTCTTGTCAAATTATTAGGAATAGCATGCATAAGCAGATCATAGTATTAAAATGGAAAATGAGCATATCAAATACAATAATTTGGTCAACACCCTCTATCTGAAACTGAGGCCTTGTTCAAATTCGATGGACCTGATAGGGACTTTAATCTAAACTATTGACAATCTGGCACAAAACATTGAAATTAACATCTATACCTTAATAATACGGAGAAAGGGACAAATGAAAATCATATCTAGACTTATTTTTGGTTCCATGGCCGCAATCATGGCACTTGGAATCGTAGGGTGCAGCACCACGAAAGAACAGCCTGCCCCACCACCAGCTCCAGAGCCCGTCGTTGAGCCTGCACCTGCGCCGGCAGCAGCACCGATGCCTGAACCAGAGCCAGTACCTGTCATGGCGCCAAAACCGGATCGCGGCTAATCATCTGCCGGTTTCGCCAAGCGTAATAAAGGCAACTTCGGTTGCCTTTTTTATTGCCTTCGAAAAAAAATGCTACTCAAATGGCCTGCAAATCTTTCCGTTGAAAAATTCCTGTCAGATTACTGGCAAAAACAACCCTGCCTCCTGAGAAATGCTTTCGATATATCAGAGGACTTGATTACTCCAGACGAGCTCGGAGGAATGGCCTGTGAAGAAGGAATTGAGTCGAGATTGATTATCGGCACTGCCGATAATACTCAATGGTCAGTTGAACACGGCCCATTGAAGGAAGAACGCTTTAATGCCCTCCCCGACCAACACTGGACTGTTTTAGTTCAGGACGTCGACAAGTATCTCCCGCAGGCTGCCGCACTGGTAGACGAGTTCCGTTTTCTGCCTTCCTGGCGTATAGATGACCTGATGATCAGCTACGCGGAGGATCAGGGCAGCGTTGGACCACACACTGACAGCTACGACGTCTTTCTGGTTCAG
>Ga0180430_10004440_pt1 | contig 11832 bp, 11 predicted proteins | sample SS_ome_9_FD_132999 | JGI IMG/M metagenome (GOLD analysis project Ga0180430, IMG submission 132999) | Hypersaline lake sediment archaeal communities from the Salton Sea, California, USA - SS_1_S_2 metaG | ecosystem: Environmental > Aquatic > Non-marine Saline and Alkaline > Hypersaline >... | reverse complement strand
GATCTATGGTGGCCGCTATAATAACGCCGGGGAATTTGGAGCCCTGTACCTGTCTAAAACCAAGAAGGGTTGCGCAGCAGAGATCACACGCCGGCCGGGACACCCAACCACATATCTCGTTGGAAAAATCAAGGTCACACTGGGAAAGATTTGTGATCTGACGGATCCTGAACTCCTAAAAAAGCTCAAGCTGACCAAGAAAGACTTGACTGCTGATGATTGGAATGAAACACAAGCACTTGGGGATATAATCCGGGAGATCGGCTTCGAGGGAATGATCGTGCCTTCTGCTGCCGGCGATTTTAACAACCTGGTTATTTTTGTGGATCGCCTTTCTGGCTCCTCGCGAATTGAGCTTGAAGAAATTAAACCCCTGAATCTTTCCTGACCTACGAGGTATTCCGTGCGTGCCGGAACACAACCAATAAATATAAAGATCGATAAGGGTTTGCGTCGTTTTAATGAGGAACCATATCCTTTCTTAAAAAGGAAAAAGGACTGAGTTGTTATCGTACAAAAAAGGACCGAGTCCCTGACGAGGGACTCGGTCCTTAGTTTAATTAAAGGACATCGTCCTTTCGTTATTTCTTAAACGGTTTCCATCCTGCATATTCTGCCATGTCGCCCAGGCTTTCTTCGATACGAATGAGCTGATTGTACTTGGCTACCCGGTCAGAGCGGGCGGGAGCGCCGGTCTTGATCTGGCCGGTATTCAGCGCCACTGCAAGGTCTGCGATGGTGCTGTCTTCGGTCTCGCCGGAGCGATGGGAGGTTACTGCGGTCCAGCCAGCTCGATGGCAGGCTTCCACGGACTCGATGGTTTCGGTAAGGGTGCCGATCTGGTTGACTTTAACCAGCAGGGAATTGGCCGCTTTTTCCTTGATACCTTTCCGGACCCGGTCGGGGTTTGTAACCAAAAGGTCATCACCCACGATCTGGATTTTGTCGCCCATTTCTTCCACCATCATCTTCCAGCCGTCCCAATCGTCCTGGGCCAGGCCGTCTTCGATGGACACGATGGGATATTTGTCTACCCATTCTTTCCAGAAAGCTACCATTTCAGCGCTGGATAACTTTTTACCTTCTGTGCGCAGGTTGTAAAGTCCGGTTTCCTCTTCGTAGAATTCAGAGGCTGCCGGGTCGAGAGCGATCGCAATATCTTCACCGGGTTTGTAACCAGCTTTTTCAATTGCTTCCAGGATGATCTCAACTGCTTCAGCGTTGGATCCCAGAGCCGGTGCATATCCGCCCTCGTCGCCAACCAGGGTGGCGTAACCATGGGATTTTAAGACTGTTTTGAGAGTGTGGTAAATCTCGGTACCCCAGCGGAGACCCTCGGAATAGGTCGGAGCGCCCAGAGGCATAACCATAAATTCTTGAGCATCAGTGGACTGCCAGTCAGTATGCGCGCCTCCGTTGAGGATGTTCATCATCGGGGAGGGCAGTAAATGGGAGTAAATTCCGCCAATATACTGGTAGAGGGGCAATTCCAGGGAGATAGCTGCCGCTTTGGCAACTGCCATGCTGGTACCCAAAATGGCATTGGCGCCCAATTTGGCTTTGTTGTGAGTTCCGTCCAGCTCCAGCAGGAGGCTGTCAATCGATCTCTGACGGGTGGCGTCTTCGCCAACCAGGGCGTCGAAAATCTTGCCGTTCACGTTGTTGACTGCGCCATAAACGCTTTTGCCGAGGAATTTCTTCTTGTCGCCGTCACGCAGTTCCAGAGCTTCGTGGATGCCGGTGGAAGCGCCGGAGGGCACGATCGCTCGACCCAGACTGCCATCCATTAGCTGCACATCCACTTCTACGGTGGGGTTCCCGCGGGAATCCAGGACCTGACGTCCGGTGATCTTTTCAATATTTGTATACATGTTTTCTCCAATACTTAATTATTAATACCGCGCCTATTGTAGCCTATCAGGCGCGTTTAATAAATACCAAACAGGTACATTTTCAGTCTTTTGAATTTTTTAGAGAAGCTTTGATGAAAGCTGCAAAGAGTGGATGGGCTCGATAGGGGCGTGACAGGAATTCCGGATGGAATTGCGTGCCCAGCATAAAGGGATGGTCTTTGAGCTCAGCGATCTCCACCAACCTCTCATCCGGGGAGAGACCTGAGAAGATCATACCGGCCTGGCCCAGTTCCTCCCGATAGGCATTGCTAAACTCAAAACGATGGCGGTGGCGTTCCTGGATCACTTTTTCCCCGTAGGCTTCCGCGGCCAGGGAACCGCGCTGCAGATGGCAGGGGTATAGGCCAAGGCGCATGGTGCCGCCTTTATCAGTGATATCGCGCTGGTCAGGCATCAGGTCTATCACCGGGTGGGGTGTTCCTGGGTTGAATTCGGTTGAGTTGGGGCTGTCCTCCCCGAAGTGATGGCGGGCTAACTCGACCACCATGAGCTGCATTCCCAGACAAAGACCAAGGTAGGGGACCTTATTTTCCCGGGCGAACTTGATGGCTTGAATTTTTCCTTCAATGCCCCTTTCTCCAAAGCCGCCAGGCACCAGGATGCCATCGAAGCCATCCAGGGTCTGCAGGTCAGCATCTCCTTCCAGGCTGGCAGAATGGATCCAGGTGATATCCACATTCACTTCGTTGGCCAGTCCAGCATGCCAGAGCGCCTCTCGGACGCTCATATAGGCGTCTAATAGCTCGATATACTTCCCCACTACAGCGATTCGAATCTTTTCCTTTTCGCAGCGGATATTGGCCACCATCTGTTTCCAGGCGGTCCAATCCGGTTTCTGGCGTTCTTCGAGTTTGATTTTTTTGTGAATGAAATCGCCCACATCAGCTTCTTCCAACATGAGGGGGATGTTATATAGCGTGTCGGTTGTTTCCATCGGGACCACGGCCTTTTTTTGTACATCACAGAAGAGAGCGATCTTTTCTCGCAGCTCTTCTGCAACCGGGAAATCCGAGCGGGCCATGATCATATCGGGGGAAATGCCGATCGAGCGCAGCTCGCGGACCGAGTGCTGCGTGGGTTTGGTTTTAAGCTCACCGGTGGCGCCAATGTGCGGCAGCCAGGTTACATGGATATAAAAGCTGTTCTTTCGGCCGATATCGCTTCGCATCTGGCGCAGCGCTTCCAGAAAGGGCAAGGACTCGATGTCACCTACGGTACCGCCTACTTCACAGAGCACAATTTCTGCCCCGGTAGTTTCCGAAACCTGGAGAATGCGTTCCTTGATGACATTGGTGATATGTGGAATAACCTGGATGGTACCACCCAGGTAATCGCCCCTCCGTTCCCGGCTGATCACATCTTCATAAACCTGACCGGTAGTGACATTGCATACCCGGTTGAGGCTGGTATCAATGAAACGTTCGTAATGACCTAGATCGAGGTCGGTTTCGGCGCCATCGTCCAGTACATAAACCTCACCGTGCTGATAGGGGCTCATGGTTCCGGGATCGACATTAATATAAGGATCCAGCTTCTGGATAGCTACGCTGTAACCTCTTTCCTTTAACAAACGACCGAGGGCGGCGGCAGTAACGCCTTTCCCTACTGAACTGAGCACACCACCGGTTAAGAAAATGTATTTGGTTTTCATGATTTGCCCCGTTTGACGATAATTTCTCTTAATTAAGTGGAGAGGGGAGGACCTGGTCTTCCAGTCCTCCCCGCGAAGTTGCTAAGTGTTTGGTGTTTTGTTCATCATGTTATAAATTTACCGAGGTCGTCCGCGGCGCGGCGCATTTCCAGGAATACCAACCCTAGCTTGGCTTTTTCTTTGGCCATAGCAGTGAGTACGGCTTCTGTTCCGATAGCAGATAGGATCACATATCCGTTATCCCCGTGGATATAGACCTGGTCCAGCGCGCCCCGATTGAGTTCGGTTGCGATGCGTTCTCCCAGGCTGAGCATAGCGGCCGACATGGCTGAGACCCGGTCCTCCTCGACATCAGTGGGCAGCGCTGACGCTATTGTCAGCCCATCCACCGAGACGACAGCTGAAGCTTCGATCTCTGGTGTGGCGGCCTGCATTTCTCGCAGCCGCTTGACCATTTCTTCCGCACGTGATGTAGCCATAAAGGGTTCTCCTTCGGAATCTCTCCCTTGAAGTTTACCATAATTTTAAGGTTCTACTTCCATGGAAAACGCAGCCTTACACGGTCGTTAACTGGGTTTTGGGTTATATTTTGCTAAGTGTGGATCCAACTCCGGTCTCAATTTCCCCGTCCTAAAACGAGGTCATATCTACATCCCTGCTATACATTGCTTTCCTGGAAATATAGAATAAAATAGGGATGATCAATCTAATTCGGAACTAGCCACTAGGTTTGTGGTTAATTTTTGTAGGAGTAATAATAATGGGTTGTGAAATAAAAGTTTCTGAGGATGGTAAATATATCATTCAGACCGTTACCGGGGATCTGACCGGGAAATTGATGATGGAATATAACCTGAAATCCCATGCCATGGGCCGGGATTTAGGTATTAATCGTTTCCTGGTGGATGTGACCAAATCCCGAAATGTGGATCCGCCGACAAAGAATTTCAGCTTTGCCCGATATGGCCTGAAGACAACACCTGGAATTGATCTTTCAGCCCGGGTGGCCACTGTAGTCAGTCCTGGCGATCATAGTCACGATTTCATCGAAACTGTTTCCCGAGACAGGGGGCTGGATGTGACCCATTTCACTGACCGCCATCAAGCCATTCGCCACCTGCTAAAGGATTGAGATCACTTTTCCGCCGCCTTCTGACCTGAGCGGATCCCGAGCCCCAGCGAGGGAGCAGTCGAAGGGCCATGTCTCACTCCCCGTTCCTTATCGAGAATGAACGCCATCTAAGCAAGAAATCCTGATTCTATATATAATACAGAATGCTGCACCATTTTTCCAAGCTGGAAGAATTTATTTAGATTCAGAATTTATAGACGAGTCTCAGATCATGCGGACAAAAACCATTCTGCCCCGGAGGCATAAGGACCTGCTCAGCAGGCAGCGCCTGTTAAGCATGCTGGATGATCTGCTGGAATACCGTCTGTCTCTGATTGCCGCGCCGGCTGGTTATGGGAAAACCTCTCTGCTGGTGGATCTGGCCGACAAGGTAGAATATCCTGTCTGTTGGTTGGCCATCGACCCGCTTGACAAGGATCCTCTCAGGTTCATCCATTATTTCATTGCCGCAATCCAGGAGCAATTTTCTGATTTTGGGGGACCTAGCAATTCTTTGATCGACAATCTTGGGGGAAATGAACTGGACCAGCAGCAAATGCTTCGAACGATTGTCAATGATCTGTATGATAATGTTCAAGAGCATTTTGCCCTGGTCCTGGATGACTTCCATCTGGTTGACAGCAGCCCTGATATCATCCATTTCATTAACCAATTCATTCAGGAGATGGACGAAAACTGCCATCTAGTAATTGCCTCCCGCTCGCTGCTCAGCTTGCCTGACCTGCCTCTCATGATCGGGCGTTCCCAGGTAATAGGATTGAGTTTCGAGGAGTTGGCCTTCCATGCGGATGAGATCAAGGACCTGTATAAGATCAAATATCAGCAGGAAATGAGTGTGAGGGAAGCTGAAAGAATTGAGGAAGATACAGAGGGTTGGATCACAGGACTTTTACTTTCCGCCGAGGCCACCGGGATTGGATTAACCGATCAAGGACGGGCGGCCAGGGCAGCCGGGATCGATCTGTATGATTATCTGGCCAGGCAGGTTCTGGATCAACAGACACCAGAAATGCAGATTTTTTTGCTGCGGACCTCCCTGCTGGAAGAGTTCAACGCTGAGCTATGCCAGAATGCTTGTGGTGATCCTGAGGGGAAAAATAACTGGGAGGATCTAATCCAGCAGCTTCTCCAAAAAAACCTTTTTATCCAGCCCGTAGATAATGGTGGAACCTGGCTTCGCTACCACCATTTGCTGCGCGATTTTTTGCAGCAGCACTATCAAAAACATCACCCGGAGCAAGCTCGTGAGCTGCTTCTAAAACTGGTAGATGTCTATCAGAACCATGCCTGGTACGAAAAGGCCTTTGCCGCCTGCAAAAAGCTCAGAGATGAGCAGCTGATAGTAAATTTCCTGGAGGATGTCAGTCCAGCCCTGATCCACAGCGGGCAGATATCTATTCTGTTGTTCTGGCTGGATGAACTTTCCCCGGCTCTGGTTGAGAAAAATCCGGGATTGCTAGTCCTGAGAGGAGCGCTCAACAGTATGACCGGTGATCCCGGCTCCGGGTTGGAGTTGTTGAACCTGGTCCTGGATAGGCTATCCAGCGAAGAAAACCCCGCCCTGTTTGCACAGGGACTTGTTCGCCGGGCAACCTGCCATCGATTATTAGGCAGTTTTCAGTCAGGTCTGGAGGACGCTCTCCTGGCACTCGATCTGTCACAGGATATTGAAGATGGAAAAATCCTGAAAGCAGAAGCTTTAAGGGAGATCGGATTGAACCAGTACAGCCTGGGACAGAATCAAGAAGCAAAAGAGCGTCTGGAGCGATCTTTGGACAGTTATTTCAAACTAGGCGATCGAAGAAATGCCGCTTTTGTAGAGATGGATCTGGGTTTTATGGAAATGAACGGCGGCAATTACGCTGCCTCAAGGTCTCTTTTTATGAAAGCGTACCAGATCTGGGAGGATTTGGGGAACCTCAACCAGTTGGTTGGCCTGTGCAATAACCTGGGGGTGCTGGATCATATGACGGGCAGTTACCTGGAAGCTTTTGAATGGTTTAAAACAGGTCTTGTTTATGCCCGCCAGACCGGCAACTTGCGGGAAGCAGCCTACACCCAGGCCAGCCTGGCAGACCTAGCCCTCGATCTGGGAGCATTTTCCCAGGCAGAAGATTACATCGACGAATCAGATATTAAAGCGGATCAGGTCGGTGATACTTATTTAAAGACCTATTTGCTGTTAACAAGAGCTTCTTTGGCCAGGAGAAAGGGTGAACTCACCAGCGCAAAAGAACACCTGGATATCGTTTATAATGCTATCAAAGAATTTCCTGATGGGTACGAAATGGCGAGATACCATCTTGAAAACGGTTTGCTGTTCATTACAGAAGACCACCAGGACCAGGCTTATGACGAATTTAGATCTGCCCTGGATCTATTTTCAAAGATCAACCTGCCGAGGAAAACCGGCCTGACCCTGGTACATCTCGCCGGCATAGATTGTCTCCGGGGATCAAAGGCAGAGGCAATAACCAGGCTTAATTCCGTTACTAAGATTATTCAATCCCTTGGCTCGCTCCACCCCTTGATCCCGGTATTTTCCGATCATGAGGCATTATTATCCTGCCTGGAGGACCATCTGCCTGAAGAGCAATTTACGAAGGATCTGGTCCGATCTGTCAGCGAGTTTCGGTCCCTGCTTCCGAGTATTCTAGCAAAGTTGGACTCAAACATCATTCCTAGAGATAAACCTCAGCGACCTGAGCTGGAGATTTTTGGAATGGGGCGGATCAGTGTAGTCCATCGTGGTGAATTGATCTCTATTCCAGAATGGACCAAACAGAAAACCGTCAGGGAATTGTTTTTCTATATTTTGAGCAGCGGAGAGGGATTGAGTCGGGAGGAGATCTGCCTTGATTTCTGGCCAGACAGCAATCCAGAACAGCTCAAGAAACAATTTAAAAACGCGCTTTACCGCTTGAGGAAGGCAGTAGGTAAGGATACGATACTTTTTGATCCGCTTTCCAGGTTGTACATTTTCAATCGGGAAATTGATTATCGTTATGATGTCGAGGCGTTCAGAAACAGGCTCAGCCAGGCAGAAAACGAACTGGACCCCGATAGGAAGATCCGAATTAATCAGGATGCCGTTGCCCTCTACCAGCATCCCTTTGCCCCCTCTTTGGGGGGAATCTGGACAGAACCTCTCCGCTACGGTCTTTATCTGGATTATGAAAAGGCCATGTTAACCCTTGCTGATCTGCTGCTCTCCAGGGGCAGGACAAAATCATCATTGAAAATCGTTGAAAAGCTTTTATTAATTACCCCCAGTCAAGAGCAAGCCTCGAGAATGGCAATGCGCTCCTATGCTGAATCTGGTGACCGATCAGGGATCGAAAGAACTTATCAGCGTTGTGTTCAGGCACTGGCCCAGGATCTTGATGCGGAGCCCTCACCTGAAACCTTGTCTCTTTATCAGGATTTGATGTCCTGATTCATCGTTCAGCCTGTTGAAATACAGCCCCCTTTCAATTTTGATCGCCATTCTTTAATTAAAAGAGACCCTTAGGGAGACCCCAGGGCCTGATAATAGGCGTATTCAGTCATATTTAATCAAAAAAGGTGGCAATAATGAAGAAACTCACACAGAAACTTTCCCTCTCAGTTGCAAAGATCGAACGGCGCCATATCCAGGTATTTTTGACCCTGTTGGTCCTGAGCATGCTGGTCCTCGGCGCCGGTGCTCCTGGTGTTGCTGGTGGATCCGGGGGCTGGTAAATGGTTCTTGTTCTGGCCATTGCTGCCGGATGGATTGCCGGACTGATCCGATCCTGGATCACCGGCAACCCCTACCGTGTGCCAGAATTTTCTGGTGTCTGGTTGGTTCTGGCAGCGGTTATTCCCCAACTGCTGGTATTTCAGATTCCATTTACCGCAATCTGGTTTTCTGATCTCTGGGCAGCAGTGATCCTGGTATCTTCCCAGCTGCTCCTGCTGGTATTCATCTGGCTCAACAGGGACAAGGTCGGAATCAAGATCCTGGGGCTGGGGCTGCTGCTGAACCTCGTAGTAATCCTGTTAAACCAGGGCTTGATGCCGATAGCGCCAGAGACTGTTCAAGCCCTTTTCCCAGAGGTCCCGGTTTCTGCCTGGCAGATCGGATCCCGCCCGGGTAGAAGCAAAAATATCATCCTCCCGGCCGGAGATACACGCCTGGCCTGGTTATCCGATTCCATCCTGCTGCCGGAATGGTTCCCCTGGAGCAGGGCCTTAAGCCCCGGCGATCTGCTGATCGTCCTTGGTGTTTTCTGGTTGCTGGCTGTCGAAAATCCAAAACAGCCTGGCTTACCGGAGCCGGACCCTGGTAATTGAAGAAATAGAAAAGGAAGTGATTATGTTAACCGAATATAAACGGCCGTCTTCCTGGCCTGTACAAAAGCGAGAAAAAGATCCTCTTTCAGCGTGCGGCATCAGCCGCTTGTTGTCCGCTGCCCTGATCAGCAAGAATTTTCGCGAGCTATTACTGACGGACCCGGATCAAGCCTTGATCCAGGGATATTTAGGTGAGGATTTTCTGCTCACCTATCATGAAAAGAAGTTGGTTTTGGGCATCAGGGCTGAAAATTTGATCGATTTTGCTAAGCAAATCACCTCCAACCAGGAGGATGTGGGCATTCATTGCAGTGGGAGCTGGATTCCGACCAAACAGCCAGCGCTGGTCCTGGATGCGGAATAAGTTCAGGATATCTGGATTCTATTATTGCCAGTACGTGTGATACAAGAAACTACTTTCATTTTTCAAATGTAATCACCAGTGTAAATCCTGGAAAGATATGAATACCGAATCGAAAAAGATCACATTTTCATTTGCTGTCAGTATGGGTTTGATCTTGGCCTCATTTATTGTGGGCCAACCCGATCCACCCCAGGCAGCTGGTCAGATTAAGACCCACGTCCAGAGGAAGGTCATTCCTGCGGTATCGCTGTTCCAGGATGAGCGCCTTGAAAATAAAGATGAGCCCATTGTCATCTATCTCCCTCAGACCAGTCAGGAGCTACCAGTATTCGAATCCTCTGCCTATGCTTTTCACAACCCGGCCGGCTGCGCTCCTGCCGCTCCAGCTGATCTATCCCCGCAGGCGAGATTAGAAAATGTGCAATTGGAGATCGCAGGGCGCCTGGATTTAGAGGATAGGCATATCAATTACATTTGGCACGGGCCGTCCGGATCTTTTATTGACATTGCAGATGATCCCTATGTGTACGAGTTCCAGATCAACGAATTCCAGCCGCCATTCACCTACAGGGCCGATCTAATTATTGCCAGCTTCGTTCAGAACGGGTTTGCTGTTTGGCTCCGGTCTTATGCTGGTGATACCCGCCTGTTAGCGGTTGCGTTGAGTATAGGAGCAGTGGAAAGTTTGTGGATTGATTATATTGAAAAATACTGGCAGCAGGATGGAATCCCAGAAGATGAATGGATCATCCCGGTAACCAAAAAGATCCCCTGCCAGTGGATGATAGACGTGGATTATGTCAGCAATGAAGCACTAGAGAGTACATTCACCCTGGATTGGCAAATACCGGATTATTTGAGCGCCGGCAGGCAGTACCTGGCCCAGAGTTGTTCCAGAGCCTACCGGGTATCCCAGGAAGAGCTCGGCTACTGGGATGCAACCTCTGTCTGCGGCCCGCTGACCTGGCAGATCACCCATGATGCGGAAGGTTTTCCTTACCGGATCGGCAATTACGATGCCAATTCGGATCTTTTCATCAACGCCAACCCCAAATACTGGGGCAGGCGCCCCTGGATCGGATTTGATCCGGAGACTTACGACTTGATCCGGGTCGATCAGGCCATGGCTGGTTTTGATTTCCAGTCGATCGGGGAGCTCAACTCGGGCGATATTATCTTTTCTTATGGCTCTCCAAATCAATGGGACCTGGGCGGAGGGTATTTCGCCCACATCTTCATGGTAGCGGGCCTGGATGGGGAGAATTCCCGCCTGGCTGTGACCAATATGGTCAAGAACCAGCTGGGTGTAGAGGATTGTAATATTTCGGAGGTGGTTCTCTACACGCCCGGAGATCAGGGCAGCGGCGTGATCAATTATGAATGGAATGATCACGGCTACGGTACGACCGGCAGGTATGGATTTGATGTTTTTCGGTGGAAATGGATCTCTTATCACCTGGAAGGGGAGGAACGGGAGTACCAGGTGCGCCGGGGGGATACGATCGAGACCATCGCATTTGACTGGAAGGTTTCCCCGCAGGAGATCCTGGGAGCCAATGAACTGTTGAACGGGGCCCAATTCGAACCGGGGCAGATGATCACCCTGCCTGCTCTGGATCATGAGGTACGAGGTGAACTATGACCAGGATGATTAAGCCCCTGCTTTTCTTGACCGTAATACTCTTTGTGGCTGTGTACAGTGTCAGCGCCCAGGGGTCTTCCGATACCCGGGAGGCACCTCTGAGGGGGGAGGGCGCTGCCCTCATCAGCGGCTACACCATCACCAACCTCCAGTTCCAGCTGGCGCAGGATTCTGGGCTGCTCGACGGGGTTGCGTTTGATCTGGACGCCCCGGCCGATCAGGTCCAGGTGAGTTTTGACCCACTGTCAGGGCAGAAATTCAGCTGCAGGAACGAGGCTGGAACTCACTGGGTATGTGAGTTGGACCAGGTCCAACTCCGGGAAGTCGAGGGGATCCAGATCAGCGCCAGCGGGTGAGGGGTGGGATCAAAAGGGAAGATTATCGAGTGTAAAAGGGGCAGGTAACACCTTAATTGTATTTTTATTCATTCAGGAAGAAGATCATGAACCTATACTATGCCAACGCCGATTCAAAGAACACTGGAAAACACGAGGTCCACAAATTGGGGTGTGATTATTTCCCCCTTCATGCGATCTACCTGGGACCATTTTCTGACCTCAAGGATGCGCTTGGGAAAGCCCGCCAATATTATCCAGAGGTGGAGGGCTGCCGGGAATGCTGTGCCCCGCGCCATCGCCGGGTATTTTTCAATCCCAGCTGAAGTCTTTTTTCCCTTTTATTCGTTGAACTTGAATAGGGCCATATCGTGGTGAGGGTACGTTTTGGTATTCTGACCTCGTCCTCGGTCGGAAGCCTAGCGATCCTTTATCCTGCGTATAATACATTTCACTCGATGAAATGAGAGGGATTTGAGAG
>Ga0180430_10004439_pt1 | contig 11834 bp, 7 predicted proteins | sample SS_ome_9_FD_132999 | JGI IMG/M metagenome (GOLD analysis project Ga0180430, IMG submission 132999) | Hypersaline lake sediment archaeal communities from the Salton Sea, California, USA - SS_1_S_2 metaG | ecosystem: Environmental > Aquatic > Non-marine Saline and Alkaline > Hypersaline > Sediment... | reverse complement strand
GGCGATTTCAAAGTCGACCAGCTCCCGCTCGATGGGCGCGTGACGGACTTGAACTCCTTCGCCCGGCTCGGCGACGAAGGCATCGACATCCTCATGGTCGACAGCACCAACGCCGAGGTACCCGGATTCATCCCCAGCGAGACGGACATCATGCCCGTGCTGGACTCGGTCTTCGCCAAGGCGCGAGGACGGGTGATCGTGGCGTCCTTCGCCTCGCACGTCCACCGCATCCAGCAGATCATCGACATGGCCGTCGAGCACAAGCGCAAGATCGCCTTCGTCGGTCGCTCCATGGTGCGCAACATGACCATCGCACGCGATCTCGGCTTCTTGCGCATTCCCGAAGGAACGTTGGTCTCCTCCGATGATCTCGCCGATCTGCCCGACGATCGGGCGGTGTTGATCTGCACGGGATCCCAGGGTGAGCCGATGGCGGTGCTCTCGCGCATCGCGAACCGCGACCACGCGATCTCCGTGGGGCCCTCAGACACCGTCGTGTTGGCGTCGTCGTTGATCCCGGGAAACGAGACCGCGGTCAATCGGGTGATCAACGGACTCACCCGGCTGGGAGCGAACGTCGTCCATAAGGGCAATGCGCTGGTGCACGTCTCCGGTCACGCCTCGGCGGGGGAGCTGCGATTCGTCTACAACATCACCAAGCCCCGCTACGTGCTGCCGGTGCACGGGGAATGGCGGCACCTGCTGGCCAATGCGCGGGTGGCTGAAAGCGTCGGCATCCCGGATAAGCGGATCCTGCTGATCGACGACGGCGTCAGCGTCGACCTCGATCACGAGCGGGCCGTCGTCAGCGGCTACACCCCGGTGGGCTTCGTCTACGTCGATGGCTCGAGCATCGGCGATCTGACCGAGGCGGCGCTGAAGGACCGGCGGGTGCTCGGCGAGGAGGGCTTCATCTCGATCATCGCGGTGGTCGACACCGTGGCCGGCACAGTGGTCGCCGGACCGGAGATCCACGAGCGCGGCTTCGGACCCGAGGTGCTCGCCGAGGGCCTGGACGAGGTCGCCGCCGCTGCGCGGGAGGCCCTCGAGGCGGCGCTGGCCGACGGCATCGAGGACGTCCACGATCTGCAGCAGCGCATCCGTCGGGTCGTGGGGCGATGGGTGAACGCCACGCACCGCCGCCGACCGATGATCGTCCCCGTCGTCGTCGAAGCCTGACCCGACCCCTCCCTATCCCCGATGCGGCGGCACTCGTGGCCGCTGTGAGGCGGGTTTTCGGGGCCACGAGTGCCGCCGCAACGGGGGAGGGGAGTGGGCAGGGGTGTCGAGAGCATGGGGTGCGTGTTGCGCGTGTGACTACCGGGAATCCTGAGGCAACCCCGATAGCCTTCCCGCCATGGCGTCTCGTACGTCCGCTTCCCCACGTACGTCCCGTGCGCGCTCGGCAAGCGGCTCACCTCGTCCCTCTGCGCGCTCTTCGCGCGCTTCCGCATCCACCCGGTCGCGCCCGCCGGCCCGAGGATCGGCGCGCAAAAAGCCGGGCAACAAGGCCAAGTCGACGAGGAAGGCGCAGTCGGCCAGTAGGCCCCGCAAGCCCGCCCGCCGGCCGGCAGCACGGCGCGGGATCTTCGCCCGGGCCTTCACCGCGCTCGGTCGGGGAATCGCAGCCTTGTGGTCATCGGTCGCCCTACTGCTGGGCACCATCGCGAGGGGAATCGGCAAGGGCGCGCGCGACCTCGATCCCGAGCACCGCCGCGATGGGCTCGGGCTGGGCTTGATCGCCGGAGCGGTGATCGTCGCGGCGGCTACCTGGTTCAGCGTCGACGGCTGGTTCATCGCCTGGTCGGCCGGGTTGGCCACCGCGATCTTCGGTGCACTCGCCTGGATCACCCCGTTGTGCCTATTGGCGCTGGCGTGGCGTTACCTGCGCCACCCCGATCAGAACGCCACGACCGGACGCCTGGTGATCGGAACCGCCGCGATCATCGTGGGCGTCGTCGGTATCTGGCACCTGACCCGTGGATCGGCCACTCCCTCCGACGGCGCCGATGCCATGAACGCCGGCGGTGGGGTTATCGGATGGATCGCCACCGCCCCGATCGTCGCGGCTGTCGGTCCGATCGTGGCCGGCATCGTGTTGGGCATCTTGCTGGTCTTCGGGTTGCTCGTGGTCACCGGAACCTCCGTGCAGGCGCTGCGCGGCTACGTGGTGTCGTGGTGGCAGGGCGTGCGCGGGGCCGCCGCCCTCCTGGTCCCACCCGATCCCCGCGATCTCGAGGGGGAGCGCTCGGGGGAGGCGAACGACAACAGCGACTACGACAACAACGACGAATACAACGACGACGACACCCCGCTGGAACTCCCCGGCCATGGGCAGGACCTAATGGAAGACGCGGCCGTCCTAGTGGACCTACGCGATGCCGAGGTGCTGCGCGATACCCCCGAGATCCCGGAGATCCCGCTCGCGGGCGATGAACCCTTCGTCACACCGGTCGGCTACGACGACGAGCGTCCCGCGGCGGGGCTGCTGCTGCCCGGCGACGGTGGTGCCGATGCAGATCCCGCAGCCGCCGTGGATCCGGGTGCCGACACCGACATCATCGCCGCGGTCATCGGTCCCGACGACGACACCACCACCCTCACACCCGTGGTGGACGAGACGCAGGACACGGCCGCGCTCGAGCCTGTTGCACTCGTCGAGGACGAGCCGGTCATCGATCCGGTGCCGGACGGTTCCCCCACCCAGCTTCCGGTCGTGACGTCCGGTCGGTACCGGCTGCCGAAAGCGGAGTTGCTCAAGGCCGGAGCCGGGCACCGCAAGTCCACCCCGGCGAATGACCAGGTGGTCAAGGCGCTGCGAGAGGTGCTAGATCAGTTCAACATCGACGCCGAGGTCTCCGGTTTCCTGCGCGGGCCGACCGTGACCCGGTACGAGATCGAACTAGGGCCGTCGGTCAAGGTGGAGCGGGTCACTGCGTTGAGTAAGAACATCGCCTACGCCGTGGCGAGCGCCGACGTGCGGATCCTCAGTCCGATCCCGGGCAAGAAGGCGATCGGCATCGAGATCCCGAATACCGACCGCGAACTCGTGGCGGTGGGCGATGTGCTGCGCAGCTTGCCCGCGGCGGCCGATCAGCATCCCATGGTCGTCGCACTCGGAAAGGACGTAGAGGGTGAGTTCGTCGTCGCCAACTTGGCGAAGATGCCGCACATTCTGGTAGCGGGAGCCACGGGAGCCGGTAAGTCCAGTTGTATCAACTCGCTGATCACCTCGATCCTGATGAGATCGACGCCCGATGAGGTCCGGATGATCCTCGTCGATCCCAAGCGGGTGGAACTGAGCGTGTACGAGGGGGTGCCGCACTTGATCACCCCGATCATCACCAACCCGAAGAAGGCCGCGGATGCCTTGCAGTGGGTCGTGGCGGAGATGGATCGGCGCTACGACGACCTCGCGCACTTCGGATTCCGGCATGTCGATGACTTCAACGCTGCCGTGCGCGCGGGCAAGGTCAAGCCCCCCGCCGGCAGCCAGCGGGTCCTACGCCCCTATCCGTACCTGCTGGTGATCGTCGATGAGTTGGCCGACTTGATGATGGTTGCTCCGCGCGACGTCGAGGACGCGATCGTGCGCATCACCCAGTTGGCTCGCGCCGCCGGCATCCACCTGGTGCTCGCCACGCAACGCCCGAGCGTGGATGTGGTCACCGGCTTGATCAAGGCGAACGTCCCCTCACGGTTGGCCTTCGCGACTTCGTCCTTGGCCGACAGTCGCGTGATCTTGGACCAACCCGGCGCCGAGAAACTCGTCGGCCAAGGCGATGGGCTGTTCTTGCCGATGGGTGCGAACAAGTCCGTGCGCATCCAAGGTGCTTTCGTTGCCGAAAAGGAGATCCGCACGATCGTGGATCACTGCAAGGAGCAGGTGGACGCGCGCTATCTGCCCGAGGTGACCAGCCCGGCGGCGGCGAAGAAGGAAATCGACGAGGACATCGGCGATGACCTCGATGTGCTGCTCCAAGCGATCGAACTCGTCGTAAGCACGCAATTCGGCTCGACTTCGATGCTGCAGCGCAAGTTACGAGTAGGTTTCGCGAAGGCCGGACGACTGATGGATCTGATGGAATCGCGTGGCGTGGTCGGTCCGAGTGAAGGCTCCAAGGCCCGCGAAGTCCTCGTCAAGCCCGACGATCTGCCCGGGGTCCTCGCGGGCATCCGCGGCGGTTAAGCGCAGATCGCTATCAGCGTCGCTTCAATGTCCAAGCGACGTGGGCCTTGTGATCGGCGCCCTGAGATGAAAGCATGCCCCCAGGACAAGGACTTCACTCAAGGAGCGTTCCCGCACGCGACGCGGAGGTGACTGTGATCGGACAGCGCCTCGCCGACGCCCGCAGGGCCCAGCGGCTCAGTGTGGAAGACATAGCGATGCGCACCAAACTGCGACCGATGCTGATCGAAGCCATCGAAGCCGACGAATTCCATCTCTCAGGTGGCGATGCCTACGTAGTGGGCCACCTGCGGATGATCGCCACGGCCGTCGGCGAGGATCCCGAGGAGATCGTCGAGGACTACCGCCGCGGCTCCGCTAGCGGTTAGACGGCAGTCCGTAGGCTGACCCGGTGCCCGGGCAGTCAACGAAGCAGCAACGACGGGTAGCCATCCTCACCTTGGGATGCGCTCGAAACGAGGTCGACTCCGAGGAACTCGCCGGTCGGCTCGCCGACGAGGGATGGACGCTCGTTGCCGATACCGAGGATGCCGACGCCGTCCTGGTGAACACCTGCGGATTCATCGATGCCGCGAAGAAGGAATCCATCGACACCGTGCTCGCTGCCCGTGCATCGGCCGATGAACAGGGCCGATCGCAGGCGGTGGTCGCGGTGGGCTGCCTCGCCGAGCGGTACGGGAACGTGTTGGCTGGTGAACTACCCGAGGCCGACGCCGTCTTAGGTTTCGACGACTACCCCGCGATCGCCACGCGGCTGACGTCGGTCCTCGAAGGTGACATTCCCCAGGCCCACGAGCCGGTCGATCGGCGCACCTTGCTGCCGATCAGCCCGGTAGAACGTCAAGAGCAGCGGGAACGGGTCCGCGAAGGATGGGCACCACCGGTGCCCCGGATCCGCTTGGGATCCGGGCCCGTTGCCAGCGTCAAGCTCGCCACCGGGTGCGATAGGCGCTGCACGTTCTGCGCGATCCCGGCCTTTCGGGGTTCGTTCGTCTCCCGTACTCCGCCGGAAGTCACCGCGGAGATCGGCGAGATGGTCGGCCACGGTGTCCAGGAAGTGATCCTGGTTTCGGAGAACACCACCTCCTACGGCAAGGACCTCGGTGACATGCGGCTGCTGGAGACGGTGCTGCCGCAGTTCGCCAGCGGCACCGGGGTATCGCGGATCCGGCTGTCGTACTTGCAGCCGGCCGAGATGCGCCCCGGCCTGATCGCGGCGATCACCGGCACCCCGGCCGTGGCGGACTACTTCGACTTGTCCTTCCAGCACGCCAGCCCCACGGTGCTGCGCGCCATGCGCCGGTTCGGCGGCACCGAGGATTTCCTGGAGTTGATCGAATCGATCCGTGAGTTGGCGCCAGCCGCCGGCCTGCGCAGCAACGTGATCGTCGGCTTCCCCGGTGAACGTGACGAGGACGTCGACGAACTCGCGACCTTCCTCGAGGCTGCCCGGCTCGACGCCGTCGGGGTGTTCGCCTACTCCGATGAGGACGGCACGGCCGCGGCATCGCTACCGGACAAGAACGACGAGGCCGTGATCGAGTCCCGGCGCGCACGGATCGCGGACCTAGTCGAGGAACTCATGGCCCAGCGCGCTGCCGAGCGCATCGGTGAGAAGGTCGAGGTACTCATCGAAGGGATCGACGACGACGGCAAGGCCTTCGGGCGTGCCGCCCACCAAGGCCCCGACGACGGCGCGTGCCTGATCGAAGAGCTGACCGAGGGCACGATCGACCGAGTCTCCCCGCCGCCGCAGGTCGGTGCGTGGGTCCATGGCACCGTCATCGATTCGCACGGCGTGGATTTGATCGTGCGCCCCGAGCGATGACGCGCGCCGACGCCGGAGTGTTCACCTGGCCCAATGCACTGACGGCGGCGCGCTTGGTCTGTGTGCCGATCGTCGGCTTCCTGCTGTGGCGCGATGACCCGACCAGCCGGGACGTGGCCGCGATCGTGTTCGTGCTGGCGGCCATCACCGACCTCGTCGACGGTGCCTTGGCGCGGCGGACCGGCACCGAATCCGCTTTCGGAGCCTTCGCCGATCCCGTTGCCGATAAGGCGCTGACCGGAGTGGCGCTGATCGGTTTGTCTTGGCTCGGCGATCTGCCGTGGTGGATCACCATCGTGATCATCGTGCGTGAAGTGCTCGTCACGATCGTGCGTCTTGTCGTCGTGCGGCACGGGGTGATCCCTGCTTCGCCGGGAGGCAAGGCGAAGACGGTCCTGCAGATCGTGGCGATAGCGATGTACCTGGCGGTCGGCCCCGGTTGGTGGGTGGATATCGCCGAGGTCATCATGCTGGTGGCCGTTGCGTTCACCGTGGTGACCGGTGTGGACTACCTGCGCCGGGCGTGGAACCTGAGTCGGGCGGCGAAGGAGCACCGATGAGTGACGCGGAAACCGTCATCGCCGAAGCGATCGAGCGGGAATGGGCGATCGCGTGCGGTGAGTCGCTAACCGGGGGGCTGGTCTGCGCGCAGTTGGCCTCGGTGCCCGGGTGCTCGGCGGTGTTGCGCGGCGGGATCGTGGCTTACCAGGTGGAGGTCAAGGAGCGGGCGCTCGGAGTGACCCCCGATGTCCTGGTCCACGGGCTGGTGAGCGAACAGGTGGCCACCGCCCTGGCGAGTGGTGCCCGGGCCGCGCTGGGCGCGGAGATCGGGATCGGTACCACCGGCGCTGCGGGACCGGATCCGCACGACGGCGCCGCGCCGGGCAGTGCCTGGATCGCGGTCTCCCTCCCCGGTGCGCAGCCGTGGACCCAGGAACTGTCGATCGACGGCGACCGCGGGCAGGTCCGCGCCGAGGTGGCGGCAGCGGCCATCGCCCTCGCCGCCCGGGCCCTAACCGCCTGACCCCCTCCCCGTTGCGGCGTCAGCCGTGGCCGCGACACGCCGACAGGCGTGGGCCACGGCTGACGCCGCAACGGGGCAGGGCGGGTGGGAATAGATCCGGGCGTGGTGGTGTTGACGCCTATGTCAGGGCTACGAGCAGCCGCCGTGGGCGACTGCGGTTATGGTGGGTGCGAAGGGAGGTACGGCTCGTGATCGTTATGCGCGAAGTGATCGGTGATGAATTGCGCCGACTACGGCAAGACCAGGGGCGCACCCTGCGTGAGGTCTCCGGGGCCGCCGCGGTGTCGCTGGGGTACCTCTCGGAGGTCGAACGCGGCCACAAGGAAGCCTCCTCGGAGTTGCTGGCGGCCATCTGCGAGGCGCTGGACGTCTCGCTGTCGGACCTGCTGGCCTCGGTGAGCACCCAGTTGGCCCAGGCCGAGTTGCAGCACACCGCACCCACCACCCGGCTACCGGACATGGTCACCGCCGAGGCGTCGGCAGTACGCTCACTGTCCTAGGCCCGCCTGTCCGGCTGGCAGGTCGGACACCACATCACCCGCTGTTCGTTGGCCGCGCCCGCGTCGCGTCCTTGGCTTTCCACCGCGCGTACCGCGATACGGGTGCCGCAGCGTAAGCACGAACGCCCAGCGCGGCCGTAGACGTAGTGCGCGCGCCGTTCATCCCCGGTGGTCGACTGCGAGGCACGATCCCGGTTGCGCATCATCAAGCGGTGGGCGATCTCGAGCACCGAGCGCCGGTCGGCCGGTGGCAGTTGTGCCACCGGCAGCCAGGGATGGATACCGGCCAGGAAGAGCGATTCGCAGCGGTAGATGTTCCCGATACCGGCGAGGATCCGTTGATCGGTCAAGGCAGCGGCGATGCTCGGTGCGCGTCGATCGCCCGCCTGGTCGAGTCGCTCCAGCGCTGCGTCGAGGTCCCATTCATCGTCCAAGATGTCCGGCCCGAGGTGACCGATGACCTCGTCTTCACGGTCCGTGGGCAGTAGTGCGACGTCATGGAGTCGGTAGCCCACGGCCACTGCGTCCTCGTTCGTCAACACGATCCGGATCTGGTGACCTGGACCGCCGCGCCACCGCTCGCCCGATCGATACAGGTGCCAGGTGCCGTCCATGCGGAAATGCGTGTGCAGCGTCCAGGAGTCCTCGAACCGAAACAGCAGGTGCTTGCCGTAGGCGCGGACCTGATCGACGCGTTTGCCGGACATGTCGGCGGTGGCCAGTGCCGGGAGTCGGAAATCCGAGGAGGTCAGGGTGCGCCCCCCGAATGCCGCATCGAGTCGTTTGGCGGCCAAGTAGACGGTGTCGCCCTCAGGCATGGCTCGGCCACCGCCAACCGCGGGGGGTGGGAGTGAAGCCGGCTGCGGGGACGGCCACATTCCAGCGCACCGACCCATCGGCGCTGATCGCGGCACCGTCCAGCAGGGAGATGCCATCGATCGAGGTGAGCAACGCTCGGGGGCGGGTGGTCATCGGCTCGCGTGCTGCGGCGAGGTCCCGCAGCAACTCGGTGGCGTCGTCGTCGGATGCCACACCCCAGGTCGCCATCGCCGCGCCCGACGGCTCCACGAAGGCACGCAGCGTGGCGCCATCGAGCATCACCAGCGCCCCCGCGCGGCGAGCCGGTCGGGGCGCGGGCTGTCCGGCGATCGGCTCGCTCGATGGCCACGGCAGCAGCGTGCCGAAGGGATTCGCCGGATCGACGGCGGACAGGACGTACCGACCCGGGTGCAGGTCCCCTGCGGATTCGCGCAGCGAATCGACCGCGCCGGTGACCGCGAATTGCGCCCCACCGGCCCCGTCGACGGCGTAGACCCGCTGGCAGGTTCCCGCCTCGGCCAACGCGGAGAGCACCCGGTATTGACCGGCGAACCCGCCCACGGGTTGTTCGACGGCGACCGTGACCCGCGAGGCCACAGCCCAACGCTCCAAGACGATGCCGGCGTATTCGATGGCCGCGTTCTCGGTGATCGACGTGGAATCGGTCGAGGGGTCGCGTGCACCGGCCGCCAGCGACCAACGCGGACCAGCCGAACGCGTGACCATCCGAGTGCGCCGCGGGGAACGTGACCGCGCCCCGGCACGGCGCGAGCCTGCGCGGGAAATCGAACCCGTGCTCGAGCGGCGCCGACCGCTGACTCGCGCGTGCAGCGCGCTCCATGAATCGCAGGTGACCCATCCACAAGCGGCGAGATCCCACAGGGTCGCCTCGAGTGTTTCCACCGAGACCACCGTGCCGGCTCGCACCACGCTGGCGTGGATGGCGTCGAGGTCGAAGGCGCCGCCACCGTTGAGCGCATCGATCACGGCCACGGCTGTTGGCTCGAGTTCGGCAAGGGGGGTCGCTTGGCTGCCTTTGAGCATCGAACGAACTTCGGCGGCGATCGCGCTCGGCGCCCAAGCGATGGTCATGTCCTTCGAACCCAGCGAGCCGTGGCCCCACCAGGTCAGTGCCCCGGAGGTCAACAGCGCATCGATGTCGCCTAGCCCCGCACTCGGGACTCGAGCCCGCAGTAATGCCAGCGTGCTCGATGCGGGGACGATGAAACCGCTGAGCCTGTCCAGTGCGGCAGCGGTGTCCTCGATACTCGGCGCGGTTCGCTCGTGGGAGGTAGCGCGGGTAGCGCGGCTATCGACCGTGCGGATGCCGCTCCACTGCAGCAGGAACCGGGCGTAGTCGGCCATATCGACCGGTTCGATCTCCTCGCGCAACTTCGCCACGGTGCTACGGCGGATGCGCCGCAGGACGTCGCGGTCGCAGTACTCGGATTCGCTGCCACCGGGTCGGAACTCCCCGCGCAGCAGCGCCCCCGAACCCACCATCGCCTGCAGCATCGGCAGCATCGCACCGATCGGCAGACCGAATTGCGTGGCGATGTCCTCGGCCGTGAACGGTCCGTGGGTGCGGGCGTAACGCGACAGCAGGTCGCCCATCGGATCGGCGACCGATGCCGAATGGGCATCGGGAATTCCGGGGGGCAGCACCACGCCCAGGCCGTCGCGGAGGCGACCGGCATCCTCGATGGCGGCGGTGCAGGTTCGCCCGGCCACCCGCACGGTGATCGCCCGTCCGGTGGAGGTGAGCTCTGCCAGCCAGCTGGGGTCGATGCCACTGGCGGTGGCTTGCTGCGCATCGAGGGGACCCAGGATGCGCAGCAGATCGGCGGCATCCTCGATATCCCGCGCCCGCGTGCGTTCGCTACGGTGCGCGAGATCGTCCTCGACTTCGGCGAGGGCGTCGGCGTCGAGCAGCGTGCGTAGTTCCGCCGTGCCCAGCAGGTCCGCCAGCAATTCCATGTCCACCGACAGGGCTTGCGCGCGCCGTTCGGCCAGTGGTGCGTCGCCCTCGTACATGTACGTGGCGACGTAACCGAACATCAGCGACCGCGCGAACGGGCTCGGGTGCGAGGTGACCGTGGCGAGGATCCGAACGTCCCCGCTGCGCAGTTCGGTAAGCAGCGACGTCAACGACGGGAGGTCGTAGGCCTCCTGGACGCATTCGCGCATGGTCTCGAGCACGATGGGGAAGTCCGGGTAGTCGGCGGCTACTTCCAACAGATGCTGCGCGCGGCGGCGTTGCTGCCACAGCGGCGTGCGTCGATCCGGTCGGCGACGCGGCAGGAGCAACGATCGTGCCGCGCATTCGCGGAAGCGTGATGCGAACAACGCCGAACCGGTCACCTCGCGGTGCACGAGATGCTCGATGTCCTCGGGCTCGATCGATAACGCCTCGATGATCTCGCCGGTCAGGAACTCCGCGGCGGATTCCCCGGTGCGAGCCTCATCGACATCGAAGTCCGGCAGCCGCAGCACGATGCCGTCGTCGGCGTGCATGACTTGCGGCTCGATGGCCAATCGCTGGGCCAGGATCGTTCGAAGCGCGAGGGCCCACGGCGCGTGCACACGTGCGCCGTAGGGGGAGTGGATCACTACCCGCCAGTCGCCGATCTCGTCGCGGAAAGCCTCGACCAGCAACGTGCGATCGTCGGGCAACAGCCCGGTCGCTTGCCGCTGCGAGTCCAGGTAGGTGGCGAGGGCCGGTAGCAGCGCATCCGCTGCGCGCAGGACCGCACCGATGGCTGGGGCGATCTGGGCGGGGCGGCCCAGGGAGTCGCCGTGCCAGAAGGGCATCCGTCCCGAGGCGCCCGGCGCCGGGGTGACCAGCACTCGATCGTGGGTGATCTCCTCGACCCGCCAACTACTCGCACCCAAGGTGATCACCTCACCGGCGCGGGTCTCATAGACCATCTCCTCGTCGAGTTCACCGACCCGGGGCATGCCCTCGGTCGCCACGTGCACGCCGAACAATCCGCGATCAGGGATTGTGCCGGCGTTGGTGACCGCGAGGCGCTGGGCGCCGGGGCGCGCCGTCACGGTGTCGGTTTCGCGATTCCACACCAGCCGTGGGCGCAATTCGGCGAAGCGATCGGACGGATAGCTGCCCGAGAGCATCGCCAGCACCGAATCCAGCAACGCTTCGGTCAAGTTGGTGAACGACGCCGCACGGCGCACTAGGTCCAGCAGGTCACCGCGGGTGCATTCGTCCATCGCGCAGATGGCCACCAACTGCTGCGCCAGGACATCGAGCGGCAGCGACGGCACGTGGACGTCCTCGATGCGTCGTTCGATCATCTGCGTGCCAACCGTGTGCGCGATCAATAGATCGTGTGCATGCGTTGCGATGACGTGGCCCACGCTGGTCTCGCCGACTCCATGACCGGCCCGGCCGACGCGTTGCAGCCCGCTGGAGACCGAGGTGGGGGATTGGATTTGGACGACGACGTCCACCTCGCC
>Ga0180430_10004438_pt1 | contig 11834 bp, 9 predicted proteins | sample SS_ome_9_FD_132999 | JGI IMG/M metagenome (GOLD analysis project Ga0180430, IMG submission 132999) | Hypersaline lake sediment archaeal communities from the Salton Sea, California, USA - SS_1_S_2 metaG | ecosystem: Environmental > Aquatic > Non-marine Saline and Alkaline > Hypersaline > Sediment... | reverse complement strand
GCCGTGATCGATGCTGGCGCCGGCACTATCAACGTTCCGGACACGGTCGGCTACAACATCCCGCACCAGTTCGGTGCCACGATGAAGGAATTGATCGAGCGGATCCCCAACTCCGACAAGGCGACCTTCTCTGTGCATTGCCATAATGATCTCGGGCTGGCTGTGGCCAATTCACTGGCCGCAGTGCGCAATGGTGCGCGCCAGGTGGAATGTACGATCAATGGCCTGGGCGAACGCGCCGGTAATGCCTCGTTGGAAGAGATCGTGATGGCGGTGCGTACCCGTCAGGACGTGTTCGAATGCGATACCCACCTGGATGCGACCCAGATCGTCAACTGTTCGCGCCTGGTATCAAACATTACCGGTTTCCCGGTGCAGCCGAACAAGGCCATCGTTGGTGCCAACGCCTTCGCCCACGAGTCGGGTATCCACCAGGATGGCGTGCTCAAGCATCGAGAGACTTATGAAATCATGCGCGCGGAGGACGTCGGCTGGACCCACAACCGCATGGTCCTGGGTAAACACTCCGGGCGCAATGCCTTCCGTTCGCGCCTCGAGGAACTGGGTATCGACCTGGGATCCGAAGAAGCACTCAACGAGGCCTTCGCCCGCTTCAAGGCGTTGGCCGACAAGAAGCACGAGATCTTCGACGAAGACCTGCAGGCACTGGTGACCGAGAAGGGAACCGAGGAGGCCAATGAGCGTATCAAGCTCGTGTCCTTGCGGACCGTGTCCGAGACTGGCGAGAAGCCCAACGCCGACGTTACCTTGAGCATCGACGGTGAAGAGCACAGCATTTCTGCCGAGGGCGGTGGCCCGGTGGATGCGACTTACAAGGCGATCGAGGCGCTGGTGAATTCCGGAGCCGACCTCAAGCTTTACTCGGTCAACAACATCACCAGCGGCACCGATAGCCAGGGCGAGGTGACGGTGCGCCTGGAAAAGGGTGGACGGCTAGTCAATGGTCAGGGGGCGGATACCGATATCGTCGTTGCTTCCGCCAAGGCCTATATCAATGGCTGCAATAAGTTGATGGCCGAGCGCGAGCGCGCGCATCCGCAGAAAGGCGATGTCTGACCTCTTCCTGCTTTGCAAGTCTCCCCTCAGTGGGGAGACTTCAACCAAGATAAGGTTAAAGCAGGGTGATTGACGATCGCCGCAAAGCCTACCTCGATGCCATGGGTATCGAGTTGTGGACATCACGGGTACCCGTTGAACCAGCCGTCCGGGAACCGGAACGGGTCGTCGAAAGCGAGACGGTGGAACCTCCACTACCTGAAGAATTGGCACCATCTGTGCATCAAGAACCGACGAGTGGTGACACGGCACCGGTTTTCGAGCAGATTCCTGCCGATGCCTACGATGAACCTCCTGAGGCCGAGGAGGATGAAGACGTGGATTCGGTTTTCTCCGGCGTCTCGAATCTGGACTGGCCCGAACTTGCCGAGAGAGTCGCGGCTTGCCGCAACTGTGCCCTGTGCGAATCACGCACCAACACGGTTTTCGGGGTAGGCGACCAAAATGCATCCTTATTGATCATCGGTGAGGCCCCGGGTGCGGAAGAGGACAAAAAGGCCGAACCTTTCGTCGGACGTGCGGGCCAGTTGCTTACTTTAATGCTAAAGGCCATCGGTTTCGCGCGAGATCAGGTTTACATCGCCAACGTGCTGAAGTGTCGACCACCGGGCAATCGTGACCCGCACATCGACGAGGTGGCGGCCTGTCAGCCATACCTTAACCGGCAGATCGAGCTGATCCAGCCAAAACTCATCCTCTCGGTTGGAGGTGTTTCGGCCAAGAACCTGCTGAGCACGGACGAGCCTGTCGGGCGGCTGCGTGGAAAGGTCCACGAATACGTGCCTACGGGGACGCCACTGATGGTGACCTATCACCCAGCCTATCTGTTGCGTCGTCCCGAGGAAAAAGCCAAGACATGGAGCGATCTGCAACAGGTTTGGCGTTATTTGCGCGACCAGGGTGAGGCATGAGCGCGATTCTGAAAGAGCCGAACCTGATCATCCGCAAGATGCGTGAGCAGGATCTGGAGGCGGTCTTTGAAAACGAGAAAGCCGCCTATACGCACCCATGGACCAAGGGCATCCTGCGGGACTGTCTGCGCGTCGGCTATCACTGTCTGGTCGTTGAGCAGGGGGGTGACTTGATCGGCCACGCCGTATTGTCGGCCGCCGTGGGTGAGGCGCACCTGCTCAATATCAGTGTGGCGCCTGCCCAACAGCGGCGCGGTATCGGGCGTCGCTTGCTCAGGCGGATGCTGCGAATCGCCGGAGAACAGGGGGCGGATACGGTCTTTCTGGAAGTGCGCGTCAGCAATACCCCGGCGCAATACCTGTATCAAAGCGAGGGCTTCTGCGAGCTGGGCCGCCGCAGTGGCTACTATCCGCACGACAAGGATGGCCGCGAGGATGCCGTGATTTACGCCAAGCCACTGATGCAGGGAGGGTGAGTTGCCTGGGTGCGCTATAATCGCGCCCTTTTAGCCATTCCCGCATTACCATGGCCGACCTGATTACTGAAACCGACAAGCGCCGTACCTTTGCCATCATTTCGCACCCGGACGCCGGCAAAACCACCCTGACTGAAAAACTCCTGTTGTTCGGGGGTGCGATCCAGCTTGCCGGTACGGTCAAAGGCCGCAAGGCAGCACGTCATGCCACCTCTGACTGGATGGAACTGGAAAAGCAACGCGGCATCTCGGTGACCTCGTCGGTTATGCAGTTCGACTACAAGGGCGAGGTGATGAACCTGCTCGATACGCCTGGCCACGAGGATTTCTCTGAAGATACCTACCGCACACTGACAGCGGTGGATTCTGCATTGATGGTGATCGACGTGGCCAAGGGCGTCGAGGATCGAACCATCAAGTTGATGGAGGTCTGCCGTCTGCGTGACACCCCGATCCTTACCTTTATCAACAAGCTCGATCGCGAAGGCCGCGATCCGATCGAGCTGATGGACGAAGTTGAAGAGGTGTTGAAGATCCAGTGCGCGCCGATCACTTGGCCCATCGGCATGGGCAAACGTCTCAAAGGTGTCATCGACTTGCGTGATGAAACGGTTCACCTGTACGACCCGGAGCATGGAGGCAAGATTCAGGAAGGCGAGATAATTCAGGGGCTGGATAATCCACGGCTCGCAGAAGTGCTCGGTGACATGGCCGATGAATTGCGCGATGAGGTCGAGCTGGTGCGCGGTGCCAGCCACGAGTTCGATCGAGACGCCTACCTGCGCGGCGAGATGACACCGGTGTTCTTTGGTTCGGCAATCAACAACTTCGGTGTGGAGGAATTGCTCGACGCCTTCGCGGCGTATGCGCCCGGTCCGCAATCACGCGAAGCGATGCAAAGGAAAGTCGATCCCCACGAGGAAAAATTCTCTGGCTTCGTCTTCAAGATCCAGGCAAACATGGATCCGGCTCACCGTGACCGCGTTGCCTTCCTGCGTGTCTGCTCCGGCAGCTACAAGAAGGGCATGAAGATGCACCATGTGCGTATTGGCAAGCAGACCCGGATATCCGATGCCATCACTTTCCAGGCCGATGCGCGCAAATCGGTCGAGGAAGCGTTCCCGGGCGACATCATTGGCCTGCATAACCATGGCACCATCCAGATTGGCGATACGTTCACCGAGGGCGAGGAGCTTAAGTACACGGGTATCCCGTACTTTGCGCCGGAACTGTTTCGCCGCGTCGTGCTGAAAGATCCGCTCAAGCTCAAGCAATTGCAGAAAGGTGTTGTGCAACTGTGCGAGGAGGGTGCGACGCAGGTGTTCCGCCCGTTCCGCAACAACGACATTATCCTCGGTGCTGTGGGCGTGTTGCAGTTCGAAGTCGCAGTGCACCGTCTAAAGGACGAGTATGGTGTCGAGGCTATTGTCGAGCCTACCCAGGTGCAGCTTGCGCGCTGGGTGATGTGCGATGAGGAAAAAGAACTGAAGAAATTCCGCGAAAAAGCCCACGACAACCTGGCGGAGGATGGCGATGGTCAGCTGGTCTATCTTGCGCCTACACGGGTGAACCTGTCGCTCACCGAGGAACGCCATCCGGCGGTTAAGTTTCTGGCGACACGCGAGCTCTGAGGCATCTCTTGTGGTCGCCAGCAGGGGGCTGCTAAGCGAGTTTAGCGTTGATCGGATTCTGCACCAACTCTTGCACTTTTCATGTTGGCTCAAGATCACGATTGACGAGATCGTGATCAGAATAACAACTATCGCAGATGCCCATTCAACATTTTGTTTGCGTTCTCGAAACCGCGCTTAAAAGACCCAAGAGAGGCTTGGCCGGCGGTATCGGGGAGCAATAAGAGCGACTTTTCACCCGCTGTCATCCTTTGGCCCAATCCAGAAATATGGATTATGGGCAACCTCCCAAAGATGGCCATCGGGGTCCTTGAAGTAACCGCTGTAGCCACCCCAGGACGTCTTCTGCGGCTTTTTCACCAAGGTTGCGCCTGACGCCACCGCTTGCCTGACAACCTCATCGACCTCGTGCTCGGATTCGACGTTGTGAGCCAGCGCGAAACCTTCAAATCCTGAGCCGTTGGCAGGAACCCCTGCATCTTCCGCCAATGCCTCAAGACCATACAAACCAAGCCATGTGCCATTCAGAGGGAAGAAAGCCACCTCGGGTGCAGATGACATTCGGGGAAAGCCCAGTCCCCGTTCGTAAAATTCAACTGCCGACTCCATATCTCTGACACCAAGGGTTATCATGCTGATTCTCGGCTTCATCGTTCGGTAGATTCCTTGGTTCGCATCATCATGTGGGCCTACCCGTGCTTACATGGCAGCAGCAATTTCAGCCCCAGGGCAAACCGCTAAGTCTGTCGCCTTTCATTTTCGATGCCGAGCGTTGCTATTCGTGACGTTCCACGGAAGTCTTCTGCGAAGCCTGTTTGGTTTCAGCGCCGACTAGTTTACAGATCTGCTTTCAGGTGCCGGTGCCAGTATCGGATCCTGCTTAACTTCCAGCATTTTCGAAAACAGCTCCAGCCGTTCCATGACGGTGTTGGCCTCGAGTAATCGTTGCTTGCTATCGATATCCAGATTGACTACCAAAACAAGGTTGTTTACGACTTGCTCGATAGGCAGCTCATTCAGAACCTTCCAGTCGACCTGCATGTTGTGTCGATCGAAGTAGTTTCGAAGGGTCGATCTGAAGCCTTCGATAGCCTTAGGTTCAACAAATTCCGTGTCGTAATCGTTTTCGAAACCACTCCAGTCAACCTTGGCGAGGGTGTAACCCTCTTGCTGCGGCATCTGTTCGATTATTTTGTAACGGCACACACCCGTAAGCATGATATTGAGTCGACCGTCTTTTCTCTCCCGGTATTGGCGGATCCTGCCGGCACAGCCGATCTGGTAGGTCCCTGGCCCCGGCGTGTTGCGTCGAGGTTGCACCATGCCGATCAGTTGGTCAGTTCTGAGTGCACTCAAAAACAGAGTCAAATCTTTAGAATCGGAGAGTTCCAGGGGAAGTTCACCGCCAGGCAGCAACGCATTTTCCAACGTATAGATTGGGAGGTGCTCTGGCAATTCTTCGAAAGATTGTGTTAGTGGATATTTTGGTTTCATAACGCTCTAGACAAACAGCAAACTGAGACTGACCTTTAATGAGTTCCGTGCGTTCCCGCTGACTTCGATAGCATCTGCGATCGCCATAGAGCTCAGGCTCCGCCGGACTGGTTGACCAGACGAGCCTTCGAACTTGACCTGAAGCCCGATCCATCGAAGTTGATGGGTCCTGAAATCTGCTGCAGTGCCATCACCAGGACAACCGAGCAGATCGCCACTACGACTAATCCCACTATCGTGAAAGATCTGCCCGGACAATCTTACCCAGGCAGTCATTCAACGCCACGTTGAGCATAACGCTCGGTACGATTGCTGTCTGATGGGACGACCAGGACAAGCAACCAGGCACCCGTTCGTTAAACACTAGCATCTTTCAGTTTCAGATAATCCACAAAGACCCTGCCGAACTTGGTGACTTCGACGATCGAATCGGCCGTCCATGGGCCTCCACTTTTCGGCTCAATGAGCCCGAGACCCCTCAGCGCACGGAGCGCCCCGATATGCTCTTCGTTCTTTCGATCAAATCCTTCAATCAATTCTCTCACCCGAAGTTTCGTTTCCGCATTCAAGATGACCTGGAAGTACTCCTTGTGAGAGGGATGCAATAATTTGCTGTAAACGACATAGAACTCGGTGAAGAGCGCTGATAGGGCCTTTTCCGCATCTGCCGCGGTAATTTCCAACGATGCCCGGCCTGGAAGGGTGATTCTGATTTTTCGCTCTTTCAATACGGCACTGATTGGTTTGCGAAAGACAACCATGGCAGCGAGCAACAGGGCCGGCCAATAAAGTTGCGTGATTAATTGCGTTAAGTTTATCGGCTCCATGGTTATCTCCCACCGATCAGAACGGTTTCATTTGCCTGCCCGATGCCCGGGCAGGCGGGGGCCTGACTGCACGTCAGTGACGTTTTCCTACGTGTTGATTTCCCTGCTACCGATCATGCTGCCATCTCAAGAAGCGAGCGCAACATGGTCGATCCGCTTGGCGACAATAGCCATGCAAATGCCCCACAATTGGCGATAACGGTAAACCAGAAGACAATACGGAAGGGTTGTTTTCTCGATTTATGACGCAAACTTTGCTGGGCTATCAGCGCTCCAGGCCATCCACCAAGAACCGAAAGCATATGCAGAGTACTCTCCGGCGTGCGCCAGTCGCCTTTTACGGCCGCCGCCTTGTCGAATGCATAGACGATAAAAGTAACCAGGCTTGCGATCAGATAGGCGGCAAATATGACAAGCGGCACTTGCCGGGTGATACCGGCCAAGGCAACAGACAAAAGAAAAATGGAGGCGCCAGCAATCAAGAGGATGCCCGTAGATCGCCTGGTTTTCAGGGGTAGACGGGCTCCCGCAAAAGTCGCATTTGCGGCGCATGGCCGGCCTTGTTTATCGGTAGACAGGGTATAGGCAACCACCTGATTGACGTCAGGGCGGCGAGTGCGGGTGGGGAAGGCCTTGATATGGATAAATACGCGTTTACCCCCAGCGAACGGTTCGATAAAGCCATAGCCCTTTTCGTCATTCCAAGACGAGATTTTTCCTTTAATGCGCATCTTTTTTCTTTGTGTGGCGAACCGTCGATTTTTTCAACAACACAGTCCCAATTCAGGTGGATGCTTTTGGGTGTGCCGCCGGACCGGGATGGTAACGCATGGTCTCAACGAGGCGCATGCAAAATGATGCGGCCATAGTTGCTTTGGCAAAGCGAATATCGAGTCACTAGATGGTGGCCGCTACTGGGTTGGTAACAAAACGGACAAGAGGCTGGTGGAATTTCGGCTGGCGGTCTGAAACAGAAGCTGGCCGACCCGCAGATCAATCGCGCAAACAGAAAAATCTGATCTTGGCAAACAGCGCGGGTAGATCAGCTGGACACCAGGTCCGTAATCTTTACCCTCCATTCCGCCGGGCCACTCTGGTGCACTGAATTTCCCTTGCTGTCTACAGCCACGGTCACCGGCATATCTTCGACCTCGAACTCGTAGATTGCTTCCATCCCGAGTTCCTCGAAGGCGAGGACCCTGGCGGAGCGAATGGCCTGCGAAACCAGGTAGGCGGCCCCGCCAACAGCCATCAGGTAGGCAGCCTTGTGTTGTTTGATCGCCTCGATCGCTATTGGTCCGCGCTCCGCCTTGCCGATCATGCCAATCAGTCCCGTCTGGCTGAGCATCATCTCGGTGAACTTGTCCATGCGTGTCGCAGTCGTTGGTCCGGCGGGGCCAACGGCTTCGTCGCGCACAGGATCGACCGGGCCGACGTAGTAGATCAGTCGATTGGTGAAGTCCACGCCCTCGGGCAGGCCTTGGCCGGATTCGAGCAGTTCCTGGATGCGCTTGTGAGCGGCATCCCGTCCCGTGAGCAGTTTGCCGTTAAGCAACAGGCGCTGGCCGGGTTTCCAACTGGCTGCTTCTTCGGGAGTGAGGTTGTCGAGGTCGACACGTGTTGACTCGTTACTCGGAGTCCATGTCACGTCCGGCCAGTCCTCCAGCCTGGGCGGGGTGAGCACCGCCGGGCCACTGCCATCAAGATGAAATTCCACGTGACGGGTTGCGGCGCAATTCGGGATCAAGGCAACCGGCAGGGATGCCGCATGAGTCGGGTACTCGGCGATCTTGACATCGACCACCGTAGTCAGGCCGCCCAGCCCTTGCGCGCCGATGCCCAGTGCATTCACCTTGTCGAAGATCTCCAGGCGGAGTTCCTCGGTAGAGTTCTGCGGACCGCGAGCCTGAAGTTTCTGGATATCGATGGGTGCCATCAATGACTCTTTAGCCAGCAACATCGCTTTTTCGGCAGTACCGCCGATGCCGATACCCAGTACACCGGGTGGGCACCAACCGGCACCCATGGTCGGCAGGGTCTGGACGATCCAGTCAACGAGGCTGTCGCTCGGGTTGAGGATGGTGAACTTGGACTTGTTCTCAGAGCCGCCGCCCTTGGCTGCCAGGGCGATCTCCAAGCGGTCGCCCGGCACCAGTTCGTGGTAGATCATTGCCGGTGTGTTATCGCGCGTGTTAACGCGTTTGCCGATGGGCGGGTCGACCATGGAGGCGCGCAGCTTGTTGTCCGGATGCAGATAGGCGCGGCGCACACCCTCGTTGATCATGTCGTTCAGGGACATGTCGGTCTCAAAGCGCACATCCATGCCGATTTTCAGGAAAGCGACCACGGCGCCTGTATCCTGGCAGATCGGGCGATGTCCCTCCGCACACATGCGGGAGTTGGTCAGGATCTGTGCCAGCGCATCCTTGGCCGCTGGGGACTGTTCCCGTTCATAAGCCTTGCCGACCGCCTGGATGTAATCAACCGGGTGGTAGTAGGAAATGAACTGCAGGGCGTCAGCGACGCTCTGAATGAGATCTTCTTGCTTTATGACGGTCATGGCGTTGGGTCAGATGTTCAGCAACAGACGCGACGGATCTTCCAGGTTCTGCTTGATGGTCACCAGTGTCTGTACCGCCTCCTTACCGTCGATGATGCGGTGATCGTATGACAAAGCGAGGTACATCATCGGCCGCACCGCGACCTCACCGTTGATCACCACGGGGCGTTCGACGATGTTGTGCATACCGAGGATCGCGCTCTGGGGCGGGTTCAGGATCGGCGTGGATAGCATGGATCCATACACACCGCCATTCGAGATAGTGAAGGTGCCACCGGTAAGGTCATCGTAGCTGAGGCTGCCATCCTGGGCTTTCTGCCCAAACTGCTTGATTGTCTTTTCGATGTCGGCGAACGAGAGCTGGTCTGCATTGCGCAGGATGGGTACCACCAGGCCACGGGGTGAGCCCACCGCGATGCCGATGTCGTAATAGTTGTGATAGACGATGTCATCACCATCGACTGAGGCGTTCACCACGGGGAATTTCTTCAATGCCTCGATGGTAGCCTTGACGAAAAATGACATGAAGCCAAGGCGGATGTCATGCTGTTTTTCAAAGGCATCGCGATAGCGCTTGCGTAACTGCATCACCTCATGAAGATCGACCTCGTTGAAGGTGGTCAGGATGGCGGCTGTCTGTTGCGCCTCGACCAGCCTTTCCGCAACGCGCGCCCGCAGCCGGCTCATGGGTACACGCTTGTCGCTTCGCGCCGCTGCAGCCACATCGCTGGGAATGCTCGCCTCAATATCCGCAGCCTCGCTCTCCTTTTTCTGCTGGTCGAGGTAGCGCATCACGTCGCTCTTGAGAATCCGTCCATCCTTGCCAGTGCCCTGGATGTTGGAGGGATCGATCGACAGCTCCTTGATCAGACGACGAACAGCCGGGGTGAGCACCGGCTCAGCGGCGCCAGCCGGCGGCGGTGTCGGTAACGCGGGAGTCTCGGTTTCCGGTGTCTCACTGGCGCTGGTTTCTCTGGTGGGGGTCGCTGCCTTGCCGCTGCCCGGTTCGATGAGTGCGAGGATGTCATCGCTGGTGACCACTGCGCCGGCTTCCGCTTTCACCTCGCTCAGCACGCCATCCACGGGTGCAGGCACTTCCAGCACCACTTTGTCTGTTTCCAGATCGAGCAGGTTTTCATCGCGTGCCACGGCATCGCCGGGCTCCTTGTGCCAGGTCAGCACCGTAGCATCGGTTACGGATTCTGGCAGGGCGGGTACGCGCACTTCAGTCATGTTCAGCCTCGTTGTTGAAAGACTCTGTTTTGGGGCAAAAGCCCCTTGTTATGCACGGAGACGGCATGGGCCTAGCCTCGGCGATTCATGCGACGGTCGACCACGCCCGTCAGGGCATCGTCAATGAGCCTGTCTTGTTCTTCCTGGTGCACCTTGGAATAGCCGGTGGCGGGCGCCGCAGCAGACTGGCGCCCCGCATAAAAAACGTGATGACCGGCTTCCTGGAGACTGTGGAAACGGTGTTTGATCTGGTCCCAGGCGCCTTGGTTCTGGGGTTCCTCCTGGCACCAGATAAACTTGGTGGCATTCGGGTAGCTGTCCATCAGCGCGTCGAAATCTTCGCGCGGGAATGGGTAAAGCTGTTCGATACGTATCAGGGCGACGTGTTCCAGGCCGCGGCTGCGACGTGCCTGCAACAGGTCGTAGTAGACCTTGCCAGAACACAGCACCACCTGGGTGATGTCTTCCTTGTCTTTGACATCACGGTCGTCGATGACACGCTGGAACCCGCCGTTGGCCAGTTTCTCCAGCGGTGAGGTCGCCAAAGGATTACGCAGCAGGCTCTTGGGTGTGAACACGATCAGTGGATGACGGAAGGGACGGATCATCTGCCGCATCAGAAGGTGGAAGATCTGTGCGGGGGTCGTCGGTACGCACACCTGGATGTTGTGCTCGGCACAAAGCTGCATGTAACGCTCCAGTCGGGCAGAGCTATGCTCCGGGCCCTGGCCCTCGAAGCCGTGTGGCAGCAACATGGTCAGGCCGCAATAAAGGCCCCACTTGGCACCGGCAGAGGTAATGAACTGGTCGATGACCACCTGAGCGCCGTTGGCAAAATCACCGAACTGCGCTTCCCAGACCGTCAGGCAGTTGGGCTCGGCAGAGGCGTAGCCATACTCAAAGGCCAGCACCGCTTCCTCTGACAGCACCGAGTCGATAACAGTGAAGTTGGGTTGCTCCGGGTGCACATGACGCAGCGGGATATAGCTTTCGCCTGTTTCCTGGTTGCGCCACATGGCGTGGCGGTGGAAGAAGGTGCCACGTCGGCAGTCCTGCCCGGATATCCTCACCGGGAACCCCTTGTCCAGCAGGCAGGCATAGGCCAGGTTCTCCGCAAACCCCCAGTCGAGCAGCTTGTCGCCCTGCGCCATCAGCTGGCGATCTTCAAGAACGCGTTGCAGGCGAGGGTGAACAGGGAAGCCCGGAGAGGGGGTGAATATCTGTCCCGCGAGTGCAGCCAGCCGGTCCTCGTCCACCCGCGTATCGACCGGTTCATCCCAGCGCACACCGCGGAATCGCGACCAGTCAACATGCACGCGCCCATCCAGGTCACAAGCGGTGCTGCGGCCAACACAGTGGCCTGCCTCGAACTCGGCACGAATCTCGTCGACCTTTTTTTGTGCCTCTTCCGGAGCGATCACACCTTCTGCGATCAGCTTGTCGGCATACTTGGCGCGTACTGGCTGATGACTGCGAATCAGGTCATACATCACCGGCTGCGTGACAGCCGGTTCGTCGGCTTCATTGTGTCCCTGGCGACGGTAGCAGACCAGGTCGATCACCACGTCTTTCCTGAAGCGCATGCGGTAATCGAAAGCCAGGCGGGTAACGAATAGCACGGCCTC
>Ga0180430_10004437_pt1 | contig 11836 bp, 8 predicted proteins | sample SS_ome_9_FD_132999 | JGI IMG/M metagenome (GOLD analysis project Ga0180430, IMG submission 132999) | Hypersaline lake sediment archaeal communities from the Salton Sea, California, USA - SS_1_S_2 metaG | ecosystem: Environmental > Aquatic > Non-marine Saline and Alkaline > Hypersaline > Sediment... | reverse complement strand
GGGCAAACTGGTAAATCTATTGAAGCAGATATCAACCTTGATCAGTGAGCTTATTAACTCCTTTCAGCTTGGGAATGTACTGAAAAACGGGGTTCCTGTTGCAATTATAGGCAGACCCAATGTTGGCAAATCAACCCTCCTGAATGCCCTGCTTAAAGAGGAGCGCGCCCTGGTCAGTGATATAGAGGGAACCACACGTGATTCCATTGAAGATACTATAAACCTGGAAGGGATAAATTTTCGTTTTATTGATACGGCAGGTATCCGGGAAACAGCTGACACCATCGAAAACCTGGGGATCCGGCGCACCTACCAGAAAATTGAGCAGGCATCCATTGTTTTGCTGCTTACCGAAGCCGAAGATGATCAGGCCATCATTAAACAATCCATTGAAGCCATTCGCCTGCAACTTAAGGACAGCAAGCAGCTGGTAGTGGTACTGAATAAAGCGGACCAGCTGCCTGAAAAGAAGCAAGAGGAGCTCGTAGCGGGTATTTCCCTGGGAGCAAATGAAAGAATTATCTCCATCTCCGCTGAACAGGGCAAGAATATCGATGGCCTGACCGAAATCTTACTTGAGCTGGTAAACCTTGGCAGCATCAAACACCAGGACGTTGTCATCTCTAACATCCGGCACTACAATGCCCTCAAATCGGCTTTAGAAGGACTCCAGCGTGCGTCCACGGGCCTGTTAAACGATCTGCCCACCGATCTGCTGGCACAGGATATTCGTGAAGTATTGCACTATCTTGGCGAGATCACCGGTGAAGTCACCACCGATGAAATTCTGGGCAATATTTTCAAGAATTTCTGTATCGGAAAGTAAGCTTTGCCAAAGGTGCAACATTTTTTTGGCTGATTCCGTTATATCCATTAGAAGAATATGCAAACTAAAGGAACAACAGCCATGAAGAAATCATCATTTTTAATTTCGCTCGCCTGTGTTTTAAGCCTGGTATTTTCATCCTGTGAGAAAGATGACCTGGATCCTGATATCATCCCGGGCAGTACCACAGTAATTGCAAATGACTCTGTTGCATTCGAAGCTGTACTGAGATCCATTCCTGAAGAATATATTAATGCAGCCCGGAATAACCTTCATATCGCATATCAGCATACCTCTCATGGTACCCACGTTTCCCGGGGAATGTTTGGCTTACCCGATTTTAAGGCAGGAGACGACATTAGCTTTGCCATAAGCAACAATAATCCTCAAGCCAACAAACTTGATTTCAGAGACAATGTTATTGCCTCCTATGCCGCATCTGGAGAAGATGCATCAGATCTTAGCAGGAACGAAACAGCATTTATCCAGGCCACCAGAAACTATCTTGATGATCCGGACAATTCAGAAATAAATGTAGTCATGTGGAGCTGGTGCAGCATTACAGGACATGATGTGGAAAGCAACTATTTGCCAGGCATGCAGACTCTGATAAATGAATATGGACCAGGAGGTAGCAAGATTGGATCAGGTTCGGGAAAAAGAGATAATGCGGTTGCCTTTATTTTTATGACCGGTCATTCCGAAAGAGACAGAAATGTTGGAGAGGGAAGGCCGAAGAATCAGGCGGATTTAATTATAAACTATTGCAGGGATAATAAGTTCTATTGTCTTGATTATTTTGGCATTGACACCCACGATATGGATGGTAACTACTGGGAAGATGCCGGCGATGATGGAAATTCTACCACAGGAGGTGATTTTTATTTGAACTGGCAAAACAGTCACGATCTTGGGGAAGATTATTACGAAAACAAAGTTTCACCTGGTGGCTCTGTGTCCTATGGAGCCCACAACAGCCAGCACATCACCGCGAACCGCAAGGCCTTTGCCATGTGGTATATCCTTGCCAGAATTGCAGGCTGGGACGGGACAAACTAGGGGACAATTTTGATTACTTCCGGGGGGCATATCAGCATACATGCACCACAACCTACACATTTTTCCTTGCTTACCACAGGCTGCATATGCAAAGTCATATCTCCGGGTTCAATCCTGATGGCATCATAAGTGCAAGCCACTTTACACCTATCGCACTCTTTGTTAGCTGATAAGAGGCAATTCTTCGTGTCTATTTCTGCGAAACCAATAAACAATTGATTTTTGGCATCCTTGCTGAACAGGCTTATTGCCCCACTTGGACAAACCTGACTGCATGTGTTACAGAATTCAAGACAATAGCCATCGATAAATTAAATTTCCGGAACCATCCAGGAAAATATGTTAGCGGGATCCATTAAAGTTATTGAAATGTTCCCGTTTATCAAGCTGCAATTTGATCTGCTCTTTTTTTGTACCTTTCTTAGCTTGCAGAGGAAAGCAAGAACAAACTATTCAGGAAATGACCATGAAAAAAGACCACCTTTTACTGCTGATCCCACTTGCACTGGCAATTCCTGCCCTTGCTGATTATGGTTTTTTCTTTAAAGCAGCTGTCCCGGGTAGTTGTGCACTAATTCTTGCCTTACTGTTCAGGAAAGAATTAAAGTCATTGCCTGACATCTGCTTTGTTATCGCTGCATTTCTCTTCTCCATTGCAGGCGATTGGTTTTTATCAAATAAGGGGGAAAGTTTTATGATGTTCTCTGCCGGGATTGGCCTCTATCTCTTTGCCCACCTGGGATATCTGGGGTTTGCACTTAAAAACGGCCGCATCCAAATGCTGTTTACCTTTGTCCTGCTTGCAGGCTACCTGCTCTTTTTCTTTGTGAAACTCTACCCTGCCCTGGACGATGCCGTCTTGCTGATCGCTGTACTTTTGTACTTACTAATTTCCTGCGTCTCCCTGGGTGCGGCTTTTGGCATCAGACTACCATCAGTGGTTAAATGGAGTTATTTTGCCGGAGTTAGCCTGGTCCTGCTTTCTGACACCATCATTGCACTACATGAGTTTACATCCTATGGTGCGTTAAATTTCCTGATACTACCTACCTACTATGCAGCCCATATAAGCATTACATTCACTGTATTAAAAAGAGGGAAACAGCAGGTGAAAAAACTCAAGTGAGTAAAGAACTTGCCTGTTACTTCTATATACGTTCGAAGAGGAAAAGCCGGAAGTCCATCACACTCTTTCCAGGCATATCCAGGGCTTTCAGGGACATGTTAAAAGTACCTGCCTTGAGCTCAATGCTACCCATATCCACCTCCTTCCAGTCTTTCACGTAGGATTCCATGCGTGGGGTAAGATCCTCATCCATGCCGCGCAAGGGTGGATCGAAAGCCTCGGTGATCTTTGCCCGTAAAAGGCTCTCCCCAACTGAAAGTTGAACGGTGGACCCCACATCTCCCTCAGGACAGGTGTAGTAAAGTGCCACCTTAAATGTGCCATCCTCCGGAACCTCTACCTGCCAAGTGATGCTGTCCTGCAATCCGGTCCAGTTGGTAAAGAAAGAACAATTGGGCCAGCGATTAGACCGCTTGATATTCCCATGCTCCTTCCCGTCGCGTGCAGGGATCTGGGTGTATTTCAGAGCCGGGTGGCCCAGGTAGAAGGGACGCGGATCTTCTTTGGGCAGCTCTGCTTCAATTTGATGAAGGTATTCTTCAGCCACCTTTTGCATCTTTTCTTTCATCTTTGGAAGCTCTTCACTGAGATCCTTTTTCTGTCCCCTGTCAGCCTCAATATCATACAAATATCCCTGGTGATCCAGCCTGTATTGCTGACTCCGGATACTCAGTCGTCCTCCCCAGTAATTCAGGAGAAAACGATCCTCCCACTCTGATTGATCCTCCACGAGACTCTCTTTAACACTGGTCCCGTCCAGGGGATGATTGGTTTCATAAGGAATATTGCACATCTCGCTCAGGGTGGGCAGCAGATCGGTCACAGAAACCAGGCGTTCGACTTTCTTACCTGATTCGATGCCTGCAGGCCATTTAATAAACATGGGAGAGCGCACCCCTCCTTCATCCACCGAACCCTTCTTTCCCTTCATTCCTCCGTTCCAGCGCCATAGGTTTGGACCATTGTCGCAGAAATAAAGGATGATTGTATTATCGTCGATGCCCAGTTCCCTGGTCTTCGCTACGATCCGCCCCACATTCCAGTCGATGTTTTCACACATAGCCAGTGCTGCACGGGTATCATTGATATCTTCATTCTCTGAATCCGAAAGCATGTTGATGGGCTTATCCCTGTATCGCTCCCAGTATTCCTCAGGTGCCTGGAAGGGTGTATGAGGGGTATTAAAGGGAAGGTAAAGGAAAAAGGGCTCATTCCTGTTCTTCTCCATGAAGGCCAGACCATGATCGGTAAAATCGTCAATAATAAAGCCATTCCCCTGAACAATCTGGCCATTGTGCTCCAGCATAGGTGAATGATAATTGCCCCAGTGGCCTGAGCAAAAACCATAGTAATCCTCAAAGCCCCTTCCGTTGGGATGGTAGGGATATTGCATGCCGTTGTGCCATTTGCCGTAGGCTGCGGTGCTGTAACCAGCCCCTTTAAATAGCTCGGCAATAGTCGTCTCATCCATGTCGAGACGCTCTCCCCCGCCTCCGGTGCTGTAAACACCACCCCGGAAATGATACCGGCCAGTTAGTAGTTCGGCCCGGGTCGGTGAGCAGACTGCACATACGTAAAAGTTTTCGAGCGTAGCTCCTGCTGCCGACAGTTCATCAATATTGGGTGTAGAGATATTGCTGTTCCCGTTTATTCCCAGGTCCCCCCAGCCCTGATCGTCGGTAAGGATGATAATTACATTGGGTCTCTCCGGCTCTTCTATGGAGGAACAACTGGCCAGGATCAGCACACTAAGCGTTAAAACTAGGAACAGGTATCTCATATTTTCGTATGTATAAAGAAATCTAAAAATAGAGATGAATAACGAAGGAAGCAAACACTATTCGTTCCGGATACTTTCAGCAGGATTGGCTGTAGCTGCCCTGTATGAGTGAAAGCTCACGGTAAGCATGGCAAGAAGCAGAACCACCACGCTGACCAGGAAGAGTACCAGGAAATATGCCCCCACCTGGAAATTGATATGGTAGGCAAACTTCTGCAACCATGCCCTGGCTCCAAAATAGGCAGGTATGGAGATCAGTCCACTAATTATCAACAGCTTGATAACCTCCCTGGACAGCAGGTGCATGACCACCTGAACCGATGCACCCATAATTTTTCGTATCCCGATCTCCCTGGTCCTTTGATTGGTGGTATAGGAGATTAAGCCCAGTAATCCCAGACAGGTGATAAAAATGGAGAGGAAGGAAAAAACCAGCAGGATCTGGCTGGTCCGCTTCTCGGTGGCAAACAATTTATTAAATTAATAATCCATCCAGGAATATAAGAAGGGGGCATCATTGGTAAATTCATTCCAGGTATTTTCCACAAGAGCAAGGCTTTCCTGGCGACTTCCATCGCCCAGTCGGATGCATATAAAGCCTTCGTAGTTTCCAGGCATAAAGTGCATAACCATGGGAGCGATATCAGTCTGCATGGAAGCAAAATGAAAATCCTTAACCACGCCGATTACGGGTGTGAATCTAACTTCTTCCCCGTCATCTGCGGGTTCCTTAAACCTGGTATTCAACGGATCTTCCAGCCCAAGTGCCCTTACAGCAGCCTCATTGATCACCACTGCAAAGGAATCGGTGGGCATGTCGCGACTAAAAAATCTCCCGCTCACCATCTCAAGGCCCATGGCCTGATCAATATCATAACTAACCCGGGTACTGGCCAGGGTAAAAATATCGTTCCAATCCCAGTCCTCCAGCCAGTGGGCATTGTCCGAATACTGGCGCGTGGGTATTGAGGTTGTATTGCCAGCTGCAATGATATTGGCATTTTGAACAAGCTGCTGCTTAAAAGCATCAATACGTCCTTCCAGTACATCAGAGCGGTGCACCAGGAGCATATTTTCCTTATCGAAACCGACTTCTTTATTCTGCATATAATTCAGCTGCCGGTTCACCACAATGGTACCCAATAGTATCACGATGGTCACCGTAAACTGAAGTACAATCAATATACTTCGAAGCAAACCTTTACCCGAAGAACCTCGTTCAGAACTAAATACAGCGGCTGGTTTAAAGGAGGCAAGAATCATGGCCGGATAAGACCCTGCCGCTACTCCAACCAGGATGGCGAATACAACAAGTATTGGAATGATCCATGATTCTTCGAAAATATCGAAATGAAGCCTGAGTTGAATCATATTGTTATATGCAGGAAGAAAGAGATATACCAGGACCACTGCCAGCACCAGTGCTATAAGACTCAGCAAAACGGATTCAGTCAGAAACTGCACCACCAGCTGTCTCCTCCTGCTTCCCACAACCTTTCTTAGTCCCACCTCCCGGGCGCGGGTAGTGGAACGTGCGGTTGCCAGGTTCATAAAATTAACCCCAGCCATGGCAAGCATCAGGATAGCTGCCACCAGGAACACATATACATAGAGCGGATTCCCGTTGGGCTCTAGTTCATACTGTAGATCCGAATGAAGATGGATATCCGTAAGTTTCTGAACCTTATATCCATATGAGTTACCCGATTCTTCAAACTGCTCAACACTCACACCTAAAAACTGTTCCAGAAGTGGTCCCACATATTTTACCAGCATTTCCCTCATGCTGGACTCAAACTCCGCCAGGTCGGTCCCCTCCCTCAGCACCACATAGGTATGGAAGTTGTGGTTTAGCCAATTGGTGCTTCGACTGTTCCCCAGGGTGGTCAGAGAACCCAGCATCTTGCAATGAAAATGTGAGTTTTGCGGAAAGTCTACCATCACCCCGGTGATCACCGATAGGTTGGTATCCTGCTCAATTTTCAGGAACTGACCCATGGGATCCTTATCTCCAAAATACTTTTTGGCATATTCCTCCGTAAGGACGATACTCCTCGGCTCCGTCAAACAGGTCTTCGGGTCTCCTTTGAGCAGCTTAAAGCTAAAGACATCAAAAAAGGTGGAATCGGCAAACAAGAACTCAGCATCTGTTTCCTGGAAGATCCGGTCTCCCTTTCTTACCATCCATCCACCTGCCTGCCTGATCCTGACTACCTGTTCCACCTCCGGGTAGTCGTTCAGCATGGCTTCAGCCATGGGAGGTGAAGTTACTGCATGCCGCATTTCGGTGGCTGGCATACTTCCGGAGATCCAGATGCGGTGAATCTGATCCGCCTTTTCATGGAAGCGGTCATAGGTCATCTCGTTGATCACATAAAGCAGGATAAAAATTGTGCTGGCCAGGCCGATGGTAAGACCAAAAATATTGATCAGGGCATAGCCCCTGTGTCTCCATAGATTTCGAAGAGCAACTAAAATATAGTTTTTTAGCATTGAAAATAGTTTTACATAAGACGTGGAAGACCACAAAATGTCACAGTAGAAGGGAAAAATTCTTTAAATTTAGGAATAAGATACAATTATGAAAAGTGTACTAAGTTGGAAGAGAGGAGCTTTTTCGTCAACCTGCCGGATATTTTCAGGTGAAGAAACTATCGGAGAACTAACGAATAACGCTTTTAAACAGACATCCAATGGGTTCATCCGGAACAAACAATACCTTTTCAAGACAAAGGGTCTGTTCAAACAGGAGACCCAGATATTGGAGGGAGTGAGCCACCAGTTCATTGGAAGCATTTCTTATAACTCATGGAAGAGCAGAGCCACCATCCAGTTTAAAGACAGAACCCTTTACTGGAAATACGATAATAGGTGGCAAAGCAAATGGAGCCTCTTTGATGATCAGGGAATCCTCATGAAGTTTGCGGGGGGCTCCTCCAAAGGTACCATTGAATGCGAAGAGGAGGCTGACCTGCTGGTACTGACTGGTATGTTTGTAACCAATTACTACCAGCAGGCCATGATTGTCATTCTTGTAGCTGCTTTTATTCCCATCTGGCTTTCCCAGATCACCTAGCGTTAAAGCTTAACATGAAACCGGCTACTCATAACGGAGCGAATCTACCGGGTTGGCCGTAGCAGCTCTGTACGAGTGAAAACTCACAGTCAGCAGAGCCAGCAGGAGCACTACCAGGGAGACACCCAGCAATACTAAAAAGTAGAGGCCCCATTGCAGGTTGAGATGGTAGGCAAATTTCTGCAGCCAGGCCCTGACCCCGAAATAGGCAGGAATGGACAGCAAAGTGGAAATTCCCAGAAGGAATGAGGTTTCCTTTGAAAACAGGCTCATTATTAGCTGTATGGAGGCTCCCATAATTTTCCGGATCCCGATTTCCCTTCTTCGCTGAGAAGTGGCATAGGAAATCAGGCCCAGCAGGCCCAGGCAGGTGACCGCTATGGACAGGATGGAAAAGATTGCCAGCAACTGACTCGTATTTTTTTCATCATTGAAAAGTTTTCCGAACTCCTCGTCCAGCCAGGTGTATTCGAAGGGATGTTCTGAGCTTAGCTCCTCCCACTTCTCCTGGATATAGAAAACGGTCTGACGCCGGTTTCCTTCACCAAGTTTAATCACCAGCTTCCCCGGGATGTTTTCATCTAAGAAATGAATGGCCATGGGTTTGATCTCAGTTGCCATGGATTCAAAATGAAAATCTTTCACCACACCAATAATAGGCATATATTCATCCGGAAAGCCTTGGTAACTTGGCTGGAAAAACCTGGTATTCAACGGATCTTCAATTCCCAGTACCCTGAGAGCCGCCTCATTAACCACCACCCCAACAGAATCGGTTGGGATATCCCGGCTGAAAAACCGGCCCTCTATAAGCTCCAGGTCCAGCGCCTTTTCAAAATCATAGGAGGAGCGATAGGTGGCAAGAGTGAAGATGTCATCGGTACCTCGCCCCTCTATCCAATGGGCATTTCCCCAGAATCCTCCCGACGGAATATGTGTCGTGGTGGAAGCGATTACGACATTGGCATGTGCATTGACCTGCTCTTTAAAGGCATCGATCGATCCTCCGAGGACATCAGAACGGTGAACAACCAGCACATTTTCGCGCCCGAAACCAGGATCTTTCTTCTGCATGAAGTTGAGCTGCCGGTTGACCACCACGGTTCCCAGCAGGATCACAATTGTAGTGGTAAACTGCGTCACAATCAGGAGTTTCCTCAATACAGCCCTGCCCCCTCCCGGAGAGCCCTTGCTGGAAGATAGTACGGCAGAGGGCCTGAATGAAGCCAGCACAAAAGCCGGATATCCACCTGATACGATACCGATGAATATGGCAAATATCAGCAAGAGGGGTGCAATCCAGGATCGTTCAAATACATTGAACACCAAACTTTTATCAAGCAGGTTATTGTAGGAAGGCATCAATAAATATACCAAAGCAACAGCTACTATGAGAGCAAGTAGGCTTAACACAACCGATTCGGTAAGAAATTGAGCTATCAGCTGTGGCTTCCTTGAACCCACTACTTTCCTCAGGCCTACTTCACGTGCACGGCTGGATGATTGTGCAGTGGCCAGGTTCATAAAATTGATTCCGGCAATGATCAGGACCAGGATCGCAGCACCAAGGAAAAGATAAACATAGAGGGCATTCCCCGGGGCTTCAATATTGAATCGTAGTCCGGAATGAAGATGTATATCTTTCAGGGGCAATAGTTTATAGCCATAGGAATTACCCGCAGCTTCAAATTGTTCCAGGTCAATCCCCATGGCCTTCTGTACAATGGGCCCCACATATCTTACCACCATCTCGTAGAGCCTCGCTTCAAAGGCCTCCACGTCGGTCCCTTCGGCAAGGACAATGTACGTGTGAAAATTCTGGTTGACCCAGGACAGGTTGTCCACAGTTTCTGGCAGGGTGTTGATGGTTCCCAGCATTTTGCAATGAAAATGTGAATTCTCAGGAAAGTCCTGCATCACCCCAGTAATCACCGATACATTGGTATCCTGCTCAATTTTAAGGCTTTGGCCTATGGGGTCCTCATCACCGAAGTATTTTTTTGCATATTCCTCAGTAAGCACAATGCTCCTGGGCTCTTTCAGGCAGGTATGCGGATCGCCTTTCAACAGGCGGAAACTGAAAACATCAAAAAAGGTGGAATCGGTAAACATGAAATCCTCCCTCGTTTCATTAAAAACCCGGTCGCCTTTTCGAATAAGGAAGCTTCCATACTGCCGGATCCGGACCGCCTGCTCTACTTCCGGATAATCCAGCAGCATGGCACCCGCCATGGGACCAGCAGTAACTGCATCATGAATTTCCCCGGTAGGCATCATTCCCGAAATCCAGGCCTTATAGATCCGGTCGGATTTCTCATGGAAGCGATCGTAGGTAAGCTCATTAATTACATAGAGAAAAATAAAGATACTTGTGGCCAGTCCAATGGCCAGTCCGAATATATTGATGGAGGCATAGCCCCTGTTCTTCCATAAGTTTCGGAGTGCTATAAGGATGTAAGATCTGATCATAGCTAATAGTATAAATAGTGTTGATTAATAGCAACTCATACTAGTTCAGCTAAGGGGCAATAACAAGAAGTGGTTCAACTATAAGACGTGCATAATGTTTGTCATGTGACAGAAAATCCAAAAATAATTGACAATTTATTAATAGCTTGCCTGTATGATTAGACAAAACCAGATAATCCGCTCCAGTGTATTCTTTTGCCTGATCTTGTCAGCCTTGCTTCAGCTTCCGCTCTCAGGTCAAAAGCTAAGTATTGCCTCCTGTCAGTTCCCGATTTCGGATAATATTGCCGAAAATGCGCAATGGATCATGCAGGAGATACGTGAAGCCCATTCCCTGGGAGCTACCCTCTGTCATTTCCCTGAATGTGCTCTTTCAGGCTACCCGGGTGTTGACATGAAGAGCATGGAGAATTTCCAGTGGAATATACTCCACAGCTATACCGACTCCATCACCAATCTTGCTCGTCAACTGGAAATATGGGTCCTCCTGGGCTCCATTCATGAGCTATCGGACTCCATCAAACCGCTTAATAGTTTGTATGTTATAAATTCCTCAGGAGAAATTATGGACCGTTACGATAAAAGGTTTTGTACTACCGGTGATCTGAAGTTCTTTTCGGCAGGCAATCACTTTGTGGTGTTTGATCTTAACGGGATCAGCTGCGGACTTCTTATATGTTTCGATGTAAGATTTCCGGAACTGTACCGCGAATATAAAAAACTGGATGTGGATCTGATTTTTCAATCCTTCTACAATGCACGTCAGAAACCAGGAGGTATACATCCCAGAATCATGCCTGTTACCGCTCAGACACGCGCAGCCAGCAATCATTTTTATATGTCGCTGACCAATTCATCTGCAGCCAGCAGCTGGCCCTGCCACTTTATTACCCCCGATGGCCTTATCGAGGGTACTCTTCCGGCCGACCAGCCCGGCGTGCTGATATCTGAAGTGAATCTCTCAGAATCATACTATGATGCAAGCAGGCATTTTCGGGAGAATGCCATGGAAGGTATCCTTTACTCTGAAAGGGCTCCTGAGCATCCAAGGTATACGAATCGTCGGGGACAATAGCAGGCCTGATTTATTTACTTCTTGAGGCAGCCCTATCTTTACGCCAGGCTTCATCATCGGCCGGAGGTGGGGCTAAATCTTCAGGACTTTTCTGAACCAGCGACAAGGCTTCTGTTTCACAGGCGCTGATGCATAAACCGCAGCCATAACAGGCTGCCCTGTCCACCTCACAAATACCATCCATCATTGTCATTGCAGAAAAGGCACAACGATCCAGGCAGGCTTGACAGCCCGTGCAAAGATTCTCATCCACCACTGCATAAAAATCGGAACGCGCAATGGAGTTTTCGCTGCCATATTCCACCATTCCCCTTAATACGCCACAGGAGCAGGTGCAGCAATTACACACATAGTAGACTTCACTCTGGGCATTATTTACAGAATGTACAAGGCCCTCCCTATCTGCTTCAGCCAGAATTTCCAGT
>Ga0180430_10004436_pt1 | contig 11837 bp, 10 predicted proteins | sample SS_ome_9_FD_132999 | JGI IMG/M metagenome (GOLD analysis project Ga0180430, IMG submission 132999) | Hypersaline lake sediment archaeal communities from the Salton Sea, California, USA - SS_1_S_2 metaG | ecosystem: Environmental > Aquatic > Non-marine Saline and Alkaline > Hypersaline >... | reverse complement strand
GATGATGTGTTTTCCGAACTGACTCCCCGTGAAAGTGAAATACTTTGTCATTTGGCTGAAGGACAGAGTAACAAGGTGATTGCAAATCATCTGGGGATTTCAGAAGGAACCGTTAAACTTCATGTGAAATCCATTTTGCGGAAACTGGGTGTCAATTCACGTGTCGAAGCGGCTGTAATCGCGGTAGAGAAAAAAATGTGTAACCGCGAAGAGATTGTTTGATGATGAAATTTGTCAGGTAATATTTATGCAGAAGTTTATTGGTCTTGTTCAAAGGTATCTCAAGGATGTCAGGGAAATCATGCCCTGGGATGGGATTTTGACGATGGTGATGATTGCTTTGCCACCAGGCTTCTTAAAAGCCAGATGAAACCACAGGGCTGGGTGGAGGAGTGTGATTAGTTAAAAACCACCCGGTTTCTTCCTGCATCTTTTGCCTTGTACAGGGCTTCATCACTGCGCTTGATCAGGTCGCCTGCTTGTTCATTGAACCGGTATTCAGAAATTCCGATTGAAGCCGTAATTTTGCCATAATTTTCATTTTTGGCTTTATCATGAAGTTCCTTGGCTGAAATAGCCTTGCGTATCTGTTCTGCGATAACTTTTGCCCCGACCTGGCTGGTATTTGGCAATATAACTGCAAATTCCTCTCCGCCATATCGTGCAGCAAAGTCTTGCCCTTTAACGCAACGTTTCAGAGTTGCTGCAACAAAGCGTAAAACCTTGTCACCGATGAGGTGGCCATAGGTATCGTTAAACTTTTTAAAATGGTCAATATCGATAAGTAACAGGCATAATGCCGAGTGTTGGTCTTCGGCCTCTGTCATGGAGTCCTGCAGTTCGATATCGAATGCTCTACGATTGGCAATGCCGGTGAGTGCATCTGTCAATGATTCTTCCTTGATTTGCATCAGTTCCTTGCGCAACGATTCTGTTTCTTCCGCTAATTCCGTCATGTGTGAATAAAACAGATTCTGACTGTTTAAGGCAGACTGTGTGCCACTGATCATTCTCTGCACGGCAGATGCCATTGCCTGCGGGGTACTGGATGAATCAAGTATTTCAGAGAAATGCGAAAGCTCGGAAGAAAAACCGCCAAGCTCTTCGCCTGATTGTTTTACTTCTCCCTGAATATTGGAAATAACATGGCGCAACTCATCTCTTATTTTTTGCAGGGCCTGGTTGTCCTGAATAAAAAAGCGCTGGTAGATTTCCCAGAGCATCTCCTGGTTGAGCTTGCCGGAGTCATTAAAGTAGTCATCGAGAACAGTTTTCAGCTCTTTACTTTTTCCCGAGACATGATCATAGCTCAGCCTGTAGTTTACAGGGTTAGGGGGAATCTGCTGTTTCGACAGCAAGGCCAGTGTCAATCTTAAAAATTCAGATTGCTGTTCAATCGAATGATTGGCATAAGGATAATCCATTAACGGGCCCTTCTCGTATGATACTGAAGCAAGTCCGTGCGTTTAATTTTGTTATCCGTTATCGCGTACGATTTTAGAACGATTCACGCCAATAAAAAACCTTTGTTTGGCAAGTTTTGGGGCGTATCTCAATCATGCAGTTCGGTTCCCGGCTCGACAGGAGAAGTAGCGCCAAGGTCAGAGTCCTCAGGTGACTTAAACCACGACAGTTTTTCATGCAGTTCGACCACTTCACCAACAATAATCAGGGTAGGAGGTTTTGGTTGTTCCTTTTTAACAATTTCCGGTAACGAACCAAGTGTGCCGGTAATCACTTTTTGTTGATGGGTCGTACCCTGCTGAATCAGGGCGGTTGGCATATCCTCTGAAACTCCGTGCTCGATCAGTTTGCTGAAAATGACCGGCATTCCCTGCAGCCCCATGTAAAACACGACGGTCTGATTTGGCTGGGACAACTGATCCCAGTTGAGATTGACTGTTCCGTCTTTGAGGTTACCTGTGACAAAAGTGACTGATTGAGCGTAGTCACGGTGAGTCAGCGGGATGCCGGAGTAGGAAGCACAGCCCGCTGCTGCAGTAATCCCGGGAATGACCTGGAACGGCACGCCTTCCTCGGCCAGTGTATCAATTTCTTCACCGCCACGGCCAAAGATGAAGGGGTCGCCACCTTTCAGGCGCAGCACCCTTTTACCCTGTTTCGCCAGTTTTGCCAGACACTTGTTGATTTCTTCCTGGCGCATGGCGTGTTTGTCACGTTCCTTGCCAACATAAATACGTTCAGCATCACGTGAGGTCATTTCCAATATGGGTTTGGAGACAAGACGGTCGTAGACAACAACATCAGCCTGCTGCATCAGGCGTAAGGCCCGAAACGTCAGAAGGTCGGGGTCACCCGGCCCGGCGCCCACCAGGTAAACTTCCCCCATCTTCTCTTGTGAGCCGAACTGTTCAAGTTCTTTTTGCAGTAACACTTCCGCTTCCTGGTAATGACCGCTGAAGACGCGTTCGGCAAAACCACCTTCCAGTACGCTGTGCCAGAATGCTTTACGATCATTCGGATTTTTGAATGCACTCTTGACCTTGTCGCGGTAATTACCGGCGATTTCAGCCAGCCGTCCGTACCCGGCAGGTATCAGTGATTCTAGTTTTGCCTTGATCTGGCGGGCCAGTACAGGAGAGGCACCACCGGTTGAGACGGCTGCGATAACAGGACTGCGGTCGATGATGGAGGGCATGATGAAACTGCCGTTTTCTGGATTGTCGATGACATTGCAGGGTATGTCCAGTGCTTCTGCCGCATCGGCAATTTCCCTGTTTATAGCTTCATTGTCTGTCGCCGCAAAAACCAGTGAGTTCCCATCTTCATCACCCGCCTGATATTTGCGTGCCAGGTATTTAATATCTGTTTGTTGCAGAATTTGTGAAATTTCAGTGCAGATTTCGGGGGAAATCAGTGTAATAACGGCTCCGGCACCTGCTAACAGTTTGAGTTTACGTGCGGCAACATGGCCTCCACCTACAACCAGGCAGGGTTTGTTTTTGATATCCAGAAAAATGGGTAAATAGTTCATGTGGCTGGCTCGCGGCTGAAATTCAACAGGGATAATCAGGAAAATTTATAATTATCACGTCTTGATTTATATTAAGGAATTATAATATACTATTTGGAAAATATTTTCTAACAGGAAACTCCCGACCGTGATCAAGGAAATTGACGCTGACGAGCTCAAAGCACGTCTCGATGCCGGTGATGACATTGAATTACTGGATATCCGTAGTGATGCCGAGATAGCCCAGGGGATTTTACCCGATTCTCAGCATGTGCCTATGCACCTGATTCCATTGCGAATTAACGATTTCTCCAAAGACAAGGATATAGTCCTCTATTGTCGCAGTGGCGCACGCTCCTATCATGCCTGCAGTTATCTGGCTCAACAGGGTATAACCAACGTAATTAATCTGCGTGGCGGGATTATTGCCTGGGCCAGAAATGGCTACGAGATCGGTAGAATCTAGGCAAAATTACTTGCCTTTGTAATCGTTTTAGAATATAAGAATGCGCTTTCGTAACTTTAATTAACAAACATAACCTTCTGGAGGTTTCTCATGGCTGACCAAGAACTTGATGCATCAGGATTGAACTGTCCTTTACCTATTCTTCGTGCGAAGAAAACTCTCAACGGTATGGAAGCTGATCAGGTCTTGCACATTATCGCTACCGACCCAGGTTCAGTTAAGGATTTTGAAGCCTTCTGCAAACAGACTGGTAATGAATTGCTTGAATCCAAAGAAGAAGGTGGCAAGTTCCACTTCGAAATCAAAAAAGTTTGATTTAGCAAATCAGTTTTAAGCCCGATGTCTGGGCAGGAGTAAATAATGGAAGAGAAAAAATTAGCTATTATCGCGACAAAAGGTACGCTGGATTGGGGGTATCCTCCATTCATTTTGGCTTCTACTGCCGCTGCATTAGGCTACGAAACTGAAATCTTTTTCACCTTTTATGGTTTGCAATTGCTGAAAAAAGACCTGGACCTGAAAGTTTCGCCTTTGGGTAATCCAGGTATGCCTATGCCGATGGGCATGGACAAATGGTTCCCTACACTTGGCCTTGCTTTGCCGGGCATGGAAGGAATGATGACCAGCATGATGAAAAAGACAATGGCCTCCAAAGGTGTCGCCAGTTTGGAAGAGCTGCGTGAACTTTCCCAGGAAGCTGAAGTTAAACTGATCGCCTGCCAGATGACAGTTGATCTGTTTGAAATGGATACAGCTGATTTTATTGATGGTGTTGAATACGCTGGTGCGGCTCGTTTCTTCGAGTTTGCCGGTGAATCTGATATCTGCCTGTATATCTAAAACAGCATATCTAGGACTGTTACTTTTTCATCGAAAAAGCCGCCTTCTGGCGGCTTTTTTTTGCCTGCAAAATATATAGAAAGAAAACTAATACATTGATTCATTACGCTTGTATTAGTTTATTAACGGTGTATTATATAAATCCAGTTTATTGAGCTCACAGAGAAACTTTCACATGTCTGACCGACGCCTTCAGGTTTTCCATACCGTTGCCCGTTTACTGAGTTTTACAAAAGCCGCCGAAACCCTGCATATGACCCAGCCGGCCGTGACATTTCAGGTCCGTCAGCTTGAGGAACAGTTCAATACCCGTCTTTTTGATCGTACGCATAACCGTATCAGCCTGACTGATGCCGGACAGCGTGTGTATGATTTTTCGGGAAAGATATTCGATCTGTATTCCCAGATGGAAAATGCGGTCAAGGAAATGACCGGTGAGATCAGCGGTGCACTGACCATTGGTGCCAGTACAACGATTGCAGAATACATGTTGCCGGCATTGTTGGGTGACTTTAAATCCAAGTATCCAGATGTAGCGATTCACCTGAAAGTGTCAAACTCTGAAGGTGTGGTGGCCATGGTTGAAAACAATACCATTGATCTGGGAGTGGTCGAGGCCAAGGTATCGAACAAGAATCTCGTCGTTGATGTTTGCCGAGTGGATCATCTGGTGGCTATTCTTCCACCAAATCATGAGCTGTCTGATCAGAAAGTGGTCACCTTCCAGGAATTGACCCAGTTTCCGTTCATCTGTCGTGAAGAAGGTTCAGGAACTCGCGAGGTGATTGGCGATTACCTTACCAAGCAGGAATCTGCTTGTGATCTTAAAATCGCCATGGAGCTGGGCAGTCCCGAGGCAGTTAAAGGGGCTGTTGAAGCTGGTATGGGGGTTTCTATCGTATCTCGCGCTACTATTCAGAAAGAATTGCGACTTGGCACCCTGGTCGCTGTCAACCTCGACCCACCACTGCAAAGACCCTTTTCCTTTGTGCATCCCAAGCAGAAATTCCGTCTTCGTGTCATGGAAGAGTTGCTGGATTTTGCCCAGATGTACTGTCAGGATTTTAAAGAGCAGTCCAAATAAGCTGTGTTACCCCTCAATCCCGCTGCCGGCAGCAAGATACAGCGTCAGCTGATCAAGTTATTTTCCAGGCTGGATAAAAATCGTCAGCAGCAGTTGCTTGATTTTGCGGAATTTCTTGTTGAGAAATCACCACAAGGCACTGTAGACGCTAGCGAAGTAGCTGAACAGCCACTGGAGATTCCCCGTCCCGATAATGAGTCGGTCATTGCGGCGATCAAGCGTCTTTCCAAAAGCTATAGTATGCTCAATAAAGATGATATGTTACATGAGACTTCAGATCTGGTGACTTCCCATGTTTTAAAAGGTCGTCCGGCTGAAGAAGTGATTGATGAGTTGGAGGCCCTGTTTGTCACTTACTATGAGCGAAAATACCAACCATCTTCCAATGAAGAAGACGAATAGCGATTATGCATGTTCTGACACAATGGCTTAAGCATACTTTTTCTGATCCGCAGATTGTCTTTCTGACCGTTTTTCTGGTGCTGGCAACTGTGTTGGTATTGACAGTTGGCGACATTCTGATGCCGGTGATTGCCAGTGGCGTGATTGCCTACTTGCTGGAAGGAGTTGTTGATTTACTGGAGCGTCGCGGTGTCAACCGGATGTTTGCCGTTGTTTCAGTGTTTATCTTCTTTTTGTTATTTGTTGCTATCGTGATTTTCGGCATGATTCCTTCGCTGTCGAGACAGTTGTCACAACTGGTTAATCAGCTGCCGGAAATTGTCACACAAGGTCAGCAGGCTTTGATGAAGTTGCCAGAACAGTATCCGGAATTTATTTCCATTGAGCATATCCAGGAAATTTTTCAGGTGATCCGCAGTGAAATGGCGGTTTTTGGTCAGCAGCTGGTAACCCTGTCGCTGTCCTCGGTCGTTGGTGTCATCACCATCATGATTTATCTGGTGCTGATGCCGCTGCTGGTTTTCTTTTTTCTCAAGGATAAGAAGCTGATTTCTGACTGGTTTACCGGTTTCTTACCCAAAGACAGAAGTTTTGCCTCAAAAGTCTGGAAAGACGTTGATCGCCAGATTGCCAATTATGTGCGCGGAAAATTCTGGGAAATTATTATTGTCGGATCGGTATCGTTGTTGGCTTTTACCCTGATGGGACTGCAATATGCCATGTTACTTGCCGTTCTGGTGGGATTGTCAGTTATCATTCCCTATATCGGTGCGGCCGTTGTGACTATCCCGGTGTTATTGATTGCCTGGTTTCAGTGGGGCTGGAGTTCTGATTTTATCTGGCTGGCGGTTGCCTACGGTGTGATTCAGGCATTAGACGGAAACGTGCTCGTACCCATGCTGTTTTCCGAGGTTGTAGATTTACACCCGGTTGCGATTGTTGTTGCTATCCTGTTGTTCGGTGGTTTCTGGGGATTCTGGGGCGTGTTTTTTGCCATCCCGCTGGCTACGCTTGTTCAGGCAATAATAACGTCCTGGCCTGGCATTATAGTCCCCAAGGAAAATGCTACATCGCCGCCTGACTGAAATTAAAGTTCATGTCATCACTGGCCGGAGAAATAAAATCGCCTTGTAAAAAGTCAGCGACTGTTGTCCAGTGCAGATTCACATAACGCGGGTCTGAAACATTCGCGACAATCACCTTGCTGTTTAAGCGATGAGCCTGAGTGACATAGGTATTAATGACATCGGAATCGGTTTCCAGCAGTTTTCTGGCGGTCTTAATGTAATCGACTTTCAGGTATTGGAGTAATTTAAAGGCCGCTTTCTTGGCCGGGAATTCCGACAGGCAAATACTAACCCCCATTTCTTTCAGAATGGCAAAATATTGCTTGGCCTTTTTTATATGAGGAGCAAGCTCGCCAAGATTATATTCCAGTATCAGGCTGTTACCTGTCATATGGTGTGAACGAAGCGCGTTTCTGATCCAGTTTGCATCTGAGCCACTTTCAATATCATTGATGGTTTGAGGAAGAAAAATCAGTCCCTGTTTACCATCATTTTTAAGTTCCTTGATAGAGTCTAAAGCGGATTGCACTGCTCGCTGGTTTAGCTGGCTGTGAAGGTCCGTGCCCTTGGTGGCGCTGACTATTTTATCCCACTGCACAATGTTGCCATCATCAGGGAGTGTAAATAACAGGGAATAGTTGTTATCCGATTTCCCTTTCACGCAAAGTATCGGCTGATAGAAGTCTTTAAAACTGTTGGTTTGCAGTGCGACTCTAATTTTGTCACATAACAGGTCGGTTTCGGAAACAACTACGGCTGACGCCGGTTCATTTTCAGCCTGGGCTGAAGTGTCAGAAAGGTAATCGGATTCAATAATTTTATTGCTGTCATCAGGAGATAGCTCGTTAATAGTGGCCGTTTGGTTGCTAACCTGCAGTTTAATGGCATGGATCAAATCCCTGGTACGGCGAATTCGATTTTTGATAGTGGCGATAAGATGCTTGGGACGAATGGGTTTGCTGATAAAATCATCGCCTCCAAGCAATAGCGCATTAATCTGTTTGTCCTGGTCGGTTTCTCCAGACAGAAAGATGATCGGAGTAGCCAGGTATTGCAGGTCATCACGAATAATCGCGGTTAGTTCCAGTCCATCAGCATCCGGCATATAGATATCCATGAGGATAATATCCGGCGCAAAAGATCGCAGCGAATCCATTACCTGTAAAGGGTGAGTTACCACTTCGGTTACCATGCCTGCCTTGGTGAGTATGGACGAGGCAAACTCTGCCTGCGTGGGGTCGTCTTCAATAATGAGCACCTTGTAAGGGTGGACTTTTTCAGTCTTGCAGAGGTTTTCTATCTCCTGTTTGATTTGCTGCGCATCATGTGGTGGAGAAAAATAACGGGAAACCCCGGAACGCATGGCTGTAAGACGTGTTGACGTGTCATCATGATGGCTGATGAGTAACACGGCTACAGATTGATCATAGGCATCAAGCAGTGTGTTGTGCAGTGTGGTCAGTTCCCCGATATTGTCTGTTTCAAGAATGACAAGATCTGGCCTGGTTTGCTTGATCTGGCTGATACCAAGGTTGATATCGGAAAAAATTTTACTGTCGTAATGATTGTTATCAAGTTTGTCACAGATGGATAAGCAGTTTTCATTTTTGCTGCTGATAGCATAAACCTGTTTTTTTGAAGGCTGTAATGACTGTTGGTAATCAGACATCACCTGCTGCAAAGCGACTTCCAGTTTTTCAAAAAACTCATTTATCTGGGTGATCTGTGAGGAGTTGGGTATGGCATTTTTATCAATAATTGGATTCAGGAAATCCTGTAGGGTGCGCGCTGACTGATAAAGTGCTGTCAGGTCATGGAAGGCCGACTTGCTGGTAATGTCTGTAATCAGTTCACAAACCCTGGTAAATGATGATTCTGACCAGGCATCCTGTGTAATTCTGTTCCAGATGCTTTGTGATGAGGCAAGTGTCTCGGGAAGGTGTTCCAGGAAATATTCCTTGCTGTTCTCTTCCGGGAATAGTTCTGAGGTGTCATTCATAACGAGGTCCTGTGAATCGTTTTAGTGCGGGAATAAGGTTTTTGTTATCATTTTATTTATGACCTCACAGCACAATAATAGATTGAGCGGCAATCTTGAGCAACAGTCGGTTATATCCAGGGAAGGTACTTTTCTGGGACTGGTTTCCCTGACAGGTACCTTGCTGTCATATTACTTGTTAATGTCTTCTTTGCCAGAGCTTCATGTGTGGATAATTCCCATGCTGATGATCAGTTTTTTTCAGTTCGTTATTGGAGTGCTGGCCTGGGTGCAACTTCGACAAGATAGCCCGTCTGGAAAATTTATCAACTGGCTCTTCTATTTTCTGTTTATCTGCGGGGCGTTGTTGTGGGGTAGTTTGTCCGGCGTGCTCGACTCCAGTGTGTCGCCAGATTCTGAAAATGCGACCTGGCTGTTTTTTATGGTCGTTATCATGGTAATGGCCATATTCAGGGGAGGCCTGTTTTATCAATTCTTATGGTTGATTACGGCGGCGATACCATTTGTCGTAGCGGGTTTTTCCCAGGAAAGTTTTTTCGAGGGATCACGGTTGGTCGTCACCTTTGGTATTTTATTCGCCGTGCTGCTGTTCATGATCGTGCCTCACCGCAAACATGTGGAATCTGTAGAGGATGAATCCTTTGAGCAATTACAAAAAGATTATGATGAATTACAAATAGCTTTTAATGCACAGGATTCTGCAATAGCAGCTGAAACAACATTGCGCCAGGCAGTTGAAGAGTCCTTGCGTCATGCCAACAGAATTGCAGAAGTGGCCAATCGTTCCAAGACTGAATTTATGGCAACCATCGGCCATGAGATCAGGACACCGCTTAACGGGATAATTCCTATTCTTGAAATGCTGGCAGGATCTGGACTAAATCAGGAGCAAATGAAACTGGTCAAAACGGCATCAAACTCGTCTTTTCATCTGCTGCGCATCATCAACGATATTCTTGATTATTCAAAAGCTGAAGTCGGCAAGCTTGAGGTGGAAAATATTGAGCTCGATTTACATGAAGCCGTGTATTCAGTCACTGACCTGATGAAGCGGCTTGCAGAGGAAAAGGGCTTGTTTCTAAAAGTAATTTTTGCTCCGGATGTACCCACAAGAGTCAGGGGAGATACACTCCGTCTGAAACAGATTATTACCAACCTGCTGAGTAATGCTCTGAAATTCACTGAAGAAGGCGGGGTCTCTTTAGAAATTTCATTAAGGCATGACGCCGTTCGGGAAGTAGAATTGCTGTTTACTGTCAGGGATACCGGGATTGGTATGTCTGAAATGATCACCCGTAAGCTGTTTCAATCTTTCACCCAGGCCGATGCATCAACGACACGTAATTTTGGAGGGACAGGTCTGGGGCTGGCTATCTGTAAACGCCTGGTTGAGTTGATGGGCGGAGAGATCGGAGTCAAGTCAACACAAGGTAAGGGGTCTATTTTCTGGTTCTTTTTGCCAATGCGAAAATCCCTCAGGGACGTACCGGCACGCCGTGAAAAAATTGAAGATGCCCGGATTCTTTATTTTCTGAAGAATTCCAGAAAAAAAGATATCTTTGAAATGATCCAGGCTGATTACAAGGTTCATGTCGAATTGTCGCAGGACCTGAATGATCTTCTGCATAAGCTGCAGCAGGCGCAAAGACCGCAGGAAAACAATGCTTATGACCTGTTGATCGTTGATGTTATTGGATCGGAGCTCACGGCTGTCAACGATGTACAGATTATCGGACGTGCCATAAAAAACAGCCTGACCCAGATCATTGTGATCAATGCCTTGCCATCGATTGCCAGGGAGTTGCGCGACCGTGGAGCCAGTAGCGTATTACAGCGTCCATTCAATGCAGAAATGTTCAGGCAAAACATTTTCAGGCTGCTGGATATTGGTCTTGATAGCCAGCCTGATGAAGGCGCAAATGATATGGGCTTGCTTGAAAACATGATGCAGCTGAGCTCAGCATCAAGCCATGTACAAGAGCAGCAGCTGCAGCCTGAAAATACCTATGATGCGAAAGTGCTGCTGGTTGAGGACAACCCGATAAACCGTGAAGTCGCCAGGAAAATGCTGATCTTTTACGGATTGCAGGTGGATGTTGCAGAGGATGGTTATCAGGCTTTGCAGGCGATGAAGTCACAGCATTATGACCTGGTATTCATGGACTGTCAGATGCCGCGTATGGATGGCTATGAAGCCACCCGCTTATGGCGTAATCATGAGCAGGGCCAGGATCATGGTTTATCGACCAAGCACAGAATGGTGATTATCGCGATTACGGCCAACGCCATGCGTGGAGACCGTGATAAATGTATCGCTGCGAAGATGGATGATTATCTGCCCAAGCCATTGACTCGTGTGTTACTCAACCAGATGCTTCAGAAGTGGTTGTCTGAAAAGGTTTCCGGAAAGGTCAGTGTGCAGAATATTCAACCCGTTGATAACGCCAGTGACAAGCAAACGGATGAGTTGCTTGATTTCAGTGTCATTGACGAGTTAAAGCAGGTCATGGGAGATGATTATAAAAACGTGATTCACAGTTATCTTCAGCATTCATCACAACTGTTTACCCGAATGAAACATATGGCCAGTGAGGGTAATGCTGAAGAGGTTATGCGTTCGGTACACTCGTTTAAGTCCAGCAGCAAGAATGTTGGCGCAATCAAGCTGGGAGACAGGGCCCTGGCGTTTGAGCAGCAATTACGCAACAAGCAGGTGCCAGACCTGGATCATTCGGTGCAGAGATTGCTGGTAGATTATGACCAGGTCGCAAAAGCGCTGGAAAAACTACTATAACGTTTGGGAAGCAAAATCAGCCAGTCGCGATCTTTCTCCGCGTTGCAGCGTAATATGTCCGCTATGATCCCAGTTTTTGAACCTGTCCACGACATAAGTCAGTCCCGAGGACGTTTCTGTCAGATACGGTGTATCAATCTGGGCTACGTTTCCAAGACAGACAATTTTGGTTCCCGGTCCGGCACGTGTTATCAGGGTTTTCATCTGCTTG
>Ga0180430_10004434_pt1 | contig 11838 bp, 10 predicted proteins | sample SS_ome_9_FD_132999 | JGI IMG/M metagenome (GOLD analysis project Ga0180430, IMG submission 132999) | Hypersaline lake sediment archaeal communities from the Salton Sea, California, USA - SS_1_S_2 metaG | ecosystem: Environmental > Aquatic > Non-marine Saline and Alkaline > Hypersaline >... | reverse complement strand
CCCATAAATGCCATGGGCATATCAAAGGCGATGATGGAGAAGATATTTATTGCAAAATCAAGGACGGTATCGCCGGATAAGACTTTGATATGCGGTACTAGATATGGAAATGTAATGACCTCAAGGGGATCAGTTATACCTCTTTTTATCCAGCAGATAAAAACAGGCCAGCCTCTAACAGTAACAGACCCGGAAATGACAAGGTTTTTGATGAGGCTTGATGAATCAGTTAAGCTGGTAGTGTTTGCATTTAAAAATGCAAATCCGGGCGATATAATGGTCCAGAAGGCGCCATCATGCAAGGTGGGAGTACTGGCAAAGGCAATAAAGGAATTGTTCAAGGCAGATAATGAGATAAAGATAATCGGGACCAGGCATGGCGAAAAACTATATGAGACTCTTCTTACAAAAGAAGAGTTTTCTGTTTGTGAAGATATGGGGGATTTCTACAGGGTCCCCGCAGACCATAGGGACCTGAACTATGATAAATATTTTACCGATGGAGACCAAAGGCTGTCCCTGCATGATGAATACAATTCACATAATACCGAAATCCTGGATATTGAGCTGGTAAAAGAAAAATTAATGGAGCTTGATTATGTAATAAAGGAAGTATCCCAATATAATAAAAAGTAGTTTGGGGTATTGCCAGTAAAAGAAAGCGGACAAATGAAAATACTCATTACGGGCTCTAAAGGTTTTGTAGGAAAAAATCTCAAAGCAGAACTAAGAAACCAGGGATATAAAGATCTGCTCGAGTTTCACAGGGGAATTGCCCCTGATAAACTGGATGCGTTTACCAGGGAATGCGGTTTTGTATTCCACCTTGCAGGAGTTAACCGGCCTGAAGATGATAAGGAGTTCATGGATATCAATTTTGGCCTGACCGGGCAAATTTTAAAGTTTCTTGAAAAACATGATAATAAATCTCCTATTGTCTTTGCTTCTTCCATTCAGGCCGGGCTGGATAATCCCTATGGAAAAAGCAAGAAAAAAGCAGAAGAATTGCTATTTTCATATAGCAGGGATACGGGTAGCAAAGTAATGGTATTCAGGCTTCCCAATATATTCGGGAAATGGTCTAAACCGGATTATAATTCAGTGGTAGCCACATTCTGCCATAATGTTTCAAGAGGAATAGATATACAGGTTAATGACCCGGAAACATTACTTACTTTATGCTACATAGATGATGTTTTAAGGGAGTTTGTAAAAGCCATAAAAAAGGAGCCTCCCCAAAAGGGGAAATACTATATAGTCCCCGCGGAGTATAAGATCAAGCTGGGGAAGCTTGCCGGGATAATAAAAGGATTCAGGGATACCAGGAAGGACCTGGGTATTCCCGATATGAAGGATGGCCTCTCGAAGAAGCTATACAGTACATATAATAGCTATCTCCCCGAGGATGATTTTACATATGATCTGGACATGATCACTGATGACAGGGGATCATTTACTGAATTTATTAGGACAGCTGAAAAAGGACAGATATCTGTAAATGTAATAAAACCGGGGATCACAAAAGGCAATCACTGGCACCATACAAAAAGCGAGAAGTTTATGGTGGTCTATGGCAGGGGCCTTATACAGTTCAGGAAAGTAGATGGTGGGAGAGTAATATCCTATGATGTCGATGGAGAAAAGTTTAAGGTGGTGGATATCCCTCCGGGGTATACCCATAATATAAAAAATATTGGAGATACAGATATGGTAACAGTTATGTGGGCTAATGAAATATACGATCCCGATAATACAGATACATATTATATGGAGGTTTAGCTTATGGATAAATTAAAGCTGATGACAATAGTCGGCACCAGGCCGGAAATAATCAGGCTTTCTGAGACTATTAAGGCATGTGATGTATATTTTAACCATATCCTTGTCCATACCGGGCAGAATTGGGATGATTCGCTTAATGATGTTTTTTTCAGGGAATTCGGACTGAGAAAGCCTGATTATAATATTGGAGCTGTAGGGAAACACCTGGGGGAGACAATCGGGAATATAATATCAGGATCTTATGAGCTTTTGTCTAAGGAAAAACCGGACGGTCTATTAATACTGGGTGATACTAACTCTTCCTTATGCTCTATATCTGCAAAAAGATTAAAGATACCCATCTTCCATATGGAAGCGGGGAACAGGTGCTTTGACCAGAACGTTCCCGAAGAGATAAACAGGAAAATAGTCGACCACATATCAGATATAAATATGCCCTATACCGAGCATAGCAGGAGATACCTTCTTTCAGAGGGAATAAGGAAAGAGCATATATTTGTCACAGGCTCTCCCATGCCGGAAGTCCTTTTCAATAATATGGAAAAGATAGAAAAAAGCCGGGTATTGGAGGAGCTGGGGCTTGAAGAAAAAAAATATATGCTATTGTCTGCCCACAGAGAAGAAAATATTGATGATGACGATACATTCAGCTCATTGATGGAAGCTATGAACTTTATCGCTGATACCTATAAAGTCCCGGTCATCTATTCAACCCATCCCAGGAGCTGGAAAAAAATAGATAAAATGGGTTTCAAGTTTCATAAACTGGTAAGAAAACTGAAGCCATTTGGCTTCTTTGATTATAATAAGCTGCAGATGAATTCACATTGCGTACTCTCTGATAGCGGTACGCTTTCTGAGGAAAGCGCGATCCTTGGCTTCTGCGGAGTACTTATAAGGACATCTACCGAGCATCCGGAAGTCCTGGATAAGGGGACCATAGTTATGGGAGGAACTAACTCTAAAGATATTAAACAGGCGATTGATCTTGCGGTATCTATCAAGGAAGAAAACAGGAGCCTCCCCCTGGATTATGCGGACAGGAATGTCTCTGCAAAGGTGGTAAAGATAATACAGAGCTATGCGAAGATAGTAGATATGGTTATATGGGATAAGTAAAATTGCTTTTATTAATTAAATAAATATATTATAATTATATTAAATATTTTGTGAAAAAGTATAATGTAAAAATAATAATAATAAAGATGAATAAATTTATAATATAAAATGGAAGATATTAATATAAAGAATAAAAGGATAATAGTTACCGGAGGTGCCGGCTTTCTTGGGAAATTTGTTGTTAAAAAGCTTGAGGAAAGACAATGTGCTGATATCTTTGTACCTTTAAAAAATGAATATGACCTGAGGAAGCTAAGTGGTGTAAAAAGGATGTATAAAGAAGCCGGTGCGGATATATTGATCCACCTGGCTGCGGTTGTTGGCGGGATCGGCGCTAACAGGGAAAATCCAGGGACTTTTTTTTATGACAACCTTATAATGGGCGTTCAGCTTATGGAATATGCCAGGATATATGGCCTGGAAAAGTTCGTTGGAATTGGAACAATATGTTCATATCCCAAATATACCCCTGTTCCCTTTAAAGAAGAAAATCTGTGGGATGGCTATCCAGAGGAAACTAATGCCCCTTATGGTCTTGCAAAAAAGATGCTGCTGGTACAGTCCCAGGCATATAGGCAGCAGTATAATTTTAATTCTATCTTTCTCCTGCCGGTTAATCTTTATGGTCCGGGCGATAACTTCGACCCCGGTTCAAGCCATGTAATCCCTGCCCTTATAAAGAAATTCTATGAGGCAAAGATAAATAATTCAGATGAAGTCATTGTCTGGGGAACGGGGCGGGCAACAAGGGAGTTTTTCTATGTAGAAGACTGTGCTGAAGCTATAGTCCTTGCTACTGAAAAATATAAGAAACCCGATCCTGTCAATATAGGGGCTGGTTTTGAGATATCCATAAAAGACCTGGCAAATAAGATCAAAAAGATAATAGGCTTTAAAGGTAAAATAGTTTGGGATACGTCAAAACCGGATGGACAGCCGAGAAGATGCCTGGATACTTCAAAAGCGGAAAAGGAATTCGGTTTTAAAGCAAAGACTGATTTTGAAACAGGTTTAAGGGATGCAGTAGAGTGGTATATAAATGAATCCCAGTCAGGCCAGGACTAATAGAGCATGAAAGAAAATGAGACAATAATAAAGCCAGGCAGATTTGACAGGCAATACTGGAGAGATATCTGGAATTACAGGGAATTATTTTATTTCCTAGCCTGGAGAGATATCAAAGTAAGGTATAAGCAGACAGTTATAGGTATAGCCTGGGCTATCATACGCCCGGTATTGACAATGATTGTTTTTTCAATAGTTTTTGGCAGGATAGCCGGCCTTCCTTCCGAAGAAGGAGTTCCATATCCGATATTGGTTTATTCTGCTCTTTTGCCCTGGCAATTCTTTGCAGGTTCCTTGAGCGAGACAAGTAGCTCACTGATAGGAAATACAAATCTGATATCCAAGGTATATATGCCAAGGCTGATAATACCCGCCAGTAAAATAGCAGTATGCTTTGTAGATTTCTTGATATCTTTTGGAATACTGGCAATATTAATGGTATATTATAAATTTATTCCTTCAATTAGGATTCTCTTTATTCCTTTATTTTTATTACTTGTTTTTTTTGCATCATATGGGTTTGGATTATGGTTGAGTTCATTAAATGTCAAGTATAGGGATTTTAGGTACATAGTTCCTTTCATAGTTCAACTGGGTCTTTATATTTCTCCTGTCGGTTTCAGTAGCAATGTGGTTCCAGATAAGTGGAGATTTATCTATTCCATTAACCCAATGGTTGGGGTTATAGACGGATTCAGGTGGGCTATCTTGGGAAGTGAAGTTAATTTCTATATTATTGGATTTGTATTATCTATTATCTTAATATTTGTTATTTTTATTACAGGAATATTATATTTTAGAAAAACTGAGAGGACGTTTGCAGATTTTATCTAAGCCATGAGTGTTATTGAAATAAAGAACCTGGGTAAGAAATATATAATATCCCACCAGAGACAGAAGAAAGAAAGATATACTGCTTTACGGGATGTTATGGTCGATGGTGCAAAAAAGATAATTAGAAGAACGTATAGCAGTCTTAGCAAAAAGGAAGCAAAAGTAATTGAACCAAAAAAAGAGGAATTCTGGGCTCTTAGAAATATTGATCTGGATATAAAAAAGGGAGAAAGAGTCGGCATAATCGGTAGGAATGGGGCGGGGAAATCCACACTACTAAAAATACTGAGCCGTATTACTGAACCTACAGAAGGATATGCAAGAATAAGGGGAAGAGTCTCCAGTCTTCTCGAAGTAGGGACAGGTTTCCACCCTGAACTGACTGGCAGGGAAAATATATATTTAAATGGTGCTGTCCTGGGGATGAAGAAGTCAGAAATTGAAAGCAAATATGATGAGATAGTTAGTTTTGCGGGTGTTGAGAGATTTTTGGATACCCCCGTAAAGAGATACTCTTCAGGCATGCAGGTGAGGCTCGCTTTTGCGGTGGCAGCACATCTGGAGCCAGAAATATTGCTTGTTGATGAAGTACTTGCAGTTGGTGATGCTGGTTTTCAAAAAAAATGTCTGGGTAAAATGGATGAGGTTAGCAGGGAAGAAGGAAGAACGGTATTATTTGTGAGTCATAATATGTCTGCAATTACTCAACTATGCAAAAAGGTAGTTCTATTAGAGGATGGCAAAATTAAGCAAATTGGAGAACCAGATATTACCGTAAGTAAATATCTCAACAGTAAGATTCTAAATAAATATAAAATAGATTTATCTAAATACTCAAATAGAAAAAGTACTGGAGATATTTTTTTTAAAACTGCTTGGATTGAAAATAAACAAGGGGAAAAATGTCAGAATTTTTCAATAGGCGATGATATTTCTATAGTCTTTATTATAAGTTCAGGAAAGAATTATTTTTGTGAAAATAATTTATTTTCTATAAAAATTCGCAGGTCTGATGGATTGCAATTATCTAATGTAATTAATATAGACTCAAAATATAAAATTGGAAAATTGAATAGAGATACAAAATTCTCTGTTAATTTTAAGGATATTAGATTATATCCAGGAAAATACTATATAAGTTTTTGGGCTGGATGTTTTACTGGGGCAGAAACACTTGATAAGGTAGAGGATTGCTTAAGCTTTAATATAATTGATGGGGGAAAGTTAACCACGAGGTTTTTGCCGAATAATTCCTGTATATTATTTTTGACACCTGAGTGGAGATTAGAGTAAACTTATGTTAACAAAAAAATTAAATAATCGTGTAATATAAACTCGGTATAAAGATAAAAGAAAACACCCCATAAGATAGAAAAAGCAGATAGTCTTTCTAATCTGATAGATTTTTAAAATAGTCAGTTCTTAAAAAATTTAAATTTCTAAAAAGAATATATTAAAAGTATTCAAATATTACAGATACTATGTTGAAAGTTTTATTTTCATTATTAAAAAAAATAAAAAATATAATAGGTTATTATAAAAAATATTTTGCTTTTAAAAAAATAAATGATAATAGATTTGAAACATCTTATAAAAATAGGAAATTATGCTTAGGTGAAGCATCACAAACAACCGGTTTTGATTCACATTATTTATATCATACATCTTGGGCTGCAAGAGTATTAGCAGAAACCAAACCCTTAAAACATTATGACATTGGATCCTGTTTAAGGTTTGCAACCATAGTCTCTGCATTTCTGCCAATACATTATTATGATTTCCGACCACCAAAAATCCATCTTTCAAACTTGGAAATAGATCATGCCGACATAACTTCATTACCGTTTAATGATAATTCAATAAAAAGTATTTCATGCATGCATGTTCTTGAGCATATTGGTCTGGGAAGGTATGGAGATAAAATAGACCCACAGGGTGATTTAAAAGGAGTTAATGAACTGACAAGAGTATTAAAAAATAATGGCGGTCAACTGTTAATTGTAATTCCCATTTCAGGTGAACCGAGAATAGAATTTAATGCTCATAGAATATATTCATATGATATGATAATAAATATGTTTTCTGGTTTAAATCTGGTTGAGTTTTCATTATTTTCTGAAAATAGTAATGAATTAATAATTAATGCATCAAGACAACAAGCAAATAAAGAAAAATATGGTTGTGGGTGTTTTTATTTTATAAAAGGATGATTATATATGTTTTACAAAACTGATATAGGAACAAATAATGAAAAAAACCGATTGGATTGGGTAAAAGAAACCCTATTAAAAATACCGAAAGGTTCAAAGATTTTAGATGCTGGTGCAGGTCAGTCAAAATATAAAGAGTATTGTTCTCATTTAAACTATGTATCACAGGATTTCTGCAAATATAAAGGCAAAGGGAATGAAAAGGGCCTGCAACCTGATAAATGGGATACTTCTAGTATTGATATAGAATCAGATATAATCAATATCCCTGAAAAGGATAGATCATTTGATGCAATTTTATGCACAGAGGTATTAGAACATATTCCTGAACCGGTTAAAGCTTTAATAGAGTTTTCAAGATTATTAAAGCCCAATGGTTGTTTAATACTAACAGCTCCATTCTGCAGTGGCACGCATTTTGCACCATTTCATTATTATTCAGGATTTAATCAGTATTTTTATAATCATCATTTAACTAATGAAGGTTTTGAGATAATTGAGCTGTCTCCTAATGGGAATTATTATTCCTATCTAGCTCAAGAAATCAGAAGAATAAATTATTGTTCAAAAAGGTACTCCTTAATGAAAATAGGCTTATTTGGGAGAGTGGTAATAAGATTGATCCTATTACTATTAGATAAATATGAAAAAAAAGATTCTGATTCTTCTGATTTTTTATGTTTTGGTTATCAGATATTAGCAAGGAAAATTTAAAGTCAATTTTGTTTTCTTTTTCTAATTATATGGATAAGATATTAATAGTAAAATTGGTAGGAGGCCTCGGGAACCAGATGTTCCAATATGCAGCTGCCAGGGCTGCTTCATGTAGAACGAAAATTCCATTTAAACTGGATATTACATTTTATAAAAAATCGAATCTAAGATCTTATAGATTAAATCATTTTAATATAATAGAAAATATTGCCACTGAAGATGATATTAAAAGATTTATTATCCCATCCAAAAGGAAAACTCTACAATACTGTAACTATATTATAAAAAAAAAGATTTTTTGTAGTAACAGTTTTAGAAGAATAAAACAAATAAGTACTAAATATTGCCAAGACATTTTTAATATTAAGGGAAGTAGTTACATCACTGGCTACTGGCAATCAGAAAAATATTTCATTGATAAAACTGAAATCATCCGCAAAGAGTTGACTGTAAAAAATGAACCTGATGAAAAAAATTCAAAATATCTTAAGTTTATCAATGAAACCAACTCAGTAAGTCTACATATAAGACGTGGTGACTATGCTTATAATCCAGAAGCTTATAAGACGTATGGTTTATTGGATCTAGATTATTACACTAAGGCTATTGAATACATTTCCGACAGGGTTAAAAGAATAAATATATTTGCTTTTTCTGACGATATTTCATGGGTGAAAAAAGAGATAAAAACACGATTTCCTATTTACTATATTGATTTTAATGGTGCAGATAAAGATTATGAAGACTTAAGGCTTATGTATAATTGCAAGCATCATATAATAGCCAATAGTTCTTTTAGCTGGTGGGGAGCATGGCTTTCTGATAATCCGAGGAAAATTGTTATAGCGCCAATGAATTGGTATGCGAAAAGAGATATTAATTCAGAAGATATTTATGGAAATAATTGGATAAGATTATGAAGAAGTTCAATGTTTGCAATAGGATTAAGGCCAGATCTCGGAAGTTTCTAAAAGATTGTTTTGTTAGTGATAAGAGATTTATTATTGATAATTTCGAAAAAAGACTGGGATATAAGCCAGACCTAGAGAATCCAAGGACTTTCAATGAAAAAATAAACTGGCGTAAATTGTATGACAGGAGAGATATATTTGTAACATTTGCGGATAGAATTAAGGTCAGAAAATATGTTGAAGAAAGAATTGGTAAAGAGCCATTAATAAAAATACTGCAAATAGTTGACAGTCCAAAAAAAATCGATTATTCAAGTTTACCAAAATCCTTTATCATAAAAGCTAATCATGGCTCGGGCTGGCTTAAAATAGTTTATAATAAAGATAAAATCCTAAGAGAAGAGATTAATGATTACTTTCTTAAAATATTAAGAACTGATTATTACAGTGTTGGAAGAGAATGGTGTTATAGGGGAATACCACGTTGTCTAATTATCGAAGAGTTACTATTAGATGAAAATGGCAATCTGCCGTATGATTATAAGTTTTTCTGTTTTGATGGTAAAGTTAGGTTTCTGGCGATAGATTTCGATAGGTTTAATAACCATAGAAGAAATTTATATGATGCCCAGTTTAGAAAAATTGACCTTGAATATATCTATACAAACTATAAAAAAAGGGTTGATATTCCAGGAAACTTCTCACAATTAAAAAGAATTGCATCGATTCTCTCAAAAGGAATAGATTTTATTAGAGTTGATCTATATAGCATAAATAATAAGATATATTTTGGTGAATTAACAAATTATCCTGGAAATGGATTCATTACATTCAACCCTAAAAAATTTGATACAATTTTTGGCGAGTATTGGAAGGTAAAAAGAAATTGATAAAAGTAACTGTTTTAATGGCAGTTTATAATGGAGAAAGATACCTGAAGGAGTCAATTTCAAGTATCTTAAAGCAGACCTACAAAGACTTTGAATTTCTTATTATTGATGACGGATCCTCAGATAGTACTTCCGAGATCATAAAGTCATTCGATGATCCAAGAATCATAGCTATTAAAAATACAAATAATATCGGCCTTTCCAGGTCCCTAAATAAGGGGATTAAATTGTCCAAAGGAAAGTATATAGCCAGGATGGATGCTGATGACATAAGCCTGCCGGAAAGGCTTAAAAAACAGGTGGATTTCATGGAAGAGTATCAGGAAATCGGGGTATGTGGCACCTGGCTTAGAACAACAGGAAGTAAAAAAAATAATATTCGTAAAAGCCCTATTAATCATGAAGAGATATGTGCATATATGTTCTGGGATAGTCCCATATGGCATCCAACAGCCATGATACGGAAAAAAGTATTGACAGATAATGATCTGTATTATGACGAGAGCATATCAAAAGCCCAGGACTATAAATTATGGACCGATTTATCAAATATAACCAAACTGGCCAATATTCCCGAAGTCCTTTTATTATATCGAATCCATAATAAACAGATTTCAAAACTTAAAAATAATCCAGCGGGATTAAGAAATAAGATCTTCGAAGACTTTTTTAACAGGCCGCTGGTTGAAAATGAAATAAATATGATCGAGTTGATGTATCCTCCAAGAGAAATAAAAAATGTCAGGCAAATAGAGGAGTGCTCTATTTGGATTTCAAATATTAGAAATATAAATCTTTCACAAAAAAAATATCCGGAGCCTAAGTTTTCGAAAGTTTTTAAAAAAATAATAAGAAATATGTACAGAAGATTATTTTATGCAAATATTAGAAATACTAAATACTACAATCCCATTATGTTATTTAAAGAATCATTATTTAATAAAAAAGTTTTTTGGAATCTAGGCTTTAAAGAGATAGTTAAAACAATAATAAAAAGCATTATTTTCTGGCCTAATAAAAATTATAAAGAAACCCTGAGTAATAAGGGGTAGATTTGTTAATCAGAAGAAAAAATGTAATCAATAAGTTAATAAAAAAAATTACTATTTACTCAAATCACTTCATTAAAAAAGCTTTAGGAAGAGAAGACAGGTTCTGGAAATTTTATAGGATAGACCGGGGAATAAATAGCAAAACCTGGAAAATCTATCATGATATTATAAAATGGGCAGATTATAGTCTCTCGAATAAAGAATTATTTGAAAAAGAAGAATTATTCTATAATAGCCAGGACCCAGTAGTAGTCCAGGGATACCATCTGAAAAATGAAGTTATTAATGATTTTTATAAAAAATACTCTAATTTAAATTTAAAGGTGTTGATCCATGTACCTTCAAAATATATATCACCCGCAGGCTACTCACTTTTTACAAATCTGATACAGGGATTAAATTTTATTGGAATAAAAACCATTCCGCTTGGCTGGGACGACGCAACAGATAATATATTAAGAATATTCGAACCAGACGTCTTCATTACCAGCGATAATATTGATTACATTTCAAAGATTGACTGGATAGCTGTATCTAAATATAAGAAAGATAGAAACCTTTTAATTGGCTTAACGGCATCGCTGGAAGAAGAGGGTAACACTCCATTGGATGGTAGATTACAGTGGGCCATGGATAATGGAGTAGATTTTTACTATTGTTATAATGATGAGGACTATATCAAAGATAAAAAAGAATACTGGCCTTATTTTGAGAACGGTTACAAGATCTTAAGCGTTCCTTTTGGCGCCAATCCGCTTATTTATTATCCAGTACCTGGGATCAATAAGGATCTGGACTATGTTTTTATAGGTACAAAGACTATGAATAAGATCTTAAAATATGAATACTGGAAAAATATATTAAAAGACAATATCGGTTTTATTTCTGGAACAGGTTGGAATATATGTGGAAATGATTACGATTTTAACCATGAGTGGAACCGTTATATTTTGTCAAGATCAAAAGTGGGATTAAACCTTCATGTAGACTCACAGATCAAATGGGCATCGCAGCTAAACGAAAGAACATACACCCTGGCAGCATGCGGGATACCGCAACTTATCGATAACCCAAAGATTTTAAATAAGGTCTTTAGCAAAGGTTGTTTCTTTGTTGGAAGTTCGCCAGAAGAATATGAGGAATTATTCTACTTCATTCTTAATAATCCAGATGAGGCTATAAGAAGGACATTAAAAGCCCAAAAAGAGGTTTTTCTAAAAAATACTATTTTCCACAGGGCAGAAAAGTTTATTATGGATAT
>Ga0180430_10004433_pt1 | contig 11838 bp, 9 predicted proteins | sample SS_ome_9_FD_132999 | JGI IMG/M metagenome (GOLD analysis project Ga0180430, IMG submission 132999) | Hypersaline lake sediment archaeal communities from the Salton Sea, California, USA - SS_1_S_2 metaG | ecosystem: Environmental > Aquatic > Non-marine Saline and Alkaline > Hypersaline > Sediment... | reverse complement strand
GGGTAACGCGTCGCTCGATGCGGGAGAACGCATCAGTGAGCGACAGCGTCGCGAGATCGCTCAGGACGCCCTCATCGCGCGGATCGCCGGAATCATCGGGCGTCGTCTCGAAGCCGAGGAGAACGGAGATATCCTTGTGTTTCTCTCGGGCGAACAGCTTATCAAGGATACGATCGTCCGACTCTACTCGGAGCCCTACCGGTCTCGTCTCCACATCCTTCCGCTCTACGGGCGCCTCAGCAAAGAAGAACAGGATCGCGTCTTTCCCCCGGCACCGGAGGGAAAAACAAAGGTGGTCCTCGCCACCAACATCGCCGAAACCAGCATTACTATCGACGGCATCACTGCGGTGATCGACAGCGGCCTTGCAAAAACCAACTACTACAACCCCCGCACCTATACCTCCGCCCTCGTGGAGGGGCCGATCTCCCGCGCCAGCGCGGCTCAGCGGAAAGGACGAGCCGGACGGACCCGACCCGGTTCCTGCTACCGCCTGTACAGCAGCGCTTCCTTTGAAAACCGACCGCTTTTTGAACAGGAAGAGATCTATCGGACCGACCTCTCCGAGGTGGTCCTGCGTATGGCGGAGATCGGTATTCGCGATTTTGAACAATTCGATTTTCTCTCCTCGCCGGGACGCGGGAACATCCGCGGCGCCGTGGAGACGCTGCGTCTCCTGGACGCGCTGGACGAGGAACGAGCGCTCACCGATATCGGTCGCACCATGGCGATCTTTCCGCTCCTGCCGCGGCACTCCCGGATTATCGTGGAGGCGATCCACCGATATCCGGAGGTTCTCAAGGATGTCCTGGTGGCGGTCTCTTTTCTCACGTCGCAGACACCGTTTGTCCTCCCGCCGGGAGAGGAGATGGAGGCGCGACGCGCGCACCACCGGTATCGCGACGAGCTCGGTGATTTCGTGAGTTACCTGCGCCTCTTTGCAGCGTACACCGACGCACACGATAAAAAGCGCTTCTGTGACTCACGATATCTGGATCCGCGGATGATGGCGGAGATCGCCAACGTTCAAACGCAGCTGTCGGAGATCGTATCGAATATGGGGATTCCGATCCTCGCCGGGGGCCCTCGAGCGGACTACCTGGCGGCGATCGCCCGGGGTCTGATCCAGTTTGTGTGTATCCATACGAACAAGGGCGTCTACCAGAGTCTCACGGCGGAACGGATCCAGATCCATCCCGGGTCGGGGATGTTTCGAGAGACACCGCAGTTTATCGTGGCCGGGGAGATCGTCAAAACAAGCCGTACCTACGCCCGAAGCGTCTCGCCACTCCACCGGGAGTGGCTCCGGGCGATCTCGGAGGAACTCTACCAGAACCTCCGGCGCGAACGGGGAGCCGATCGCGGCGGGGAACGCGGTCGCTACGGCAAGGACCGGCGAGGCGGAGACGGCGAGTCCGCCGGTGGAAAAGACCGCTGGCAGATCCGCGTCGGCGGGCAGGTGTTTCCCCTCCTGTCCTACAAAGGGAAAAAGAAGATCGCCGTGCTTCCTTGGGAGGACCTGGCGCCGCTCTATCGGCGAGGACGACCGTCGATACCGCCGAACGCCGGGAAAGTTCGTGCTCGGATCGAGGTCGGCGGTTACACCCTCCTCAACGGCGAGCGTCTCTCCTCGGTGCTTCGAATCGGAGAACAGATCGCCCGCGACCCTACTCCGCTCGATTCATGGCCGAAAAAACAAACCTTCGCGGTGCCGGCACAACTCCCGGAACTGATCGCGGCGCTGCCCCTGGTACTGCGTCTTGCACCGATCAAGGGGAGTGGAACAAAACATCTCGGATTTTTGACGCTCTACAGCTCTACCGACGGGCACTACTGGCTCAAACCCAACAAGGGATTCTACAACGCCGTCCACGAGTCTCTGGCGAGCCTGGAACAGCTTGCCGACGATCTGGCCGACGGGAGCGGAGGCACCTTTGAGACGACCGTGAGCGAGCTGTATCAGAGACTGGCGGGAATTATCGAGCGGGACTGACCGACTGGTCCTGGTCCGGCTCCTCGTCGGGCGCGCCGTAGACCGTGAGCTCGTACCCACCCTCGGAAATACCGTCAAAGGAACCAACCCAGATCGTGTAGAGCCCATCCGCCGGAACCGACAGCGTGATCATGCTGTTGCGGTTTCCCCCGCTGTCGTCGTCGCGGGCGATACTCCGCCCCAGGGGATCGCTCACGTACAGCATCGGGTCAAACTCCGTTGACTCCAGGAGGATCGTCACCTCCTCTCCCTCGACCGCATCAAGATCAAAACGATCGAGAATTGCGCCGTCGTAGGCTCGCTCGTCGCTCTGAGCAAGATTGCCCAGGTAGTTTGCGCGCAGCCTAGCGTAGGCCTCCCGAACGGAGATCTCGTACTCTCCGAGATCAGACCCGAAGAAACCGCGAACCGTCACGATGAGGTACCCCTCATCCTCGAAGCGATAGCTTATCCGGCTGTCGTACCCCGATTCGCCGCCGTCGTCGTCCCGGTAGGTCCGCCCGAAACTGTCGCGCGCCTCGATGAGCGGATCAAATTCGTCGGAGCGCACGTCGATCACCACCCGCGAACCCTCGTCTCCGTTCAACCGGTACCGTTGTGCCAGAATACCGTCGGTCTCGTCGTTCTTTCCGATGAAACCGCGGATCGTCTCTCCGGGAAAAATCGGCTGTGGAGCCGGTATCCGGCGAATCGCGAGCCGGAAATCGCCGGTCTCCTCCGGGAAGACCGCGCTCACCGTCACGCGTAGCATGCCGGATTCGGTAATCGTCGCCTGAAATCCCGCGTTGAGCCGGTCGTAGTCGTCGTTGCTCCGCCGGGTGCCGTCCGGGAGTCGAGCGTCCACAAAACTGTCAAAGTCCTCACTCTCCACCAGGACTTCAACCGCTATCCCCGACTGGAGGCCGATCGTGTAGGTCTGCTCGCGCTCGTCCTCGGTGAGTCGGCCCTCCGTCGTGAAGAGCTCCTCCTGGGCGGGGAGAATCACCAGGCCCATAACACCGATGAGTATCGCCGTCAAACCGATTGTCCGCGTCATAGATCTCTCCTCACGCCGTCGAATCGAGCACCGCCGCAACCTGGCTGCTCGAGACCTCCCGAAGCTCCGTCTCCCCGACTCCTCGCTGAAGCACAAAGGGGAGACCGTCCCGCCGTCGTTTCTTATCTTTCTGCATCGCGGCGATGATCGCCGCGGTTGTACCACCCGGCCGTTTCAAGGCGTACCCGTAGTCGTCGAGGAGCGTTCGCGCCCGTTCCGCCCAGGCCGGATCGGTTATCCCTATCCGTTGTCCCAGGTCGAGGGCACGTCCGATGCCCCAGGCAACCGCCTCCCCGTGGGTGAGCACGCCAAAACCCAGCACCGCCTCGAGGGCGTGGCCGAAGGTATGCCCGAGGTTGAGATGCGCCCGCTCGCCGCGCTCGGTAAAATCGCGGTTGACCACGCCCGCCTTTACCGCTACCGCCCGGGAGATCAGCTCCCGGAGCGCCTCGGGATCGCGCGCGAGTACCGCGGTCCGGTCGTGCTCGAGCAACGCCAGCAGCTCCTCGTCGCCAAGCATCGCCGCCTTGAGGACCTCCGCAAGACCGCTGCGGAACTCTCGCTCACTGAGTGTATCAAGAAAATCGGGAACGATCAGGACCGAATCCGCCGGATAGAACGCTCCCACCAGATTCTTGTATCCGAGAAAATCGATTCCGGTCTTCCCGCCGATCGCGGCGTCTACCATGGCCAGCAACGTCGTCGGAACAAGCGTCAACTCAACGCCCCGCATATACACCGCTGCGGCAAAGGCACTAAGATCACAGACGGCCCCGCCGCCGACGGCGACGATCCGGTCGTTCCGCGTCAGGTTTCGCTCGGCACAGGTACGCAGCAGCGTATGGAAGACATCCCACTGCTTTGATCGCTCCCCGGGAGGGAGAACAACCCGCGGGACCGCCCCGTCGGGCCAGGATCGCAGAAGCGGAACCTTCGCCACGGCGGCGTCGCAGACGAGAAGACCGGGAACTGCGGTGTTGAGAATACCGGAATCACCGAGTAAAACACGGGTCTGCCGACCCCCCAGATCGAGGCGAGCGATCTCCATGGATCGTATTCTACGGTGAATCCGCGCCGGTATCTACGGTGGAAACGGCGTGCTCAGTCCTTGTGACGGCCCGAGAGGACATCCGCCGGAATCGCCATAGGTGAATCGACCAGGGACCCGACGATATTCCGGATAAAGGGATCCACGATCGAGTAAATACGCCGATTTCCCCGAACCTCGCTCTCTACGATCCCTTTCTGTTTCAGCACCGCCAGATGCTGCGATATCACCGGCTGCGGCTGATCGAGGCAACTCCAGAGATCCGAGACGCAGGGCTCTTCCTGTCGGGCAATCCTGCAGAGCAGCCGAAGCCGCATGGGGTGCCCGCAGACCTTGAGCTTGGAGGAACACTCGTCAATAAACTCGTCGGAACAGCAATTATCGTTTTCCGAAGGCGCATACGACGGAAACTGCATGATTATAGAGTACCGTCGTGATACAAAAAAATCAATATATAGGTATTGCCAAATACGAATCAGGAGCGATTCGAAGCGTTCACGGGCTTTTTCGCGCCGGAGTTCTTCGAGCTTTCCTTTGAACCGGTACTCTCTTTTGCGGCCGCGCCGGTACTCGCGTCTTTGCCGGTCGATGGCTGGGTCGTGGACGTGGTCGACTCGGATGCGCCGGACTCGGTGGATGAGCCCGATTCCGCGGTCGAGCCGGAGCCGGCGCGACTGGTGGATTTTCCGCTTTTCTTACTGTCGTTGACGTAGAAACCGCTTCCCTTGAAGATCACGCCGGTTCCACCAAAAATCAGCCGCCGCAAGGCCGGTTTCTCACACTTCGGGCAGACCGTAAGCGGGTCGTCTTTCATCGACTGAAACGTTTCAAACTGGTGGCCGCAGGCATCGCAGGCGTACTCATACGTCGGCATCGTAAACTCCTCCAGGAATTACCCAAAATATATCGTTTCGGTCGGCGACCGACAACACTCGGATTATCGGTACCGTTCACGAACGGGAAGGCCCCTCGACGCGAGGAAGTGCTTGATCGCCGGGACGGAGTAGTCGCCGTAGTGCACCATGCTCGCCACCAGCGCCGCGTCGGCGTGTCCCGCGGTAAACACCTCCGCCAGGTGCTCCGGTGTTCCGGCACCCCCCGAGGCGACCACGGGAACCGGGACGGCGTCGGAGATACGACGGGTGATCGTACATTCGTATCCATCTCTGGTTCCATCGGCATCGATACTGTTGAGCACGATCTCACCGGCACCCAGCTCGACGGCACGGTGCGCCCACTGCAGGGCGTCAAACTCCGTCGGCGTGCGTCCGCCGTCGATCACCACGCGATACCCGCTCGGCATGGCCGGGTCCGCCGCAGCGTCCATTCCCAGGACGATACACTGACGCCCGAAACGCGCCGCACCCTCCTCGATGATCGCGGGATTGCGCACCGCCGCGCTGTTGACGCTCACCTTTTCTGCGCCCGCCAGAAGCACCGCCCGCATGTCTTCGACGCTACGAATCCCGCCGCCCACGGAAAACGGCACAAAAATCTGTTCCGCCACGCGTTCAACCACGCCGATCATGATTCCCCGTCGCTCCGCGCTGGCGGTGATGTCGTAGAACACCAGCTCATCCACGCCGTCCTCGTAGTACCGGCGCGCCATCGCCACGGGGTCACCGATATCCACGTTCCCTTTGAACTTGACCCCTTTGGTGACCAACCCGTCCCGTACATCGAGGCAGACGATTACGCGCTTCTGATACATCCTGATCTCCTAGGGCGCCCAGTCGAGAAAGTTCTGGAGCATGCGCAGTCCGAACGCACCGCTTTTCTCCGGGTGAAACTGCGTAGCCACTACCGTCCCGGCTCCGACAATCGACGCAAAGCGAACTCCGTATTCCGTTTCGGCATATACCGCCCGGGCATTCTCCGGCGCAGGGTAAAACGAGTGAACGAAGTAGAACGACGCATCCGAGGGAATACCCGCGGTGAGCGGGTGCGCCGCGGTACGATCGATCGTGTTCCACCCCATGTGCGGGATCTTGATCCCCGGCTGCGGCGCAAACTGCCGGGCAACGCCGGGAATCAGGCCAAGGCACCGGGCGTCGTTCTCTTCGGATCGATCCAGGACGATCTGCGAGCCGAGACAGATGCCGAGCACCGGTTTCCCACTGTCCGCCACCGTGTTGATGGCACCGGTCAGCCCCGTCTCGTTCAGGATCGCCATCGCCGCGCGAGCATCACCGACACCGGGAATGATCAACCGATCCGCCCCGGCGGCGACCTGGGGATCACGGGTAACGACAAAGCGCGCCCCGAGAGCGGTCAGTGCCGTCTCCACGCTCCTGAGATTTCCCGCGTCGTAGTCAAGAACAACCAGGTTGCTCACCAACGGCCTCCTTCAATCATCTGCGCCACGGTACTCACACTCCCCCAGGGCGCAACGATGCCCACGATATCGATCGCGGTGCTCCGACGCTCGATCGAAAACGTCTCCGAGGGCCGCAAGGAAAAACGATCGATCGTACGCCGTGCTCCCAGCCGTGTTGCGACCAACGCAACACGAGCGTTCCGCTCCGCCGCAAACTGCGTTCGCATCGCCAGTTCGAGGCCGCCGGGAACCGACCAGGCGATCGCCAGGAGTTCTTCCGGGAGAAACGGCGCCTGCGCGTCCTCCAGGTCCGCCGGCAACCGCCCCCGATCGGTGGTCCGCAGTCCCAGAACCGGGTTTCCCGCTGCGGTGCCCCACCGGTCAAAGATCGAACGACCTCGACGCCGGAGGTTCTCCCCCGGCGCGGATACACCGGACGGCTCTATCCGCAGGATCCCCCGCGATTCGTGGATCAGTTCGCCGCCGGGTATGTGCCAGCTCCGGTCGCCGCTGCGTGGATTTCCGTCCAGACCCATCGCCAGAGATACCGGCAGGAGCCCGAAACGCCCCTCCAGCCAGATCGCCTGTACGCCCGGGTACCACACGACGAGGCAGGCTCGTTCCAGGCGCTTCGTCACGCGATCGGGGAGATCCAGTAACCCCAGGAGCGGTTCCCGGGACGCTCCGGAAAGATCAAGCACCATCACCTCGGTAGCGGTGTCGACGTCGCCACCCGCGATCGCGGCGATCCCCGAGAGAGTAGCGTCGATTCCGTCCAACCGCTCCGGCGCGTCGCGAGCAACCGACGCCTCCGGGACGGACGCACAGGACGCGACAAGAAGAGTCGTCGCCGCCATCGCCGCGGCAAGACAAACGCGAAATCGTCGTTGAAGTGCGCCAACCGTCATAGGCAAAACGCGTTATGTCCACCGGATCTGCACGGTGGTGGACAGCAGCTAAGCTTTACGAATCGCCAGCGACCCGGAGAGCTCGCCAATCTCAACCGGAACCGCCCCACCGGTCACGCTCCACTCGAGTCGCGTCGCCAGCGTCTCATTGGCGAGATACTCGTCAAAGGCACGGACCGCCGTCGTGAGTTCCTCGTCGCCCTGGATCTGTAGAATAATCCGGTCGCTTACCTCGAGGCCGCTCTCCTTGCGAAGGTTCTGTACCTGACGAATCAGATCGCGAACCAGCCCCTCCTGTTTGAGATCCTCCGTGATCTCCGGGTCGAGAGCGACCGTGATTGCTCCCTCGTTGAGAACGCGCAGATTGGCTTTCTCGTGGCGCTGCACGATGACGCTCGCCTCGGTGATATCGATCGCCGATCCATCGATCTCCAGGCTCAGGACGCCGCCGTCCATAAGCCGCCGGATACCCTCCTGATCGAGCGCCTCGATAGTGGACGCCACGGCGCGCATGTTTTTACCGAGGCGAGGACCCAGTTCGCGGAAGTTTGCTTTGGCGGTGTATTCCACCAGGTCTTCCTCGTTCTCCCGGAGAACCACCTCCTTCACGTTGAGCTCGTCGCGGATGATGTCCTCCATCTCGAGGAGGACTTTCTTCGCCTCCTCCTCCCGGGTCACGACGTGGATCGCCGAAAGGGGCTGGCGAATCTTGAGGTTGTGCATCGTCCGGATCGCCCGTCCGAGACTCACGGTCTGGCGGGTAATCGCCATCTTTCGCTCCAGCTCCTCGTCGCGGCGATCACGGTTCGGTACCGGATACTCACAGAGATGAACCGACTCGGGCTCCTTCTCCGTACGCAGATTCCGGTAGATCTCCTCGGTGATAAACGGAATGATCGGCGCCGCTACAAGCGTCACGGTCTTCAGGACCGAGTAGAGCGTCTGATACGCCTCGCTCTTGTCCGCGTCGTTTTCGCTCTTCCAGAAGCGGCGGCGACTCCGACGAATATACCAGTTGTTGAGCGAGTCGATAAAGGAAACGATCGGGTCAATCGCCTTCTGCAGGTCGTAGTCATCAAACTGCTCACGCACTTCCTGGACGAGCCGCTCCGCCTCGGAGAGCACCCACCGGTCCAGGGGGTTCTCCGGGCGCTCCGGCGCGCCGGTGGGCGAAACACCGTCGATATTGGCGTAGGTAACGAAGAAACTGTAGGCGTTCCAGTAGGGAATGATCACCGTCTTGAGAACTTCCCGCACGCCGTCGTCGGTGTACTTGAGATCCTCCGCCTTTACGACCGCCGAGTGCATGAGAAAGAGCCGCAGCGCGTCCGCACCAAACTCGTTGATCACTTCTTCCGGGTCGGTGAAGTTGCGCTCACTCTTGGACATTTTCTTACCGTCCGAGGCGAGGACAAGCCCGTTCACCACTACGTTCTCGAACGCCGGCGAATCGAAGAGCGCCGCTGCAAGCACCGTGAGCGTATAGAACCAGCCCCGCGTCTGGTCGAGGCCTTCGCAGATAAAGTCCGCAGGAAAGTTTGCTTCGAAGAAATCCTTGTTCTCGTAGGGATAGTGGTTCTGCGCATAGGGCATCGCCCCGGACTCGAACCAGCAGTCCAGCACCTCCGGCACACGACGCATCGTGCCCGACCCGTCGGGACTCGGCCAGGTAATCTCGTCCACGTAGTGTTTGTGCAGGTCGTCCACGGTAACGCCGCTCTTCTCAGCGAGCTCTTCCCGGGAACCGATCACCTCCACGTAGTCGCCCGTATCGGACTTCCATACGGGGATCGGATTGCCCCAGTAGCGATTGCGGCTGATAGCCCAATCCCGGGCCCCCTCAAGCCACTTGCCCATGCGCCCCTTCTGCAGGTGTCCGGGCACCCAGTGGACCCGGTCGTTGGCGCGCAGCATGTGTTCCTTGATCTTCTCGATGTCGACAAACCAGGAACTCACCGCCCGGTAGATCAGAGGCGTCTTGGTGCGATAACAGAACGGATACGGGTGGCGATAGGTCTCCCGTTTTACGAGCTTGCCTCGCTCTTTGAGCCAGGCGATGATGCCCTTGTCCGCCTCCTTTACGTTGAGCCCCTCGAAATCGCTCACCTCCGCGGTAAAGCGCGCCTCTCCGTCGATTGGAACCACCACGGGCAGCTCCGTCTTCTTGAGCAGGTTGTAGTCGTCCTCACCGAAACCCGGTGCGATGTGTACCACACCGGTACCGTCCTCGGTCGTGACGAAGTCACCCAGGTGTACGCGGAACGCTCCCTGCTCGGCCAGTTCGGCAAAATAGGGAAAGAGCGGTGTATACTGCAACCCCTCCAGGTCGCGTCCGGTGAGTCGCTCCACGATCTCGTAGGAATCACCCTCGCGGTAATAGTGCTCCAACCGGCTCTCAGCGAGGATGTAGTGGTCGTCACCGTCGCGGACGGTAACGTAGGTGATATCGGCCCCGGCTGCGAGAGCCAGGTTGCTCGGGAGCGTCCAGGGCGTGGTGGTCCAGGCGAGAATATAGGTCCCGGGCCGATCGGTCAGCTCGAAGCGAACGGTGATCGCCGGGTCGTCCACCTCGTGGTACCCGCCGAGATTCACTTCGAAGTTGGACAGGGGTGTCCCCAGCGCCCAGCTGTAGGGGAGGATATAGTACCCCTCGTAGATCAGTCCTTTCTCGTAGAGACGCTTGAAGACCCACCAGATCGTCTCCATGTAGTCCGGTTCCATCGTCTTGTAGTCGTGATCAAAATCGACCCAGCGACCCATCCGCGTCATGATGCGACGCCATTCGCCGGTATACCGAAGAACGATGCCGCGGCACGCCTCGTTGAACTTCCCGACCCCGTATTCCTCGATCGCGGTGCCACCGGAGATACCGAGTTCCTTCTCCATCTCGTATTCTACGGGAAGGCCGTGACAGTCCCATCCGAAACGCCGTTCCACGCGCTTGCCGTTCATCGTCTGGTAGCGCGGAATGATGTCCTTGATTGTACCCGGAACAAAGTGGCCGAAATGGGGCAATCCCGTGGCAAAGGGGGGACCATCGTAGAACACAAACTGCGGCGCACGGGCTCGCTGTTCCACCGACTTCTCAAAGATGCGCTCCGACTCCCAGAACGAGAGGATCTCCTCCTCCATCGCGGGAAAGCTCACCTTTGGATCTACCGGCTTATACAAAATATCCTCCTCGAGAACACCCGGGTGCTAGTCGTCGGACTCGTCGTCGCGCACCACGTAGCGGATCACCTCCGTGTCGTACCGATAGACGACGATCTGTGATCCGAATTCAAGAATATAGGGAAAGGCAATCCGGCCGCCCGGATGCGTCAGTTGAAACAACGTCGTCGGTTCGCCCTCCGGACCGAGGGCAACCACGGAGATATCCACGGCTACCGCGTACTCCGGAAGTGTACGGTCAAAGATTCCAAACGTAAAACCATCCTCGATATCCCGGACCGCGCGAATTGTCAGCTCCACCGGCGTACCCGCGGTGACCTGCGTCGCCGCATCCGGAGACTGGGATACGACGACGCCCTCGGGTCCGACCGTGGGCTGATCCTCCAGGACGAACACAAAGGGTACATCGTCGCGGCTCAGGACCTGGATCGCGTCCTCCCAGTCGAGACCGGTAAAGGAGGGCAGACTGAACCGTTCCACGTCGGGACCGCGACTCACCACAAGATCGAGCTCGGTCAACCCGGAGACCTCCGTCCCCGGCGGCGGGCTCTGCTCGATCACCGTCCCTACGGCGGCGTCGTCAAACACGTAGCTCACGCTGTCGATCACGAGACTGCGCCCGCCCTGCGCACCCAGTGCCTGCAGTTCCGCCTGTACCTCCGCCAGGGGTCGGCCACGGAAATCGTCCACCGCGTCGATGATCGCACCCTGACTCACTACCAGGGTGATACGACGACCCACACGGACCAGCGACCCCGGTTCCGGGTCCTGAGATACGACGGTATCTTTGAGAGCGGGGTCGGAGAAGTATCGCAGCTGTACCTGCGGGTAGAGGCCCCGTTCCTGGAGCAGTACCAGGGCATCCACCACGGTCTCCCCGGCGATGTCGGGTACAAGCGTCTCCTCGTAGCCCCTCAGGGAGAGAAGAAACGCCGCCAGGGCGGAGAGCGAGAGAATTACAAACATCGCCACGATCGACCAGAAGGCAAATCGGAAAAATCGCCGTTCCGGTCCTGCATCCATCTGTGATGATCGTCCGCGGAGAAATCCAGGTCGTTTCATGCCATGTGCCTACTCAAGAACGCTGCCGATTATCGACGGATTACCGTTGAAGAAGGACCGGTGGTCCATTTCTCGGCGTGACTGCGGTTTAAGCCGCCGGACCGCCAGCATACCATCCGTGGTTTGTACCAGAATTCCCGAAGCGGTGTCTACACCGACCACCGTACCGGGAGGCGGCGTCTCCCCACCGATTTTCTCCCCTGGATCGATCCGATCTCCCGTCGCTCCGGCGGCGGTGATCTGGAGCACCATGTCACCCCAGCGGGTGCGTGCGCCTGGCCAGGGGGTGTAGGCGCGTACCTG
>Ga0180430_10004430_pt1 | contig 11839 bp, 6 predicted proteins | sample SS_ome_9_FD_132999 | JGI IMG/M metagenome (GOLD analysis project Ga0180430, IMG submission 132999) | Hypersaline lake sediment archaeal communities from the Salton Sea, California, USA - SS_1_S_2 metaG | ecosystem: Environmental > Aquatic > Non-marine Saline and Alkaline > Hypersaline > Sediment... | reverse complement strand
CCGATGGAGCGGCCAGGGGGGCGGGCTCCGGGTGGCGGCCCTGGACTTCGGCATCAAGTACAACATCCTTCGCCGACTGGAGGAGGAAGGCTGCGAAACCGTGGTCTTTCCCGCCGACACTCCCGCCGAAGCCCTTCTTCGGGACGACCCCGACGGCGTGCTCCTGTCCAACGGCCCAGGCGACCCCGCGCCTCTCGACTACGCCATCCGAACGGTGCGCTCCATCCTGGGCCGCAAGCCCGTTTTCGGCATCTGCCTGGGGCACCAGCTCATGGGGCTGGCCCTGGGGGGGCGGACGTTCAAGCTCAAATTCGGCCACCGGGGAGCCAACCAGCCGGTGAAGGACCTGTCCACGGGGCGGGTGGAGATCACCTCCCAGAACCACGGCTTCTGCGTGGAGCCCGATTCCCTGCGGGACGCCCCCGTGCGGGTGACCCATGTGAACCTCAACGACGACACGCTGGAGGGGCTGGAGCACCTCGAGATGCCCGCCTACAGCGTCCAGTACCATCCCGAAGCGTCTCCCGGCCCCCACGACGCCGCCTATCTGTTCAAGCGCTTCATCCGACTCATGGAACAGCACCAAGCCGCGCCCCGCAAGGGCTCGTGAAAGGAAACAGGAACGGAGCCCCCATGCCCAAGCGAACCGACCTTCGCAAGATCCTCATCATCGGGTCCGGCCCCATCGTCATCAGCCAAGCCTGCGAGTTCGACTACTCGGGCACCCAGGCCTGCAAGGCCCTGCGGGAAGAAGGCTACGAGATCGTCCTCGTCAACAGCAACCCGGCCACCATCATGACGGACCCCGAGACGGCCCACCGCACCTACATCGAGCCCATCACGGCCGAAGCCGTGATCAAGGTCGTCGAGCGCGAGCGGCCCGACGCCGTCCTGCCCACCCTGGGGGGGCAGACCGCCCTGAACACGGCCATCAAGGTGGCGGAAACGGGGATTCTCGACCGATACGGCATCGAGATGATCGGGGCCCGGGTGGACGTCATCCGCAAGGCCGAAGACCGGGAGCTGTTCCGGGAGGCCATGAAGCGCATCGGCCTGCGCGTGCCCGCCAGCGGCATCGCCGGCTCCATGGCCGAAGTGGAGCGCATCGCCGAGGAGATCGGGTTTCCCGTCATCGTGCGCCCGTCCTTCACTCTGGGAGGCACGGGGGGAGGGGTCGCCTACAACCGAGAGGAGCTGGCGGAGCTGGCTCAAAACGGCCTGGACGCCAGTTTCATCCACACCATCATGCTCGAGGAATCCGTGCTGGGGTGGAAGGAGTTCGAGCTTGAGGTGATGCGCGACCTCATGGACAACGTGGTCATCATCTGCTCCATCGAAAACATGGACCCCATGGGCGTGCACACGGGGGATTCCATCACCGTCGCCCCGGCCCAGACCCTCACCGACCGGGAATACCAAATCATGCGCGACGCCTCCATCGCCATCCTGCGGGAGATCGGCGTGGAAACGGGAGGCTCCAACGTCCAGTTCGCCGTCAACCCCGAAAACGGCGAGATGGTGGTCATCGAAATGAACCCGCGGGTGTCCCGGTCCTCGGCCCTGGCGTCCAAGGCCACGGGCTTCCCCATCGCCAAGATCGCCGCCAAGCTGGCCGTGGGCTTCACCCTGGACGAGATCGCCAACGACATCACCCGGGAGACCCGGGCCTCCTTCGAGCCCACCATCGATTACTGCGTGGTCAAGGTCCCCCGGTTCACTTTCGAAAAGTTCCCCCTCACCCGGGACGTTCTCACCACGGCCATGAAATCCGTGGGCGAGACCATGTCCATCGGGCGAACCTTCAAGGAAGCCCTTCAGAAAGCCGTGCGCTCCCTGGAAACGGGCCGGTGCGGCTTCGCAGAGCCGCCGGCCGGAGCCGGCGAGGAATACCGGGGAAAGCTCCGGGAAAGCCTGCGCCGTCCCAACTCCGGAAGATTGCTCCAGATGGGCGAAGCCTTCCGCCTGGGCTTTTCCGTGGAGGAGGTTCGCGAGCTGACCCGCATCGACCCCTGGTTCCTGCATCACATCCGGGAGATCGTCCGCATGGAGGAAGCCATCGCGGAGGGAGGATTCCTGGACGATCCCGACCGCTTGCGGCTGGCCAAGTCCCGGGGGTTTTCCGACGCCCGGCTGGGGGAGCTGGCCGGGTGCGACGAGGAAGCCGTCCGTCAAAAGCGCGCGCAACACGGGGTGGAGCCGGTTTACAAGCTGGTGGACACCTGCGCCGCCGAGTTCGAAGCCTACACTCCTTATTATTATTCCACCTACGAAACGGAAAGCGAGGCCCGGCCTTCGGACCGGCCCAAAGTGGCCATCCTGGGGGGCGGGCCCAACCGCATCGGCCAGGGCATCGAGTTCGACTATTGCTGCGTCCACGCCTCCTTCGCCCTGCGGGAGGAAGGGGTGGAGTCCATCATGGTCAACTCCAACCCGGAAACCGTTTCCACGGACTACGACACTTCCGACAAGCTCTATTTCGAGCCCCTCACTCGCGAGGACGTGCTTCACATTCTCGAAGTGGAAAAGCCCAAGGGGGTCATCGTCCAGTTCGGGGGCCAGACGCCCCTCAACCTGGCGGTCCCCCTGGAAACGGCCGGGGCGCGCATCCTGGGCACCTCCCCCGACGCCATCGATCTGGCCGAGGACCGCAAGCGGTTCCAGGGCCTCCTGCGCAAGCTGGACCTCAAGCAGCCCCGCAACGCCACGGCGGACACCGCAGAGGAGGCCCTGGAGGCCGCCCGGGACATCGGCTACCCCGTGGTGGTGCGCCCCTCCTACGTCCTGGGCGGACGCTCCATGGAAATCGTTTACGACGACGAGGAGCTGAAGGAGTTCATGGTGACGGCCGTTCACGTTTCGCCCGGCCATCCCATCCTCATCGACCAGTTCCTGGAGGACGCCATCGAGCTGGACGTGGACGCCGTCAGCGACGGGAACCTCACGGTGGTGGGGGGGATCATGGAGCACATCGAGGCGGCGGGCATCCATTCGGGGGACAGCGCCTGCGTGCTGCCGCCTTTCAGCGTCTCTTCGGAGGTCCAGGAGGAGATCAAGCGCCAGACGCGGCTGCTGGCCAGGGAGCTGGGAGTGGTGGGGCTCATGAACATCCAGTACGCCATCCAGAAAGGGGAGATTTACATTCTGGAGGTGAACCCGAGGGCGTCGCGCACGGTGCCCTTCGTGAGCAAGGCCATCGGGGCCCCCCTGGCCAAGCTGGCCACCAAGGCGATGCTGGGCAAGTCCCTGGAAGAGCTCGGCTTCGTCAAGGAAGTGGAGCCGCGGCACGTTTCCGTGAAGGAAGCCGTTTTCCCCTTTTCGCGCTTTCCCGGCGTGGACGTCCTGCTGGGGCCGGAAATGAAGTCCACGGGGGAGGTCATGGGCATGGGGGACGACTTCGGCATCGCCTACGCCAAGGCCCAGGCGGCGGCGGGCTACGAGCTGCCCACCCAAGGGACCGTGTTCGTCAGCGTCCACGACCGGGAGAAGCCCCGGGTGCTGGAGGCGGCCCGAAAGTTCCACCGCATGGGCTTTCGCATGGTGGCCACCCGAGGCACTTGCCGGCTCCTTCGGGAAAACGGGATTCCGGCCCAAGTGGTGCTCAAGCTCAAGGAAGGCCGCCCCCACGTGGTGGACCACATCAAAAACGGGGGGATCCAGCTTTTGATCAACACCGCCCTGGGCAAGAAGACGGCTTCCGATTCCTACGAGATCCGGCGCACGGCCTTGGCCTACGACATTCCCTACGCCACCACCATCGCGGGGGCCAAAGCCATGGCCCGGGCGGTGGAAGTGCTCCGGAAGGGAGACTGGGGGGTCAAGACCGTTCAGGAATACCACGGCGGCCGGTAGGCGGCTCCTCCGCTTCGCTTTGAACGCAACATCAACCGTCAATGCGGGATTCGCACAATGACTCATCCGCCACTGGCCCCGTATCTTCCCCGCAAGCGCGAGGAATGCGGCGTTTTCGGCGTCTTCGGACACGGGGACGCCGCCAAGCTGACCTACTTCGGCCTGTACGCCCTGCAGCACCGGGGGCAGGAGAGCGCCGGCATCGCCGTTTCCGACGGCTCCCGGGTGAGCGAATACCGGCACATGGGCCTGGTGTACGAGGTCTTTCGCGAGGAGATTCTCAAGGATCTTCGGGGCCATCTCGCCATCGGCCACGTGCGCTACTCCACCACGGGCTCGTCTCTCATCGCCAACGCCCAGCCCTTCGTGGTCCTGCACGGCAACGAGCATTACGGCATCGCCCACAACGGCAACCTGGTCAACGCCGCCGAGCTGCGCGGGGAGCTGGAATCCAAAGGGGCCATCTTCAGGACCACCGCCGATTCGGAGATCATCCTGCACCTCATGGCCCGCCATATCCGCCACGGCTTCGAGGAAGCCCTGACGGAAGCCCTCAAGCAGGTGCGAGGGGCCTACTCGGTGGTCATGTGTACGCGGGACAAGCTCGTGGGCTTCCGCGACCCCAAGGGATTCCGCCCCCTGTGCATCGGCGAGCTGGACGGCGGCTACGTGCTGGCTTCGGAAACCTGCGCCCTGGACCTCATCGAGGCCAGCTATCTCCGCGACGTGGAGCCCGGCGAGATCGTCATCATCGACAACGACGGTCTGCGCTCCTTCAAGCCTTTTCCCAAGGAGCGCCCGGCCTTCTGCATCTTCGAGTTCGTTTACTTCGCCCGGCCGGACAGCAACATCTTCGGCCAGAACGTCTATCAGTGCCGCAAGCGCCTGGGGCATCTGCTGGCCCTTGAAAATCCCATCCAAGCGGACTTCGCCATGCCCTTTCCCGACTCGGGCAACTACGCCGCCCTGGGGTTCAGCGAGGAGTCCGGCATTCCTCTCGAAATGGGGGTCATCCGCAACCACTACGTGGGCCGCACCTTCATCCAGCCCAGCCAGGCCATGAGGGACTTCGGCGTGCGGGTCAAGCTCAACCCCGTGCGCGAGCTGCTCCGGGGCAAGCGCGTGGTGATCGTCGAAGACTCCATCATCCGGGGCACCACCTCCCGGACCCGCATCGAGACCCTTCGCCAGGCGGGGGCCCGCGAGGTCCACATGGTCGTGAGCTGCCCGCCCACCCGCTTCCCCTGCCCCTACGGCATCGACTTTTCCACCAGAGGCGAGCTCATCGCCTCCAGCCACTCGGTGGAGGAGGTTCGGAAGTTCATCGGCTTGGATTCCTTGAGCTACCTGAGCCTGGAAGGGCTGCTGCAAGGAGCCAACGCCCCCCCCGACGAGCACGACTTCTGCCTGGCCTGCTACCAAGGGGAATACCCCGTGCGCTTCGGCAAGGTGAGCAAGAACTGCTTCGAGCACTGAAGCGCCCATGGAGTCGAAGAAAATGCCCAGCCCCGCCAACGCCCGCGAGGAGCCCTCCGCCGACGATAAATGCTGCCGTCCTTCAAGGAGCGAGATCCAGGAGATCGTACGGGAGGTGCTTCACGTGGAAGCCCAGGGAATCCTGCACCTCATGGATCGCCTGGACGGCTCCATGGCCACGGCGGTGGAATGGATCCTGGAAACCCGGGGAAGGGTCATCGTCACGGGCATCGGCAAGTCGGGCATCGTGGGCCGCAAGATCGTGGCCACCCTGAGCAGCACCGGGACGCCCGCCTTGTTTCTCCACCCCGTGGAGGCAGTGCACGGAGACCTGGGCATGGTGCGGGAAGAAGACATCGCCCTGGCCCTTTCCAACAGCGGGGAGACCGACGAGCTCAACGCCATCCTCCCCAGCCTCCGGGCCATCGGGGCCCGCATCGTGGCCTTCACGGGAAACCCCAAGTCCACCCTGGCCCGGCGGGCCGATCTGGCCGTCTACACGGGGGTTCCCCGCGAGGCCTGTCCCCTGGGACTGGCCCCCACGGCCAGCACCACGGCCCAATTGGCCATGGGAGACGCCCTGGCCGTCGCCCTCATCCGGGCCCACAACTTCCAGGCTCGGGACTTCTGCCGCAACCACCCGGGGGGGCATCTGGGAGAGCGCCTCAAGGTGGGGGTGGAAGACATCATGCGCCTGGGGGAGGCCATCCCGGCGGTGCGCGAGAACGTCCTCGTGCCGGCGGCCCTGGAGGAAATGGACGCCAAGGGGCTGGGATGCACCCTGGTGCTCAACGCCGAGGAGGAGCTGCTGGGCATTTTCACCGACGGCGACCTGAGGCGGGCCTTCAGGCGGTTTCCGAGCCTTGGCGAGGAGCCCGTCCACCGGGTGATGACCCCCCGCCCCCGCTGCATCCCCGCCGACCGATCCGTGGCCGAAGCCCTTCAGCTCATGGAAGAGCACCTCATCACCGTCCTGCCCGTCGTCGATGGCCGCAGCAAGCTCCGAGGCATCCTCCACCTCCACGACCTCCTGGGCAAGGGACGGATCAGCTTCACCCTACCGGGTTGAAACGGATCAAATCCGAAATCCGAAACAATCTCGAATCCCCAATGCTCCAATGTTCGAAACGGAACGCTCAAGGCTCTGGAGGAGAAAAGGCGGACCTTGACGGAACGGAGAGTTGGAATAAAATTCGAACGGGACAAAACGGAGGAGCGTACCAACGGAAAGAAGCACGGCGCTTCATTCCTCGAAGCGGCCGAGGCTTTCGGCGACAGTTATTCCTCCTGCGTCCACGACGCGGCATGGACGTCGAGAAAGGAGTCTTCCCATGGCGGAAAGTCAACTGGCCGTAAGGATGGACACGCTGGAAATGTACATGAAGGAGCTGAGCTACCAGTCCTTGAAGACGGAAATGGAGCTGGCCCAGCTCAGCAAGGAAATGCGGGAGCTCGGCGAGCGCATGGACAGGGACTGGGCGGTCCACCGCAAGGAAATGCAGGCCCGCGACGAGAAGGCGAGTCGGAACTGGGAGGCTTTCAGGGAGGAGAGGCAGGCCCGCGACGAAAAGGCCGAAAGGGAACTGAAGGCCTTCAGCGAAGAGATGGAAAGGCAGCGGGCCGCGGACAGGGAGGAGAGGCGGGTCCGTGACGAGAAGGCGAGTCGGGACTGGGAGGCTTTCAGGGAGGAGATGAAAGCCCGCGACGAGAAGGCCGAAAGGGAGCGGAAGGCCTTCAGCGAAGAGATGGAAAGGCAACGGACCGCGGACAGGGAGGAGAGGCGGGCCCGCGACGAAAAGGCCGAAAGGGAGTGGACGGCTTTCAGCGAGCGCATGGACAAGGACTGGGCCGCCTTCCGCGAGGAGATGGAAAGGCAGCGGGCTGCGGCCAGGGAGGAGATGCGGGCTTTCGGCGAGCGCATGGACAGCGACTGGGCCGCCTTCCGCGAGGAAACCCGGGCCCGCGACGAAAAGGCGGAGAAGGAGCGGGAGGCGGCCAAGGAGGAGACGCAAGCCTTCAATTCCAGGATGGAAGAGCTCCGGGAGGAGTCCCGCCGCGAGCTGAAAGAATGGACTCGCAAGTGGGGAGACCTGGTCAACAAGATGGGGACCCTTTTGGAAGACTTGGTGGCCCCCAACGTCCCTCGGGTGGCCCGGGAGCTTTTCGGGTGCGGGGAGCCGGAATTCTTCGGAATTCGCGTCAAGCGCAGGGCCGGCGGAGAAAACGCCGAATACGACTGTCTGGTGGTCTGCGAGGACGTCGTGCTGATCGCCGACGCCAAAAGCACTCTGGACGCCAGATCGGTCAAGGATTTCATCGAGCTCCTCAACGACTTTCGCACTTTCTTTCCTGAATACGAAGATCGAAAGATCGTGGGGATTCTGGCCGATCTGTACGTGGACCCGAGCCTGGTGAAGCACGCGAGCTCCCGAGGCGTCCTCGTCATGGCCATGGGGGAGGAAACCATGACCATCCTGAACCCCGACGCCGCTCGGTTTTTCTGAACGGCCTTCGCTCGCTCCCGGTTTTGGGCCGCCGGCGCCCGTCGGGACGCTCTCGAGGGCCTTTTCCGGGTCGCTATGGAGGTCGAAAGCGATAGCGGTCCCGATAGCGATAGCGATTGGCCGGGGAGCTGTTCCCCCGAATCCTTACCCCTTCCATTCTGGATGGATCCATGAGCACGATCTTTCGCACCTGCTTTTTCGTCCTGTCGGTCCTTCTGGGCACGACCCTGGCGGCCTGCGCGGCCCCCGTGGCCGAGACCGCCGATCCCGCCAACCCTCCTCCCGCCCTCGCCGCCGAAGGGGTCGCCCCCCCGCAAGGGCCCCGGGAGGAAGCGCCGCCCCTGCAGCCCCTGCACCGCTTCCTTCAGGCGGAAGAAGCCCTGAGCCGAGGAGACAAGGCCGGGGCCGCCCAAATCTACGGGGCGCTTGTCCAATGGGCGGCCTCCAACCCCTTCGGGGAATGGATGGGCGGATCGGGCGTGGCGTCCGTGGCCCTGTGGCGATGGGCGAGCCTGCTCGGGCAGGACCCGAGCCCCGACGGCGAGGCCATCGACGCCCTTCTGAAGTCGGCCCTGGTCCTGCGGCCCTCTCCCTTGGTGACGGCCATGTCCCAGCCCTCCCTTTTGGGCTCCCTGCCCCACCTCGAGACGGAAAGGGACCGGCTGCTCATCCGGCTGGCGTGGGGGGCGGGCAGGGGCGAGGAGGCGTTGAAGCTGTTCCAGGCCGTCCTGCCCGACGCCTGCCGTTGGGAGTGGCAAGGGGCCGAAAAGGCGTTGTGGGAGCGATCGACGGCCCCCGGAGAAGCCTCGCGAGGGGAAGCCTTTCTCGCCCGGGGCGCGTGCCACGGGCGACGGGGACAGGTCCAAGAAGCCGTCCTCTGGTTGCAAAAGGCCCGCCAGGAGGCGGACCCGGAGGTCCGGGCACGAGCGGGGCTGGAGCTGGCTCGCCTCAAGGCCTCCCGCATGGCGTCCAAGCAAGATCACCGGGAAACGGCGGAGCTCCTCGCCTCGGCGGCCCGCGAGGCTACGGACGCCGAAACGGCCCAGACGGCCCTCTACCGGCTGGCCTACCTCTATCGCCAAGCCCCCGGCCGCGACACCCGGCGGTTTCTGGAGGGGCTTCGCGACCTGATCCGCAAGCACCCTCAAGGCGTCCTGGCCGACGACGCCCTCTACCGACTGGCCCTCCACTACGAGGATGCGGGAAGGCTGGACGAAGCCCTGGATCACTACGAGCGGCTGAGGGAATTCCAGGGCCCCAACGACTGGCTCAACATGGGAGCCTTCAAGCCGGCCATGGCCCTCTATGCCAGGGGGGCGCGGGGAGACGTGCCGCAAGCCATGGCCATCCTCGAGGAGCTGGCCCAGCGTCGCCCTTGGGGCCCCCTCCACGGGGCGGCCCTCTTCTGGCTGGGACGCATGAGCGAGGAAGCGGACGACGAGGAAAAGGCCCGGGCGTGCTTCCGGCGGCTGGTGGAGGAAGCCCCCTACAGCTATCACGGCTTGCGGGCCCGCATGCACCTCGTCCACGGCCCCGCGGCCAAAGCCCTCCTCGGTCCCGACGCCGAAACCCGCAAGGCGCTGAAAAGCGCCCTGGCCCGGGAAAAGCCCGAAGGGCCCCTCCCCTTCCCCTCCCCCTACCACCGTCGCGTGGCCCAGGCCCTGGAAACCGGCCTGTACGGTCAGGCCCTCCACTCCCTCCATTCGTTGAGGGAAGCCTTTCCGTCCCGGCGGCTGGAGGACCTGTCCCTGGAGGAGCTGGACCGCACGGGGCTGCTGGGCCCCGTGAGCGTCCTGCTGGCCCTGCGCCAGGACGTGATCGCGGCGTTGAACCGCTTTCCGGACCCTCGCAACCGGTTGGACCTCGCCCGCCGGGTGGGCCGCGACGGGGGCGACTGGCCCCTGTCCATGTACTTGGCGACGGGGGCCCACGCTTCCCCGGAAAGCCGGGCCGAAGCCCAGCGCCAGCCGGGCTACCTTTCGGCCGCCTATCCCGTCGTGTTCCGAAAAGCCCTTATGGAGCAGTCCGCCCGCTACGAGGTGCCGGCCGCCCTCCTTTACGCCGTCATGCGCAACGAAAGCCTGTTCAATCCCGACGCCCTGTCCGTGGACAAGGCCCTGGGGCTCTTCCAGTTCATCCCCTCCACCTTCGACGCCCTGGACCGGCGCTGGAAGCTGCTGCAGGGCAGCGGAGCCCCCTCGAGGGAGGCGTTTCTCCTGGACCCCGAGCGGAGCATCGGCCTGGGGGCCCGCTGGCTCCGGGAAGAGCTGCTGCAAAGGCAGGACGGCCGCATCCCCTTCGCCGTCATGGAGCACAACGCGGGCTATCCCGCCGTGAAGGGCTGGATCGCCCGATGGACCCAACAGGACCGCCTCCGCGACCTGGAATACATGATCGAGACCGTCCCCTACCTGGAGACCCGCATCTTCACCCGCAGGGTGATCCGGGATTGGCTCGTGGTGGAGGGGCTGGGGCTTTTTTAGGAAGAAGTCGATATGTTTCTTCATGCAAAGCATGTTCTTTGCTTGGGCGATCATCGCTTGAGATTGGAATTCACCTACCGGCACCGTCGAATGGCCCAACGGGGCCGATCTCGCCCCGGAATTCCTCCATGACGCGGAAATGGAAGTGAAAAAAAGCGCTTAAGTCAGTCAACGAAGCTCGTTTTCATCTCGGCTTGACTTCCCCGGGAGCGAGGGCATCCTGCCCTCGAAAGCAAGATCGCGACCCGCCGGCGAGGAGGGCGGGGACGCCCTCCCTCCCGGGACATACCGACGTCTCAATGGTCCGTGGACATACCGACGTCTCAATGGTCCGTGGACAAAGTTCGTTTGCGTCGACTCGTCATTCCGGCATGCTTCTGGCCGGAATCCAGTAATAGCGCCCGGGCTCCGGGCCTCCGCTTCGCTCGGAACGACGGAAGTCGCGGATACGTCAAGAAACTTCGTTGACGAGCCACTCAATGCAAAGCAACACTGTTGACCAAGCATTTCGCAACGACCTCGGGACGGCTCTAAACCTCACCCCCCGACGAACCCCAGCACCGCCGCGTCCCTACCGGGATGAGAGCCGAAGACAATAGTGTAGTGGTTGCTTCCCTCCACGTCCACGCAGCGGGCGTCCGCCAGGGCTTCCAGCATGCGGTCCCGCGCGTCTTCGGGGAGCAGCAGGTCGTCCGGGGCCAGCATCCCCTCCGTGGCCCGCAGCACGAGGACCGGGCAGCGGACCTTTTCGTGGAGCTCGGAAGCGTCCACCCCCGCCAAGTTGGCCAGCTCCTCCCGGACGTGCTCGGGCTTCACCTTGGAGCGCACCCCGCCGTCCGCCTCTTCCGCCTCGTAGCGGAAGTAGGTCTCCAGCTCCGGGGTCCAGGGCCGGAAGAAGGGGGCCGCCTTCAAAGGGGCCGCGTAGGCTTCGAAGGAGGGAAAGGTCTTGCCCAGACGGTCCACCGCCGGCTTGATCCCCGCCAGCACCTTTTCCATCTGCTCCTCGGAAAGCTTCGCGCCCCCGTCCACCGCCACGACGCGGTCCACCCTCCCGGGATGTCGCGCGGCGAAAGCCAGAGCCACGAGGGCCCCCAGGGAATGGCCCATGAGCACGGGGCGCTCCACGTCGAGCCCGTCCAAAACGGCCCGGATATCGCGGCAATGGTGCTCCACGGAATAGCCCGTTTCCGGCTTTCCCGAATCCCCCCTTCCCCGCAGGTCCGCGGCCGCCACCCGGCACGACGGCGTCAAGGCCCGCGCCATCCGGTCCCAGCACCGGCAATTGGCCGTGAGACCGTGGACGCACAGGACGGTCCTGCCCGTCCCCTCCCACAGGGCCAGTCGAATCTCCACCCCGTCCCCCGAAACGCTTCGCATCACCGGCTCGCTCATGGCCAAGGATCTCCCCCTGTTTTTGCTTCGAATTTCGAATTTTGCCCGAGCATCTTTTTCGTTCGCGCATTATATACTTGAAAACAGGAGCAAATCAAGGAGCCCTTTCCCCCGCACCCCCCCGAATGCAACCTT
>Ga0180430_10004428_pt1 | contig 11839 bp, 8 predicted proteins | sample SS_ome_9_FD_132999 | JGI IMG/M metagenome (GOLD analysis project Ga0180430, IMG submission 132999) | Hypersaline lake sediment archaeal communities from the Salton Sea, California, USA - SS_1_S_2 metaG | ecosystem: Environmental > Aquatic > Non-marine Saline and Alkaline > Hypersaline > Sediment... | reverse complement strand
GCGCAGGCGCCGGCGGCTACTTCGCCCCGCACATTCGCGCCTATATCCGCCGGTCCGGGGCGCCGACGAACATCGGGGCGATGGTGGCGGTCAAAGACCGGCTCAACGGAGTCCGCAACCCGCTGGCGCACCTGCACCAGCCCGACATCAGCCTGGAGAAGGTGCTCGCCTCCCCGATGCTGTGGGACCCGATCCGCTACGACGAGACCTGCCCGTCCTCGGACGGCGCCTGTGCGCTTGTCATCGGCGATGAACGGACCGCCGACGAACGTCGCGCCGAGGGCCATCCGGTGGCCTGGGTGCACGCCACCTCGCTGCGCACCGAGCCGATCGCCTTCTCCGGACGCGACCAGGTCAACCCGCAAGCCGGCCGCGACGCCGCCGCCGCACTGTGGAAGGCCGCGGGCATCACCAGTCCCATCGACGAGATCGACGTCGCCGAGATCTACGTTCCGTTCTCCTGGTTCGAGCCGATGTGGCTGGAGAACCTCGGCTTCGCACCCGAGGGCGAGGGCTGGAAGCTCACCGAGGCCGGCGAGACAGCGATCGGGGGCAGGCTGCCGGTCAACCCGTCCGGTGGGGTGCTGTCGTCGAACCCGATCGGCGCTTCGGGTCTGATCCGGTTTGCCGAAGCTGCCATCCAGGTCATGGGCAAGGCCGGCGCCCATCAGGTCCCCGGGGCCCGTAAAGCCCTCGGCCATGCCTACGGCGGGGGCTCTCAGTACTACTCGATGTGGGTTGTCGGTTCGGATAAACCCGGCCAGTCCTGAGTTCAGGTCGGCTTGAGTCGGGAGTCGTATTTCGCGAGCGCCATGCTCAGTCCGGCGCGACTGGAGATGTCCAACTTGCGGAACAGGCGATACAGGTGGCCGTCTACGGTGCGTGGTGACAGGCTCAGCTGAACGGCGATCTCTTTCGTGGTCTGCCCGGTTGCGGCCAGGTCAGCGATCCGACGTTCCTGGGCACTGAGGGGAGCAGTCTCGCCCAAGGACTGTTGGACCGACGCTCCGGCTGCCCGCATCTCAGCGCGGGCACGTTCGGCCCACGGACGTGCACCCAGTCGATCGAAGCCGTCGGCCGCCAGCCCCAACGCAGTTCGCGCCTCGGTGAGGCGCCGCCTGCGACGCAGCCACATACCCTGCGCCAGCATGATTCTGGCGCGATCGAAGGGGAACTCGACCACGCCGGGGTGGGTGACTGCGGACTGGTAGAGCTCGCCGGCGTCGGAATCCGACACCGTCATCGCCGAGATGGCGATAGCCAGGGCCGCAACTCGCGGGGAGACCTCGGCCAGGTTCAATCGGACCACCTCGGCGGCGAGCACGCGGGCATCCTCGGGCCGCCCGGACAGTAGTGCCGCCTCGACGGAGTCGAGCATGTCCTCGCCGACCTCGTGAAGGCTGTGGCGCGGCCATTGTCCCGGCGGGCTGATCCTGACCGCCGCCTGATACGCCGCTTCATAGTCGGCTTCAGCGAGGGCAGCCCGCACCATGATTCGGTCCGCGCCATCGAGGAGCCGTTGCAGTCCCCGCGGCTTCGACCATTCTCTGACTTCAGCGGCGTAGCGGCGGGCGCTCTCGAAGTCGCCCCGCCCGGCGGCCAGCACCCCCAGGTCGGCGAGTAACTGGTGACGACGCAACTGACTGCACTCGACCTGCTGCGCCATCTCCAGGCAGGCCGCACCGACCTGCTCGGCCTGCGGCCAGTGCCCGGCGGCGATCAGGTCGAGGACCACCACTCGCCCGCACTCGATGGCATCGACGGATGCGCCGTGCCGGCTGAGCTGTGTGAAGGCCGCCTGGAGCGGAGCGCGAAAGTCTGCCATGACCCCGGCGCAGTACGCCGGAAACGACAGCAGCGCCATCCGCTGCGCCGGCACCTGCGGCAGCATCTCCACGTACCCGGACAACATCGAACGGACGGCGTTGGCGGTGGCGGCGATGTCGTCGACGCCGGTCCGGTACACCAAGACCGCCAGGTCCAGCCGCGTCTGCAGGGTGAGCAGGACGGCGTTGGTCCGCTCCCGGTGTCGGAGGCTGCCGGAATAGTTGGTGATGGACACAAGTAGGTAGGCCAGCCGGTTCACCGTCTTGTCGTCAAGGGTGTCGGCCTTGCTCAGCGCGTCGAGTACCCGCCGGTGGGTGGCCCTCACCTCGCCGTCGGCGTTAAACGCCCGATAGCAATCCGCGAGGACCGCGAGCGCTGAGTCTCCCGCGGAGGCCCCCGTGCTCTCCAAGAGATCCTCGATCCCGGCGGACTGACCGGCCCGGGCGGCGACGAAGACCGCGTCGGCGAACAGTTCGTCCCGACGGTCCGGGTCGGTACTCAGTTCGGCGGCCCGGCTCAGCCACTCCGCACCGACCGAAAGTCCGCCACGGCGGATGGACAGCTTCGCGGCACGAGCCAGAACGTCGGCCACGTCCTGGTCGGGTTCGAGCGCTGCCGCAGCCAGATGCGCGGCGCGGCGCATCAGCACCTCGTCATAAAGCCCGGCGAGGTCTCGGTGGGCATCGCGGCGCTCCTGGGGATCAGCCTGATGAATGACTGCGGCGCGAACCAGCGGATGGCGAAAAATGATATCCCCCAACGGGTTCACCACCAGAAGGCCCGCCTTGACTGCTGTTGCGACGTTGCGCATCACAAACCTCGCCCCAGTCGACGACGGGATGCCGCCCGCGACGCCGTCCAGCGCGGCACGCAGCAACTCGGCTTTCACGCCGGCGTCGAGCTCTCCCAGTTGAGCGCCGAAGACCGCCACGAGGCGCTCCGTCAGCGGCGGGGAACCCAGGCGTGCCTCGATCCGGTCGCCGAATCGCGGAAGTTCAACTAGGGCCAACGGATTGCCTTGTGCTGCATCGAGTATCCCGGTTCTGTTCGCGGCCGACACCGGAACCCCGGCGGACTCCAGCAGTCGCAGCGAATCCTCGGCACCCAGCGGAGCCAGCGGCAGTTCGCCCCATCCTGCACCGGAGAAAACGGATTCGGGTGACGTCCTCAGCGCGGCCACGATCCGGACCCGAGGATGGGTCAGCCGCCGCCCCACAGCTCCCATTACCTCCGCGCTGACCCCGTCCAGCCAGTGCACGTCGTCGACCACGAGCAGCAGCGGCTGATACTGCCCGGCGAGCGCCAACAGGTTCAGCAGCCCCGTCGCCAGCGGTAAGACCGCGACCTCGGAGTCCGGGTCACCGCCGAAGACCGGCGCAAGAACCGCACGGTCTGAAAGGTCCAACTCCGCGTGATACGCCTTGAGGCCGAGCGCCAGTTGATTGAGCCCACCCAGCGCGAACGGTTGCTCGGCCGCCACTCCCAGGACCCGCACCACCTGCCAGCCATCGGCCGCCGCACGTGCGGACATCTGCTCGAGTAACGCGGTCTTTCCGACGCCGGGCTCCCCGGATACCACCACCGCGGGCACCGCATCGTCGGTCAGCATCCTGCCGAGCTGGGCCAACTCGCCCTGCCGGCCCACCAGATCGCGAGGTGCGGGCATAGGTTGATTATCGGCTGTGGGGGCGGTAATCGAGTAATCTCACCGCTACCTGAGGAGGCGGCGGTGAACTAGCGTCGCCTCGGTTGCCCGCGGTACCCGTCAGCGCGGGGGAACCGGGTGGAGGCCCCCATGACAACCGACTACACCCCGATCGCCGAGCAGTACCAGCGATCCAAGCGACAGCCGTGGCGGGGCTTCGTCGAGTGCTTCACTCTGATGGACCTTATCGGCGACCTGAGCGGGCGCAGCGTCCTGGACCTGGCCTGCGGGGAGGGCTTCTACACCCGGTTGATCCGGCACAGCGGCGCCGCACGGGTGCGGGGACTCGACCTGTCGGAGGGCATGATCGCCCTGGCCGAGGCCCAGGAGGCGCGCCAGCCCCTGGGCATCACCTACGCCGTGGCCGATGCCCGGGAGTTGTCCGCCGAGGATCCCGTCGACCTGACCGTCGCCGCCTACCTGCTCAATTACGCGAGGACGCCGGAGGAACTGCAGGCGATGTGCGACGGAATCGCCCGGTCACTCAAGCCCGGGGGACGGTTCGTCACCGTCAACACCAACCCGGCCTTGGACCTCACCGCCGCCCCGTCCTACCGCACATACGGATTCGAGACCACCGCCGTCGGGCAGTGGGAGGAGGGCACCCCGATCCAGTGGATCTTCCACCTCGAGGACGGGCCGTTCTCGATCGAGAACTACCACCTCAGTGTGGCCGTTCACGAGAAGGCCTTCGAGCGGGCCGGCTTTTCCGAGGTGCACTGGTTCCCCCCGAGGCTGTCCCCCGAGGCACTGGAGGCCAACGACAGCGGCTACTGGTCGACGTTCATGGATTTCCCGCCGGTGGCGTTCATCGAGTGCATCCGGTAGCGGGCGGTGACAGAGCCTTCTGAATTGACGCTGTATCCGATCAGTTTCGTCGCACTGAACAGCGGCGCCAATCGGGCAATTTCACCCATCCCTGGGGTGGGCCCTCGCGGATAGTGTCCGTGCCGAGTCGGCCTTCGGAGAGACCGGACCGCTCGCCAGTAAAGGCACGCCTTCCGGAGGAAACCGTCAATGTCACGCACTTTGCCTGCTCACACGCTCCCCACGGTTCGATCGCAACTGGCGGCGGGCATGGTCGCCGCCGTCGGCGCGGCGGCGTTTACGACCGCACCGGCCGATACTGCCGGTGATACTCAACGATTGCTCAGCGCCCTGGCAGCGCCGTCGAGCACCCCGGTCACGCTGGCGGCATGGCAGAACCCCATCGTGGCACTGCTGGACTCCGGTGAGATGGCTGAGAACTACGTCTTCGGCGGCTACTACAACGTCGGCGAGGGAGCCGGCGAGGAAAACTGGCCCGCAGCGGGATTCGACCAGGCCGGCGGTGACCTGCTGAACGTCCTGCTCACCCAGGAGCCCGCGTTGGGCAACTACATCGATGTGGGCTTCCTGCCGAACTTCGCCGCGGAGGCGTACCTGCCGGCGGTGCAGCAGTTGCAGATCAACGTCGAGGACTACATCAGCGTCGTTCTGAGCGGGTTGAATCGCGCCGCCCGGGATCTGGCGACGGGGGTGTGGGATCTGCCGGTTGCCGTCGCGACCGCAGTCCAACTCGCACTGCAGGGGCAGTTCTCCGAAGCGCTGACCGCGATTACCGACGCGGTCATCGGCCCGATCATCTCGGCCGGGGATACCGTGGTCAGCGCCGCGACCTACGTGCTGAGCAATATGGTTGCCAGGGCCGGTGCGGTGGTGGCCGCGCTCCCGCAGATCCTCACCAGCTTCGCCGGCACGGCGATCGGCGGCACCTCGGTGCTCGTGCAGAAGACCGCCGCGATCGTCACCGGCGTGGTGGGCAGCCTGGCCACCCTCAACGTCGAAGGCGCCTGGAACACCGCCGTCGACGGACTGCTGGGGCCACCGGGTATTCCGGGCACACTGCTCAACCTGATCACCGGGGCCGGGGTGCAGACAGGCCCGATCGTCAACCCGGCGACCGACATCCCCGGCAACTTCGTACCGAGCGTTCGGACGTCCTTGCAGGCCGCGCAGTGGACGATCCGCAGCGCCCTCGAGACGACGTCGGCGGCGACGGCGGCGGTCGCTGCTCCCCGGGCGAACCGGATCGTGAAACCAGCCGCCGACGGGGTCGGCGAAAAATCCGCTGCGTCTGAGGGTTCCACGACAGTAGACGGGGCCAGGGCGTCCTCGCCGGATCGTAGGGACACCGCGCGTAGCCACGCCGGCCGGGCCACCACAGACCGGGCTCGCCGCTAGGACGGAGAATCGATCCTGACAATCCACCTGCCCTTTGCGCAGCCGCATCCGCTGCGCGCCGGTGAGGAGCTGCGGGCGGTGCGGGCGGCCGGGCCCATCCATCGGGTACGAACGCCGGTAGGTGACGAGGCCTGGCTGGTCACCGGCTACACCGAGGTGCGCACCCTGCTGGACGATGACCGTCTCGGCCGCTCGCACCGCACACCGCAGAACGCCCCGCGCAGCCGGGCCTCAGCTCTGTTCGGAGGTCCAATCGGCGACTTCGACGCCGAGTTCACCGGGCACCAGCGGATGCGGACGCTGCTGAATCCGCATTTCTCCGTCCGCCGACTGCAGGGATTGCAGCCGCATGTGGAAGCACTCACCGAAGCCCTGTTGGATGACATGGCCGCAGCCGGCCCGACCGCCGATCTGCACGCCGCACTCGCCCTTCCGCTGCCGCTGCTGGTCATCTGCGAACTGCTGGGAGTGCCCTACGACGACCGGAACACCTTCGAGTTGTGGGTGCACGCCTGCGCCTTCGAGCCGGACCCCGTCGAGTCCGTGCAGGCAATGGCGGCACTGATCGAGTACTGCTCCGGCTTGGTCGCCGACAAGAGGAGGCGACCCGGGAACGACGTGATCTCCAGTTTGTGCGATGAAGACGACCTGGCCGATCCCGAGATCGCCGTTTTGGCAATGGCTCTGCTGTTCGCCGGCTTCGAGACGTCAGTGGTCAAGATCTGGCACCTGGCGGTACATCTGCTCAGCAATCCAACCCAATGGCAGGCACTGTTCGAAAACCCGGCGTTGATCCCCAGAGCGACCGAGGAGTTGATACGGGTCACGATGAACGCCAACCCCGGTATTCCTCGGTACGCACGCGAGGAGATCGTCCTCGCCGGTGTCGTGATCGCCGCGGGGGATCTGGTCATCCTGGATCCCGGATCGGCCAACCACGACCCGGCGGTCTTCACCGATCCCGACGTCGCCGATTTCAGTCGCGGAGGGACCCAACCGCTATCGTTCGGTTACGGCCGGCGCTACTGCCTGGGCGCGCCGTTGGCCCGGCTCGAGTTGAATTGCGTTTTCAACCAGCTGATTCCACGATTTCCGGACATGCGACTGACGGTCGACGCCGCTGAGTTGAGCGTCGACGTCGATGCTCTGGGATCCGGTTTGGTCGCACTGCCCGTCAGCTGGGGGACTCGGTGAAGGTTTCCGCAGCCATCGCCACTCCGCGTCGCTGAGCCGCGGAGCGGCATTTGCCGGCGGCATCGGCGGTGGTAGAGGGCCTGACCAGGTTCTGGCTTCCCCCGGCCGCACACCGCTGGCCGGCAGCATCCAAGAGCGGCTCGTCGTTGCACATCCGGACCACAAAACTGTAACGTGTTCTAGTTAGCGACATGATTACGGAGGCGGCGACATGAGCACCAGCGTTCGCGAGATCGACACCGGCACGCTGCCGGACCGGTACGCCCGGGGCTGGCACTGCCTGGGGACGGTTGCACAGTTCAGCGATGGTAAGCCGCACCCTATCCACGCGTTCGGCACGAAACTCGTGGTCTTCGCCGACTCCGGCGGTGAACTGCACGTCCTCGACGCCTACTGCCGGCACATGGGCGGAGACCTGTCGCAGGGCAGCATCAAGGGCGACCAGGTGGCCTGCCCCTTCCACGACTGGCGGTGGGGCGGTGACGGACGCTGCAAGCTGGTGCCCTACGCCAAGCGCACCCCGAAGCTGGCCAGAACCCGCTCTTGGGCTACCGACGTGCGCGGCGGCCTGCTGTTCGTCTGGCACGACCACGAAGGCAACCCGCCCCAGCCCGAGGTCCGGATCCCTGAGATCCCCCAGGCCGCCAGCGACGACTGGACCGATTGGATCTGGCACACCATGCTGATCGAGGGCTCCAACTGCCGGGAGATCATCGACAACGTCACCGACATGGCGCACTTCTACTACATCCACTTCGGGCTTCCGACCTACTTCAAGAACGTGTTCGAAGGCCATATCGCCACCCAGTACCTGCACAACGTCGGCCGGCCCGACGTCGGCGGTATGGGCACCGCCTACGGCGAATCCCACCTGGACTCGGAGGCCAGCTATTTCGGCCCGTCGTTCATGATCAACTGGCTGCACAACACCTACGGCGACTTCAAGGCCGAGTCGATCCTGATCAACTGCCACTACCCGGTGACCCAGGACTCGTTCGTCCTGCAGTGGGGGGTAATCGTGGAGAAGCCCAAGGGCCTCGATGAGAAGACCAGCAACCATCTGGCCAAGGCGTTCACCGACGGGGTCAGCAAGGGCTTCCTGCAGGATGTCGAGATCTGGAAGCACAAGACCCGCATCGAGAATCCGCTGCTGGTCGAGGAGGACGGCGCGGTGTACCAGATGCGCCGCTGGTATCAGCAGTTCTACGTCGACGTCGCCGACATCACCCCGGACATGACCGACCGGTTCGAACTCGAGGTCGACACCAGCAAGGCCAACGAGAAGTGGCACGTCGAGGTCGAGGAGAACCTGCGGCGCCAGGCGCAGCAGAAGGCGGCGGAAGCCGGCACGACGCCATGACCGGCGGCGAGCAGGTTCCCGACGTCGACCAGCTGGCCCGGTCGATGCTGCTCCTGCACGGCGCCCACGACGACGAGCACACCGCGGCCGGAGATGACCAGGACCTAACCACCTGGTCCAAGGCCCCCGACTTCGCCAATGACCCCGAACGCGCCGCCGAGGTGCATCAGGCCACCCGTCAGGATCGGGAACGCTATCTGACCTCCGGCCTGGCTCAGGTGGACTGCCGGTTCTGCCACGCATCGGTCAAGGTGAAGAAACTCGGCGCGCCCTACACCGCCGTGCAGTGGAACGGCGAGGCGTCCGGGAGGTGCGCCTACTTCGCCGAGATCCGCGCCGGTGGCGGCAACAGCGCCCGGGTGCCGTCCTGCCCGAGGCTGACCGACAGCATCGCCCACGCGGTCGCCGAGGGGTGCCTGGAGGAGTACTCCAGTTCCCCCCCACCCGGCGACGGCTGACGTCGCCGCCGGCCCACGTGCGGGGCGCAGGTCACAAGCCCCGGAAGCGTTCGGCGACCTGGTCCTCGGTCAGTCCGTAGTCGGCCAGTGAGTAGGTGTGTTTGGGGGCACGGGGACCACGCCTGCTGTCGGCGTCGGTCCAGGTGATCGCCGCACGGGCCTCCTCGGTCATTTCGATCCCGAAGTGGGCGTAGATGTCCTCGACCGTACCGATCGGGTCTGCGAAGAGTTCGACGTAATCGACGTCGTAGAACTGGGCGGGGTCGCATGCGGCACGCACGGCGTTGAACCGCTCCAGCCCGCGCGACCACGTCTCCAGTGAATCGGCGCCGATGGTGTCGCCGACATAGGTGTTCGACCATCCCGCCGTGGTGTGCTGGGCCAGCGAACACATCGAGGCCATGATCGTCTGGGCCGGCCGGTGGCATTGGATCACCAGGGCGTCGGGATAGGTGGCAATGAGCGCGTCGAGGGCGAACAGGTGACTGGGGTTCTTCAGGATCCAGCGCTTCTCCGGGTCGTTGAGGCCGATCAACTGCAGATTGCGGCGGTGGCGCCGGTAGGGAGGAGTCCAGTCCTGACCGGCCAGCCACCTGGCGTAACCGGGTACGTGCGCCAGCGTCTCGTAGGAGACCGAGTGGACCGACTGCCGCAACAACTGCCAGCACTCCTCGACCTCATCGGCGGTCATATAGTGCAGGCCGGTGTAGTCCGGGTTCTCGCTGTGGGCCTTCCGGAAGCGGGTTGCGAGTTCGACGAAAACCGGGTTCTGATGCCATGTCTCGCGCGGAGGCCGGGGCTGGGGGAACTCCGCGAGCCACAGCTCGAGGCCCTGATGACGCGGGTCTCCGCACAGTAACCGGTGCAGCGCGGTGGTTCCCGTGCGCGGAAGACCCGTCACGAATATCGGTGCGGTGATCGGCACGTCGGCGTAGCCCGGGTGCTGCTTCCAGGAGGCCTCGCTCAGGAGTCTGGCCACCAGCGCGTTGCGCAGGAAGAAACGGGACATCTTGCTACCGAGTTCGGTGAAGTCCGCCTCCCGCCGGTAGGAGTCGAGCAGCACCGACAGCGCCTCGAGATAGTTGTCGTCGTCGCTTCCGAAGTCATCGAGTCCGACGGCCTTCACCGCCGAGGCCATCAGGTCCTCGACGGTGCCGACGTCGGTGCGCGCGGCGCCCATCAGGCTTTGTACTCCCCACAGTTCACATCCAGGGTCGCCCCGGTGATCCCACTGGAGAGGTCGCTGGCCATGAACAGGATCGCCGAGGCGACCTCGTCCTCGGTCGGCAGCCGCTTGAGGTCGGACTGCGCCGCGGTGGCATCGTAGATCTGCTCGACGGTGGTGCCGTACTTTCCGGCCTGATGGGCGAAATAACTCTTCAGCGTCTCGCCCCAGATGTAACCCGGCGCGACCGAGTTCACCCGGATGCCTTTGTCCCCCAATTCAGTGGCCAGTGACTGCGACATCGCCAGCAATGCGGCCTTGGCCATTTTGTAGGCGCCGTATTTCGGCTGGGAATGCCGGATCACCATCGAGTTGACGTTGACGACCGCGCCCCTGGCTTCGGCCAGAGCCGGGGTGAAGCCCTGGGTGAGGCGCAGGGCGCCCAGCACGGTCAGTTCGATGGCGTCGCGGATGTGGTCGAAGGTGGTGTCGGCCAGCGGCTTCATCGAGGGGACACGAAATGCGTTGTTGATCAACACATCGACGCGACCGTAGGCCGCCAGACTCTCCGAGACCAGATTGTCCACTTGCGCGTCGTCGGTGATGTCGGTGCCGACCGCCACAGCGCGTCGACCGGTCGCAGCCACCAGACCGGCCACCTCCTCGAGGCGTTCGACGGTCCGCGCCGCGAGCACCAGGTCGGCTCCGGCCTCAGCGCACCGCCGCGCCAGGGTGGTGCCCAGTGCGGGACCTACCCCGCTGATGACCACGACCTTGTCTTCCAGCAGACCGCCCATCGGCTATCCCACCATCCTGTTCTGGATCTGTTGCTGCCGAAGCGCTATCCGCGCTCGCCACTGGTCGACGGAGACCCTGTTCTCGGCGTAGAAGGGCACCATCTCGGCGACCCGGTCGACGTCGACCAGTTCGACCACCGGGCCGTCGGCCTCGGTCAGCGCTCGCGACACCCGCTGCCACCGGAACTGGAGGAACCCTTTGCGGTGTCCGGTGGTCTCCACCCAGTTCCGCAGACCCGGGTTCTGTTCGGCGACCACGATGCGGATCTTGCCATCAGGGTCGGCCTGGGCCTGGGTGCCGTTCAACGAGGTCTGATGGTTGATGTAGTCCAGCGAGATGTACCACAGGCTGCCCAGCTGGAATCCCAGGTAGGGCGCGTCGGTGACCGGCAGGGTGATCAGCAGGGCCTGGTCCGGAGTGAGGTCGAAGTGGCCCGCCGAGGAGTACTGGGTCGCCAGACCGCCGGGTGTCAGCCGCGGAGCGACCATCGTGTTGACCGGAATGTTGGTGTAGAACCACTGCGGGAACTGCAGCCAGGTCTTGACCCGCTGGACGAGTTGCTTCCCGGCGACGGCCCACCGTTTCTCGATGAGTTCCCTGCTCAGTGGTGGCGGCGCGGTTCCCGCGGTATCAGTCCGCGAAATCGCCACCGTCCCTCGCCGGGCCGACCAGTCGTTGTACACCTCCCGGATCACCAGCTGCGCATTGCTTTTCGGGACGAACCGCCACTCAAAGCTCCCGTCGGCTGCAATGTCGAGCTTGCGGTCGTCGAACGCCGTCTCGCTGTCGGGCACATTGTCGTCGGTGTACTCGCCACCGAGCAGCTGGAAGCTCAGATCGGTGGTGGTGCCGCGCGTCCCAGTGACGACGTACTCATGCCCGGCCACCACCCGGGTTCCGAAATACAGCGTGTCGGGATTGTCAAGACCGATCTTGGTGAACGGGCCGGTGCCGGACTGCAGGAAGGGATGATCACGGTCGTAGTCGAAGGCCAGGTGAACGCAGGCGGCGATGCCGCCGGCGAGGTACTGGAGGCCTTCCAGCAGGTCGGCTTCGGTCTCGATGTGCGGGGCTTCGCGGACGAGGCGCTCGGCCTCGGCGATGGCGTC
>Ga0180430_10004425_pt1 | contig 11844 bp, 9 predicted proteins | sample SS_ome_9_FD_132999 | JGI IMG/M metagenome (GOLD analysis project Ga0180430, IMG submission 132999) | Hypersaline lake sediment archaeal communities from the Salton Sea, California, USA - SS_1_S_2 metaG | ecosystem: Environmental > Aquatic > Non-marine Saline and Alkaline > Hypersaline > Sediment... | reverse complement strand
TTCTTTCTTGGTTTTGAGGTCCTGGACCAGCGCCATTGCCTTCTTGGTAGCCTCAGGAGTAGCTGCATCTGAGAGGTCGCCTAGCTGTTTGGTGCTCTCTTTTTTTGCATGCTCAAGGTCTTCTTTAATCTGGAGGCTTTCTGAGCGGATTTTTGCTAACTGGACCAGATAGGCATCTATTGCCATCTTGGTTTTTGCCTTGATTTTCTGGAAAGTTGCATAGGTTGCTGTTTCCTCTTCTACTGCTGAGAGCACTTCATCTGCTTCTTCAGAGAGCTGGTTCCGTGCTTCTTCAACCTCGTTCTTCATATCCTCTAGGTCTTCCATTAGTTCCCCAACAGAGAGAACGTCTCCTGCTACTCCTGACAAAGTCGATTCGAGCTTGTGGAACTCTTTACTGAGCCTTGCTTCTTCAGTTTCCAGGGTTTGGAGCTTGCTTAAAATTTCCTGTTTAGTTGGCACATTCTCCAGCACTTCCTGGGCAATGTTGATTGTCTCTGAGTATTGGTCAGCAATAGCAAGGTCGTCTACAATCTGCTTTTCTAGTTCAGGAAGTTCTTTTTTGAGGTGCTCGATTCGGTCATACTCATCCTGGAGCTTTCTTCGGGTTGTTTCTGCGTTTGTTGAAAGTTCACGAATGTGGGTTATTGCATCCTGGATTGTATCAGCATTTGCCTGGAATTCTGAAATCATAGAGCGCAAATATTCAGAGTCTTCATGCACCTTGCGGAATTCTCCCCTCATCTGCTCAACATCCATCTTTACGTTTCCAAGCTCAATATCCTCTTTTGGGGCTTTGGAGCGCACTTCCTCAACTTTTTCAACCAAAGTGTGGAGTTCTGAATCCAATTCCTCAACGTGTTTTTTGGCTGCATCAATATTCTTTAGCTTGGGAGCCACATCTTCGCGCCCAAAGGAATCTCCTGTTTTTTGGAGCTGCACTTCAAGGCCTTTGATTGAGCCTTCTATTTCGATTAATTTTTGATGAAGGGAATCCATCTTCTCTAGCGAGTCTTTAGACATTTCCACTTTCTTCTCTTTTGTCTCATCAATTTTTGCAATAAGTTCATCTAGCTGGGCAAAGTCGGTGGAAAATTTGTTGGAAATTGCTTCTATGGCCCTGCTGTATTCTGCTAGGTCCTTTTTTCCGGTTTCCTGAATTTCATCCAGCTTGTTAATTTCAGACTCAACCTGGCTTTTTCTGCGGGTAAATACCTCTCTTTCCTTCTTGACTTCTTCAGCAGTAGGAGTGATCCAGATGAAGTAAACTTTGGTGAGCTGGTAATCTATGCGGATTATGCCTTCTTCTTCTAGAATGTGGGCCCAGTCTTCGATTGTGGCCTGAGGCAGCTTCAGAAGCTTGGAGGCCATGGCCAGGTCAATCTTCTTTTTTTCCTTAATAAGGCGTATCAAAGAATCTACGCCTGTACTGATGAGGAGGTCCTCCATTTCCATAAAGACGCTATTCGACTAGTATATTTAAAATATTTCTGTATTGATTGAGAAGGCACTAACCTGCCTCCCAAAGGAACAGCATTAATAAATATTGTGGGAAAATTATGTGCAAGGAGAATTGGCTATGGCAAAAAAGAGTGGGTTTGGCAATGAAATTAAAAAACTGGAGAAAGATTCTCTGGTAAAATTCAAAAATCAGAATAAAGTCCTAAAGAAATTTGGAAAAGAAGGCCTCAAAGTATATCGCTCAGTGAGGAAGAGAGGCATAACTATAGAAGAATTGTTGGAGAAAACCCAGCTCCCGCAAGATAAATTATTTGAGATTTTGTTATTTTTAAAGGAGAAGAAAATGATCGAAACTGTGGGGAAAATTGAGGAACCCCAGGTTGATTCAGAAACCGAAATGGTTGAGCCAGAAGGGATTATGCTTAAGTCTGGGAAAAAACCGCCCAAGGCAGAGAAAAAAGAAAAAACTCCTCCTGCAACTATTGCGCCACCGGAAGAAATTAGTCCTCCTGAAGATGAGCAGGAGATTGCTCCAGCAGAAGTGGAGCTGGAAGAAGATGCATCTATTGCCCCTGAGGCAGAAACCATTGAAGCAGAAGACGAAGATGAGGGATCTGAAGAGTTTGCCCCAATTGAAGAGAAAAAGGATGAGCTGCCTCCAGCTGATGATGAGGTTGCACCCCTTGACCTTGGGGAAGACGAAGAGATTGCTCCACTCTCCCTGGATAAAAAGGATGAAGATGAGGGCCTTGTTCCACTGGACATTGGAGAAGAAGAGGAAGAAGCCTCTGAAGAGGAAGCGGAGCTTAGTGAAGAAGAAGACCAAATTGCGCCCCACCAAAACCTAGGAGGAGACAACGGGGATGATGAGGATGATGAGGATATTTTCCTAACCCCCGGTGAGCGCAAGATTAAGGCTGAGTATGGGCAGGTGGGAATTGATGTTTACAACTTAATTGATGGCCAGCGCACTGCTGAAGAAATAATGAAGAGCACTGGCATTACTGAAACAAAACTAATTGAAATGCTTGACTTTATGGAGAAGAAAGGAATAATCAAGCTCGAGCACCCAGGAACCAAAAAAGCTTCAGCTAAACTTCCATCTTCTCCAAAGCCCAAAGAGGTTGGGTTTGCCCCAATGCTTGAAGAGCGCCCTATGCCAGGCAGGCCGCTTGGAGGGGAGATGGGCAAGCAGTTTACCCTGGATGTGCCTTCGAAAACAAAGGGAAATATGTTCAAGGAAATGCAAATGAAGGCCAATTTGATGATTAAATATAAGCAGAAGGGGGCAAAGGTTTACGAATTGATTAATGGAAGCAGGGATGCAGTAGAATTGTCCCTAAAAACAGACCTTCCATTATACAGGGTATACAAGGTCCTCAATTACCTGGTAAAGGAGGGAATGATCACTCTAAAGCCTGCTACCCGCGATGAGATTAAGCGGAAGTATGGAGAAGACGGATACTCTGTCTACAAGAAATATGGGAGAGAGGGTGTCATGCTCTACCAGTTGATTGGAAAGGATATGGACTTGCGTGAGATGGCACTGCAAACCTCCGAGGACAACAAATTAGTAGTAGAAATTTTCATGTTCATCCACAAGCTGCTGGGCATTGACCTGCCTATAGATGAAGATGTCCTTCTAGAGAGATTGGAGAGCCCTCCCCAAACTGGAAAAAAATAGATTTAGAATAATCTGGCTAGCGAAATTCGCTCTATTTCCAGGGGAGTTGCCTTTTTTCTTAATTTAAGTGGTTTTTCTTCCAGCAGGAATGTTTTGGTTGGGTCCTTTTTTGTAAACGAGATTACCAGGATGTCCTGGGGGCTTTGGAAAGAATACTCCCTGAATGCAGAAGAGATGTTAGTGCTGGCAGCAAGCCAGAGCAAAAATTCATTATCAAAGTTTTTTGCAATGTTCCTTTTTTCCTTAAATGCATCAGCTGCCAGCTTTTCTGCGAGGAGAAGTTCATCAGTAGAATTTATCTTTTTAGGGTTAAGCAAAAGAAGGCAGTTGGATTTTAGAAGCTCCATTATCTGTTTTTTATCCAATTGGGAAGCTGCCCTAAAATACTTCATATGTTATGCTCTTGGGCAATTAGGAATATAAACGCTTAGTTTGGGGGAAAAATTGGCTTGTTTTCTTCGGAAGGAGCCTTCGGGAAGCAACCACACACTATTAAAAGATTACTATCCTATAAGTTCAAGTCATTATTCATATCGATTTTAAGGTGTATTATCAATGGATGCATATCACGAAGGCAGAAAGAAAAAAGTAGGTTCCGGCTCCGGAGGCAGAAGGGGCAAATACAGAGACAAGAAGCTCGCCCAGATGGGAGGGGAATTCTCTTCAACCAAAGTTGCAGATGAGCCAAGAAAAGAAACTAAAAGAAAAAGAGGCGGAACAACCAGGGTTAAGCCTAAGAGATGCACATTTGTAAACGTAGTAGTTAGCGGAAAGAGCCAGAAGGTAAAGATTGAAGGTGTAATTGAGAGCCACAATCCCCACTACGCCCGCCAGAACATTATTACCAAAGGGGCTGTTTTGAATACCTCACTTGGCAAAGTTAAAGTAACTAACCGTGTAGGCCAGGATGGCATTGTAAATGGTGTCCTTGTAGCTGAGAGCGCTTAGTTATACATATCTTTTACTTTTTGTTTTTTACCCATTTTATTTTCTATTTCTAGTTTGGCAATCTCATCAGTTAGTGCGCCAATTACATCTAGCATTTGTTTGAGGTCTGCCTTCTTCATGGTTTTTTTGAGCTGCTCCTCATCAATCATTTTGGGCATCTGCTCCACATAGAAAGGGATGTCTGATGCTTTGAGTGTGTTCCTCATTATTGGAACTAGTTTAGACTGGGGGAATTTTGCCAGGGGCTCAAAGACTTCAAATATAAATTTAGGGCTAAGGGAATTGAAAGCCACAGCCGGAATCAAAAATGCCAGGTTATTGATCTGGGTTACGGGTTTATCCAGGCGCAGGTCCTTCTCAGTATATGTTTTCTTTTTGATGCATTTGGAGAGATGCCTGGCTGCTTCTTTATAGTGGCGGAGTGCTGCATTGAATCCCATCCCATTGAGAGGTGGCGCATAAAAGCCTGCATCTCCAAAGAAGAAAATGTTGTCTGCTGCATTGGTTTTGAGGCGCCCGGTTGGATAGCTTGCAACCTTCCAGGTCTTATGTTTGTATTTTGGAACTTTCTGCTCTTTTTCTACCCGATAAAGGTCCTTTTTGTATTTGCGGGGGTCTTCCTTGTGGGTGGTGTATTGGAAGTAGAGGAGGTGGCCCAGGTTGGGGGCAATCTTAGTTACGCCAAATGCAAAATTCGGGCCGTTTTTGTGTTTTCCAAAGGTGTAATAATTGTAGTTTTTTAGCCTTGGAATCTCTACAATGTGTGAAATGCAGTTGATGTAGCTTGGAAGCTCAATTCTCTCAAATTCTTCAATTAGGGGCGAATCCACCCCTGCACAATCAATTAGAAGCGGGGTTGAGTATTTGCCATTGACATGAATCTCCCCTTCTTTTGTTCTTGAGTATTTTTTGAATTTGGTTTTTTCATATATCCTGCTTCCCTGCTTGCGCACCTGCCTCCCCAAATATTTTAGGAATTTGTGCTCATCAAAAGCAACAAAATCGTCTTTGATTGTTATTCCCCGGACTTCTCCCTCATAGGGTGTTAGGGCATGCCAGGAGTTGAACCTGTTCCGGATAAAGGATTGGGGGAGACCTGCTTTTTTCCAGCGGTCTTCGTAGGTGCACCATGTTTTGGTTGTTTCTCCAAGCTTATTCTGCTCCAGAACCAGTATGTTGTGTTTCTTTGAAAGCTCTCGCCCTAGGAGGAGCCCTGCTGGGCCTGCTCCAACAATGATCGCATCAAAATGCTCATGCTTATCTGTTTTAGGCATAACTCCCTTTTGAGTTGGGCCTTTTTAAAATATTCTTTGCTGCAATCTATATCTATCTATAGGTGATAAAAATTACTGAAAAATTCTACATTACAACCGCAATTCCCTATGTAAATGCGGCTCCGCACTTGGGCCATGCATTGGAGTTTATCCAAACTGATGTGCTTGCAAGATATGCCCGCTCAAGGGGAAAGGATACTGCCCTGGTTACTGGTGCGGATGAGAATAGCCTCAAGAATGTGCAGGCTGCAGAAAAGAGGGAGATTTCAGTAGAAGAATTGTGCAGTGAGAATGCAGAAATTTTCAAAAAGATGGCAGATGTGGTTGGGCTCTCATATACTTCCTTCCAGCGCACTTCCAATAGGGATGCACACTGGCCGGGAGTGCAAAAGCTTTGGGAGCTCTGTAACTCTAAAGGAGATATTTACAAGAAAAAATACAAGGGGCTATACTGTGTTGGCTGTGAGGCATTTTGGGAAGAGGGCGACCTGGTTGATGGGCTTTGCCCAGAGCACCTTACTAAGCCGGAACTAGTAGAGGAAGAAAACTACTTTTTCAAGCTCTCAAAATACCAGGACGAACTTCTGCGGCTAATTGAGAGTGGGGAACTAAAAATTGTCCCTGAGGGAAGAAAAAATGAAATGCTCAGTTTTATCCGAGGCGGGTTAAAGGACTTTAGCGTCTCCAGGTCAAACTCCCGTGCAAGGGGATGGGGTGTTCCTGTTCCAGGTGACCCAGAGCAGATTATGTATGTGTGGTTTGATGCATTAGGAACATATATCACTGGAATTGGTTATGGCAGGGATGAAGAAGAGTTTAAACGATACTGGCCTGCAGACTCCCACGTTATTGGAAAGGGGATTTTGCGCTTTCATGCAATCTACTGGCCTGCAATGCTGCTCTCTGCGGGGCTCCCGCTTCCAAAGAGCATTTTTGTACACGGATACATAACTGCTGAGGGGAAGAAAATGAGCAAGTCTCTCGGAAACATTGTGGATCCATTTAAGTTGATTAGCCAATTTGGAGTAGATCCAGTTCGGTACTGTTTGCTTAGTGAGGTTCCCACTTTTGAAGATGGCGATTTCTCAGAGCGGGCCTTGGTTGAGAAAAACAATAATGAACTTATTGCCAACCTTGGGAACCTGGTTAACCGCACTATGGTGTTTATTACTAATAATTTTGAGGGAAAAATTCCTGAGGCAGATTTAAGCGAAGAAGATAAAAAATTCCTTGAAGAACAAAAGGAAGTTATTGGGAAAATAGAGCCTGCAATGGATGCAATGAAGATTAAGGAGGGCTTGCAGCATGTTATGGAATTTGGAAAAAATTCAAACCGCTACTTTCAGGACAACAAACCCTGGGAACTTGTAAAAAATGATGTTGCGCGCGGAGGAACTGTGCTGAATGTGCTAGCTAACCAAATAAAGGATGTTGGTATTCTGCTTGGGCCATTCTTGCCAGGTGCCGGTGAATCCATCTTCAGGCAATTGGGGCTTGAGCCAAAAGCATGGGAGGACTTAGGGAATCTTTCAGTAAAAACCGGGCACCCTCTTGGAAAGCCCGAAATCATTTTCAAGAAAATTGAAGTAAAAAAGAAGGTTGAGGAAAAGCCAGCTGAGAAAAAAGCAACTTTCTCTGATATTGATTTGGAAGTAGGAGAAGTTATTTCAGTTGAGCAGCACCCGGATGCAGAAAAACTTTATGTTGAAAAAGTAAAACTAGCAGGTGATGAAGAGCGGCAGGTTGTTTCAGGTTTGGTTGAGCATATTTCTGCTGAGGAATTGCTGGGCAAAAAAGTAATTATTGTAAAGAATCTTGCCCCTGCAAAACTGCGAGGGGTGGAATCAGCTGGAATGCTCCTTGTTGCAGAAGACTCTGAGGGAAATGTTGAAGTTTTAGAGCCTGAAGCAGACGCTGGGGAAAAGGTAGTAGCAGAGGGGCTTGATTCAAAACCCAAAGAGCAGATCAATATTAAGGAATTCTTCAAAGTCAAATTCAAAGTAAATGACCATGGTGTTTTTGTAGAGGGAAAACCCGTCTCTGCAGGCAGCAAGCCAATTAAAACCAGCAAAATTAAGGATGGAAAGGTTTCATAGTGCATATTTTTGCTAACGGCGTGGCTGCTTTGAGCGCTTCCTTAGCCTTAGAAGTTCCTCAAACTGCTGCTGCTCCTCAACTAAACCAAGTTCAGAGAGCAATCTACGCGTGGCGTGTGTATTTCCTAGGGCAAGCTGCTTTTGGAACATTCGCTTACCAATCATCCGCTTCTCTTCTTCAAGCCCATATCTCTTTGCAATAAATAGTGCTTTTGTAGAACTATTATTTTCAAGTTCAGCTTCAAACCAGGCGCGGGCAATCTTTTTTGTATCAAATCCCAGCTCCTCTGCCAATTGGATTGCTTTTGCATAATTTCCCAAAAGAGCCTCAACTTCGACTAATCGCTTTCCAAGTTCCCTGGCTAGCCCATCTAGTTCAAATTCACGCGCATACTTTAGTGCAAAATCCAGGCTGCGCTCTTTTGTGGAATTAATCAGTTCCAACGCGGCGCTCTTCATTTGAGGAATAAGGCCATAGTGTTTGGCGATTTGTGCTGCTTCAAGATACCTGTTTTCCTCCATGCACTCAGTATACATATGTTCTGCTGCTTCCTGTGCACCACCGATTACCCTAAAATTCTCTGCAACTAATGCAGCTTCAGGATATTTTTTATCTTGGATGTGTTGGGAAAAAACTTGTTTTGCTATTGAGCGCAGTCCCTTCTTCCCTATCCCCCTTGTTCCTGCTTTTTGCTTGGCAGATTCAAAGCGGCCCTTAGACATCTCAGAATGAATTGATGCAATAGTAGCAGTTCTTCTCTCAGAAAAAAGCCTCCACTCCCGTGCTACAAGGTAGGCGGATTCAAAATCCCCCTCATCCATTTTCTTACGGAACACTGAGATTGCAACAGGCTTGATTTCCCGATATTTTATCCGGTAAATTGTGCAAAGGGCACGGGAAATTCTTGGGTCCACCTCAGTGAGTTGCCCCCGAATCGTTTCTATAGCTGCGGCTCGCCCTTCTTCTTTTTTTCCAGAGCGGAAATGTTTTTGCGCATTTGAGAGCCAAAATGCAAGGGCAGAATCCCCTTCTGCCTGCAAAGAAATTGCTTCCCTCATCTCCGGGCGCAGACCATAGTGCATTGCGATTCCAGCAAGTTCAGGTGGAGTTGTTCCCTTCTCCTTCATTAAGTAGAAATATTTGCTTGCACAAGAGCGCTTTGCCTTTCGCCTTCCTAACTCATTTGCAATTTCTGCACTTACCATGAGCCGGTCTGGCTTTGAGAACTTGCGTATTGCTTCTGCTCCCCCCACTCTTCTGGCAGTTGCACTCTTCTCAATTAGGCTTGCGCGTTTCATCTTCTCCCCAACACCCACAAGCAATTACTCAGAGCAACTATATAAAGTTAAGTCAAAAAGAGAAAAATAAGAAAAAGAAAAAAGAATTATCCGCAGCTTCCTGCGGATGCTTCTTGGGTACTTGAGAGCTCAACTACACAATCCTCTGGCTCAGTATCAAATGCCTCGCAGATTGCGGTTTTGTAGTTCTCAGCAGTTCTAGAGCCAGAGTACTTTACACCATTGATTACTAGGGCTGGAGAACCAAAGTTCTCAGTAGCAAAAGTTAATTGCTTCTCCCTAGCAAGGATAGTATAGAGGTCTGTTGCATAAGTCTCCTCAATAAGAGTGGTGTCAAGTCCCATCTCATAAGCTACATCCTTCCAGCAGGTTTCGATGTCCTGGTCGAGTGCATAACAGTCATTATTGATTCCTGTTACGTATTCAGCCCAGACAGCTTCTCCATAGATGTTGAAGATTACTTTTTCTCGCACTCCCTGCTCAAGCTCATAAAGCCCGTGCATAGAACAGTAGGTCACATTGTTCTCATCTACTAGGCACTCTCCGCTCTCAGCAGAATATGCTGGGTGGATTGATTCATCATAGATGATGTATACTGGCTCAAATGCTACTTCGTCTTCTAGAAGGGAAACTACGCTCACAATTCCATTTTCAGCCTGGTTTCCGTATGGGCAGTTGCTCATTACAAAGAGCTGCACTTCTGGCTCTGCAGAGGTAGGAGTTACTACTGGCTCTGCTGGTTCTTCTGAGAGGCTGGCAAGGTATGCTTCTTTGGCAGCTGCAATTTCGCTCTTCATCTGATCCAAGTCAATTGCGCTTGGATAAAGATACTGGTAGTCCATTGAAACATATACTGGCATCTCCTGACCCATTACTTCATAATAAAGCACTCCGTGAGTGCCCTGGGCCTCATACCTCACATATGTTACTGGGATGTCTTCTCCAGTATTTAGGAGATATGTGTCCTGAAGGACAGTAGTAATTTCTGCTACTTTAGCTTCATTCAATTTGAAGGTGGTCTCTGCTGTTGCTGGAGTCTCCTCTGTTGGGGGAGATACTTCCACGACAGTTACTTCTGGTGGGAATAATGCAGGCATTGCAAGATACATTACAAGCAAACCCACTAAGAATCCCAAAAGAGCAACCAACCAAACTTTATTGTCTCCGCTGCACCCTACTGGGCAGGAGGAGTCATCTTTTTGAGCTTCTTTTGGCTCATCTTTTTTAGTCATACATGCTCACCGTGAATAGATTGTTATTCTAATAAAGGTTTACTATTGTTTATAAGGGCATCGGTTTTGTTTCGGAACTCTGCTTAGAATCAATAGGTATTAAAAGTTTAGAGAAGTGAGGAGTTATTGAGGCGAAATCTGAGTGAAAAAGGAAGATATTCGGGACAGGCTGGCACTAGAGCGCACAAGAATGGCGGGAGAGCGCACGGACCTAGCGTATATCCGTACCGGAATGAGCCTTGCTTTGGCTGGTTTATTTTTTGTTGGTTATTTTGGGCACAGCAGTGTTTTAGGATACGTTGGATACCTTACTGTGATTATTGCAGTAATATTTACCAGCTATGGATTTTACCACCACCGAAAATCTACTGAATTTTTCAGAAAGCTTTTGCATACTGCACAAAAAAACAGTGCACTGATGCTAAGTTTGAGGCACAGAATTTCTAAGGAGCAAGAGTGTGAGGAAGCTCCAAGTGCAGCGCCAAATAAGAAAAAGAAGTAAGTTGCTACTCATGTTTAATGCTGGTTTTAAAAAAGGTTAAGCTACATAAGACTTATTCATGGCGTTTTTTGGATTAGTTAAAAGGGATGTTAAGCCATTTCGGGAGGTTCCTAAGATCCGGGGCCCAAAACTAAGAGTGCTTGTTGAAGGTGCAAGGGGAATTGGTTTTCTAGACACACTCAAACTTATAGACATACACAGGAGAACTCTTGCCTCAAATAAACGGTTAGATGCGGTGGTTGTTGGAGATAAAATCCAAGAATCTGTGGATAAGTATCCTTGTGGGACTTACACTCACACCTGGAACCTGCCTGGAGCAGAATATGCCGAACTTAAATCCGGGTTCCCGGCTTGGAGCGGAACAATGGGGGGCTGTAAAAAGGGAGGGAAGAAACTGGGAAGCGAAATTGTGTACAAAGACCCCAAGAGCGCTCAGAGATATGTCTTTCCTGTGCCTGAGGCATTTAGAAAAGAAAGAAATGCAATGGTATTAGTGGAACACCCTAACTATGAAACTGCACGTGATGGAAAGGATTTAGTGGTTGCAGTCTGGAGGGAAGCGGATGTGGAGCTCATAAAACATTTCCCCCCAGTAAATGGGCGCTGTTTTTTGGATAAGGTGCATGGGATCCCCCAGGAGCGCAAAGGAGGATTTAGCTATCAAGACCCCATTAAAACAAGGCTCATCTGGAGGGAGGATGTGCATGTTGGGCCGTTAGTTAGAATGGGCGGGAGCTCCAACCATATTATTTCATTTACTGATTCCTGGAGTAGGGCTTGCGGAGTAATCGTAGAGGAAGCTGAGTAAAAATAAGAAAATAAAAATTAGGGGGGGAGAGGCTATTTTTTAGTCCAGCCTCTGAAGTTTGCTGCTTCCTGAACTCGTTCTTTTGCAATTGCCATAGCAGCTTTGCGAGTATCATTGTCTTCTTTTGCCCGCTCCATCATGATTTTGGTGTTTGCAGTAATCTTGTCGGTTACTACCTTAAACATTGTTTCTGCATTCCAGCCCATTGTTTCGCAGTAGGAAGAAATTACTCCTCCTGCATTTGCAACAAAGTCAGGAAGTACAACTACTCCCCTGTTCATGAGGATTTTTTCGATCTCATAAGTTGCCGGGAGATTTGCTGCTTCAGCAACATATTTTGCCTTTACTTTTTCCACATTCTCAGCAGTAATGACATCCGGGCGTGCACCTGGAATAAGGATATCCACATCCAGTTCAAAGAGTGCTTTTGCATCCATCTTTTCTCCTTCTGCAGCAGTTACTGTCCTCTGCTCCTGCTTAACCTCCATTAGTTCATCAAACTTGAACCCGTTTGGATTGTAGATTGTTCCCTTTGAGTCT